>Ga0210384_10000065_pt1 | contig 153126 bp, 135 predicted proteins | sample IncBWH2MmetaG_FD_160574 | JGI IMG/M metagenome (GOLD analysis project Ga0210384, IMG submission 160574) | Forest soil microbial communities from Barre Woods Harvard Forest LTER site, Petersham, Massachusetts, United States - Inc-BW-H-2-M | ecosystem: Environmental > Terrestrial > Soil >...
ATGGCGGTAAATTGTGGCGCCGGAAACTTACCCCGTTTTTGCACAATGATCTGGGGCATCGCGTTTACGATCCCGCCGAAGACGAAAAGAAAAATCTCACCGATGAAGAAGCCGGACACTTCCGGGAGTGGAAGGAAACGGACGTCGAGCGATTCCGCCGCGTGGTCCGCAAGATCATTCAATACGATCTGGATATCGTGGAAAACAAGGCCGACTACGTTATCTGTTGCTTGAGCGGCGACGGCGCGGCGCTCTCTTCCGGCGGGACTTCCGCCGAATTGACTTTCGCTCACCGCCGGGGAATTCCGGTGTATCTCGTGACAGACGCACCCCAGGAGGAAATCAGCGGTTGGATGCTGGCGTGCGCGGACCGTCTGTTTCCGAACGTAGATGATTTGAAAAAATTTCTCCTCGAACGCTACGGGAAAGAGAAGCAGACGCCACTCTGGCGAGTTTAAGAATTTGGAAGCCAGCCGCCGTGGGGGAAGCGCAGATGAACGCAGATTAAATAATCTGCTCACGGATTCGCATTCGATTGTGGACGATGTTTGGCGGAGATGCGGCGCGATATGCTAATCTGCGGCTGGGCATCCATGGGAGATCAGGTCAAGTGGACATCGTAAAAGGTAACATGGGCTGGATCGAAGTGATCGTGGGTCCCATGTTTTCCGGCAAGAGCGAAGAATTGATCCGTCGCTTGAAGCGCGCCGAGATCGCCCGTCAGCGTGTGCAGATCTTCAAGCCGGTCATCGACCAGCGCTACGCGCAAACGGACATCGTTTCTCATTCCGGTTTCGAGCTGCCGTCGCAGGTGGTAAGAAACGCGGTTGAAGTTTTCGAAATGGTTCAGCCGCGGACGGAAGTCGTGGGCATTGATGAAGGACAGTTTCTCGGAGAGGGGCTCGTCGACCTTTGCATGCGCATGGCAGACGCCGGCAAGCGCGTGATCGTCACGGGTCTCGACACCGATTACCTCGGGCGCCCCTTCGAGCCCATGCCGCGCCTGCTTGCCGTGGCCGAAGAAATCACCAAATTGCTCGCCATCTGCGTGCAGTGCGGAAATCCCGCCGTGCATACGCAGCGTCTGGTCGCTTCGGAGGACCTGATCGTCGTGGGCGCCGCCGGCATGTACGAGCCGCGCTGCCGGCGCTGCTTCGAGCCGCACCTGGCGCACGAACGAGTCGAAGCTAACAAGAGCGCCGCGTCCGGCGCTTCTTCCCCCGCTCCGCGCTCCGTCATATCGTCAGATTAGATTTCCGCGCTTCTATGGTTTTCTCTGTGTTCTCGCTTTTCTCCGTGTCCTCTGTGTCAAAGTTTTTTCCGAACTGCTTCAACACAGAGGACACGGAGAAAAGCGAGAACGCAGAGACTTCATTTCAAACGGGCGCCAATTCCTTCCGCCAGCCGCCGATTTTCCTCGCATCCTAGAATGTCGATCGAAGGCCTGGGCCCCGGCGCTTCCGCTTCAACGCAGGCCCGCTCGATTCGCCTCAAGGATGCGCCCCACTCGCCCTCGTCGAAGCTCCCCTGCTCCTTCGCTCTCCTAATCGCGGCGATTGCAGGCGCCACGGCAGACCAGTCATGGCATAGCATGGCGACATCGGTACCCGCGCGGAGCGTTTGCACCGCTGCTTCCCCCGGGCCATAGCGTTTCGCAATAGCGCCCATGCCTAGATCGTCGGCCAGTATCACGCCGTCGAATCGCAAGCGGCGCCGCAACACGCCGTCGAGCATCGTGCGCGAAAGCGAGGCAGGATTTTCGGAATCGATTCGAGGCAGCAGAATGTGCGCAGTCATCACCAACGGCGCGCCTGCCGCAATCGCGGTGGCGAAGGGAACAAGTTCCGCCGACTCCAAACTTTTCATCGTTCCTCCAAAAACAGGCAAGTCCAGATGCGGATCCACCGCGGCGTCGCCATGCCCGGGAAAATGCTTGGCACAGGAGAGCACTCCCCCGCGCCGCAATCCACGATCAAACGCGGCCCCCATTCTGGCAACGAGTTCGGGAGCAGAGCCGAAGCTTCGATCCTTTGTCACAGGGCTTTCCGAATTGGTGTGCAGGTCCAGCATCGGAGCGAAATTGAGATTGCATCCGACGGCGCGCAATTCTGTTGCAATCGCGCGGCCGACATGCTCCGTGGAATCGAGGTCTCCCAATCGTCCCAGTTCCGCAGCCGACGGCCACGCCGTGAACGGCTCACGAAGGGCGAAACGCTTCCCGCCCTCCTGATCGATTCCGATCAGTACAGGGCGTCCGGCGGCCTGGCGGATTGCGGCGGTAAGTTTTTGAAGTTGCTCTGCGCTCGCGAAATTGCGCCGGTAAAGAACCACTCCGGCAAGCCCGCGCGCGAGATATTCCGCAAGTTCGCCGGGAAGGGAATCGCCGTCGAAGCCCAGCATAAATCGTGCAAGTACGGAATCTCGCGGCTCCGTATTGGAGTGGGTCACTATATTCATCTGGTATGATCGCCGGAACCCGAAGATCCGCGCGAAGCATGAGGCTAGCGGGAGGAAGGAAACAAGTCAAAGTGAGAATCGAATCGAGAGCGCCGACGCGGATTGACCTGGCCGGGGGAACGCTGGACATCTGGCCGCTGTACCTGTTTCACGAAGGCGCGCTGACCGTCAATTGCGCCATCACGCGCTACGCCTCGTGCGTGATCGAGACCGCGCCGGAGCCTTCTCGCCGCATCGTTTTAGTTTCGCGGGACACAAATCGCAAGGAGTCGTTCGCATCGTTTGAAGTGTTGTGTAGGGCGCGCAGCTATAAGCTGCCGTTGCTCGCCCGACTCGTCCAGGTTTTCCGTCCAGCGGGCGGGTTCACGTTGACCACGGATTCGGAAGCGCCCACCGGAGCGGGAATCGGCGGTTCCTCCGCCATGGCCGTGGCCGTCTGCGCCGCGCTGGACCGGTTGACCGGCGCCGGACTACGCCGTGAAAACTGGATCCACATCAGCCGCGATGTCGAGGCCATCGTCATTCGCGTACCCACAGGTACCCAGGATCATTACCCTCCGGCGTTTGGCGGCGCTGCCGCGATCGTGCTCGCGCCCGGCGGTGAGCGGCGCGAAGCTCTTGCGTGCGATCTCGACGAACTCGAGCGCCGGCTGGTCCTTTGCTATACAGGCAAGCCCCGGCAACATGGCATCAACAATTGGGAAGTGTTCAAGCGCCATATCGATGGCCACCGTCGTGTTTCGCAAAATCTGCAAAAAATCTCGATCATCGCGCAAGCGCTGCGTGCCGCGCTCGAGCGGAGCGAGTGGAACGAGGTTGGCCGCCTGGTGCGTGAAGAATGGGACTTCCGCCGCCGCAATCTTCGAACCATTTCGACGCCCCTGATCGACAAAGTGATCTCCTCTGCCCGCCGCCAGGGCGCGCTGGCCGGAAAAGTCTGCGGCGCTGGGGGCGGCGGATGCGTCACCCTCGTCATAGAACCTGGCGCGCGCGCCCGCGTCGAATCTGCCGTCATAGCCGCGGGGGCAAAGTTGCTGCCGTTGCGGATCGATCGCGGAGGAGTTCTCCTCCAATCCGGCGCGGAAGCTTCTCCAAATCGTTAACGCACTCGCATCCTGGGTTTAGTGCTAAAATAGGCTGGGAAGGTTCCGAATGTACCGGCTAGCCTCCATGATGGCGACGGCGGCGCTCCTGTTGAGCGTGGATTCGTCCGGAGTGCTTCGCAAGATCCCCCCAAACCAAGTTGTGAATTTCTCGTCGGTCGAAGATCAGGCTGTTTCGCAGGGAACGCCGCAGAGCGGCGATCAAGGACAGCCTGCGCATAACAATCCCGCGGACAATCCCGATCAGCCAACCAAGGGCCAAGCCGCAACCCTGCAGCCCACGTCCCGCCTGTCGCTTGTTCGGTACGTGGACGGAGAAATTGTGCAAGTTGTCAGAGCAATTCCCATCGGGAAAAAGGGCTTTCATATGAAAGCCGGCGTTCCTCTCAATGAGACCGCGCTCCGGATGGCTGTCGCCTCGGCGGGTTCCGCCATCAATCCGGGAGACCGTGCCCAGATCACGAATCTGGATTTCAAGGACAAGGAAGTCATCGTGGAAATCAACGGCGGCGGCCGCGGGAAAACCAGGCTGCGCGACCGCATCCATTTGGAAGTCGGCGGCGTCCCGACCATGACGACATCGCAAGCCAACCCCGCGAATACAAATGCGGGCGCCACGCTCTATCTGGATTTTGACAAACCTTTGCCGGACATGACCGCCGAGGATTTGGAGCATTTTCTTTCCGGCGTGCTCGATTTCTCGAAGCGGCACTCCGCAGCCGTGCAGTGGGTGGAGACCTTGCCCCCCGAGATCCAGAAGGCGATTCAGGACAAGCAACCTATTGTGGGCATGGATCACGATATGGTTCTAGCGGCGATGGGTCGGCCGGATCGCAAGGTCCGTGAAAAAGGGACCGACGGAAACGAAATCGAAGACTGGATTTACGGCACGCCGCCGGCCAAAACAATATTCGTGAGTTTTGAAGGGGACAAAGTCACCGAGGTTCACCAATATCCGCAGTAGTCCCCGGGCCAGTTGAAATTTCATCAAAGTACGCGCGAATTGTTTTTGCATGCCCTGCTCTTTGTAATTTTCAAAAGGTGGGGCGTAAAGTTTCATCCTCGTTTGGAATGAGGAACGATGAATCAGAACCGCAAGTCTCGAACCTCACCACGGCGAGAGTGGGGAACGCGAGCGTGGGCCGCCCTGCTGCTTCTGTTCCTGACGGCGGCGATTTGCGCCGCGCAATCGGGCATCTCGGTCACCGAATCCCCGAATCCGCCAAACACCCCGGAGCAACAGGTCAAACCTTATGTCGTGCTCGTTTCGCTCGACGGATTTCGGTACGACTATGCAACCAAGTACGGCGCGAAAAACCTGCGAGCCATGGCGGCGCGAGGCGCGAGCGCGCCCATGGGAATGCTTCCGTCGTACCCGTCCGTGACGTTCCCGAATCACTACGCAATCGTGACAGGCCTTTACCCAGACCACCATGGAATCGTCGCGAATGCCTTCTACGATCCCGCCCGCAGGGAAAGCTATTCTTACACCAACCCGAAAACTACGGGCGACGGAAGCTGGTACAGCGGCACACCGTTGTGGGTCCTGGCGGAGAAGCAGGGGATGCGCACGGCAAGCTTTTTCTGGCCGACTTCGAATGCCGAAATTCAAGGCAAACGCCCCAGCTATTACGTCGCTCCCTACGATGAAAGTATCCCCGACGATAAGCGCGTCGAGCAAGTTCTCGCCTGGCTGCGGCTTCCGGTGGAGAAACGCCCCCATTTCATCGCGCTGTACTATCCGAATACGGATCACGCCGGCCACGTTTACGGCCCGGACGCGCCCGAGACGGCCGACGCTGTCCGGCACGTCGACGATATGATTGGAAAATTATCGGACGGGATTGCCGCCTTGAGGTTGCCCATCGATTTGATTGTCCTTGCCGATCATGGCATGGAAACATTGCATGGCGGCTGGGTGATTCTCGACAAATGGGCCGACCTGTCGCAATTCGAAACTTCTGGTCTCCTGCTCTATGCGAAGTCGGAAGCAGATGCGGACAAGGCCTATCATTCGCTGCAGGGTGCGAGCGACACTTTCAAGGTGTACCGGCGCGCCCAGGTCCCCGCAGATCTGCACTTTAATTCGAATCCCCGCGAAGGCGATCCGGTCGTCGTGCCGACGGGGCCGTACACTATCGTGGCGCACGATCCAAATTCGAATGGTGGCACGAGGATGCCTCCTCGAGGCGGGCACGGATACGATCCCCGGCAGATGCTTAACATGAAAGCGATTTTCTTTGCGGCTGGGCCGGACATTCGCTCCGGCGTAATGGTGGCGCCCTTCGAAAACGTCGATGTATACCCCCTGATTGCCACAATTCTGGGGCTGCAAACAGGGCCGGTTGACGGCAAGCTTCTTGTGCTGCAGGGGGTACTGAAAAAAAACCCTAAAAACTGATGAACGCAATCACTCTTTGACAAAACAAGAAGGCGAACTGGTTTGACTTTTCGTTGTGGCCACCCTAGCATCTTGAAATTGCATTCTGAGCGAAGGATAAAGATGGGACGGAATAATTTCGTCCGAACCCCGAGATGAGATCGACAGCGATTGCGTTAAATATCCGCAGAATAAGGCCGATGATTTGAACCGCATCACGGTTTTTTTGCGTATCAACCGGGTTCTTGCAGGCGATCGAGATTATGCAGTGATTGGACTATTTACTCTTCCGGAGGATTCATGGCGATAAAAGTGGGAATCAACGGTTTCGGGCGCATTGGGCGGAACATCGTGCGAGCGTCGCTGGGAAATTCGGCAATCGAATTCGTCGCTGTAAATGACATCACCGACTCGAAGACCCTCGCGCATTTGCTGAAGTACGATTCCGTCCTGGGCAATCTCCATCAGAAGGTGACTCACACCGACGATTCCATCGCCGTGGACGGCAAGAGTTTTCGCGTGTTCAAGACGAAAGATCCCGGCGAGATCGACTGGCCTTCGATGGGTGCGGAAATTGTGATTGAATCCACAGGCCTGTTCACCACGGCCTCCGACGCGGCCAGGCACAAGCGCGGGACGGTGAAAAAAGTCATCATCTCGGCGCCCGCGACGGACGAGGACTTGACCGTCGTGCTCGGCGTGAACGACAAATCCTACGACCCGGCCAAGCATCACATCATCTCGAACGCATCCTGCACCACGAATTGCCTCGCTCCCGTTGCGAAAGTAATCCAGGACACATTTGGGATCTCCTGCGGCACGATGACGACGATTCATTCCTACACGAACGACCAGAAGCTGCTCGACTTGCCGCATAAGGATTTGCGGCGCGCCCGCGCTGCGGCGCTCTCCATGATTCCCACGTCGACCGGGGCGGCCAAGGCGCTGCACCTGGTCATCCCGGCGCTGAAAGGGAAACTCGACGGCTATTCCATCCGCGTGCCTACACCGAACGTCAGCGTCGTCGATCTGACCGTAATCACGGAAAAACCCGTGACGGTAAATTCCGTGAACGCTGCGCTGAAGACCGCGGCCGATGGCCCCATGAAAAATATCCTGGAATACACCGAGGAGGAACTGGTTTCCGCGGACTTCCGCGGGAATCCGCATTCTTCGATTGTGGATTCCGGCTATACGCGCGTGGTCGGAGCGAACTGCGCCAAAGTTCTTGCGTGGTATGACAACGAGTGGGGGTATTCCAGCCGCTGCCGGGATTTGATCACGCTCTTGGCTTCGAAGATGTAGAAGTATGTGACGGGTGATTCGTGAATTGTAATTCGTATGATGGCTGAGCCTTCAGAACGCTGGCGCACGGCAATGGTTTGTGGGTCGCGGCTTCAGCCGCGACATCCAGCTTGGCAAAGTCCGTGGGCTTTAGCCCCTGACCTCCTCGGCGGTGTCGCTGAGTTCACGTTTCAGTCTTCAAAACTTATGCGACATCTGACATAAGCCATGAACAAACTATCGATTCGCGATCTGGAAATGAGCGGGAAACGCGTGTTCATGCGCGTGGATTTCAATGTGCCGCTCGATGGAGCGCGCGTTGCCGACGACACGCGCATCCGCGAAACTCTGCCGACGATTGAATTTGCCCGCGAGCGCGGCGCAAGGCTCGTCCTCGCTTCGCACCTGGGGCGGCCCAAGGGAAAGCCCGATCCAAAATATAGTTTGAAACCCGTGGCGGCTAAACTTGCCGAAATGCTCGGCGTGGTTGTGGCTTTTGCTTCGGATTGTGTCGGCGCGGATGCGGAAGCCAGGAGCCGCGCTCTCGCCAATGGCGGCGTGCTGTTGCTTGAAAATGTGCGTTATCACGCCGAGGAAGAGGCCAATGACGAAAATTTCTCGCGCCAGTTGGCGGCGCTTTGCGATGGCCTGTTTGTGTGCGACGCTTTCGGCTCTGCTCATCGCGCGCACGCTTCGGTAGTGGGAATAACAAGATACGTAAAGCAGGCCGCGGCGGGACTGCTCATGGAGCGCGAACTGGCGTATCTCGGCAAGGCGCTGTCGAATCCCGAGCGGCCGTTTGTAGCGGCGCTGGGCGGCGCGAAGGTGTCCGACAAAATTGAAGTCGTGGAAAACCTGATGCGCGTCGCTGATGCCATGTTCATCGGGGGCGGAATGGCGTATACGTTTTTGAAATCGCAGGGGCTGCCCGTCGGAAATTCTCTCGTGGAGGCGGACAAGTTGGACCTCGCGCGAAAATTGCTCGCCGACGCGAAGCAGCGAAATTTCCGGCTCCTGCTGCCGACCGACCACGTTCTGGGCGCCGCATTTAAGGCGGACGCAAAGACGCAAACGACGAGCGTCACTTCCACGCCGGACGGTTGGATGGGCCTGGATATCGGACCGGACACTATCGCGAAATATTCCGCGGAGCTTGCCCAAGCGAAAACGATTGTGTGGAACGGCCCGATGGGCGTGTTCGAGATGCCCGCGTTCGCCAAGGGCACGCTGGAAATCGCGCGAGCGGTGGCAGCGGCGACGGCCAAGGGCGCCACGTCCATTGTGGGCGGGGGAGATTCCGTCGCCGCGATTCACGCGGCCGGACTCGCCGACAAAGTTTCCCACATCTCGACGGGCGGGGGCGCGTCGCTGGAATTTTTGGGCGGCAGAAAATTGCCGGGTGTGGAAGCGCTTTCCGAAAAACCCTAAGACCATCTAACACGGAGAACACAGAGGGCGCAGAGAAAAAACAGCGGAGAAGAGGTGCGATGCGGCGACCGGTGATCGCGGGGAATTGGAAGATGTACAAGACGCAGGCGGAAGCGCGCGCGTATTTTTCGGCGCTCGCGCCGCTCGTGCGTGATTGCGTTCATTGCGACATCATCATCGCGCCACCTTTCACGGCGCTCGCGGCTGCCGTGGAAGCCGTGAAGGGAACTGCGATTTCCATCGCCGCTCAAGATATGCACGGGGAGCCCGAAGGGGCGTTCACCGGGGAAGTTTCCGCCGCGATGCTGGTTGAAGCAGGATGCCGCGCCGTCATCGTCGCGCATTCCGAACGGCGGCAATTTTTCGGTGAGAGCGATGAGAGCGCCAATAGAAAAGTCAAAGCGGCGCTCGCGGCGGGCCTGATGCCGATCCTTTGCGTGGGCGAATTGCTCGCCGAACGGGAAGGCGGCAAGACCGAGGAGGTCCTCGCGCGCCAGTTCAGCGGCGGCGTAGCCGCGTTGACCGGTGCGGAATTCTCGCGTATCATTCTTGCTTACGAGCCGGTTTGGGCGATTGGCACGGGCCGCACGGCGACGCCGGAGATGGCTGCCGATGCGCACCGCTTCTTGCGGCAGCAAGCGGCGGCAAGTTTTACTCCCGAACGCGCTGCCGGTTTGAGAATCCTCTACGGCGGCAGCGTCAAACCCGACAACATCAAGGGATTGATGGCTCAGGTGGAAATTGATGGAGCGCTGGTCGGCGGCGCAAGTCTCAATGCGGAGGCTTTTGCCTCCATCGTGAACTTCTGAAAGTAAGGGATAATAAATGCCAAAAGAAGTGAAATGGGCAATTTCGCTGGCTGTGGGATTGGGCCTGCTCGCGCTCGGCTGGAAAGTGTATTTTATGCTGGTGACGTTGCACGTCGTCATCTGCGGACTTTTGATTGTCGTGATCATGCTGCAAAGCGGCGAGGCGGCGGATTTGGCGGGCGCCTTCGGTGGCGCGGGCAGCCAGACGGCGTTTGGCCCGCGCGGAGCGGCCACATTTCTTTCCAAGGCCACAACGTGGTGCGCCATCATGTTCATGCTTACGTCCATGGCGTTGACCATGCATCAAAACACGACGCGGGCGTCAGCCGGCAGCTCCGTATTGCAACAATTCTCGAAGACGTCAAAGCAGCCTGCGCCCGCGGTTCCGGCTCCAACGACACCGGCATCAGCGCCGGCCCCGGCCGCTCCTGCTCCGGCCGCGCCTTCGCCTTCGAAATAAGCTAGACCGTTCAGAATCCAGCGGCTGATCATTTGCCGCGCATCAAGTTTTTGTTTCACTTCACCCCGTGCGGAAGTGGCGGAACTGGCAGACGCACCATCTTGAGGGGGTGGCGCCGTAAGGCGTGGGGGTTCGAATCCCCCCTTCCGCACCATTTCTCCTCTCTTCGATTTTCCCCCGGACATGCCGGTTTACAACGATGAGGAATTCCTCCGCAATTAGCTTGTCTTCTCACTCCCACCTCTGCCGCCGTTTACTATAATCCTACCTTCCATGCGGGAATTCGTTTGCCGGCGAATGGATTGCACCGCGGGCGGCAGAAGCGTACGATGCGAGGGACAATAGTCCCAATAGGAAAATCAGGATAGTTGTACCCATTCTCAAGGAGCAAAGACCCAAGTCCGCCGTACCGTTAACTCACGAGGTACTCGCGCGAATCGCAGCAAGCTGCGGCGGCGTATCGTGACAAGCTGCCCGACCGCATTAGGTCGGAGAACATGTCGCGGATGCCGGTGCTGATGGTTGCTGGCAAGAACGGCGTGCTCGCCTGGATCGAGGCGGATGCTACGGAACAACTGAAGGGTGAGATGGCGCTCTTCGACATCATCGTCGTGAAAAACACGAGAGCGCTGTTTTTCGTCCTGAATAACGCCGGCCATTTCATGGAGCGCGAACATCCCAAGGAGTCGAATACCGTTCTGGTCACCTGGATAGACTATTGGAATAATAATCCGCTGCAGCCTCAGGCGGGGATTTTCAATTGCCCTAACTTTGTTCCAAAAAGGGCGCCCGCCGTGGTCTGAATCTCCAGCCGCCTGTGCAGCTGTTCGTCGCGGACACCGGCATAGCGTACGGACACTTAGTCATCAGCATTGGGAGGTAAGGGGGCAGCGACGCAAATTCTCATTGAAAGTTAAAGCCCACATTCTGAGAGTTTCGTATCTCATAGCTTAGCTATCACAGCCTCGCAATTTGCTGCGCGGCTTGCTCTGGTGGCAAAATGGTTGTACCGAAGCGGGGAAAGCATAAGAGGCGCAAGCCAAGGCCCAAATCGAGGAATCCGGTTTCATGCGGTTCAAATGCTCTTATGTGTGCGCATTTAGGGTTATTGTCGAATTTGAACCGCTTCGTATCGGAAAAAGCTGCGGTTTGCGCAGCCCGGATATTGTCTATTATGAAACAAAGAAGCGGGCCCATTTTGACAATGTCGCTTTACGTCGTGCTACGATATACGTTATGTCGGGGATAGAATCTGCAGGCTCTAGAGGCTTGTAAGTGCACCTTACAACTCCAGTGACGGTGGGGATTCTCTATTGTGGCGAAATGGGATCGGCATTTGGAAAATTGTTGCGCAAGGGCGGTATGCGGGTGGTCACGACTTGTCAGGGCCGCAGCCACGCCACTGAAGAACGGGCCCGATCGTCTGGGATCGAAATACTCCCGAGACTGGAAGATGTAATCGCGCAAAGCCAGATCGTTTTTTCGCTCGTCTTACCCTCAGCGGCTGTCGATGTGGCACGGCAATACATCAGTTGCCATGAGATGCGCGCACCAGGCGGTGTCTTCGTGGAAGCGAACTCAATCGGCCTGGAAGCACTGGAGCAGATCGACCACATGATGGCCGAGCTGAACATCCCGTTGGTGGACGCGGCGTTTAACGGCGGGGCCCAGCGTTTAGAAGATCTCGGCTTGTTACACATCAGTGGCCCTGAGGCCGGAAGTATCGAGGCGATTTGCCGAGGTCTCGTGCGAGTGAATTGCCTGGGGGCGCAAATTGGATCGGCCAGCCGTCTGAAACTGCTGATGTCAGGGATTGCCAAGGGCCTGGTCGCACTCTTCCTGGAGGTCGGTGCGCTGGCCGAGCAAGCTGACATGTTGGATTCTTTCTTCGAAAGTTGTCATGAATTTTATCCTGCTTTGATGACGATTATTGATCGCGTCTTGGTAACATATCCCCGCCATGCCGCTCGCCGTGCCGGTGAGATAAAGGACATCGAACATATGGGTCGAGCTTTGCATTTGCGACTCGGCATGACTCACGAAGGCGGCGAACTGTTACTACTCATGGCCAGCATTCCCTGGGATCAGGTGGAATTGGGATCTCCACCCGACATCCGCAAGATCGTTCAATCTTTGGCGAAAGCCTGTCTGCTCGAGAGCCGATCACGCACATTTTCGGAGGTTTGAAGTGCAAGCGCTAAAGCCAAAATCTTCAGATTTGTATCCAGGCCCCGGTTTTCGCATCCGCATGGATTTTCCCAGATTAGATGCGGCGTTGATGAAGCGTTTCCAATCCTACGAAGTTCCGGAGATCTCGGATGCTTTGAACCGGCTGTACGCTCTGGATGCGGCCATTGAATGCCAAACCAATAGGCGCCATCGGCTGTGTGGGCCGGTGTGCACCGTTCACGTATTTCCGGGCGACAATCTCATGATTCACAAGGCGCTGGATGTTGCCAAGCCAAACGATATCGTTGTTGTGGATGCGCATGGTGTTCGCGGGATGAATGCCGTGATCGGGGACATCATCTGCACAAAAGCCAAACACCGCGGGATCGCGGGGTTTGTCGTGGATGGGTTGGTGCGAGACATGCCCGGAATCGAGCATCTGGATTTCCCGGTCTTCGCGCGCGGGACCACGCCTGTCGGGCCGTTACATCGGGGCCCCGGCGAGATTAATTACGCGATTTCGTGTGGTGGCATCGTGGTTAGCCCTGGGGACGTGATTGTTGCCGACGTTTCCGGGATCGTCCTGATACCGCAAGAATGCGCCGAAGATATCTTGCGGCGGCTGGACGCCCAGAAGGCTCATCAGGAAACGTACTTGGCGGCCGTCCGCAGGGGTGAGTTCTCGAACGCGTGGGTTGATGAACTGTTAAAACAGCAAGAATGCCCTGTTTATGAAGGTGAAGTCGAAACGAAGTAAGCCTTCGACCCTTCGAACGATCCTCTGTGAATCAAGGGCAGCGGTCCACCCATGACCAGGGTGGCGCCTTCGAGGTGACGCCTTAGAATTTGGTGGAGGGAGTTTCGATTTGCCTCATATCTCGAGGTTGTTGCAGCTTTGTGGCTTTGCCTTGCGCGCGAAATCGATGCTCGGCAGTGCCGGCAGTCAATTGTTCCAAGCGAGAAGCCACCGCTCGCGATTTTACGAAGACGTGTGGCGCGAGGCAGCAGGCGAGTTGGGTGCGACGTTTGAGGTGTTGGATAAAGAACTTTTCAAAATCAGCCGCGACGGTGTCAGCACCAGAGTACACAATAACTTCACTACGCTCGATGACCCCGTCACATTGTATCTCTCTCTCGACAAACCGCTTGTCCACGCGATCCTTCGCTCGAACTGCCTGCCAACGCCGAGCCATAGTGAGTTTTCGTTGACCAACCTGAACAAGGCATACGAATTTTTGGCTCAACACCGGCTGTGCGTTGTGAAACCCTCAGACGGCACCAGCGGAGGAAATGGCGTCACAACGGGTATAGAAACGCGCGGCCAACTTCTCAGGGGCGCGGTCAACGCTGCCGGTTACAGCGCAAGATCACTCATCGAAGAACAGGTGAAAGGAGATACGATTCGTTTGCTGTATCTCGATGGGCAACTGTTGGATGCCGTGAAGCGATGTCCTCCTACAGTTCTTGGAGACGGCAAGTCAAGCATTTCTCAATTAGTCCAGGGTCTCAATCAGCGACGGCTCGATGCAGGCTACGAGCTTGCCCAGGTAACTCTCTACTATGACACGGACATGAAACGGACCCTGTCGCGGCAGAATTTCTCATGGCGGTCTGTGCCAGCGGATGGCCAGCGAGTCGTGCTTAAGGGCGTAATCAACGATAACATGGCGGAAGAAAACGAATCGGTTGCGGATCAGGTATGCGAGTCCATAATCGCGGCTGGCAGCCGGGCGGCGGAGCTGATCGGAGTCAGACTTGCGGGCATCGACGTAATTACGCCGGACATTCGTCAGGGACTTGAGCAAGCCGGTGGTAAAATACTTGAGGTCAACACAACACCCGGCTTCCATTATCACTACTTCAAGCAGGGTAGACCCTGTCGTGTGGCGGTGCCCATTCTAAAGAGTTGTTTAGAGCACGCTCGTGGATGCTGCTAGTCTGAAAGCCAAAATGGCCGAACCTGGTACTTGCCCGCCGATTCCGCCGGTAATCATCTTTGGTGGATATTTTGTTACATTGGCGGTGGGGTTGAGCCTGGCGGCTCGATCCATTCCGGTCTATGTCCTCAATGAGCGGTGGGAAGACGCGCGATTTAGCCGCTACGTTCGAGCGATTCGTTTGCCCGCGGACGCACCGTATCCCCAGTCGGCCTTGGCTTTTCTAACGGGAAACGATTCCGACAATTTGAAGGGAAGCGTGTTGCTGGCCGGAGGCGATGACGAACTCGAAATCATGGCCCTGAACCGCGAAACGCTCAAGGAAAGATTCCGGCTCGACCTGTCAAATCCCGTCGCCCAGCTGAAGATGCTGGACAAGCTGGCAACTTACAATGCGGCGAAAGAAGCGGGAGTGGCGACGCCCCTGTTTTGGCAGGTTCGGTCGGAGGAAGACATATATCGCCTGCGCGGTGAGCTTGTCTATCCGCTGATCGTCAAGCCAAAGCTGTCGCACGTCTTTCAGAAAAAGTTCAAAGTGAAATTTTTCGTGGCCGACAATTTTGACCGGCTTCTCGAAGCTTATCGCGTGGCTGAAAGCGCAGAGGTCGAAACTCTACTCGTGGAGAAGATTCCCGGCCCGGACAGCAAGTGCTGCAGTTATTACACGTATCTGGACGAAGAAGGAAACGGGCTGTTCGATTTCACGAAACGCATTATCCGCCGTTATCCGATCAACATGGGTATGGCGTCTTACCACATCACGGACCGAGTCGACCAGGTGCGCGAACTTTCGCTCAAGCTGTTTCGGCAAGTCGGACTTCAAGGGCTTGCCAACGCCGAGTTCAAATACGACGATCGCGATGGCCAGTTAAAATTGATCGAGTGTAACGCGCGATTCACTGCGGGTAACAGTCTCGTCGCCAAGGCCGGGTTTGACCTGGGAAATTTTGTTTACAACCGCATCGTGGGTATTTCACAGCCGCCGCTAACCGATTTCAAAACAGGTATGCGGCTGTGGGACCCGTTAAGGGACTGGCGTGCGTTCCTAGAGCTGAGGAAACGCGGAGAGCTCACGTTCATGCAGTGGGTTGCCAGTGTCATGCACCCATCCACCATCTCCTATTTTTCCTTGCGAGATCCCCTGCCAAGCATTTTCCGGTTGTGCAAGACAGCCAAAATAATTCTTCGTTCGTAGAATTCGTGGGTAAGCCGCAACCCTAACCGCAAGGAATGAGGACGCAATCTTTCTCAACCCCCGGCGCACACATTTCTTGAAAATTCTTCGTGCAACACTCAAATATCAACCGAGGGCCGCGTTAAGCCGGGTCTGTGGAGATGCCGGGAAAGATGTGGGACGGAGCATTGCTTCAGTTGATGGCGAAGCAATAGAACAAGCCCGCCCCGCCCGTGCTCACCAGATTATCCTGGCTGCAACCCCGGCTTGGGTGAGCCGAGTTCCACGAAGTATTGCCGGCGCCATTGCGGTCGGAATGGCCCAGTTGTGCGGTGCCTGCGCCCTCGCCCGTCCAATTGTTGCAGGTGTGGTCGGCGCCGTCCGTATAAGCCCTTCCATCGGTCTGCGAGCCGGTAAGCATGTCGTGCGTGGTGGGATTGTCGCCTCGGCCGTTGACGATGTTGCCTTTCTCAGTGAGCGCCGAAAGTTTTACAAGATTGTTACCAAGACGCGCCTGTTCGGCGGTGTCTCCGTGCAGATCGGCCAGGCCGTTGGCGATCTTTTCGCCCTTGGCGTTGTACCAGGGACCATTGCCGATGCGATCTCGGGCATTCACAGCGGGTTGGCCGTTGGCAGCGCTGGTGCTGAGGTAGGCGTGCCAGGTTTTGTTCCCTCCGCCGGCCGCTGCAGCGAGCGTCTGGCAAATCCGGTCGGCTCCGGCCAGGCCGCCAAGATTGGCTCCCTTGCCGGAACCCGCGCTGGTGATGAAAAAGCTCATGGGCTGCGGGGGCGCTTGCTGCTGCGCCGGTTGCTGCGCCAGCGTAATGTAGGAGCCTATGATTGACAGCGCGATTGCGGCAATGACGGGCTGAATCCTTTTCATGTGTGCCTCCTCCAAACATGTCTTTTCTTGCGGATAATGGACCTACTCGTAGAACTGCGGCGATTTTTTCAGTTTTGCGTTGCCCTCGAAATCGTGCTGGATCCAAAGCTGCGCGCCCGTTTTTTTCAGGAAAGCGTCGACGGCCATCCGGCTCGCGCGAGTCTGCTCCTGGCTGAACTCGAACGTAGGGACGCGATCCAGGGTTTTCTCCGCCGGATAGTGATAAAGATCGCCGGACAGCACGACGCCGCCGGTCTTGGCCAGCTTCACGTACAAAACTTGGTGGCCCTGCGTGTGCCCGGGAGCGGATTTGATAATCACGCTGCCGTCGCCGAACACGTCGTATTCATCTTTCTTGATGATGATCGTCTTGCTTTTCTGTAAGGCAGAAAACGTCGAAGGTTGCAGCGAGCCGGAAACCTTTCCACCGAACATGGCGTCTCGTTCGACCTGCCGCACAAGCCACGTGGCGCTCGCGAACTCGTTCGCGTTGGCCGTGTGATCATAATGGTAGTGCGATAGCGCAAGGAAGTTGATGTCAGATGGGGAGTAGCCGATTTCCGCGAGCTGCCCACGAAGGGTTTTGTCCACATCCGCATCTCGCGCCTGCCCGTCCGGAAGCTTGACATGCTGCGTGGTCATGCGGCCAGTCGGCGTCCAGGAATCGTCCGGTATGGCGCCGGTGTCCCAAATCAAATTTCCTTTGGGATGCGCGATCAGAAAACAGCCCATGGACATGTCCGTGGTCTTGACATCTTCCTTTTTCAAATTGAAGCGGCCCATGTCCGCATTGTGGAGAACGCCGCAATCAAATATGTAAAGTCTAACCGAGCGCGGGGGTTGCGCTTTGTGCTGGGCAGACGGAGCGTTCTGCCCGGCGACCTTAGTTTGAGCAGCCAATAGCAGCACCGCCGCAGCGGCAGCCAAGAACATTCGAATCACATTGCGTTTCATAATCGCGGAACCTCGCTCTCTTGCCGGCAGATTGGCGTTCTGGTCTGCGAATTGTGCGGCATTGTATACCGGCTAGCTGCCAATTGGCAGTTCTCAGCGGAAAAAAAGGCTGCCGGTTGCGTCTGCGCCCCGGGGGGACGACCTGCCCGCAAAATCCCGCATCAGAACGGATCGTACTCGCGCAACGCGGGAATTACTTTCTCTCCAAACAGGCGTATCGAGCGCATCAGGTCGGGCTCCGGCAAATCGGAAAAATTAAATTCACCCATAAAAGTATTGAACATGCCGGACTGAGCGGCCGCGCGAAGCTTCTTGGCAACGGTTTCGGGCGAACCGATAAATACGAGATCGTGCTTCATGAGGAAATCCGGATCGAACAGATTGGCCATCAACACGGCTGCGCCATCCTCGCCCCGTCCTATGAATTTCTTGGCGTGCGCGCGGACACGATCCTCGAATGTTTCTCCATGCTTCGGTGCCGCCAAAAAACCTTCATAGGCCCGGCTCGCCCGCTGAAGCCCGATCTCCAGAGCCTTCTCGTCGGTTTCATCCACATAAACAATGGTGCAATAAGCGATTCTGGGTTGGTGCGGCCAGCCGGCTTTCTCCCAGTCTTCCAGAAACTTGCGGTAACGTGGCGCGGCGTCCGATCGGGGATAAACCAGAAAATAGCCGGGATGTATGCCGTTTTTCGCGCAGAATTCGAGTGTCTGCGGATCACGGCTCATCATCCAGATCGGCGGATGCGGGCCTTGAAGCGGCTGCACGGAAAGGATCGCCTCATCAGTATGGTGATTGTCGCCATGAAATGAGAAGGGCTGCTTCTCGCCGTAGGAGGCGCGAAGGTAATCCACAAATTCGAGCGTGGGGGACTTGCGAAACTCATAATCGAGGCCAAACGGACGAAAATAATCCGCAGCGATTCCCGGAACGAGCCCCAGTTCCATGCGGCCACCAAGCATTTGATCGACAATCGCGATCTCTTCCGCCAATCGCAACGGATGGTAGAGAGGGACGACGTAACCCATCGGCCCAATGCGCATGCGGCGCGTCCGGGCGCCCGCTCCCACAGCGTAGAGGCTTGGAGAAGACATCCAGCTCTCGTCGGGGCGGAAGTGATGCTCCACGCAAAAACCGTAGTCGAAGCCGAGTCCGTCGCATAACTGAAGCTCGCGCCACAGCTGTTCGTAACGCTGGTGCGGCGTCATTCCCGGCTTGCGCCAAACATGGGAAAAATGGGCGAACTTCATGCGCGATTTCCTCTGCCTTTATCGAGAAGCCGCCGCTCGCCCTCATGGCTCGCGCGGGGAGTGCCGGGAATCTAGCTGAGGCCATTAGAGCCTGCAGGAGTATTAATCTTACAACTAGTTACACTATTGTTTACTAGAGTGAATTCCTCCCGCAGAATCGCATAGAGTTTTTGTTTCGGACTCGGGTCTTTCGAAATGAGAGCGTGCTCAATTAATCCTTCAAACTTCATCCCCGCTTTCTGCATCACCCGTTCAGAACTCAAATTGTCCGGCTCGCATCGCGCCTGGATTCGAGTCAGCCCGATGTCCCGAAATCCGAATTGTAAGAGAGCCTTCAATGCCTCGGGAGCCAGCCCCTTTCCACGATGGCGGGGAGCGATGTAGTAATTGACCTCTCCGCATAGCTCTTTGAAAATGATGTGAGGGAAAGCACAATTGCCGACGATCGTCCCCGTTTCCTTCAGCAATATCCCCCATGGACCGAAGCCCCAAACCCGATACTCCCGAAAGCAATAGTCAAGAAATTCCCTTGCTTGGATTTCAGCGCTTCGCGCTCCGGGCAGATTTTCCCAGGCAATGATATCTCCGAGGTCCCCTTGTACAAGCTTGCGCAATATCAGGCGTTCAGACTCAAGCATGTGCATCTTCAATTTTCGTTGAACCGGGTTGAGGGAAATAATGCGGCGAATGCGGTTCTGCAAAGCCTTCATAACTGGCCACCGCAAGAAGAGACCCATGGAATCTTTCAAAGCCCTTCGTGAGTTTCCGATAATCGCGAACTGGTGGATATCGTACCCCTTCGCCTGGTCGTTTCAAAGCTAGCGCACGCGAGTCGCGAAATTCGCCTGGAGGAGTCTCCTGGTGTAAACTGCTCCGGGCCGGCAGGCAGGACGGAGGGAATTGCTTGTCGAGAACGTCAACGATGAAATCCATATTCCTGCTGGGCGCGATTCTTCTCGTTGCGCCATGCCACGGTGGACATTCTCCTACGGGATCCGGCCAACTTTACGACTTCCACTATGAAAATGTGCTGGGCACATCCCTGGAAATAAAAGTCGAGGCCTCGACCGCGGCGCAATCGGAAAAGGCCGAAAAGGCGGTGTTAGCGGAGATTGACAGAGAGTCGCACCTGCTTAGTTCCTGGGATCAGGGCAGCGAATTCAGCCATTGGTTTCGCACCATGGGCCAGCCCGTCAGAATATCTCCCGAATTATTTGAAGTTCTGAGTTTGTTCGATCAATGGCGGGGCCTGACGCATGGAGCCCTCGACGCCTCCGCCGAAACAATCACACGAGTTTGGAAGCGCGCTGCCGCGGAGAAACGCCTTCCGTCGCGCCTCGAATTGGATGCCGCCGTGGCCAGCGTACGCAGAGTCCATTGGCAACTCGACCCTGTCCATCGTACCGCGATCCATACCAGCGACACCCCCCTAGCACTGAACTCGTTCGTGAAGAGCTACATTGCCGGGCGCGCCGCTGAAACGGCGCTCAGCGCATCCGGCGCGCAGGGATTGGTCGTGAACATCGGCGGGGACCTCGTGGTGCGGGGCGACTGGAGAGAAACCGTGGACGTATCCGATCCGAAATCAGATGCAGAAAACGGCTCTCCCATCGCGCGCCTCGTCGTCCACGACCGCGCCGTGGCGACCAGCGGAGATTACCGGCGCGGCGTGGAGATTGGAGGCCGCCACTATTCGCATATTGTTGATCCCCGCAACGGCATGCCCGCGGACGAAATTATCAGTTCCACCGTCATATCGCCGTCTCCGTCACAAGCGGGCGCGCTGGCCACCGCGCTTTCCATTCTCACACCTGAAGAAAGCTCTCATTTAATTGCTTCGATGCCGGGCGTGGAATATCTCCTGGTTAGGGAGAACGGCGAGCGAATCGTGAGCGCCGGATGGAGTTCATTCGAAGTGATGCCTGCATCACGCGCAGCGGCGTTGCGTCCTGTGGCGGCGTACAAGAAGGTTGCTGCGCAGTCCGGCGGTTCAACGTGGGACCAGAGATATGAACTGACCGTCACCATCGAACTGAGTCTTATCGAAGGGTACCGCGTCCACCGTCCCTATGTTGCGGTGTGGATCGAGAATGAGGAACAAGCTCCGGTACGCACGATCGCCCTTTGGTTTGGGAAATACAAATACCTTCGCGAATTGCGGGCCTGGAGCCGCGAAGAAAGCACGCGATCCGTGAGTGATGATACGCACGTCATGAATTCGGTTTCCAGCGCCACTCGTCCTCCCGGCAAATATACGTTCAGATGGGACGGCAGAGACGATTTCGGTAAACTTGTGAATGCCGGTAAGTATACCGTGATGATCGAAGCGGTAAGAGAGCACGGCTCATATCAATTGATGCATCAGGAGATCGATTTCAACGGCTCGCCCAAGCAGTTCCAGCTTCCGGGCGATATAGAGATTGCGTCGGCTACCCTTGATTACCACAAAATTGCCCGATAGCCCCGGCGAGGATCCGGCCGATCCTTCGCGCACGCCATTATATGACCCGCGATATTTGCATTGGAAACGGCGTTTCGCGCATCTCGCGCGCTGGTTGCATACCTATCTGTCGATGCTTAGCTTCACACTTCTTCTTTTTTTCGCGGTGACCGGCCTCACCTTGAATCACGCCGAGTGGTTCGATAGCCGGCAACGGCCGGTCATTTACCACGGCACTCTGAACAAGGCCTGGGTGAATATTTCCGATCCGGGCGCCGTCGCCAAAGATGAACTTGTAAATTATTTTCACCGCACCTACGGAACCAGGGGAGCCTTATCCGATTTCCACGTGGACGGAGAACAATGCGAAGTTTTGTTTAAAGGCCCCGGATACGAAGCGGACGCGACCATCGATCGCGAGACTGGAAAGTATGACCTGTCGGTCAGCCCATTCAATCTGGTTGCTGTTCTGAACGACTTGCACAAAGGCCGTGACACAGGAAAAAAGTGGTCCGCCGTCATTGATTTTTCGGGCGCGCTGATGACGCTGGTAGCATTATCCGGACTTACGCTGATTTTCTTCCTGCATAAGCGCCGTTTTTCTGGACTTGTGTTGCTTGCCGCGGGTGCGCTGCTGTGCTTCCTCTTCTATTCCTTCTGGATATCTTGATCAAAGAAAAATGCGGAGCCCGATAGCACAGGCTTCAGCCTGCGGGTCCTGTTTGGAGCAATGACAGCGATGCTTCGAGCAAAACCCGCAGGCTGAAGCCCGCGCCACTCAATCGAAATCGCTGCGCTGCAATCGGTGTAACCGAATGTGTTCATCGAAAGCAAGTTCTTTGCTCCCCGGATTCAAGATAGGTTACTGTACGCGCATGGCCGGCCCGGAAGACGAAATTGAAGCGCTGAGAATGCAAGTTGCGTCTTTGACTGCGCGCGTTTACGCCCTGGAGCGAGGAAGTGTCGCCGCTTCCCCAGCGCAACCGCAAGCCATCCCTGCGCAACCGCCGGCTCCGCCTCTCAGCGGAACGATGTTGCAACCTCCTGCTGCGCCGATAGTCTCTCAGCCGCTCCCGCCCGCCACGACGGCACTCTCGCAGAGGCCGCAGCCGCCCCGGCAACCCGGCAATGTGTCCGCTTCAAGAGCAAAACGCGAAGACACCGATCTGGAAAAAAAGATCGGACAGTATTGGCTGAACCGAATCGGCATTGTCGCGATGCTGATCGGAGTTTCCTATTTTCTGAAATTTGCCTTCGACAATAATTGGGTCGGTCCAGGCGGGCGAATTACGATCGGCTTGCTGACGGGCATCGGGATCGTAGTGTGGAGCGAGAGCTTCCGCAAACGCAATTACGCTGCCTTTTCCTATTCACTGAAAGCAGTTGGCATCGGCACGCTTTATTTGTCGCTGTGGGGAGCCTTTCAAATTTATCACCTGATTCCCGCGGCGGCAGCTTTTGTGGCCATGGCCACCGTGACCGTGGCGACCATCGCTCTCGCCTTGAGCCAGGATGCGGAATTGCTGGCGAGCTTTGCGCTGGTGGGCGGCTTCTCCTCTCCCGTGCTGCTCTCTACGGGACAGAATCACGAGGCGGTCCTCTTCTCCTACGTCGCGTTGCTGGACCTTGCGATTCTAACCATGGCCATCTTCAAACCGTGGCGGCGCCTGCTCTGGGGAAGCTTTGCGGGCACCATCTTTCTCTACCTGGGCTGGTATTCGGAATATTATTCCGTCGACCAGCGCGCGCTTACGGTGGCGTTCGCCGCATTGTTTGCGGCCATTTTTGCGGTGATTCCGCTCGCGGCCGGCGACGCGCGGCCGACGCAATCTTCCGGCCGCTCCACCACGTTGACATTCCTCCCCTTGTTCAACGCGGCGGCGTTTTTCCTGGCGCTGTACGCCATGTTTGAACAGGAGAAAACCACGCTCACCTGGTTTGCGCTGGCGCTTGCGGCTGTTTATCTGGGCATTGGCAGCGCCGTCAAAAATCGTTTGAACCTTGAGGATGCCAATTTCATCAATCTGTTGCACGTGGCCATTGCTGTCGCGTTCATCACCATCGCTATCCCCCTGAAGCTGGACGCGCAATGGATCACAATTGGATGGCTGGTTGAATCGGGCGTGTTGTTGTGGCTGAGCGTAACGGCGCGAGCTGACTTTCTGCGCTACTTCGCCAGCTTTGCGCTGGCGCTGGGAATTGCCAGGCTGCTCTTCTTTGACCAGATTCGCGCGGAAATGCTGTTGTTCAACATGCGGTTTGCGACGTATGCGGTTGCCATCGCGATTCTCGGTGGAATTGCGGTGTTGGGAAAACGCCACGCCTCGCAAGCGGAGATCATTTTCCTGGACGCAGCCGTGGTCGGCGTAAATTTGCTGGCTCTTATCGCGCTGACATTGGAAGCCTCGGATTACTTCGACCGCCAAATGCAGTCGGGCGCAAGATTGGCCTCTTCTTATCGCGATGTGACTCTGGCCCGCGATTTCAGCTATTCCGCAATCTGGTTGGTGTACGGCGCGGTCTTGATGACCATCGGCTTTCGCAGGCGCTCGGCGTTTGTGCGCTGGCAATCCCTGATCCTGATCGCGTTCACGATCTGCAAAGTGTTTCTGTACGACGTTTCCCAACTCGGAGGCAGTTACCGGATTGTGAGCTTCATCGCTCTCGGCGCGGTGCTGCTCGGCATTTCGTTTATTTACCAACGCGACTGGCTCAGGCTTTCTGCGCATTCGCCGCAGGAAACGGATCAGGGCGCGAAATGACGCGGACAGCTTGGGTGTTACTAGCTGTTCTCCTGGCGACAAGTCCCGCGATCTCTTATTTCAAGTACCAGCGGCAAATCGGGGCGGCAAGTGCGAGAGGCCAGCACTACGCCGTGGTGGACGAGACTGTATGGCAACATGCGCTTCCCAATCTGGATGACTTGCGCCTTTACGCGGCAGCCCAGGAAATCCCCTACGCCAGGAGAACGATGTCGGGCAGCTTGATGACCGAGCAAAAAACGGTCCGCTTGCTGCAGCCGGGCACTGTCGGCGCGAAAACGCAGTTCCTCCTGGATATGGCGGGTGTGTCCGAGTATGACCGCATTACCTTGGCCGTCGGGACAAAAAACTACGTCGCACATGCGCGCGTGGAAGGCCAGGACGATTCCCACGGCAAGCAGTGGGCTAACCTGGGGACGACCACTCTTTTCGATCTTTCAGAGGAAAAGCTGGGGCGCAACAGCACGCTCCAGATTCCTGTGAGCACTTACAAGTACTTGAGGGTCACCATCGATGGTCTTGTGAAACCTTCAGACATCCGTGGCGCGTCGGCTGGAATCGAACGAGCGCAAGAAGCGGTGTGGCGCGACCTCGGTAGCGAACCGAAGCAGATCCAGGAGGGCAAAAATACGATTTTGACGTTCGCCGTTCCGGAAAACGTTCCAGTCGAGCGCGTGACGCTTGCCATCGATCCGGCGCAGAGCAATTTCCAGCGTGAGATGGAGATGCAAGCCGGCAAAGATTCAACGGCCGGGTCCGGCGAAATCAGCCGCATTCACATGCAGCGCAACGGACAAAAAATTGATGTCGAGCAGACTTGGCTCACGCTGCGCACAACGGGCCGGGGAGAGTTGCGCGCCGTCATCCACAATGGCGACGACGCGCCGCTCAGGATCACGCGCGCTCGGCTGCAGCAATACGAGCGCCGAATCTATTTTGATTCCGATGCGGGCGCCTCGCTGGGGCTTTATTACGGCGACGATAAACTCAACGCGCCGGTGTACGATTACGCGAAGCTATTCCAGGCTGACGCGAGCGCGGCGCAGTTGCAGTTGGGCTCCGAAGAAGCAAACACCGGGTATACCAGGCGTCCCGACGACCGCCCGTGGTCCGAACGCCATCCGGCGGTTCTATGGGCGGCGATTCTCGCGGCAGTGGCGATTCTTGGCGGGCTCGCGGTTCGGTCAATCAAGGGCGCGGCATCATAAAAACGCAAGCGCATTTTTTCCTCTAAGAATAAAAATTCATTTTCTGGAATCGAATGTACAGCACGTTGTGCTGGCAAATTCGTTGTGTCGGGGACCGGGGAAGCGTACGATGCGCTGTCCAGAAATATAAATCGGAAAATCCTGTTTCTTGAGTGAACCTGAAGGAGGATTCACCAAATGCGGAATCGGCCATCGGTGGAGATACTATCGCTCGTGGCGGCCTTTACCTTCTCCACCGCTCTGCTCGCTCAGAGCAATGGCCTGACGCCGGCCCGACCTGCGCCGGCAAAGGCGGAAAATGCGGCCGCGAACCACGACATTTCCGGAGTCTGGGATGCGCTGCGTAACAATTATGATTTCGCATCGTTCAGCAAGGGCGACCCGCCGATGACCGCTTGGGGACAGGCGCAATTCAACGCGGCGAAACCCTCGCAGGGACCGCGTGGCGTCAAGCTCAACGAAACGACGGACAGGGTATACCAGTGCTTCCCGCCGGGCATGCCGTACATTTACATGCAAATCTTCCCCATGCAAATCATGCAGACACCCAAGGAAGTGATCGAGCTGTTCGAGTATGACCACACCGTGCGCTACATCTTTACTGACGGGCGCAAACATCCTGCTGACCTGACTCCCACATACAACGGCCACTCCATCGGCCACTGGGAAGGCGACACGCTCGTCGTCGATACGATTGGCCTGAACGGAAAGATTTGGCTGGATCGTCTGGGTCACCCGGAAAGCGATCAGATGCACATCGTCGAGCGCATTCATCGAGTGGACGATAAGACGCTGCAGGTCGACTTCACTTTTGACGATCCCAAAAGTTATCCCAAACCCTGGACGGCACAGTTGCGCTACCAGTTGCGGCCCGCTTGGGACATCCTCGAACTTGTCTGCGAGGACAATCATGCCTTTGAGAGTTTCGAGCATTAGACAGGCGAGTAACCGGGGTGTGATTTGAAAACTTTGCATTTCGACCGCCTTCAGAGCCTGCAAGGGAATTGTCAAATCCTTGCAGGGCACGGCTTCAGGCTTGTCGCGGACTATGCAAAACCTAAGCGGCTCCAACCGCTGGCCGCATCGAAATCGACCTGGCATAAATTCTCTTCAGTGAGTCCCTGCCGCGAATTTTGATGCGCTGGGGCGCGAAGGTTGCAGGAGTTTGCGTGGAATCTGAGGGTGCGAACAGGATTTGGTACAGCCCCAGTCGAGTTCCTTATCTTCACATTCGTTACTTGTTGCCGGCGGCTCTTCTCTGCTACAGCTCTTTGCTTCAGTTCAGCACGAAGTTGATTGGCGCTGGGGCTCGCGCCCGCTCCGGAGGCTTTAACACCACCTGCCACATTTTTGGCTGGTTATATGGAGGCCGCCCAATTTTTGCGCGGGCAGTCGTTTGCCTCATCCAAAATTAAGACGAATCGCTGCCATCGCCTGAGACGGAGTGACGCCGCCATGCCGGCTGTGGCAAGATCGCAAGGTTTGCAACTCAGGGGAGGGAAGAGGATGAACCTCAAGAACGCAATCGCATTGATCACGGGTGGCAGTAGCGGCATTGGACGAGCCGTTGCCCAATCACTTGCCGCAAGCGGGGCCCGCGTCGCCATCACCGGACGCGACAAGCACCGGCTCGCGGAAACGGCGCGACAATTGGGCGTGCATCCAATTCAGGCCGACGTGGCGGCGGAGGCGGATGTCGAGCGCACGTATCGTGAAGTTCTCGATAAATTTGGCGATCTGGACATTCTAGTGAACAATGCCGGCAGCGGCGTTTTCAAAAACCTCGTGGATTTCGACCGAAAAGAGTTCGAGGCCGTGTTTGCGACAAACGTTACGGGAGCGATGCTGATGGCCCGCGAAGCCGCCAAACATTTCGTAAAGCGGCAGCGCGGAAACATCGTGAATATCGCCTCCACCGCCGCTCTGCGCGGCGCTCCGAAGGGAACGGCGTATTACGGGAGCAAGTTTGCCCTCCGCGGCATGACCGAGTGTTGGCGAGCCGAGCTGCGCCAGCACAACGTGCGGGTTTTTCTGGTCAACCCAAGCGAAGTCTTGACAAATTTCTACCCGACGGCCGGGTTGCCCCAAAAAGAGAATGCGACCAAGCTCCGCGCGGAAGACATCGCCCATGTAGTGAAATCAATGTTGGAGATGGACGATCGCGGCTTCGCGCCGGAGGTTTCCATTTTTGCGACGAATCCAAAAGACTAGCAGGTGGCGCCGCCGTCCCGCCAGCGTCTTTGCGACGTGTGGAGAACGGAAAAATCGCCGGCGAGACGCTGGCGCCACGAAAACCCCTCACAGCTGCTACTTGATGTTGTTTTCCTTGCCTTCCTTCACGTAGGCGACTGACGTGGCAATATGATTTCTGCCATGAATGGATTTCTTCTTGGCCAGATGCGCGAACATCTGGATGCCGAAGCCGCCATCCAGGTCGTCCGTAATCCTCTTTTTCCAGGGACGCCGTATGATCTGCGTGGTGAGGCGGCGCGTGATGCGCGGCTGCGTCATGATGTGGTCGGCAATCTTCCAGGCGCGATCCAGAAGTTTTTCCCGCGGAACGACTTCATTGACCAATCCGTATTCGAGCGCCTTTTGCGCGTCAATCGCTTGGCCCGTGAGCAAAGCATAGGCTCCGCGCTTCACGCCCAGAAGCTCCAGGAAGCAGCTATGAATGCCGTCTCCGGGAACGGAGCCGATGTCATAGTGGAGATCGAATATGACCGCGTCTTCGCTGCAAATGGTGATGTCGCACATCAGGCAAATTTCGGTGTGAAAACCCGGGCCGTTCAGCACACCGATGGTTGGAATTTCCAGATCGTTTACCAGTGAGCTGACATTGATTCGACCGTCCTTATAGGCGTATTCATAGGCCCAATGCTGCAGGTCCTCTTGTTCCAGTTTGAAGCCTTCGGGATCCGCGTCCATCATAAACTCGTCTCCCGAACCGGTGAAGATCATGACTTCGTTTTCAGCATCGGCGCCGATGGTCTTGAATAGCTGGCCCACGGAACGATGATTTTCAACGCTCAGCTGGATCGGGCCGCCCGCAGTGTGCGCTTGCGCGAGAATGACGCCGTCCTTGCGGCGTTCCAGTTTGTAATGCTGCTTGAATCGTTCTTTGTATTCCTCGAATTTGGGCGTGGGGACGAAATCCACGAGTGACATGTCTCATTCTCCTTATCGCACGGAAGCAGCGATGTTTAGAATCTCCGGGTGGTGCCGGCGTCTCGCTTGTCCCGATGCAAGAGGGACCGGCGGTTTCTCCGATCTCCACACGGCGCAAAAACGCCGTCCCCTCTTGCAATGGGTCAAGCGGGGTGCCGGCGTCCCGCGACAGCTTTCCTAAGATTTTGATTTCAGTCCGGCGTTGCGCGCAATTACTTGCGTCATGCTTGACCAGTCCATTTCTCCCTGGCCTTGCGCCAGCGCAGAGAGAAGATGGTCGTGAACAATGTTGGCCAGCGGCATCGGCGCAGCGCACTCGTCGGCCGCCGCCAGCACCAGGCGCACGACTTTCAACCCCAGCTTCAAAGCAAATCCCGCCGGCTCGAATTGTTCTTGTGCCACGATTCGCCCATAGTTCGCGATGACCTGCGATCCGAATAAAGCGTTCATTATCTCGAGGAACGATTGCGGCGCAACCCCTGCTTTACGCAAAGTTGCGTAAGCTTCGCCAAGCGCCTCAATCACGCTGCTAATCATGAAATTGCCGCATAATTTAGCGACGTTCGCCTGCCACGGCTCGGTTCCGACCACGAATGTCTGGCGGCCGATGGCGTCAAAAAGCGGGCGGCAGCGTTCCACAAGTTCACTCGGCCCTGCCGCCACCACCACCAGATTTTTGCTTTCCGCTTGTTCCGGACGGCCAAAAACAGGCACGCTGAGATAGCCCTGGTTTCTGTGAACGTGTTCGGCGGTCAATCTGCGAGCGAGCGCTGTGCTGATCGTGCTGTGCGAAACGTGAATGCAATCTTTCTGCATGCCCGAAGCGATGCCATTCTTTCCGAAGACAATTTCCTCGACGGCTAGATCGTCCGCGACCATGGTCATTGCAACTTCCGCATCGCGGCAAGCATCCGCGGGAGAACTTGCCACGCGCGCTCCACCGGCGGCAAGCGCCTCCGCCTTTTCGCGGCTGCGATTGTAGAGCGCCAAGTTGTGCCCGGCGCGGAGCAAATTGCGCGCCATGCCCGTCCCCATTCTACCGAGCCCGATGAAAGCGATTTTCATAGCCGCCAGCATAGCGACTCCACATCCCGGAACCAAGCAGTTTTCGGTGGAGGATAGGCTTCAGCCTATCCTCATTTTGGTGGAACCGCAGAAAAAACCGGCAGGCTGAAACCCGTTCGACTCACGCATTCCCCGACTGGCAACGAGTTCCCTCGCGAATTACAAGCCTACTGCGAATCGATATTGATGTTTTGTGAAAAATATGAATACGTGCGGAGGAAAAAACGCGGCGCGATTTAAAGGCTGGTGAGACGAGACTGGTATTTTTCAGACCCGGGAGGATAATGTTTAAGCCCGCGATCCTACCATGGCGTCCGAATTCTCGTGAACGGCGATGTTCAGGTATACGGCGCCTTTGGGCAGCTCAAACCGGAGCAAAACAGTCTCCCTGTCCAGGGTCCCATGCGGTCCCACGTCCAGCATGAAAAGTTCAGGCGGATGCACTCTAAATTTGAACCCGCGGTCGTTCAATTGCGTCACGGAGTTGCCGATCACCATGTTGGTCAGCTCACAGATGATCTCGCGAATGGTTTCATCAGTGGGCGGGCCGGCTATCTCGGAAAGATCGGAACCCACCTGGCCGGCGGCGGCTGCGTCCATGTCAAGAATGATGCGTCCTTCGATATCGCCGCTGAGAATGACTTGTGCCGCGATTCCAGTCCGCTGGTAGCTCCCGTCCTCCATCGTCACGTCCGCAATTCGCGGGGAGCAGCGCATGGTTTCAGAGAGAACGGCGTCCAACGAGTTGATGAACGGCTGGATGAGTTCCATGTTCATGATTGTGCCTCTCCCGCACTGGTTGGCGCCGGCTCGGGATTTTCGCTCAGCACGTAGCGGATAATTTCGTAGAACGCTTCCGGCTTCACAGGTTTCTGCACAAAGTGCCGCGCGCCCTTCTGCAGGGCGGAAAGAATGTTGTCCTGGTAACCCACGGAGGAAACCATGACGATGCAAGCTTCCGGGTGATCGCGGACGATGTGCTCCACCGCCTCGATGCCCTCCATTTTCGGCATGGTGATGTCCATCAACACAATGTCCGGGTGGGTTTCATTGTATTTGGTGATGGCCGCGACTCCGTCGCTGGCTTCACCGGCGATCTCTCCTCCGAAGGCTTCCACCATCTTGCAAATGTTCTTGCGCGCGAAGACGGAGTCGTCGACCACTAGAAAACGAATCTTCGGCTGGTCTTCACCGGTTAGAGGCTTAAACTCCATGATGACTTTCTCCTCTCAAAAACTGTATCCTCAGCGTTCTCCGCGGAGGGTTTGAAGCTCCGTGGAATGGGCCCGCGGTCCGGAACCTTCTTCCTGACACAGGAATTGTAAAAGACCAGGAAGTCCTTCCAGCGAAACGACGCGGCCGGCATAGCCGGCCTCGATCGCCGCACGGGGCATACTGTCCACGACGCAGGTATCCAAGCTCTGCGCGATGGTAACACCGCCTGCCGCCTGCACGGCTTGCATGGCATGGGCGCCATCGTCGCCCATCCCGGTCATGAGGACCGCGGCGCTTTCTTTGCCGAGCTCCTTGGCGACGGAGCGAAACAACACGTCCACCGAAGGCCGGTGGCCGTTCACCGGCGCCTGATCCACGAGCACCACCATTTCTCCCTTCGGAGTCCGCCGAATTTTCATATGGCGGTTGCCGGGACAGACAAAAGCCCGGCCAGGCCCGAGAAGATCACCCGACAGAGCCTCGGTCACATGAATCAGGGAGCAATCGTTCAACCGCCGCGCGAACATCCCGGTGAAACCTTCGGGCATATGTTGAACAATAAGCAAGCAGCCCGTGAAATCCGCCGGGAGCTGCGAGCAAATGTAATGCAGAGCATTCGGTCCTCCGGTCGAGACACCGATGGCGATAACGCGCGAGAGCCGGCTCTTGGTAGCGTGCGGTTTCGTCGTTGACGTGGCCATCGGCGCCGGGTGGAAGGTTTGTTTGGGCGGACCCGAAATCGCCGCCACCTTAATTTTTACTGCGAGTTCCCTGGCGATTTGCTCCAGCCCGCCCTTGGATGCGTCCGTCGGCTTGGCGATAAAATCGAACGCGCCCTGACTGAGCGCATTCAAGGCGGAATACGCGCCCTTGGAGGTGTGACTGCTGACCACGATGACGGGAATGGAATATTGCCGGACGATCTCGCGAAGCATATCGAGGCCGTCCATCCTGGGCATTTCCAAATCAAGAGTCACGACATCGGGCTTCAATTCCTTGATTTTTTTGAGCCCCAGCAAACCATCCATCGCGGTTCCCACCACCTCGATAGATCGATCGCCTTGCAATAATTGTGGAATCAATTTCCGCATCAGCGCGGAATCGTCCACGACCAACACTCGAACTAAGCTCTTCATGCCTGCACCTCGTGGACTCGCTTTTGGGCTAAGTGCGAGACCACTGCCGGTACGTTCAATATCAACACCACTGTTCCGTCACCGAGGATGGAGGCGCCGCTTACAAGTTCGGATGCCACCAGGCGGTCTTCAAACGCCTTGATGACGAGTTCTTCCTCGCCCACCAAGCCATCGACGATCAATCCGAACCGGTGATTGCCTGCGGCGATCGTCACTACGAAGTGCCGCGTCTTTTGCGAAGTGGATGTGAATGCGATGAGCTGGTCCAGCCGCACGACGCTCAGGACCTGGTCCCGCAATCGAATTACTTCGTGGCCGTCGATCTTGTGAATCTCGCTGTCGGTCGTTCGAGCGATCTCAATCACGGCGTCCAGCGGCACCGCGTAGTGTTGTTTCTCCACACGGAACATGAGCGCCTGGATGCTTGCCAGAGTCAATGGCGCGATGAGTTGAATGGTCGTGCCGCGCCCCGGCTCGCTTTCCACCGCGACCCTCCCTTTCAAACGGTCCATGACGCTTTTTACGACGTCCATGCCTACGCCGCGGCCCGAGATTTCGGTGACTTCCTCGGCGGTGGTCAGCCCAGGGTGGAAGATCAGCTTGAGGATTTCATCGTGGGACAGGGCGTTGATCTCCTCCTGGGACGCGACTCCGGTTTCTACCGCCTTCCTCATCAGCTTATCGAGGTTGATTCCGCGTCCATCGTCCGAAATTTCGATCACCACCTGATTCCCCTGATGGTAGGCGTCCAGGCGGATGGTCCCCCGGGCGGACTTCCCATGCACCAGACGTTCTTCGGGCGTCTCGATGCCGTGGTCGGCGGCATTGCGCACCAAATGGGCCATGGGCTCGGCCAGCGCGTCGAGCACGCTTTTATCCAAATCCGTGTTTTGGCCCGCCATTTCCAGGGCGATTTCCTTTTTGCGCATTTTAGAGACGTCCCGGACGATGCGCGGCAGGCGTCGAAAGAGCTGCTCGACCGGCACCATGCGGATCTTCATCACCGATTTATGAAGTTCGCCGAGGACGCGCGACTGGAACGACAGCACATCGCCCAGGCGATTGCGCAAAGGATCCTTGGGGAACCTCTGGTCGAACTCATTGATCGCCCGGTGCAGCATCGATTTCCCGATGATCAATTCTCCGATCAGATTCATAACTGTGTCGATGCGCCCCGTTTCCACGCGAAGCCAGGCTTCGCTCGAAGCGAGCATTCCTCCAGTCGTGCTGGAAGCTCCCTGCGCAGCTTCGGCGGGCGAATCGGAATGGTCAATTTCGGAGGCGAGCGTGGACATTGCTTCCGCAGCCGTCTCAGCCTCCAGAAGGACCTGGAGCGCATCGCGAGGCTCGCCTTCGGTAAGACTCATTGGCTCGATCGAAATGTCCGACACAATGCTCGGAATATGGCATCGCGCGCGAATCCACTCGATCGGGTGCGAACTCGAAAGGGCTGCGTGAACCGCTGGCAGAGTTTGCGGCGTGACTCCGCCGGCTGGAACCTGCGCCACAACAGTGCCGCATTTTTCGAGCGCCGCGCGAACCAGTTGCAATGCCGCGGCGGGCATTTGAAGTGCCGAGTTCATGCCAAGTTTCAAGTGATAGACTGGCATTTTGCCGCGCAATGCTTGCAAAATTTTCTGCTGATCTTTGTGAGGCCACGCATGCCGGTGTTCGGATGGCTGGGAGCCGGTCACAGATTTGGGGCTCTCGGCCAGTGAGCGAATGTGCGCTCGAAGTTCGGTTATGTCGGGAGGCTGCAGGTTGCCGCGGAACGCGCCAAGCATGGCGTGAAAGCTGTCCGCCGCGGACAGCACGATCTCGGCGACCACTTCTCCCCGCTCGACGACGAGCGCGGGCGTCAACAAATCTTCAATCTCGTGTGCGAGTTCGCTGAGCTGCCGGAAGCCGGTAGCGGCGGCGTCGCCTTTGAGCGTGTGGACTGCCCGGCGGACGCGTGCCAGGGCCTCGGCATCTGCCGGGTCGGTTTCCAGCAGAATTCCCGCCTCGTTCAGCTCCTGCAGAATATCTTGCGAACTCTCAAAAAAGAGTTCGCGAAGCTCCGCGGCGCGTTCATCGGAAAAAAAGCTCACTCGTTTGTCTCGATCCGCTGATAGGCGGTGGCGTTGTTCAAATGGATCATGCGGAATTTCGTGCTCAAGCCGAACAGGCTCTCCGCGTGCCCCACGAACAGATATCCCTCGGGATTCAGGCAGTGATAAAACTTCTCGATCAAGCGTTTTTGTTCCGCTTCATCGAAATAGATCATCACGTTCCGGCAAAAAATAATGTCGTTGCGCCGGGGCAGGAAGTCCGTCTTCAAGTTATGGAAATCAAATTGAATGAGGCTCTTCAGCGCCGGCTTGACGGAATATTTGTCCGCAAGTTTATCGAAATAGCGCAAGCGCGAGGTGTAGTCGACGGTTTCCAATTGCGCATCGCTGTAGACGCCTTGCTGGGCCGTCACCAGCCCCGAATAACTCATGTCGCTGGCGACTACTTCGACCTTCCAGGGGGGCGGGACGATCGGTTTTGGCGAAGGCATCTCGACGGACACAGGGTTTCGAAGATAGTAGTAAGCCAGGGCATCGCAGATCAGCATGGCCAGGCTGTAGGGTTCTTGCCCCGTCGAGCAGCCCGCGCTCCACACACGCAAACTCCAATCGCGATTCGCATGTTTCCGGTTCAGGACCTGCTCGAGTATCGTTTTCTGGAAAAGTTCAAGCTGCGGTTTGGCTCGAAAAAAACTTGTTTCATTGACGGTCAAGTTTTCCAGCAACGCGGTAAGTTCTGTCTTGCCCTCCCGGCTGGTCAACAGGCGATAGTAACTGTAGAAAGAATCCGCCTGGCAGACTTTCAGCCGCCGTTGCACGCGGTCGCGCAGGAAATGGATGCGGCGCTCATCAAAAAACATGCCGCATTCCTGGTAGACCAGAGTTTGCAGGAGCTTTATTTCCGCATCGGTCGGGGAAATGGGCGAAAGTAATGTTGGTGTGGACATGATTCTCCGGCGCTCGGAATTCCAATCTGTAGTTAACGCAGCCGGGACGGTTCAGCGCCCATCGAAACGCCGGCAAGTTCCGCCACCTCGTTCAACCGCGGCAATTCAACGCGTTGCAGAATCCGGCCAAGGTCAAGCAGGATAATCAGCCGGTCATTCAGTTTGCCGACTCCCGTGACGTAGTTCATCTCTTCATTGGGAAATACGTTTTGCGGTGCCTCGATTTCCGACGGCGCCAGCCGCAACACTTCGGAAGCGGAATTCACGAGCAGTCCCACCAGCCGCTCTTCCATTTCCACAACGACAATTCGGCTCTTCGAGTTGTGTTCGATGGCGGCTTCGCCAAAGCGCTTGCTCAGGTCTACGACCGCAATAATCTTGCCCCGCAGGTTAATGACGCCTTCGATGTGATCGGGGGCGTTCGGGACCGGAGTTATCTCGGGTACGCGAACGATTTCTCGCACCAGGGAAATGGGGAGCCCCAGCGTTTCGCGGCCGATCCGCAGCCCGACGATCTGCAATTGTTTGTCCATGCCTCTGCTCAAGGTTCAGACTCTCGCCAGTTCGGTTTCCAATTCAGCCGAATCGGAATGTTCATCGCGGGAGACTCGCTTGGATGCCTTGCCGTTAGGCCGCGAGTGGCCTTCATCGAGAACGAAAAGGTCCGCCACCTCGATCAGCCTGTGGGACAGCTTTGAGGAGTGTTTCGCCATGGCTGCCAGCTGGGAGGAACTGGAAGTGGCCTGCTGGACGACCTCGCGCATCTTCTCCATCGCGCGAACCACCGATTGCACTCCGGTCGCCTGTTCCTCAATTGTGGAATTGATTTCCTGCGTGATTTCGGTGAGCCGCGAGGTAGCCTTTGAAATCTGCGTCGAGCCCGCGGATTGTTCGTTGGTAGCTCCGCCGATTTGCTGGGCGTATTTGTAGACCTCGCCGACGACGTCGGAAATCTTGGTGAGCGCTAGGTTCAGCTCGCCGCCCAGTTCCAGGCCCTGCTGAACCATGTTCGTGCTCTTCTCCATGTTCTCGACGGCTTCGCGCGCTTCCTTCTGAATTCCCTGAATCAAGTCGGAAATTTCCTTCGTGGACTGCGTGGATTTCTCGGCCAGCTTGCGCACTTCCTCGGCCACCACGGCGAAGCCGAGGCCGTGTTCACCCGCTCTGGCGGCTTCGATCGCGGCGTTCAAGGCCAGCAGATTGGTCTGTTCGGCCAGGTCGTCAATGACCCCGATGATCTTGCCGATTTCGTCCGCTCGCCGGCCCAGGACATCGATGATGTCCGCGGAAGAACGAATGGCGGAGCTGGTGCGTGTGAGCCCGTGGGTGGCCTTGTCCATCGTCTCGATGCCGGTGTGGACTTCTTCCCGTGAGCGCTGGCAAATTTCGAGGAGAGTTCGCGACGTGTCGGCCACTCTCTGAATGGACGCCACCATCTGGTCGATGGAAGCGGAAGTCTCGGCGACGCTGGAAGCCTGCGACTGCGTGCTCTTGACCACATTCTGCACGTTGATGCTCATTTCGTGCATCGTGCTGGTGACTTCATCGATGGCCCTGGCCGCTTCCACGCTGACCTTGGCGGATTCGTCTGAGGCGCCGGCCATCTGGCTCGAACCGGAGGCCACGCCCGCGGCGCTGTCCCGTATCTTCATGGCCAGGTCGCGGAGTCCCTCAATCATGCGCAAAAATGCGTTGGCCATGGTGTCGCGCGCAGACCTCGGCCGGACGGTCACATTCAATTGACCTTCGGCGATCGCAGAGGAAGCGTTGGCCATTTCTTTCAGGTGGTGCATCATGTTGCGGTAATGGTTGGCCAGGGAACCGATTTCATCGTCCCGGTGGACGTCGATGCTCTGGTCCAGATCACCGGTCTCCGCGATCTCGCGTGTGACCTCAATCAGCTCCGCCAGCGGCTGGGTGATCGACAAGGAAGTCCGGTACGCCACGACCATCCCGATCAATGCCCCCAGGATCGTGCCGAGCGACAGAACTACGGTACTGATATTGGCGGAGGTGTTGGCCGATACTTCCGATTTGTCCAGCGCTTTCTGAATGCCGCGCTCGGCTTCGTCCATAGCCGTCACGCTTTTCTCCACCCAGGAGTTCGTTGAGCGTTGCAGGTAGATAATCTGAAGGTCCGACACCGTGGTCTGGCCGGCGTCCACTTGATGGCGCTTGGCAATCAGAGGTGTGGCAAATTCATCATCCCAGCTTTGTTGATTCGATTCGATGGAAGAATAGAGATCGCGCAGTTGATCGTTGTTTGTCCTTTCGCGTGCGTCCCGCAGGGTGGATTCCAGCGTCTTGGTATCGTTAGCCTTCGTCGTTTCCATGCGCGGGTCGCCGCTCAGAAGGTAGTTGCGCAGGTCGAGCCCGCCCTGCATCACCTGGAAGCGGATCTTTTCGATGGTTTGAATACTCTGCAGTGCGTCAGACGCGGTATTTCTTGCGGTATGCTCGATATGGCTCGCCGTGAAACTGACCACAAACAACAGTACGAGAATCCCCAGAATCGAGCCAAAGCCGGTATACAGCTTCCTGCCAATGCTCATTTGCCATCGCCTCACAATTCTTTGAATCGATCTTCACGTAGTCGCGCCGGCCCGGCGGATTACTGGTAGACAACTTCGACAGTTTCGACCGTCTCTTTGGGAGCCTCTTCGTACTTCCATTTCTTCACGGCCACGGAGGCCTCCTGGGCCAGCAAAGGACTTCCGCCAATGATGCGCGTGTCACGCACCTTGCCGTCCGCGCCCACGACTGCTTCGAGACGGACCGTGCCCGTAATGTGCATCTGGCGGGCTACATCCGGATAGACTGGCTTGACCGAGGATTTCACCTTTCGCCCGCCATGATCCTTAACGTCTCCGGTGGCCCCATCCTGCGCAAGTGATTTGACCGGCACAAGCGCAATGCTTGCCGCTGCCAAGGCGATTGTTGCGAACAAGAATGAAATTCGGTGAAATCGAGACATAGATCACCTCAAATAGATTTGCAGCACTTCCTCTTATGCACGAACCTTACCAGATGGCCTGGCTCCCCACCGCCGCCTGGGACTCGCCCGATTCGGCACATAACAGTTTGTAAATAATGGACTTACAGGAATTCTCCGGTTTCGTCGCGCCTTCTCCCTTCTTGGTCAATTGTCTCACTCTCAATCGAGGCGTGCGATGGCCCGTCTCAATTTGCGATGGCTGTTGGCGCCAAGGTAACCGTCTCACCAGAAAGAACGGAAGTTCCATTGACCGAGGTGAGAAAAATCTCATAATTGGTAAACGTATCAGCCATAAGGACGTAATCGGAAATTGCACACACCCATGAGTGCCACGACGACTGTTCGCGATCTGCCGGACCTGACTCCCCTGTCCTTTGAGACTCTGTTGGCCCGTCTGACTTCTGAGTCCTGCGGCTTGAGTCAAAACGAATTATTTCGGCTTTTCTGCCGGACGGTACGCGAATCCTTCGGTGCGATTGGCGTTTGCTGCTGCCGCGTCTCCAGGCAAGGGGCCTGGCAGATCTTGGAATCCGCGGGGCACTCAGTTTGGGGAAAGCCAGGAGAAATCCCGCCCTCCAGAGCGACAGAATCGCTTGCCGAGGCGCTACGCGTGCAGAAGGCGATAGTCTGTAGGGGTTTGTCGCAGGAAGCACTTCGGCGGCATGATGATGGCGGATCATTTCAGATTGCAGTGCCGTTTCTCAGCAACGGAGAATCCAACGGTGCGGCCATGGCAGCATGGCTAGGTACGGCTGATGCTTCCGAAGAACTGTTGCAACGGCTAACGCTCCTCGGCATCAGTTTTGGCGGGCTGCTGGAACACGCGCGCCTGTTCGAACAAGTGCATAGTTCCCGGGAGCGCTGGGTCCGAATCATTGATGCCATTCCGGACTCGATTGTCGTTCACAGCTCCGACGGAAATATTGTTCGAATTAACCGTCCGCTTGCCGCGCGGCTTGGAGTCCATCCGTCCAGGCTCATTGGCCACCCGATTCACGAAGTGCTTGGAGCCAAGCCGGAAGAAAACTCCGGACGTTGCCTCCTCTGCTCGGACCAACCGGGGGGCGTGGAAGGCCCCATTGAATTGCTGGCGGATGGCAGCTTCTTGGTGTCCACGACGAAATTCTCCCCGGACGACGGGCAGGACGCGCACACGATTCACGTACTTGTCAACATTCGCGAAAAGTTGGAAGCGGAGCGACGCTACCGGGACCTGTTCGATAGCATTCAAGAGGGGGCTTTTTTCTGCGACCCGCGCGGCCGGATGGTGGATGCCAATCATGCTTTGGTGCAAATGCTGGGCTGCGCCGGTCGGGAAGAGCTTCTCACCAGGAACCTTTTTGAAGATCTCCTGCCGCCTGAGGGGCGCGGCAGCCTGCTGGAGGAATTGCGGAATACGGATGTCCTGCGCAACCGCGAAACCGAATTGCGAAGACAGAATGGCCGCCCGTTGGAAGCTCTCCTTGATGTGAGCGCGGTTCGCGAAACGGGCGGAAACCTCGTTCAATATCGCGGGCTGATTCTGGACATCACCGATCAGAAGAACTCGCGCGCCGCGCTTCGGCGCGAGCGTGATTTCAACTGGAGCATCCTGAATCACACGCAGAATATTATTCTCGTGCTGGACGCGTCCGGATGCATCGCTTATGTGAATCACCGGGCCGCGGAGATTGGATACTCGGTGGAAGCGCTTCAGGGCCTGCCTCTCGCGCGGTTGATTCACACTTCTCACCGGCCCATTTTTCAGGAAGCCTTGCGGACAGTCCTGGAGAGCGGCGCGGTGCGGAGACTAGAGCTTCCGTTCCTGCGCCGGGAAGGGAACGTGACGCGATTCGTCGTGCATCTCAGTTCGATGCGGGAGAAAAGCGGAGACCCGGATAGCGCCGTAGTCGTAATGACGGACATCACCGAAGCCTCTCTGCTGCAAGCCAAGCTCGCGCACGCCGAGAAGATGGCCGCGCTCGGCCAACTGGTGTCGGGCGTGGCTCATGAAGTAAACAACCCGCTGTCCGGCATCGTCGGCTTCACCGACCTTCTTCTTGAAAATCCTGAACTCCCGGACTTCGCTCGGGAAAATCTCGGCATAATTTTACAGGAGGCGGAGCGAACCCGCCTGATCGTTCAGAACATGTTGCGTTTCGCCAGGGAAATGCCCCCGCAACGCGAACTCGTTCAGATTAACGCCGTGCTCCGCCAGACTCTCAAGCTGCGGTCCTACGGATTGGCCAACCGGAATGTGGAGATCCTGGAGCGCCTGGCCGAGAATCTTCCCGTTGTGGTTGCCGATCCGCACCAGATCGAGCAGGTCTTTCTGAATATTCTCAATAACGCGTTCGACGCCATCGAGCCGTGCGGCCGCCACGGCCGAATTGAAGTCGAGACGCTCGCTAGTGCAGAGAATGTGGAGATCTATATTCGCGACAATGGGCCGGGAATTTCAAACCCGGACCGAATTTTTGAACCGTTCTTTACGACCAAGCCGGTCGGAAAGGGCACGGGGCTCGGCCTCAGCATTTGTTATGGGATCATCCAGGCTCATGACGGCGAGATTCTTTGCCGCAACAATGCCAACGCCGAAGGGTGCACGTTTCTGATCCGCCTTCCGGCGGCCGCCATCAGCTCGCTCGGCATGCCGGCAGAAGTGTGAATTTTGTTCTATTTGCATTCGCGGGAATTTCCGCAGTGCGACACATTTTCTTTTAAGGAGTACATCGGTGACTAGGGACGATTCGCGCATTCGGCTCCTCGTCGTGGACGACGAGCAAAGCATCCGCCGCTTGTGCATGACCGTGGGCAGTTCGCTCGAATATCTCTGTTCGGAAGCGGAGAGCGCCGAAGCCGCACTGGCCCAGTCTCCCGCGATCCCGCCCGACATTGTCATTGCCGATCTGCGCCTGCCCAACTTATCCGGCGCCGATCTGCTTCGCCAAATCAAGTCGCGCCTGCCGGCGACCGAAGTCGTCATCATGACGGGCCACGGCTCCATTGAGTCCGCCGTCGAAGCCATGAAATTAGGCGCGTATGACTACATCCAGAAGCCGTTCCGCGTCGAGGAACTCCGCTTGCTCCTTCGCCGCATGGAAGAAAAAATCCGGCTGGTGCAGGAGAACCATGTCCTCCGGGAACGCGTCGAAACGGACCAGGAGCTGGACGGGATCATCGGCGACTCCGCCAAGATCCGCGAGATTTTGCGCATGATCAGCCGCCTGAAAGACACGTGGACTCCCGTGTTGATCTGCGGCGAAAGCGGGACAGGCAAGGAACTCGTCGCGCGCGCCATCCACTATCGCGGGACCTTCGCCAAGCGGCCGCTCGTGGCCGTGGATTGCGGCGCCCTGGTGCCCACGCTGATGGAGAGCGACCTTTTCGGCTATGCCAAAGGCGCCTTTACGGGAGCGGCCAAATCCAAGATCGGGCTGTTTCAAGCGGCCGACGGAGGCACGATTTTTCTGGATGAAATCGGCGAATTGCCGCTGGAACTGCAAGCCAAACTTCTGCGCGTCTTGCAGGAGAAAGAAGTGCGGCCCGTGGGGAGCAATGAAAGCGTCCACGTGCAGGTGCGCGTGGTTGCGGCCACAAATCGCGATTTGGAATCCGCGATTCGTGAGGGCGCATTTCGCAAGGATCTTTTTTTCCGGCTGAACGTGGTTTCGATCACTCTTCCGCCCTTGCGCGAACGGCGCTCGGACATTCCCATGCTTGCGCAATATTTTCTGGACCGCCACGCGGAGGGTGAAAACATCAAGTTCACATCCGCCGCGATGAAACTGCTCATGCGCTATGACTGGCCCGGCAACGTTCGCGAATTGGAGAATTCCATCAGCCGCGCGGTGACCCTCGGCGATCGCAAAGTCATTGACGAGTCTGACCTGTCCCCCGCGATGCTCCAGGACAACGGAATAAATAAGACTGCACCGCCTGCGCCGGATGAAGCAGATGCGTCTTCCACCGTGGCGCTCGATGAACTCGAACGATTGACCATCCAGCGCGTGTTTGACAAAGTGCACGGCGACAAAGCCAAGGCCGGCGAGCTATTGGGAATCAGCCGCGCGACCCTTTACCGCAAACTCAAACGCTACCAAATTTCCGAACATCAGCGCGGCTGCAAGATTTTAGTCTGAAGCGTTCGCTGAAAAATTCTCTCTCGCCGTCATTCCGAGCGCGATTTTCCGCAGGCTGTTTTGAACGCTGCGGCCGGTTCATTCCGTCGCGATTTTTCTCATAGGAACCACCCCGGCCACGCGTTTCGGGTGAGACAAAAGGTCGCATTCTGAGATTCGCTGCAAGCTCCTATTATGTGCGTGGTGCAAACTCCAACAAAACGCACTCTTTAGTGGCCTTGCCGATTCCCCCCGCCTTTGGTCGTTCTCTTGCATTACTCCTGCTGGACGTTTCCGCTCCGGCGACCGGGAAAATGAAGCCAGGATTTTCTCGCCGCCACGGAGCCCTTGGACGGAATTATGCGCCAGACGACAACTCGCACAATCCCGCCCCAGAGCGAGTCTGCATTGCGGAACCTGGCTGAGCTGTTCCCGAACGCCACGCCCCTGCGTATTTCGATTTTAGTGAGCGTAGCTCGTGGGAAAGGCCACGTCCTGGAAGAGAGCACCGTGATCGAATTCGGTACGTCCATGATGGTTTTCTTCGAATCGCGGCTTCCTTTGGAATTGACAGACAAGCTTCGTCTGGAGACTTCCGACCGGTCTTTGAGGATCGACGCCGTAGTTGTGGCCGTCCGGGATGGCGCCAGCCGCAGGGGCATCGCCGCCCGCTTCGCCTCCGAAGTGCGCAACTGGATCATTCAGGGTTAATCGTGAAAACGCTTACCACAGACCGGAGCCGCATCGGAAAGCCGGAGGCAATTTCTCTTTTCATCCCTCAAACTTGGGAGGATTTCACGCGGTTGTATCCAATTTACGAAGCGTTGTCGCGGCAGCTGGATCTCGCCGGCGGGCCCTATCCCATGGGCATAAAATTCGGTTCATGGTCCGACAAAAAATCTCGCGACCGCGATCTTCTCTGGCTGGATCAAGTGGACCGTCAATTACAAGCTGTCCACCTTCGGCATTTCCTGGTCGCCCCTGCCGTGGCCCGCGAAGAGGGCCTGCGTCTTTTCCTGAAGCGCCATCTTTGCAAGCCGGAAAAACTTCCCGCCGACCGGGACAAAATTGATTTGCTGCTGGTCCAGTATTTCGTTCTTTGCGCGCCCCAGGAATTGATCGCCGGGCGCATAGAAATTTCCGATGTCGCGAAAATCCTGCAGCCCGTGCTGGGTGAAATGGAGCCGGGATCTCTAGAGGATTGTAAACCGCTCGATCGCATATTGGAAGTGTCGCAACAATGCCGCAGCCTGCGCGAACTCATGGAACAGGGCTTATTGGAACAAGGCAAACTGGCAAAAGGGGAAGTCGGGGAAAGATTTTATGATCCTGGCACGCTGGTCTCCATCTGCCGGTTCAATTTCCTGCTGCGCCGGACTTTCATCCAGTGGCTTCATGCCGATCTGCGCGCGATCGGCGCGGCTCTCAATCAATTGGAAAAGCGCGGCGTAAAGGCCGTCGATTGCAGGAGAGCGGGGTTTTCCTCTAAAGAGCCCCTCTCGAAATTACAAGAGTTTCACCAGCACTGGAAGCCTCCCTTCCAAAACGATTACAGCCAGAGCTCCGCGTTCAAACCCTACGAGCAATTAATGTGCCTGCGGGAAGACCTGGAGGATGCGCTGGGCCCCGCGGTACCGGCCGGCGGGCCAACCTCCACGCCCGCGGTACGGAAAGAAAATGTCCTTAAGGAGCAAGCCGGCATCGAGCCCCCGCAAAAGAGCCAGGCGCCCAATCCAGTGCCTGCCGAAGTGCCGCCTCCGACCGGGAAACCACAGGTTCAGGCAGAGATCGCCGCCCGGTCCAATGCCGCTTCCCCGGAAAAGGCTCAAGCCCCGGAGCAAATACTTCCTGACATCGGGGTTGCTGATGTCGAGAGTTTGGAAGAAAAAATATGGGAGCAATTGATTGCCACCCCGGTCGTTCGAGGCCGCTCCATGACCACGGTCACAGTGGAAAATGCCCGAATCTTACTGTCCGCCTGGGAAGTGGCCGCATTTATCAGCGATTCCGGACAGGATTCCGAAGATTTGCGGCGGCTCATCGTTGCGCGCGCCTTGCTGTCCACTTCCATAGAACGACGGAAACGCCTCATGGATTTCAGAGGACTGTACCGGGCCGTGGCCCATGCGCGCGGGGAAATCCCGCGATTTCAGGAACGCGTGGATCAACTTAAGCGAACCATGAAGACGGACGGCGCCGTCAACCTGGGCATCAGTCTCAAACGGCTGCTCTCCCTGATGGAGGAAGCGGAACAGCTCCAAAAGGGAAGTGAGCTGAAACAAGGGGAACGATGACTTCCGGGCAAATCCTGATCGTTTCCGATGATTCCGAATTCGTGCGGACTTTGACGGCCCGCTGGCGAATGGAGAATGATTCTCCGGCGATCACCGCCGTCTCCACGGCCGTCAGCCCGCAAGCCAGTTCTTCCGGCTACGAAATGATCGTCATTGGGCCCTTGCGCAAGTGCGCGGCGCCTCCCGCGGGGCCGGCCTTGCATCCCGATTCCGTTGTGTGCGCTGTCGGAGATGAGGAAAGTCTGAAGGTGGTTAGAGCCGCCCGAGCCAATTGGCTCCTGCTTCCGGAATGTCCCGGATGGCCCAGGATTCTATTTGCCCTCGTAGGCGAGGTCTTGCGCCGCAAGGTAGCAGAGACGCGCGCGCGCGAAGCGGAAATCGCGAATCTTTCGCAAAAACGTTTTGGCATTCTCGGCAAGTCTTTACTGGAGGCTCGCCCAGGAATGGTCAACGCCATCACCTCTCTTCTCGGAAACGCGGATCTGATTTTGCTCTCCGAGGAGCCTCTGCCGGCTAGTTGCCGGGAACAGGTGCGCACCATTCACACCATGGCGCTGCGGTTGAATGAAATTGTTCAGCGTCTCTCTTCCATTGAGAATGAGATGGAATTGAGCGAGAGAAAATCTCACCTTGAGACGCCGGAGATGCACATGGCCGAAACCGCCGGGAACCGGCTGTCCTTGGATAGGCGCTAAACGCCCCGGTTTCAGCCGCTTGAGCGCGTTGCTCGATTGAGGACCTCATTGGAGCGAGTGGCGCTGCACTTGCTTTCTTCTTGATGACGTATTTTCAATTGAGGCCTTATCGGTGAAAAAGATTCTGATCGTCGACGATTCCATGGCCATGGTGCGGTTGATTCAATCCGTTCTGGAGAAGGAAGGCTATCACGCCATCGGTATCAGCGATCCCTCCCAGATCGAGCAGACCATCGATTCCGAGGGCCCCAGCCTTATTCTGCTGGACGTGGTCATGCCGGAGCGCAATGGTTTCCAGGTCTGCCGCGCGCTCAAGAATTCGCAAATGTACAAGAGTATCCCGATCATTGTGGTGAGCGGAAAATCGACCGCGAGCGACCGCTACTGGGCCGAACAACAGGGCGCCAACGGATACATCGTGAAGCCGTTTGAACCTGTCGATCTCTTGCGCGAAGTAAGGCGGTTGGCCTGATGCCGGAAGAAACCTATTTGAATCCTCTCCCTCCGGATCTGCAGGCGGAGGAACTGGCCGAGATTTCGGGATCGAGCGAGCACGCCCCGCCTTCCCGGCAATTTTGTGTCTTTCGCGCCGGACGCGAGAGGTTTTGTCTTCCCGTGTTGGAAGTGGAAGAGGTGGTGGACTGGCCGCTGGTGACGCGCGTGCCTCTCGGTCCTCCGTTCCTGATGGGCATTTTCAATTTGCGCGGCACGATTATTCCCGCTGTGGATATCGCCGTCACCGAAGGCCGTCGGCCGGGGCTCTTGCCCCGCAGCGTCATCGTGGCCGTACTTGCCGGCGACGATCGCAGTGAAGATATGCATGTGGGAATCGCCGCGGACGAAGTGATCGGGACTTACCCGGCTTCATCGGAATCGCTCCTCGACCAGGCCCCGCCGGACATGCCGCACTGCCGTGCCATGTTGCGGCACGAGGAGCGGCTGGCCCTGGTCCTGGATTTGCGCCAGTTGATTCAAGTTTTTCCCGTGCCCGTGATCTAAATCGGGCGTTGTTCAGGCTCCGCAGGAATTGCTGAAGAGTAGGGCGCTGTGAAAGCGAGATTAGGGAGGTTTTGAAGTCATGAAGACCCGCTTGAGTTCGACAATTTGGATGCTTGTCATTTGGAACACTATCGCCCTATTCGGCGTGTTGGGGCTGGCCTATGAAGCCGGCGTGCACGCGGGGGGCGCCTCGATTTTCCAGGGCGGCGCCTCGGGCAGCGCCGGCATGGAATTTTTGATTGCAGGGGGCGTGGCGGTCTTTACCTCGCTGGTGCTGCTGATGACGCTGCCGCGCCGCGTGCTCAACCCGATCGAAGCCCTCTCTACGTTTTCCGAGCGGTTCGCGGCGGGCGATTCACGCGCCAAGGCGGAAGTGCCGGTGGAGGATGAGTTCAGCGTGATCGCGGAAAACCTGAACCGCACCTCCGCGCGCGTGGCCAAGGCCTATGGAAACCAGGAAGCCCAGGAACTGCTCCAGAAAAGCATCACGGACCTGCTGAACCTGATCAACCAGGTGGCGCGGGGCGACCTGACCCTGCGCGGGAAGGTCACCAACGACGCGCTCGGCAATGTTGCCGACTCCATTAATTTTATGTTAGATAATTTTACGACGGTTCTCGACCGCGTCCGCAATGCCGCCGTCGAAGTCTCCACCAATGCCAACCGCATCCTCGTGGCCACCGACGAAATGAATACCGGCACCGGACAGCAGGACCAGGAAATCACCAATACTTCCTCGGCCGTGGAAGAGCTGACGGTTTCCATGAAACAGGTTTCCAACAACGCCGAAGCCAGCGCCGAGGCCGCGCGCCGCGCTCTGGACGCCGCCGAACAGGGCAACCGCGCCGTGCGCGACACGCTTGACGGCATGCAGCGCATCCGATCTTCCGTGCAGGCCACCGCCCGCAAGATCAAGTCGCTCGGCGATCGCTCCCTGGAAATTTCCGAAATCATCAACGTCATCAACGACATCACCGAACAGACCAACTTGCTGGCTCTCAACGCCGCCATCGAAGCCGCCCGCGCCGGAGAAGCCGGCCGCGGGTTCGCCGTCGTCGCCGACGAAGTTCGCAAACTGGCCGAGCACTCCCGCACGGCCACGAAAGATATCGCCGCGCTCATTAAAGCCATTCAGGCCGAGACGAACGAAGCAGTCGTCGTCATGGAGGAAGGGACCAAAGAAGTCGAAGTCGGCGCGGGCCTTGCGGACCAAGCCGGAAAAGCGCTGGAGGCCATATCGAGCGTCGTACGCCAATCTGCGGAACTCGTCCAGGAAATTTCGCTGGCTTCCAAACAACAGGTGCGCGGCACGGAAGGCGTCGCCAACGCCATGCAAATCATCTCCGGGATCACACGGCAGACCTCGCAGAGCGCCCGGCAAGCGGCCGGCACGGTGGGCACGCTGGTGAAGCTCTCCGAACAGCTCGTCGATGCCTTGTCGCAATTCCGGTCCAACGGCAACGGCGCGTCCTCTACGGTTCGGCGCGAACCCGCCGTCGTCGAGGCGCGGCGGTAAACCACCGGACGCCGGCCCGTGAGTGCCGGCCTGAGGATCCCTGGAACGCGCATGGACAAATCATCCACGCTACCGGCTGCCGTGACCGCTTCGGAGCTCGATGAGCTTCGCACGCTGATAGAAGAGCGGTCGGCCATTCTGTTCGACGCCTCGCGCGAGCGGTTCTTCGCGCCGCGGGTGAACGAATACATGCGCTCCAGCGGCGATCCAAACGGCGCCACGCTGCTTCGCCGCATCCTCAACTCCAACGTGGAATATGACCGTTTCCTCGGAAGCCTGCTGACGCAGGAAACTTCCTTTTTTCGTTACGCGGATGTTTTTCAAGCACTCGAACGCGTGGTTCTTCCCGAGGTTCAGGCCCGCAATATGTGGCGCACGCCGCGCGTGCTGAGGATTTGGAGCGCAGGCTGCTCGACGGGCGAAGAAGCCTACTCCATCGCCATCACATTGGCGGACACGTTGCCGTTTCCAGATGCGTGGCAAATTGAAATCCTGGCAACGGATATCAGTCGCGACGCTCTGCGGATTGCCGAGCGCGGCGTCTACGCGCGCCGCAGTCTTGCCAATGTCACACCGATGCAGCTGGAGGCCCATTTCAAGAAAGTGGGAAACACCTGGGAGGTGAAACCTCGCCTCCGCAAAATGATTTCGTTTGCCACCATGAATCTGGCGCGTTCCGTGTACGTCGGCCGCATGGATTGCATTTTTTGCATGAACGTCCTGATGTACTTCTCGGAAGAGCGGAGAAACGAACTGCTGCAGCGGTTCTATGACACGCTCGAACCGCGCGGCCTTTTCTTTCTCGGCCATTCCGAATCCATGAAAACCGCTCCCGTCAAGTTCGAGACGGCCGTGTTTGGAGATTGCCAGTACTACGTAAAGCCGCCAGCCACGAAGACCGAACAAAAACCGGCGGTGCAGGGGAGCGGGTCATGACGCCCCTCGATTCCAATTCGCTCGAGCAATTTCTCCAGGACGCTTCCGAGCGCCTGCAATTTCTGCGGGAATACGCCGCTTTGCCCGTGGAGCCCACCTCCACGAGCGATGAACTCGCCCGGCTTTACGATGCCGCCCACGAACTTGCCGAATCCTCAAGCCGTTGGGGCTTTCCGCTCTTCTCGGACATATCCGGGAGATTGGCGCACATCTTTCAATACGCCCGCAAAGCGCAACTGAGTCCTGACACGTACGGCCCGCTCACCGAGTTCCTGGCGGATGCGATCTCCGTTCTTGAATTTGACCTGCTGCAAATCAGTTCCGGCGGCAGCGAAACCGCCGATGACATTGCGGCCTTCAAGCACCGCTACGCATTTGCCTTCGGAGGCGCGCCCGTTTCGCCCTCTGCACTGCAAGACGAAATGCCCGCCGGCGCCGGACTGCAGGCACAGGATTCTGCGGTGCTGTCCGATAGCAACCTCGCCGACGATCTGCCCGAAGACGACGATGTTCCCAGGGAAGTATTGGACTTCTTCATCCCGGAGGCGGAAGAGCACTTGCAAATTGCAACCCAATGCTTGCTGGGCCTGGAATCCACGCCGGATACGGAGGAGATTCACCGGCTTTTCCGTTCGGTCCACACCATAAAGGGGTCGGCGGCGCAAGTGGGTTTGCGGCGGTTGGGCGCCGTGGCGCATCGCCTGGAGGATTTGATTGGGCTGCTTCGTGATGGAGCGTTGCCTTCCAGCCCGGAGATCACGGACGTGTGCCTGCAGTCGCTCGACGCCCTGCGAAAATTCCTGCACCGGCAGTGGGCCAGCGACGGCGAGATGAGGCTCACCGTCGGCCCGCTGCTCGCGCGGATCGCGCAATGGGTTCCTGAAGAACTCCTGGAGGATGCCGCCAATGCCGGGGAGGGTGCCCGGCCCGAAGGTTCCGAAGGGGACGCCGCGCCGGCTGCTTCCGCGCATCCCTCAGCGGACGGATCCGCAAAACCAGGGGAACGCGGCGCCCAGGCAAAGTCCGTTCGCATTTCTCTTTCGCGCCTCGATGACATGATGAACAGCGTCGGTGAACTGGTCATCAACCGAACGCGCCTCGTCGGACGAATGGCGGAATTGAAAAAGCTCGTCGAGGTCCTCGGGATTTCCAGGGAGCGATTGTCTGACAAGGTCGCCGAATTTCAGGAGAAATACGAATTTACCCGCCTCGGCATTTCCAATTCCGATGGCGGTCCCGGTGGGCCGCGGAAAGCGGCTGGGCCCGCGCCAGGCTCTCAGGAGCCGCCCTCCGGCGGCTGGCTGGATTTTTCCGACCTCGAAATGGACCGCTACGACGACTTCAACATTCTCTCGCGCTCGCTGACCGAAATTTCCGCCGATATCTCGGAAGTGCTTTCGCAGCTCGGAGGATTTGTCGGCCGCGTGGGCGGGGATATCGATGAATTTACCAAGCTGGGGCACCATTTGCAGGATGAAATCACGGAAGCGCGCATGGTGCCGATCGGCAATCTGTACACACGTCTCTCGCGCACGGCGCGCGACGCCGCCAAAGTTTGCGGCAAGTCCGTGGATCTGGAACTCGTTGGAGAAGACACCCGGCTCGACAACAACATCGTGCAGCAGATCACCGATCCCCTGATCCACCTCGTTCGCAATGCCATCGCGCATGGAATTGAAGACGCCTCGTCGCGCGAACAAGCGGGCAAATCGGCGCGGGGCAAGGTGACCGTGCGCGCATTCCATCGCGGCAATCACGTGTTCATCGAAGTGCAGGACGACGGTGGCGGGCTGGATTACGATCGCATCCGCCAGACCGCGGTCCGCGCCGGTTTGGTTTCCACCCCGGCAGCCGAACTTCTTTCCGAGGGTGAATTGCGCGCCTTCCTGTTTCATCCCGGCTTCACCACGGCGTCGTCGAAGAACGAAGTTGCCGGCCGCGGTGTGGGACTCGACGTGGTCCGCAACAACGTGCACTCCTTGAACGGCGAAATCGAAATCCAAAGCGAAGCAGGCAAAGGCACGTGCTTCGGCGTAAAAGTCCCGCTCACGCTCATTATTTCCCAAGCCCTTTTTATTCGCTCGGGCTCCACCGTTCTGGCCATGCCTCTCGCGGTCGTCGAAGAAATCCGCAGGTTGCGTCCGGAAGAAATCGAAGATGTCGGCCGAAAATTGCTCACCAAAGTGCGAGGCGTCGTCACGGAAGTCGTCCGGCTGGACACCGCTCTGGCTCTTCCTCCCATCGAGCCGACCAACGGCTACATGAATATGGTGATCGTGAGAGCCGCGGGCCGCCAGGTCGGCGTGGTCGTGGAAGAAGTTCTCGGCAAGGATGAAGTGGTCATCAAAAATCTGGGCCAGTACTTGCGCCGCGTCAAACTTTTCCCCGGCGCCACAATTTCCACCGACGGCAGTTTGATCCTCCTGGTGGATGTGAACCGCCTGGCCGGCACGACCGCTGCGGAAGTGGGCGTGGTCGTTCCCTCCGCCAGCGCGGCTCGCATTTTCGGACCCGGAGCCCTGGCGGTCGCTTCCGGCAGTATTCCCGCCGCTGCCGTGGATGAGCCGGCCGCGGAAAAAGTCGTGGTGATTGCGGACGACTCGATCAGTGTCCGCAAATTCGTCGGCAGAATTCTGGAAAAGGCCGGTTATTCCGTGAAGCTGGCTTCCGACGGCCTCGAGGCCGCGGAACTGGTCGCCCAGGTGGGTTGTCATCTGGTTATTACCGATATTGAAATGCCGCGCATGAACGGCTACGAATTGATGACTCACCTGCGGCAGGATCCCGCGACGCGCCGCATACCCGTTTTGGTGGTCACCTCCAGAGCGGGCGCCAAGCATCGTGAGCGCGCCATGAAAGAAGGCGCCGCGTCTTTCCTGACTAAACCCGTGCAGGAGGAACAGCTCCTCGCGGTGGTGGACGAATTGATGAATTCCGCAGCGCGGCAGCGCCGTCCCGCCGCGCCTGCTTTGGATCTGGCTTAATTATGGCAGCTGTCGAAAAAAAGACGCGAGTGCTCATCGTGGACGATTCCGCTTACATGCGGAAAGTCCTCGAGGAGCTCATTCGCAGCGATCCGAAACTGGAAGTGGTCGGGCAAGCCAAGGACGGACGCGAAGCCATCTCCATGGCGCAGTCTCTCCAGCCGGATGTTGTGACCATGGATCTCAATATGCCGCGGATGGACGGTCTGGAAGCCACGCAACACATCATGACTCAGAATCCGCGTCCAATTCTGATCGTCAGCTCGGAATCGCGGCAGGGCGCCGCCAGCACACTGCGCGCCCTGGAACTCGGCGCCATCGATTTTGTCCCCAAACCTTCCAGCGCCATCGATCTAGACATGAAGAACGTGCGCGAAGAGCTCCTCGGCAAGCTCAAGATGGCCGCGAAGGTCCGCGTAGTGCGCACTGCCGCCCGGCACGATCCCTCGGCGGGCGTGGAAGCCAAATCTCAGACGCCGTCAGTGAAGGAAGCTGCAAATTCCGAAGCGCGGCTTCCGCTGGTCGTGATCGCCGCCTCCACAGGAGGTCCGGCAACCCTGATGGGCTTGATTCCGCGCTTCCCGAAGAATTTTCCGGCGGCCGTCGTTCTCGTCCAGCACATGCCGGCGACATTCACCTCGCAGCTGAGCTTGCAGCTTACCGAGGTCGCTTCGATTCGCGTGAAGGAAGCCGAAGCCAATGAGCCGCTCCAGGCGGGAACTATTTATGTCTGTCCCGGATCGCACCACCTGAGGATCTCTTTAACAGGCCGGATCAAGCTGGACGATGGCCCCAGAATCTCCGGCTACCGCCCCTGCGCCGACGTGGCCTTGGAGACGGCCGCGGCTTATGGGGGCGCGAATGTTATTGGCGTCGTTTTGACCGGGATGGGCAATGACGGCGCGGCCGGTGTTCAGGCCGTCAAAGCGGCACGGGGATGCGTGCTGGCGCAGGATGAAGCGACTTCAGTCATCTTCGGAATGCCGGCCGAGGCCATTCGAACCGGCGCAGTGGATCAAGTTCTCGGCATCGAGGAAATGTATCCTGCGATTGAAAAATATCTGGAATCCATTTGCCGGCAGATCCAGCCCATAGGATCGCGATGACGCAGCCGGTCAATTCCAGTCTTTCGCGGCGCGACGCCCGGCGGCGGGAACAGGTCGCGGTGTTCTCGATTGCCGATAACAGCTTTGTAATCTCCGCGGCGTCCATCCAGGAAATTCGGAACACGGACAGTCTGGGCGGCACGGTTGTGGATCTGGACCGCCCGGTGCTGCGGAAAGTCCGCCACATCGTGGAGCGCGACGCCAGGTCTTACTACGTTGTCAGCGGCTATGAGCATTTTCATCTGCCGCCGTCCCGGCCAACCACGGTCTTGATCTTGCGCGATGCGCCGGTTGCCGTGCTGGTGGACCGCATTGAAGTAATGGCCGAGATGCGTGTGCTCCTGGCGCTGCCGCAATCCTTCCGCGGGGAAGAACGCACCTGGTATCGCGGCCTCACGGTGCTGGACCGCAAGGTCCTGCCCGTAGCCAATCCCCTGGGATTTCTCACCACCCGGGAGTTGCAACAGATCGAAGAGCAGAATCCTGGCCTGCTGGATTCTGCGTCGATGCGAAAGGAGAGAGAGCGGGTATGAACGCGGAAAAAAGCTCTCTGGTCCCTTCCTTCGTCGTATTTCATGTAGGAGCGCGGCGCGTGGCGTTGTCTCGCGATATTGTCGCGGAGTTGATTGCCTCACCGTTTCTATATTCCTTTCCGCACACCACGCCGCTGATTGCCAGCGTCGTCTTGCGGCGAGGTCGAATTGTTCCGGTGCTGGATTTGGGACCCGGCATCCTGGGCGCTGCGTCACCCCCGGCGCGATTTTTCCTGGTTGTGGAAAGGTGCCTCTCGAACATTTCCGAGAGATGCGCGATCCCGGTTCAAGGGGAATGCGAACTGGTGGCCGGAATCATGCTCCCCTCGGCCGGGCACGACGAATTCGTGACTGGATGCCTGGACCTCAACGGCGAACTGATCGACATTCTGGATCTGGAGAAGGCCATCGAGGCCGGCGCAAAAATGGAAGAAGGTTTAATCACAGCGGCGGAGGCAAAGTCGTGAGCGAAGTTGTAGCCGCGCCGCGCGTCCTGCTGATTGACAGCAATGTCTATTTTGTCAAACGCATGACGGAGGCGCTCGTCAAAGAAGGCTTTCAGGTGTTTCATCACCCGGCGGCGTCTTATGCGCTCACCATGATTGAGTGGAATCCGCCCGACATCATTCTTTGCGCTACCGAACTTCGGGAAATGGGCGCCTTCGAGATGGTTCCCGTTCTGCGCAGCGATCCGAAAACGGCGAACACACCGCTGATGGCCCTCGGCAACAGCGCGGAGAAAGGCCCGCTGGAAGCCTATCGCGCGGGCTGCGACGATTACATCGACCGGCGAAGGAATCCCGCCGACATCGCCAGTCATATTCGCGCCTTTTTGCGCAGCTCCCGTCATGGTTTCCAGCCCACGGAAATGCTTTCGAGGACCGACACATCTCTCAGCGGAAGCCTCGAGCATTTGGATTTGCCGGGCATCATACAGATGCTGGACCAGACGCGAAAGACCGGCGCTTTGCACGTCAACGCCGGCGAAACCGACGCCGTTCTGTTCTTTGAATCGGGTGAAATCCACCATGCCGAATGCGGCAGGCTGACCGGCGAGGAAGCGGTCATTCAGATCGTCAAGGATTGCCAGCAATCAGGAATTGGAGTTTACAAACTCGTCGCCGGGGCCAAAGCCAATCAGCGCACCGTCCATCGGCGCTCGATGGATTTGCTCCTCGACGCCCTGCGCGAGTTTGACGAGACCAACCGACATCCGGCGGAAAGGGAAGTATCATGACCGACATTGCCCCACGCGAACCAGGTTCCAAACCCAATGTATATTTCATTGACGACAGCGCCACCATGCGCGAGGTGGTCAAGATCGCCTTTCGCCGTGAAAATTTTAATGTCGTGACCTGCTCGGACATGTCTTCCGCCGTCGCTTTGTTCGAACAGACCGCGCCCGACGCCGTCATCAGCGATGTCATCATGCCGGACAAGGATGGTTACCAGCTTTGTGAATTCATCAAGCAACACCCGCTGTTGGGCGGGACTCCCGTTTTCCTGATGTCGGGAGTCGTCAACAAACAAGTTGCCGAACGGGCCCACGATGTGAAAGCGGACGAACTGATTCGAAAGCCGTTTCATCCGCAGGAACTGGTAGATCGCGTTAAGAAGCTTTTGAATCGCCCCGAACCGGCGCAGTCATCCCCGCCGAACAATATTGGGACCGTCAGCCCGCTCAGTAAATTTTTTGAGGGTGCCGCCGGTTCCTTTTCCAAGGGCGTTGCAGTCCCTGAGCCTCCGCCCGCCGCGCCTAGAGCCATTCCCCAGGCGCCTCCTCCCTCCCCCGAAATGCGCGCTCCCGCAGGCAACGCTCAGGAGCTGCAGAAGTTGCGCATGGATTTGAAACGCCTGGAATCTTTGGTTAAAAAACTTCAGGCCGAGCTTGCCTCGGAACGCGAGTATTGCGCCACATTGGAATCGCAGCTCCAATCCCTCAGCACAGCCGAGTGATCCGCCGCGGGAAAATAGAAATTTCCAAGGCGTGAATCGGTTTTCTCCGTAACTGTGGACTGGCGCCGCTTCCGGCCTAATCCCGCGCAGGTTTTTCTGCGCTGTTGATTCCAATTGTTTTCTACTGTACATTTCCCCGTACCCCCCGCCCCAGGAGGCTCGATCCTTTCGCGCATACCAGGCTTTGAGTAGTTTTTCCGTGACGGCCTTGCAAGGCTGCCGCGCGGGAAGGGGTAGTACACGATGAGCTGGAAAGCTCTGAGTCGCATTACCGGTGAAAACCGTCGCGCAGTTTTTGGATTGGGAACAAGTCCTGATGGATATGCACTGACCCCGCTGCGGTTTTTGCCGATACCTGTCATGAAACCGCGGTGGATTGACTGGGGTCCGAAAGATGATCTATCCTTCGCACGCATAGGACGCCTGAGTTGGAAGGAAAGAGGGCCCGCCGGGACCAAGGTCAGAACCACAATTCAGATTTCGGCTGAGGTTTGGGTGAGTGCAATTCACCAAGTCCGGACGAGCCATCGGAACATCGCGCCAGGAGGAATGCTACGCCGCAATCCTCCGCGCCGCCCAGGGTTTCAAAAGTCATCTTCTTCAATGGTCGGTGGAGGTTTGGGCCATGAAATCTCATCGCAACCTGTCCGTATTTCTCTTTTGTGGTCTCCTGGTTGTACTCGGGGGATCTTGCGGGAGCGCCTTAGACGCGGCGCCTCCAGCCCCGGCACAACGCCCCGGCTCGAAAGTCTCTGCTCCGCCGCCATCGTCAGATGCCAGTGATTCCTCAACCGCCGAGGAAGTAGCTATCCCCGGGCCGCTGCGTTCGTTCTTAAGAATGGCAGCGATTAGCCAGAAGATCACGCCGGATGAAGTACTGCCGCTGCTGGCGCGCAACGTCGTCATGAGCGGCTACCAAGCTGGCAAACCGACGGAATTCCTGGTCCTCGTAAATTGGTACATGGATCAAGCGCGGGAATTGGAATCCCTGGCAGGTAAAGGCGGCTTAATTCATGTTTCAAATTGCGACGAGGCCAAGCCGCTTCTTGTCATTCTCGGCTACAGGCTCCCGCAATCCTGCGGACCGGATGCCGCGCTCGAAACCGCCGACGCGAACAGGGCATTTCTAACAATTGATTCAGGGTTTCCATTGGCGGACCTTGAAGAGACTCTGCGGGGAGGCAACCCGTTTGAGTTGCCTTATACCTCCACAAAAGTTCCCGTGCTTTTCAAATCGTCGGATTGGGTCGAGAACAAGAAGAATGCCAACCGCGGCGTGGTGGACTCGATCCTGCGCGATCCTGGCCTGGCCCGCTTGTATTGGTCAATGTCCCGCATGGATACCGAAACGGCCGAGTTCCTGTGGAAATCTCTGGGCCCCAAGAAATTGATTCTAGGCGCGCCGGTACTGGATTTTTATGGCAGCCAGATCAGCGTTCGATCGGGAAGAGTACTCGTTCCAGGTGGACCGGCAGCGGAAAACGCCTGGAAGGATCTGGTGGGAGCCAGTCCCAGGTCTGCAGCCGATTTCGTTTCCCGGCTGCTGACCAAGGACAGCGGATGGCTGGCATCGTATTTTGACACGCTTACCCGCGTAAGCCAGACCCAGCAGGCATATTTCACCTCGCCTCGCCGCTTGGAACGTTTTTACAACGCGCTTCGCGGACACGATGTAAATCCACTCCCAACCAAGCATTCCTTTCGGCCGGACCCCGCCCTGTTTTTACTGGAGGCGCGCCTCCAGGTTGAACCAAACGGCCAGCCGCATATCCCGGGAAATGTCGACGTCTGGAAGGAAGTTCTGCGTCGCAAAACGGATTCCAAGCTCATTCGCGAATGGGGCGACAAGGCCGCGGGCTGGAACAATCCGGAACAGGTGGTCGAAGGGATGGTCGGTGTTTCCAGATATGCCATGCCCGAAGGGCCGGTCTTCAATTTCCTGATGTTGACGGAGATCGACCGCGGGCGTGCTCCCGGTGAGCAACTCGATGTTTCCACGGCTCGCCTGCTGGCCGAAAAGTTTCCGCTCTATGGCGACCAGTATCCCGTGTTTGCGGAATTCCACGCGTTGAACAATGAGTCCATCTCACGATTTCTTGCCGTGGCCGAAGGTCTGAATCAAATTTCGGACCGGCTCACAAAGACGGATGCCCTGGGGATGCTCCAGGCCAATCTCGGCCTTTGGCAAATCCTGGCCCGGCAAGGCCAGATTCCGGACGCCCGCTTGAACGATTCCTGGCAAAAAATCCTGAGCGCTTTCGGCGCACTGCATTCGTCGGACCAGGTCTATACGGCCGGGAGGACAGCCCTCAGCGAACTCTTGCGCGCCTCCACTGGCAAAACCTATCTGCCGCAAGACCAGATCTTTGCCTTGCTCGCCGGTCCCGAGCAATACAACAGGGAGGCTCAACAATTACGATCCGAAATGGCCGGCAGAATGCGTCAAGTGATCGACGACCAGCGTCTGGTTTCTCTGGACACGCTGATCTCCCTGGGTGATGGCCTCGACCAAATGGCCAAGGGGAAGGAAGCCGCGGACGCGCTACTCCCTCTGGCCGGGGAGTTGCGCGAATTCGAGATGCCCAAGCCCCTTTTTACCAAGAGTGAGAGGACCGAATTTGCCGCGGGACTTTACAGCAACCGGCACACAGCCCTGCAGATGCGAACCGATTTGATAAAAATCATCAAGGCCCCCGGCGGCCCTTCGGAATTGGTCCAGGCCCACGGCTTGCTTACTCCTTTTTTACGTGACACTTTAGTAGGACTTAATTACGCCTATTACGAACCGCCCGGCGCCCAAATGATTCACAACAACCCGCTCTTTGTCCGCTCCCACGATTTCTCCGGAGGCGATTATTCCGGCGAAGCCGCCAACGCCAGCGACCAGATTTGGCGCTCCCCGCGCATTTTTGGCCGCGGATGGACGGCCAGCGGCGGCGCTCACCTGATCGGCTCCATGGCCGATTTGCCCTATGCTCTAGCGCGTGTCGAGCAGGATTTCATCGTTCCGAAAAATGTTCAGTCTCTCATCTGGGAAGATTTGGTTCCGGGTCTGATCACCAGCGCGGTTCTGCCGCGATGGTGGAGCGTCACTCCCAACGAGTTGCATGCTGCGGCGTTGTATCAGCGCGAAGGTGAAGAGCTTCTGACCGGCGCTGCCAAGGATGAAAAGCTGCGCGAGCCTGTCCTCGGTATCCTGACCGATTGCCTGCTTCCTCAAAGATTAGAGCAGGTTGAGACGGCTTTGCGGGCCGGGCGCGACGACGACGCCCTGGCCCTGATTGCCCCGGCGGAAAGCTTTTACCTGGCGGCTGAATATCGCCAGAGATTTAACTCCGACAAACGCAACTCCGGACCGGCAGGAAAGGAATTGGACGAGCTGTTAGCCCGCTTCCCAGCTGAGACGAATGTAGCGCGCATTTCCGAGGATTTTGGCGTGCCTCACCCTGCTCTGGCACAAAGTTATGGGCGCGAACTGATGAACATCAAGCCGATCCCCACGTTTCTTTATTATTCCAGCCGTTTGATGGCAGAATCCTGGGATTCGGGAAATTTGTACTGGGGGCGCCTGGCGGATGAGATGGGCTACTCGCCTGTCAAGCTCAACGTGCTGGTTCCCCAGTTGACCCGCCGCATGGTGGAGCAAACCTTCGCCTCGCATCTGGAAGATTGGTCCGCCGTGCTGCGCGCCATGCGGGAAACCGGAGAAGAATTCCGGCAGGGCAAGATCGCGGGCTTGCCGAAGAGCGGGTCTTCGGCGGGACTTTGAAGTGTTTTGCGGTAATTGGTGGCGATTTCAAGTTTAGATCCCCATTCGCAGAAATGCGGGGGGCGGGCACACGAGGGAATCATGGCTAAACGATACATATTTCCGGGCGTCGGCGTTCTCATTATCCTCTCCACATTTGGAGTTTGGATGGCGGCGCAGGACCGTGGGCAGGACAACGCCGGCAGCGTCATTCGCGTTGTCGTTTCCATGGTGCAATTGAACGTGGCCGTTACGGACGACAAGGGAAACTACGTGACCACTCTCCGCCCCTCGGATTTCGACATTTCCGAGGACGGAATTCCCCAGAAACTCGCCACCTTTGAGGAAGGAAACGAAGGCCCGCAAAATTTGCTCGAAGCCGCTCAGGATTCCAGCCAGACCAAGGACCCGGGAGGCAACCCAACGATCGAGCACAGGCGCAAGGATCCCCCGCGCGGAGGCACTCAAACGGGTTCCCTCGCGGGAATCGCCTCATCGTTGAGCGGCTCCAACGTTTTCATATTGTTTGACACCAGCAATTATATGTTCCGCGGGCGCGGCTTTGTTTTTGCCCAGGATTCCATCGCGGAATTCGTTCGTTCGCTGGACCATCCCTATCAAGTCGCTTTTTATTCCTACAGCCGCGACTTTTACCGCGCCGCGTCTCTCACTACCGATCGCACCCAAGTATTGCGGGGGGTGCGCGAGACCGTCAACGGCGATGATTCCGCGCTCTATAACGCACTGCTCATGACTCTGAAAGATGCCGCGCAATATTCCGGCAGGAAAGTGGTCGTCGTCTTTTCCAACGGCCCCGATAATTCCAGCATGGTTTCTCCGGAAGACGTCGATGAATTGGCGCAGTCCGAAGGCGTCCCGATTTACATGATTAGTACGCGGGAAGCAAAACTCGACGCCGCTTCCGCCGCCGTTTTTGCCCGCATGACGGCCAGTACGGGCGGCGAGGCTTACTTTGCGAAAAGTTGGAAGGACCAGCGCGACGCCTTTTCCTCGATCCGGGAAGACCTTGCGCATCTATACTTTATGAGCTATTACCCGCAGCCGAATCCCAATCGCGGCTGGCGCACCATCTCCGTGAAAATCACCAACCCCAAATTCAAAAAATATCGCATCCGCACGCGCAGCGGCTATCGCCCCATTCCGGCGCGCACCAATCTGGAAGTTGCCCCACCCGAGCAATAGATTTTTGACATTGCTCGGACCTCGCCCTCGCGATCGCTGCGTCCGGATGTCGCGCCCGCATGGAAAGTTTCCATTCTTGCCTACTGTCCTTCCGTACAGTAGTAATTTTCAGGACATTTGATTAAGCTGCGATTGAATGGACCAATTCCCATCGAAGCAGGCAGGAATCAGCGACAGGAAGAGATAGACCCATGGACAGAAGGAAATCAGCAATCATGACCGGGCGTGGAACCACTCCGGATGGATCGAAGGCCGAGCGGAGAAAGACTTCCCGGTTTCTGGTCGCCGTGCCGGTCGAAGCGAGTTGGCGCAATTCGGAGGGCGTGCCCGTTTTGATTAAGGCGGTGGCAAAGCAAGTCAATGCCAACGGTGGTTTCCTGGAAATGACGCTCTACCCCAGCGTGGGCAGCCGGATTACGCTCACTAATTTTCTTTCCGCGGAAACAGCGGAAGCCCGTGTGCTGGCCACGCCGAATTCAAGGGAAGGCGTCTCGCATGGCATTATCGTCGAGTTGATTACCCCGAGCGAAAGCTTTTGGGGCGTGAATCTGCAAGTCAAAAAGACCAGCGTCGAACTGCAAAAACTTGAAAAATCGCTCCAGGCCGAAGGCATTGACTTCCGATTGCTGAACGAATTCCGCGACACGGTCGATACGCTTCGCACCACCGCCTTGGCGGTTCAACAGTTGCGGGAAATTCAACTCAAGGGCCGGGATGCCGGCGAAATCGTCACCATGCTCGTGGCCGACCGCGTGCGCCGCGCCACAAACCTCTGCCATGAACTCGTCGCCGATATTGACGCGGGAAATCTGTCCAGTGAAACCAAGGAAGTTGATGAACTTTACGACTGCCTTGAGCGAGCCTGCGACCGCCTGCGGCATCTCCTCAAGAGCCGCGACCCGGGCCGCTACGTAACCACGCGCACCTGACTTCATTTCGACGGGTTTTGCCAACCGCGCATCGCCTCCGCTCCTTAGAAACGAAATACCAGTCCCGTCGACACCCTGGCACTGTGTTGCACCCCGCCGAAGTACTTCGTGACAATGTCATCCCCCTGAATGATTCGCCAGGAAATCAGCGGCGCAATGTGCAAGTCGATTCCGCCTCCGAAGGCCCCAGCGAAGGACGTGCTTGAAATTCCGTTGTCGGAAACATGTCCGACGCCCGCCAATACGTGAAAGAAAGGGGAAATTCGTGCGGGAAAAGAAAATTGGGGTCCGGCCATGAAATGCAGTGTCCGGCCGTCGAGTTTGGAGGGCAACCCGAAATGGCCGTCCATGTCCGCCGCGATGCCAAGCCAATTCGTGAATTTAAATTGCCCGGTGATTTCCACCCCGCTCAGGTTTCTCGCCGGGGAAGTGCCCAGCCGTTCGTAACTATAACCGCCAAACAAATCTATCCCCTGGGCCTTCGCCGAAATGGAAAAGAGGGAGAACAATCCAAGCAGCATCAGCAGCCTTCGAGCCATGAATAGCGCCTCCGGAAATTGAGTTTGATTTTGAAGTCGCGGCGTGGAGAGAGGGGGTCCGGCCGCGGGCACAAGGCTGGTTAGCTACTCAGATGCCGAATGTCACTCCACGGTCACTTCGCCAAAAGCATTTGGCAACGCGATGAAAAGAATCAGGAAATCCAAAAGGAGGTAACAAGGAATTGCCACGGCGTATTGCAAATTAGGCAGATTCGCTTGCTTGTCCTCGTTGTAACCCGCTGGGCATGAATGCCTTGGAGGAAATAGCGCCCTTTCGGCAGTCTGGCCCGGCAGTTGCACCGAATCGCTGGGCGTGGCCGCTCTGCGAATTCAGGAGGGGTTGCTACCTGGCATGGCAACTTTTGTTTTTATTTCTGTGTTGAATACAAGATATGAGCTATTGGGGAAAACACTCTACTTCCTGCAAATCCCCGGTTGGCTGCGATAATGTTCCCAATCAAACGAATTCTTTGCTCCACATGTCTAGCCGCAAGTCTCCTGATTGCCGTTGCGAGTCCGGGTTGTGCCGGTCGCCTGAGCGTCTACGATGAATATCATAGCGACTACCATACCTGGGACCGCGATGAGGATAGCGCGTATCGGACCTATTGGAACGAGCGCCACGAGTCCTATCGCGATTACAACAAACTGAACAAGGACGAGCAGAAAGACTATTGGAGCTGGCGACACGAACATAAGGATCATGAAAATCATTAGCCCCCGGGAACGCCAATCTCCCGATTGGCGCATTGCACGACGCCATTCAGGAGAATAGCGTTCCCAAGGGAAGCCACCAGGCGACCTTTCTTCCCGCACGACCGCGCAGCAATCTTCAACAATTCGCTCGATTTGCGAATATCGCTTGCACTCGACGCCTCCGAAGGTTTGAGCATGGGCGGCACAACATGAAATCCGATCCGAATACACTCAACTCATTGCCGTTCCTTTCTTGCTGATGAATGGCCCCGAAAAATAATTTCAGGATGCACTTCTTCAGAGTGAGGCAAACCCGGGGCCTGCTAAAATGATTCAGCCGGGCTAGCTCTGGATCTCTGGCAAAGATTGGAGGGAAACAATCCGTGCCGCAAGACGTTTTGCTAAACAGACTCGGCATTCAATATCCTGTGATTCAGGGGCCCATGGGAGGAGGTCCCTCGACGCCCGAACTCGTAGCAGCGGTCTCGAACGCCGGCGGCCTCGGTTCGCTGGGAGCCGCGTATCTAAAACCCGACGAAATCACCGCGGCCATCCGGCGAATCAAGTCGCTCACAAACAAGCCGTTCAACGTGAATCTTTTTGCCGGCGGCTATGGAACGAAGACGGAGGCGGATCCCGGCCCTATGATGGATGTTCTTGCCGAAATCCATGAAGCTCTCGGCCTGCCGGCTCCAGTCCTGCCACAGCTTCCGCCAGATCCGTTTGCCGCGCAATTGGAAGCGGTCCTGGATGCGGGTGCGCCAATCTTCAGCTTCACATTCGGCATCCCTGACCGCGACGCGATGGCGCGTCTCCAGGCGCGTCGTATCGCAGTCCTCGGTACAGCCACGACTGTGAAAGAAGCTGGAATGCTGTCGGAGGCCGGCGTCGACGCAATCGTAGCCCAGGGGGCCGAAGCGGGCGCGCACCGTGGCACTTTTGCCGGATCCTTTGAGGCTTCCATGATCCCGACTCACGATCTTGTGCGCGGAATCCGAAGCGGCGTGCCGCTTCCGGTGATTGCTTCCGGCGGCATTATGGATGGCCGCGATCTCGCGAGCGTGCTACAGCTCGGCGCCTCCGCCGCGGCGCTCGGCACCGCCTTCCTGGTGTGCCCTGAGTCCGGCGCGCCTGAGGCGCACAAGCAAGCGATCCTGGCCGCGCGAAAAGACACTACGGTCATCACTCGGGCATTTTCCGGACGCCCGGCCCGAGGGCTTGCGAATACTTTCATCCATAAATTGACAGGGAGAGAAGACATCATTCTGTCCTACCCGCGCCAGAATATTTTGACTCGCGCCATGCGTACCGCCGCAGCAAAGCTGGGCGAAAGCGAATTCCTCTCTCTATGGGCGGGCTGTGGCGTCGCTCGTGCCCGCGCGCTTCCTGCCGGAGAACTTGTTAGACGCCTGTTGGACGAAAGGAATGCCGCCGAAGGAAAAAGTTTCGCCAAAAACGATTAGGCAGCCCCGATGCCTGGTCCGCCTTGCCGCTATGGAGTTGCGGCCTAAGTAACGACGGGGATCGGACTCGTCCCATCGCCAAACCATTCCGCGAATTGACTTTCTCTCGCCTCGCTGTATGATAGAAAGAGTCCCGTGAGCTATGGAATAGAGACCGGTCCCTGCATCTGTTGTTGCCGCAACAGTACGCCGCCGTGTGGGGGAATCGCGCGATAGGGAAACAACAAATCGCAGCGCAGGCAGCCCACCTCGGTGACCAGCCCGACGGTGGGTTTTTTGTTTTCGAGCGTAATGCCTTGAACCCCGGCGTGACGCCAGAAGGGCGCGGCAACGTCGGACTGCTGTAAAGTAACCCAAGAGCGCTTGCCGCCTGGCAGCGGATGAAGGCGCCTTGCAATGGAGGTAATCGTTAGATGAAGGTTTCGAACTCTCTGTGGGCCGAGCGGCTCGCCGGAAAAATTCCGGAGCATCTGGCCCGTGAAATAGACATCTTCGAAACGGAGATTGCCTTGCGCAAGCAGGGCAAGATTGACGAGCGCCTGTTCGCCGAAACCCGGCTGCGCAGAGGAGTTTACGGCCAGCGCTATGACAACGGACAAAGGCACAACGGCAAAACCGTTCAGCAGCTCGGCTATCCCTCCGGGGAACTGACCAAGGGTCCGAACACCATGTGGGATGCTCCGGGGATGCAGCGCATCAAGATCCCCGCGGGAGGGCTCAACGCGGACCAGTTGGAGACGCTGGCGGACCTCGCCGAGGAGTATTCCGACGGCATCGCGCATGTGACCACGCGGCAGGATTTCCAACTTCATTACGTACACATTGAGGACACACCCAGCGTGATGCGCCGCCTGGCCGCCGCCAACATCACCACGCGCGAGGCCTGCGGAAATTCCGTCCGCAACGTGACGGCCTGCCCCTACTCGGGCGTCTGCCCCGACGAAAAATTCGACGTCACTCCCTACTCCCGCGCCCTGTCCAAATTTTTGCTGGGCCATCCCGATACCCAGAATTTCGGGCGGAAATTCAAGCACTCCTTCAGCGGATGCTCGCAGCATGCCTGCGGACTCTCGAGCATGCACGATATGGGCATGGTCGCCGTCACGCGAATCGAGAACGGAAAAGAGAAGCGCGGCTTTGAAGTGTCGGTCGGCGGAGGCCTCGGCGCCGTTCCCTATCAAGCCAAGCTGTTCGACACGTTTGTTCCACCGGAAGAATTGTTGCCGCTCGCACAGGCCATTTCCCGCGTGTTCGCGCGCCTAGGCGAGAAGAAGAATCGCAGCCGCGCGCGCATCAAGTTCCTGGTCCAGGATCTGGGCATCGAGAAATTCAAGGAATTGGTGCTGGAAGAACGAAAAATTCTGCCCCAGGACCCGAGATGGACGGCATTCATCGTGGACGCCGAAAAATCCCAGGAGGCTCCTCTGCGCCCCGGCGGCAAAGCGCCTTTGCTGGGCTCGGAATCTTTCCAGCGCTGGGTGAAGACCAACACCCGGGCGCAGAAGCAAGAAGGTTACACGGTGGTCACCATCGCGCTTCCCCTGGGCGACATTACCTCAAACCAACTTCGGTCTCTTGCGGACATCGCGCGCCGCTTTACCAAAGAAACCATCCGCTCGACGGTGGAGCAAAACATCGTCCTTCGCTGGGTCAGCCTGAGCGACCTGGTCGAAATGCACAAGGCCCTGGAAGCCGCCGGACTCGGCGCCCCTGGTGCGGGCAGCATCGTGGACATCGCCGCTTGCCCGGGCACGGACACCTGCAAGCTGGGCATTTCCTCTTCGCGCGGGCTGGCGGCGGAGTTGCGTAAAAGGCTCGGCGAAAAAAATTTCCAGTTGGATGATTCCGTCGTGAAATTGCATATCAAAATCAGCGGGTGCTTCAATAGCTGCGGCCAGCATCACGTGGCCGATATGGGCTTTTACGGCGTCAGCCGTAAAATGTCCGGGTACGCTGTTCCGCACTTCCAGGTGGTTCTGGGCGGGGAATGGGAACACAACGGCGCCTCCTACGGTCTCCCGGTCATCGCCATCCCGTCCAAACATATTCCCGAAGTCGTGACTCGCCTGACGGACCGTTACGCGGCCAACCGCAAAAACGGCGAGAGTTTCAAGGATTTCATCGGGCGGACCGGAAAAGTTGAGTTGAAAAAGATGCTCGAAGATCTGGCGCGCCCGCCCGCCGATTCGTCGGACCGTTCGTTCTTCCAGGATTGGGGCGATCCCCGGGAATACACATTGTCCGACATGGGCATCGGCGAATGCGCCGGCGAAGTAGTGTCCTCGGTTGAGTTTGACCTCGCCGCCGCCGAAAGGGAATTGTTCGAGGCGCAGGTGGCCCTGGAGGGCGGCCAAATCGAACCTGCGGGGCAGGCGGCCTACCGATCCATGTTGCGCGCCGCGAAAGCCCTGGTGAAGATCGAGAATTCGACCGTCGCGGACGATCCGGCGCAAATCGTCAAGGAATTCCGCGCGCGGTTCTACGACACGCAGAAATTCTTCGATCCTTTCGCCGGCGGCAAATTCGCTCACTACTTGTTCAGCGCGCAGGAAAAATCAGGCGAGCCCTACACGCAGGACTCGACCCGCTACTTGATCGACGAGGCGCAACTTTTTATTGACGCTGCGCACAGTTGCTACAATCGAATTTCGGCGCCGGCGCCCGTCTGAGTCAGGCCCGCGGGCCCGCCTCTTACACGGAACGATTCACCCCCGCGGGGGTGAAAGTGAAGCGTGGCGCCCGCCGCGAAAAAGGGATCCCAACGCATGCAATTTCAGCACGTCAATGTAAAACTCCTCGTCCAGAATCCCAGCGAGGCCGCCCTCGAGCCGCTGATCCCGGTCTTTCACGGTTGGATTGAAAACCAAAACGGCGATGAGCTGTTGATTGATGTTGCCGATTACACCCACGTTCCCGCGGGACCGGGAATCGTCCTGATCGGGCACGAGGGAAACTACAGCGTCGACAATACCGGCAACCGTCTGGGCGTTCGCTACAACCGCAAGGCCGCCCTCGACGGCAGCAATCAGGACCGCTTGACGCAGGCCGCCCGCGCGGCGCTTACGGCCTGCCGCCGATTAGAAGGGGAGCCTCGCCTCGGCGGTAAATTCCGCTTTAACGGGCAGGACATCGAAATTTTCATCAATGACCGCCTGGTTGCTCCCAATAACGCCGCCACGCGCCAGGAATTTGACGAGGACTTTCAGCTCTTTTCCCGCAAACTGTTTCGAGGAAAGGAGTATTCTATTTCTTACGGCTCAGACCCGCGCAGTCTGTTCACGGCTTTTGTGAAGACGGCTCAGCCTCTGTCTGCAACGGAATTGCTGGAAGCGCTCTCTTAAATTGCGATCGAAATTTCGTACCGAAAGGAACTCCAATGGGAAAATTGATTCAAACCTCCAAAGTGAAAATTTCCAAGGAACCCGGAAAAAGCAAAATCAAGCGCGCCGAAATTGAAGGCTTTCCCGGCGCGCTGCGCATGGGAATTCACGGCGGCATCGCTCAGTATTTCAAACTCTCCCCGGATGAGCCGATGGCCTCCACGCTCGATTACATCGTCGCGGCGGTCGGCGGCTGCATGACTGGAACCGTGGCCGGCGCTCTCGAGGCGCGCGGCGTGAGCGCGAATCCCGACAAGCTTCAGGTCGAAGCCGAAGGCCGTATCGAAGATGTGGACGGCAAGATGATCCTGACGGGCATCAAGCTGCACTACCGTTTAAAAGTGCCCAAGGAGAAGCGCGCCACGGTCGAGCGCGCGCTGGAACATCACGAAGGACTTTGCGCGGCGTCGGAAAGCGTTCGGCGCGGCATCACAGTCGAATGGGAAAGTGAAATCATCGAAGAGTCCGATGCCGAAGCCGCCCGCACTTCCGCGGCCGTCCGCGGTTCAGACTAGATTCCAAGTGGCGCGGGCTTCAGCCTGCGGGGGTTCGTAGCTGAAAGTTCCAAACCCCACGAGCCAAAGCCTGCGCCACTAGGATCAAAGCAATTTGCGCGCCACACTTATTTTTTCTCCGCAACGTCCACCGCAGCGCGTGTCGTCTCCCAATCCATTTTCATCGTGCAACCGGTCCCCGTCTGATCGAAGGAAATCATGAAGTTCTCAAGCGGCGACGGGAGCTTTGAAACTTTCATTTCCATGCGCGCGAAATCAAATTTCTCGCCGGGATAAGGGATGCCCCATTCGCCCGTTTGCTTGCTGATGATCAAGGTCCACTTGTTTTGCGCGGGCAGAGTGAACAAAGTGTATTTGCCCGCGGGGACATTCTTGCCCCCTACGATGACGTCCCCATTCGGCGCAAAGGAAGTCGCGTCATCGGCCCCCGCGCGCCAAACTTCTCCAAACGGAACCAGATCGCCGAAAATCTTGCGCCCGCGCATGCGCGGACTGGAATAGCGCACGGCGATCGTCTTGCCATCCGCAAATTTGCATGCGGCTCTCGCGGCAGGACTGGCAAGCTGGGCTTCGGTTGGAATCGCGCCGGCGGCCAGCGCCGCGAGAAATGCGCCGAAAAATAAACCGGCTTTCCGCATACCCCTCCTTTGTTCACCTCTCTCGTCATTTCCATGTATTTTATGCCATCCTGGCTAACGCTTCACTATTTACGATCCATTTTTTCGATACCAGCGAGAAAGTTTGTTGAAATTTCCTCCGGGATGTATATGATGTCCCGTTCAGGCAATCGACATTGATTTCGCCGGGCACGAAGGGCTTATTGAGCGGAAATTTCGGCCTGCGGGAATCAGGCCCCCAACATCCTGGAGCGGAAAACGATGCTGAGTAGACGAATGGAACGCGGTTCCACCTCTGTTGCCCTTGCCTTTGCGGTGTTTCTCATAGTCATGACGGTCGTCACCGTTTACATCTTCTGGGCGAAAGTGTGGTGGTTCCCCGCGCCGATCAACGACGTCGGCCATGAAATCGACGCGCAATTCATGCGCACCCTCCTGATTACAGGAATCGTATTTGTGGCGGCGCAGCTTGGTCTCGCCTACGCGATTTTCAAGTTTCGCGATCAGGGGCAGAAGGCCGCCTCCTTTGAAGGCAACAACACGATGGAAATTGTCTGGACGATTGCCACGATCGTGTTGTTTGTCGGCCTCGGCTTGTACGCCCGAAACGCCTGGGCGGAAGTGCACTTTATGGGCGCCGCTCCCGGCGCGCTGCAAATCGAAGTAACCGGTCAGCAATTCGTCTGGAATTTCCGCTACGCCGGCCCCGACGGAAAATTTGGGCGCGAGAAGCCGGAATTGGTCAGCGCATCCACCGGCAATCCGGTGGGCCTCGATCCCACCGATCCGGCATCAAAGGACGACATTGTTTCCCCCGTGATCGTCGTTCCGTCGGGACGCGAAGTCGAGCTCACTATCCGGTCGCAGGACGTTACGCATAGCTTCTTCGTGCGTGAACTGCGGCTGAAGCAAGACGCCGTGCCCGGCATGGAAATTCACATGCACTTCACCGCAAATGATCCCGGCGATTATGAAATTGTTTGCGCGCAACTCTGCGGCCTGGGACATTATCGAATGCACAGCATTCTCACCGTGATGTCTGAGGCGGACTTCGAGAAGTGGATGAAGGATCAGGAAGCGGCCAACCAGTAAAGTCGACGCGTTCGCAGGCAGCAGGATCGGGCGAGAAGAGAGACTCTGAGGAGAGGCTACATGGTGACTCACGAAAACGGCGGCGGTCACGGGCAACATCAACCTCCGTCCGGTTTCATACGAAAGTATATCTTCAGCATCGATCACAAAGTTATCGGGATCCAATACATATGCCTGGCGTTGTTCTCTGTGTTCCTCGGCATGGGATTGTCTCTCCTGATGCGCTTGCATCTGGCGTGGCCGACCACGCATTGGTTTTTCTTCAAGGGCGGCCTCATGACCCCGGAGCAATATCTGGCGCTGGTGACCATGCACGGAACGATTATGATCTTCATGGTGCTGACCACGGCGCCGCAATCGGGATTCGGCAACTACTTCCTTCCCATTCAGATCGGGGCTGCCGACATGGCCTTCCCGGTCATCAATATGCTGTCATTTTGGACCACGTTTCTGTCCCTGGTGGTGATGGTTTCGGCATTTTTTGTGGCTGCCGGCGCGCCGATTGGCGGATGGACCTCGTACCCGCCATTGAGCGCTCTAGGTGAAAGTGCCGGTCCGGGTCAAGGTGCGGGCGAGACGCTGTGGATTGTAGGGCTGGCTATCTTTTGTGCTGCCTCGCTGATGGGCGCGCTGAACTTCATTACGACGCTGATCGATCTTCGCGCGAAAGGCATGACGCTTGGACGCCTTCCCCTGACGTGCTGGACCTGGCTGGTGACCGCCATTCTTGGCCTGCTTGCTTTCGGCGTCCTTCTGGCCGCGTGCATATTGCTATTGCTCGACCGCGTTGCCGGCACAAGCTTTTTCATTCCCACCGGACTGGTGATCACCGATCAAGTGATCACATGGCACAAAGGCGGTTCCCCGCTGCTATGGCAGCACCTGTTCTGGTTCTTCGGCCATCCCGAGGTTTACATCGCAATTCTTCCGGGGATGGGCGTGACCTCGCACGTGCTCGCCACCTTTGCTCGCAAACCGGTATTCGGTTACCGCGCCATGGTCGGGGCCGTCTGCGGCATAGGCTTTCTCGGCTTCTGCGTCTGGGGCCATCACATGTTCGTCAGCGGGATGAGCCCCTATTCGGCGTTCGCCTTTTCGATTCTTACCATGACCATTGGTGTGCCCTCGGCGATTAAGACGTTCAATTGGCTGGGAACGCTCTGGGGCGGCAAAATCCAATTCACCTGTGCCATGCTGTTCGCGCTCGGCTTTGTTTCGCTGTTCGTGAGCGGCGGACTTTCGGGGCTGTTCCTGGCTCAACCCTCTTTGGATCTCTACCTGCACGATACCTACTTCGTTATCGCGCACTTTCATTTGATCATGGGTGTGGCGGCGATTTTCGGTATGTTCGCAGGCGCGTATTTCTGGTTCCCAAAAATGTTTGGCCGGTTCCTGAATGAAGGGATCGGCAAAGTCCACTTCTGGCTTACGTTCATCGGCGTCTATTGGATTTTCATGCCGATGCACTTCCTGGGCCTGGCCGGACATCCACGGCGCTACTTCGACTCCAGCGCGGTGACGTTCCTCCAGAAACTGCAGCCCGTCCACGTGTTCATCACAATTGGGGCGATTCTCACGATCTCGGCGCAGTTGCTCTTCCTATACAACATCATCTGGAGCCTGTTTGCGGGGAAAGAAGCCAAGGAAGAAAATCCCTGGCATGCGACGACTCTTGAGTGGTCCATCCCTTCGCCGCCTCCGCACGATAATTTTGGCGGCCTGGAGCCGGTCGTGTACCACGGCCCGTATGAGTTCAGTGTGCCCGGCGCGGCGGATGATTACATTCCGCAGCATCTCGCGCCGAATTTGGTTCGCAAAGCCTAGCCCTCACGGGGGCATGCTATGCCGGGAACAATTGTAGATGATGTCGAGCTTATAGACGCCGGTCACGGCGGAGGGACTCCTCCGCCCGCCGGGGGCGGCGACGATGGAGATTCTTCCGGTTCGCGGCGGCCCGTGCCGCGGCGCGCTTATTTCACTGCGCTCCAATTGGGCCTGGCAGCCATCGTCATGTTCTTCATGGCCCTGGCGAGTTCCTACATTGTGCGCAAGGGGCTCGGCGTGGACTGGCAGACCACTCCGCTGCCCCGGGTGCTCTGGTTCAATACAGCGATACTGCTCGCAAGTAGCGCCACCATTATCGTGGCGCGTAAGAAGCTGGAGGGCGGCGAGCGGGAAGCGTTCCGAACCTGGTGGTGGGTGACCACCGGGCTCGGATTGCTTTTCCTGGCCGGGCAGATTATCGCCTGGCGCCAACTCGCCGCCGCGGGAATGTTGCTGGCGACGAATCCGAGCAGCAGCTTTTTCTATCTCTTGACCGCCGCTCACGGCGCGCACCTCGCCGGCGGAATCCTGGCTTTGTTATACGTCACGTTCCGCCCGTGGAGCCGTTCGCGGATCCCGCAGTCCACGGCTGCGGAGCTGACGTCGATTTATTGGCACTTCATGGATGGGCTTTGGATTTTCCTGTTCGCACTTCTAACTCTGGGACGGTGAATCGTGCATGATGTAAAAACGGAAGTGGCCCTCGATTCGGCATGGTCCGGCGGCAAGTCTCCTTTCGCCATAGGCTCGAAGAAATTGGGGATGTGGCTATTCATCGTCTCCGATACGCTTACGTTTTCGGCGTTGCTCATTACGTATAGTTATTCGCGGCTCACCAATCCCGATTGGCCGCGGCCGTTTCCCATTTTTCCCGCCATCGCTTTCTCCACGACGATGACCGTGGTGTTGCTGGCAAGCTCGTTGACCATGGTCATGGCCGTGATGGCCTCCCAGCGCAACGACCGAAAAAAAACGGTCATGTGGATGGTGGCGACCATGGTGGGCGGGCTGCTCTTCACTGGCCTGCACTTGACCGAGTGGATGAACATGATTTTCAAAGAGCACTTCACCATTGCGGGAAACCCGGAAGGCACCCCGCTTTTCGGCGCCGTGTTCTTCGGGATTACCGGGCTGCATATGACGCACGTCATGATCGGCGTAATTTACCTGGGGATTGTGGCGATCGGTTATGGGCGAGGCAAGTTTTCAGCCGAGGACGTCGAAGTAAACGGCTTGTACTGGCACTTTGTGGACCTGGTCTGGATGTTTGTGTTCCCGATGATTTATCTGATGTCGGTGAAGTACTAGATTTGACCATCCGGGAGAAAGCAATTCTATGAGCTCAGAAGCACATGCTGCCGAAGCGCACGCGGGGGCCAGCGTCGGGACGAACTTTGCCATCTGGGTCGGCCTGGTCGTGATCACCGGGCTGGAGGTCTTTCTTGCATACGAGGAATTGCGGCCTTCGGTCATGCTGAGCGTCCTGGTCTGTTTGTCGGTTGTGAAAGCCGCGATGATCATGGCGTATTTCATGCACTTGAAATTTGAAAAATTCAGCCTGGTGCTATTGCTGATTCCGGCGACGATTTTTTGCCTCTGCATGATGTTTATTTTTTTCTTCCCGGATGCCTTCCGGCTGCTTCAAATGGCGCCGCATTGAGGTAGAATAGACGGGCGGGCGGAAAGCGTTTGGAGGGAATTGAGATGCGCGTAAAATTAGTTCTAGCAGCCTTTGCGGCGATTCTAGTTTCAGCGCAAGGCGTCTTCGCCCAGGGCTGCGCCCTCTGCTATGCGTCGGCTTCCGCGTTAGGCGCGTCCGGCCAGCGCTCGCTCGATTATGGAATCCTCGTGCTGCTAACTCCCGCGCTGGTCCTGTTTCTGACCGTAATGTTCATGCTCTACCGCCGCGCAGTTTCCGCTACAGCTTAATCCCGAGTTATCGTCTTTGATGGAAGGCCCCCCGCCTCTGAAGACCCGGGACCCCAACGGCTATGGCTGCAGATTCAACCGGTGTAGAAGATCGTAGAAGCGCGGGTCCGAACGCAGGAGATCACTGCAGCTTCGCGTACACCGCCTTGGCTTCCTTCAGGATGGGGATATCGGCGTCGGCGTCTTTCCAAAGTGCGAGGAAATCCTGATACGCAGCGCGGGCCTTGGCGGTGTCGCCCGATATCGCGTACGCGCGCCCAAGCCCGAGATGTGCCAGCGCGCCAATCGGCTCGTTCCCAACCACTCCTGCATGGTCGAGAATTTTCTGAAACTCGGTAACCGCTGCGGCGTCCTGCTTCGCTGCCAAGTCCGCTTCGCCGCGCAAGTAAACGGGATAGAGGGCAAAGGTGAAGGAACTATTGGTTTCTCCCAATTCGTAAGGGGCAGACGCGGCCAGCGCGTCGATGGCTCGTTTGCCGTCACCGCTGTGAAGCGCGATGGCGGCACGGATCATTGGCAGGTAATTGAACTGCTCGATTGTATCTTCCGGGAAGCGCTTGCCCAAATCGGCGGCTAATCGCTCGGCCTGCGCGGAATCGCCTGCCAGCCCGAGTGCGATGGCCGAGAGTGGCTCAGCCTCTCTGCCACTTGCCTGCGCGAGAGCGGCTTGCGCTTCTTTCCTCGCGAAATCCATGTTGCCGACTAACGCTTCGCGGATCGAGGCGTGCGCCTGATACTCCGCCGCCGTTTCTTTTTCATCGGTTCGTTGCGCAGAATCGGCGGCGCGGCGCGTCAGTTCGCGGCTCTTGGCGAACTCGCCGTTATATGCTGCAGTTTCAGATTCCAGGAAGAGCATCTGATCCTCGACTCCTGGTTTCCCCGTCTCGCTGGCGACCTGCCGCTCCATCGCGGCGTCGTCGTGTGCAAGGAAATCCACGCTGTAAAGAACCAGAGGAAGCCAAGGCGAGTCGAGATTATGGGCACGCGACTCCTGTACTGTCGCCTTGGCTTGATCGAGTTGGTCGATCCACTGGTAGCTGTAGGCCAGATTCACATAGTTATTACCGCTGCCGGGGTTGAGTTTCAGCGCCTGCAGCGCCGCGGCATGAGCTTTCTCGTAATCTCCCATGAAGGTATAAGTGATCCACAAGTTAGCCTGCGGCTCCTCATCACGGGGGTAGGTTTGCGTCCATAACTGATAAGAAGTGCGGGTTGCCTCAAGATTTCCGGTGACGACAAGCTGGTAGAATGAGGAAATGGCCAGCTTTTCGCTCTCGCTCGTCCGTTCCCGCAATTCGTAAGCCTTGCGAGTATTTTCGGCAGAGCGGTCGAGTTCACTCAGGGGTTGATAACTCTGGCCCAACCGCAAATAAGCCAAGGCGAAATTTGGATCCAGGGAAACGGCTCTTTCGAAGAGGGGGATCCCGGCAGCGTAGTCGTTTGCCACGTCTATTGTTTGATTTCCGAGGGTGTAGGCCTGCAGCGCCTCGAGCGACGGCGTGGTCACGTTCTCAGGTAGAGCATCGTACTTCTGAACTGAGCCCAACGATTCTCCCAGTTTGCCGCGCAGCTTGGTCGCTGCGTCCCCGAGAGCCGCCAGGACCTGTTCTTTGCCATTAGCTGTTATCTGCTCTTGCGACAGCACGTCGCCATTGCGGCAGTTCACCGCCTTCAGGCCCAGGACATACTGGCTGCCCAAACTCGAAATGTTGCCTTCAATGGTGGCCGCGCTGTCGGTGCGTTGGCAAACGGCGCGCGCCAGTTCTTGCGTCAGCCGTGCCTGCTTCGGCTGGCTCATCAGCGCCAGCGTTTGTGCGATACGCTGGTCCGAAATTAGGCTCAGAAACGGCGATTGCTCGAGCTGCGCCGTAAGTCCTTGCCGCAACGTGCCGTCAAACACGGGATCGCCGGTGGTGTTCGTGAAGTCGGCCAGAACGATCGTGTCTTTGTTCGTGAGTTTGGCAGGCTGCCGGTAAAGGAAATAGGCCGCCCCTACCAGAGCGAGCACCACCAGGGTCGCTCCTGCGATCCAGGGCAATCGTTTGCTCGGCCCGCCTGGCGGTGTCTGTATCACTCCTGACAGTCTTCGCGAGTCGCTGTCTCGCCTCAGCCGCTGCAAGTCCGACCGTATTTCCGCCGCACTCTGGTAACGCAACTTCCAATCCTTCTCCAACGCCTTGTTGATGATCTCTTCCAGCTTCGGAGGCAGTTCCGGATTCAAGCGTGTTGGCGCAATCGGTGCTGTGTGGAGAATGGCTCCAAAGATGCTTGCCGACGTGTTGCCTGGGAATGGCAGTCTTCCGGTCGCCATCTCGTACAGCACCACGCCAAACGAGAACAGGTCCGTCCGTGCGTCCAGTTTTTGCCCTCGCGCCTGCTCGGGAGACATGTAGGCCACCGTGCCCAACGTCGTGCCGGGACTGGTCAGTTGTTCCTCAGGAACCTCTGTCGTTCCTGTAGACATTGTTTGTCCTATTCCTGGCGGAACAGACTTCGGCTGAGCCGTCAGCTTCGCCAAGCCAAAATCCAGAATCTTCGCGTGCCCACGCTTGGTGACAAAAATGTTGGCAGGTTTGACGTCACGATGCACGATTCCTTGCGCATGAGCTACATCGAGAGCGTCGGCCACCTGCGCTCCCAAATCCAGGACCTCTTCCATTTCGAGAGGCTTTCCTCGGATCAAGTGCTTGAGCGTCTGCCCTTGCAGCAATTCCATGGCGATGAAATACTGCCCGTTCGCTTCGTCGATCTCGTAGATCGTGCAAATGTTCGGGTGATTGAGCGCCGACGCGGCAAAGGCTTCCCGCTGGAATCGTTCGCGAGCAGCAGGATCGTTCTCCATTTCCGCAGGCAGGAACTTCAGCGCGACATGGCGGTGCAACTTGAGGTCTTCGGCCTCATACACCACACCCATCCCGCCGCCGCCGAGCTTTTCCAGAATCCGATAATGCGAGATGGTTTGGCCAATCATCGCGAATTGATGGCGGTGACACTATCATTTTCAGTTGATTCCAGCGAGCATTGTTTTGCTCTCCGGGCCGCCCAGGCGCTGACAATATCGAAGCAGGAATACAAGCGGGATGGGAAAGCGGATCTTGAGCTAGCAGACTACTCGCGAAGCGCGTCTCGCAGCGCCGCCGCAACACGCTCGATTAGCTCGCGTGTAAGTTCGGGGTACAGAGGAATGGAAAGCACTTCGCGCGCGGCACGCTCACTGACTCGCAATGCCCCGGGCTTTCCTCCGAGCGAGGCATAGAGCGGCTGCAAGTGCAGCGGAACTGGGTAGCAGACCGTGCTGGCGACGCCGCCTTCTTTGAGGCGCTGCTGAACGAGATCACTGCGCGTTTCATCCCCCCGGCCGCTCGCCCTGGCAGAGCCTCCGGCGCGACCCTCCACCCGTATCGTATACAGGTAATAGACATGTTCTCTGTCACGAGGCGTGCGCGGGGGAACAATCCCGGGCAAATCCTTCAACAAGGCGTCGTACAGTCGGGCGTGCGCCTGGCGAGTGGCCGTCCAATTGGCCAGATGTCGTAATTTCACGCGCAGGATCGCGGCCTGCAATTCATCCAGGCGGCTGTTCCAGCCGCGCTCGGTGCTGAGGTATTGCCCCGTCTGCCCGTGATTGCGCAGCGCACGCAGACGCGCCGCAAGCTTTTCTTCGCTCGTCACGATCATCCCCGCATCGCCATACGAGCCCAGGTTCTTGCTGGGATAAAAACTCAAGCAGCCGAGGCGCCCCATCGAGCCGGTCTTCCGCCCCTTGTAAGTTGCGCCAAAGGATTGTGCGTTGTCTTCGATGACGGGAATGCCGTGCTTTTCCGCGACCGCCAGAATCGGGTCCATATCGGCCGCAAGGCCGAACAGGTGGACGGCGACAATTGCGCGCGTGCGCGGAGTAATCAGCCCTTCCAATTGCTCCGGATCGAGATTGAACGTCGCCGGCTCGATGTCCGCAAACACCGGGCGAGCGCCCAGGGCGCTGACGGCGCTGCCCGTGGCAATAAACGTAAACGCCGGGACGATCACTTCGTCTCCGGCCTTCACGCCGCAGGCATGCAGCCCGAGTTCCAGCGCCTCCGTTCCAGAGGCGACGCCAACGCCGAAGCGCGCGCCGCTGGCCTCGGCGATTTCCCGCTCCAGCGCCTCGCCTTGCGGCCCGAGCACGAACTGCTGCGCCGTCAGCACTGCCTCAACGGCGGCGCGAATCTCGGGAGAAATGGATTCGAACTGCGCTCGCAAGTCGAGCATCGGAATCATTTCCATGGACGGGCGCGGCGGCGCGTTCATTGTGGATTCGAATGGTCCCGGGAGGTGGGGAGAAGTTTCACGGCGCGAATATCGTATCACGCGCCGCACTCGCGCGGGTCACTTGGACGAGTGCCCGGGAATCGCGCAAGAATCGCTCTCACAGCGCGCGGGAGCTCCCGGAAGGCTGTAACGATGCCGGGCGATGAATGCGTACACAGAAGGCCCCATCCAGCGCATTGGGGGCATACTGGCGAAGCGTCCTAACCAGGCGAGCTTCGGCAGCACTTTCAGCAAGGCTAGCCATGCCGCGAATCCCTTCACCCACGCGCCGTCGGGCGTTCGAACGTGCATTTCGTTGTCCAGTTCGGCGCGCGGAAAAGGGGCCTGCGCCGCCACTGCGGGATCGTTGTAGTCCAGAAATCGCACCCGCGAGCCGGAATCGTAAGGCTCGATCTTTCCTTGCGACCACCGGCAGAACGAGCAGGAGCCGTCCATGAAGATGTCGTAAGTCGTAGCCTGAGGCATCGGATGACCCGCGGGACCCCTCTATTATGACACCAGCGCGCCGGCACGTCACACATTCACCGGTGTTCCGTTCACGGGGAATCGTCCCGCGTTCTTTGGGACGGAACGACCCTATTCTTTGGTCAAACTGGATCACTACTTGGGTCGCGAGTCTACCGGAGCCGGCCCGGCGGATCGGCCGAGGGAGGAATATGAGGGGTCGCCGCAGGAGAGCCCGAGTTTGCGGAGATTTTTGACGGCGCGGGTTGGGGCAGACCGATCCCGGCGTTCATTTCGAGATGTTCTTTTGCGCAGCGAGGACAATACGATTTGCCCGTGTCTTCGTCGCGCAGGCTGGCTAGTTCATAGCAACCGTGGATGCAGTCGCAGTACCCCGTCGTAGAAGCCGTCTTGATCGGCACAAGAGCCATTGTGTTTGTCCTTTTCTGCAGGATACTACAGGCAGCGAGCAACTTGCGCAAGACCCTCCAGCGAAATTCCAGCCGGGTGTAAAGCTCCTCAAGCGGGTTTTAATTGGGAAAGGCGGTACGGCGTGCCGATGTTTTCCCGCAGCTCGGTCCAAAGCGTGGAATGCATCTTGACGAACACCTCTACCACCTTCGGGTCGAACTGCGATCCCGAGCATCGCTGGATTTCCTCTTGCGCATGCCGGATCGACAAAGCTTTGCGATACACCCGGTCAGATATCATCGCGTCCAGTGCGTCGGCGACCGCGAAAATTCTCGCGCCCAGGGGAATTTCTTCTCCGCTCAAACCGCGGGGATACCCGGTCCCGTCAAAGTATTCCTGGTGGGAGAGGACGATTTCAGCGGCTTCCCGGAGGAAGGGAATCCGCTTCACCATGTTGTATCCGATTTCGCAATGGGTGCGCATGATGTCCCGTTCTTCCGGCGTGAGAGGCCCGGGCTTGCGCAGGATATGGTCCGGAATCGCCATTTTCCCGATGTCGTGAAGAAATGCGGCGCGGGCAATTTGCGGCAGCAGCGCCGGTTCCACTCCCATCTCCTTGGCGATGGCGATGGTGAAAGCCGTCACGCGTTTGCAGTGGCCTTCGGTTTCGGCGTCCTTTAAGTCCAGAGCGCCACCCAGGGCCTCCAGGGTGTCGTCATAGGACTGCTCAAGCTGCTCGAGAGCGCCCTGCAGTTGCGCGGTCCGCTCTTCGACCAGCCTTTCCAGATTGCGCTGATAGTCCCTTTTTTCAAGCACCAGTTGCCGGTGCCCCAGGGCCCGCTGCACGCCGATATAAAGCTGGTCTTTTTCGAACGGCTTAAGGATGTAGTCGTAAGCGCCTTGGCGGATCGCTTCCAGCGCCGTGGAGATTTCCCCGTTGGCCGTGACCATTATGACGGGGACATCCGGCTCGGCCTTGTGAAGCCATTTGACTAACTTCATGCCGTCCATTTCCGGCATGACCATGTCGCTTAAGACCAGGTCCACGCTATGTTTTCCGAGGTACTCCTGCGCCCGGAGGCCGTTGCCAGCCGAAGCGCACTCGTAACCCTGGGCCACCAGTAGGGTCGAAACGACTTCCCGGATAGCCTCTTCATCGTCCACGATCAATATCTTGGTTTTGGGCACCTAAAGCCTCAAAGGAGCTAATTATACGGCAGGGTGGGTCCCCACAAACGCCCAAGTGTCGAATTAAAAATTTGCGTGCTAAATTCGTAACGGGGGAGCTTGCTGCGATTGGATTGCGCTATCAGGTATGCCAATTACCACTGTTATCGGCAAAGGAACCGATTTCTTGTGTCAGGAACCAACCCCTCGGAAACTGAGTCAGGACAGTTGAAAACCGGAATGACTGATCCTTAAGCGCCGAGTCTTCCAGGAAGACGGCCCGCCGATAGCGCACTGATCTCCGTCATGGCTGTGTCCAGGCGCGTTGCGAGCCTTCCCACCAATCCCGTCAGATGTTCCAGCTGCTCGAGCGGCAAATTGCCGGTGGACAGACGCAACCACACCAGCGCGTACAGAATTTGAAATTTCAGGCCCAGAATGAGCCGCTCTGTCTCTTGCTTGTGGCTGACTTCCGGAGACAGCGCCGCAATGATCCGGCCCAACCTGGCGAGATTCGAAAAGTCTTCGTGCAGACCCATGAGGAAGCGCCGGGCCACCGCGCGCCGTTCGCGGAGCGCCTGCTTTGCTACATGCGGTGGTGCATTATGCACAAGGTATTCGGTGTCTGCCGCGGAAAGCGCCTGGCGAATCTGGCGAAAATAGGCGTAGTGCCTTGCAGTGGGGAGCGCTTGATTGAAATCGGAATGGAGAGACGAGGCGTCGGCTCTGGACGCTTTATGCCTGGGGAGCAGGAGCCATAAGAGAACCCCGGAGACGGCCAACGCAAGGAGAATGACGATGCTTAGATCATTCATGGCTTCAGCAGCTCCATCAGCCGGTCGTTGAAGGTGGCGAGACGCATGTTGATTGCCGGCGACATTTCCCGATAGACCTCGGCGGGCAGTAGCACGGGGCTTTTCGATGGCGCGGGCAACGGTTTTCGCAGCGCAAAACACCAGATCCCCATCGCGCACATGAAAAAGAAGAGATGGACCGTACTCGCTATATCATTCACGCGCATGTATTGGGGCCTCAACGCGGGCCAGAGAGCGTTTTGGCTCTTCAAGAACCATGAGAATAGATAACCCGTGTACAGGCTCCGAAGAATCGTGTTCCCGATTACGTCGACTGTACAGATAAGGCATATACCGATAGCGATCGACTTCTGCAGTGTTTCGAGGGCGAGTCCATAGTAATTTCGGATGATTAAGAGAACGGCAAGAATCACGATCGACGCAAGGGCAAGGTCGCGATCGATAGTTGTTCCATAAATAGCTACCGCATTGGGCTGTCCCCGCGCATCGATAGCTGCACGAGCAAGAAGGAGTATCGACAGGCTCGCGAGGACACGCCACACGAGCGCCCAGATGCCTCGATAGGAACGCAGTCCGTAGCGGCACAACTCCACAATCGCAAGACTGCGCGCGACCGTGTTCAAGAGGATGGTGCCCCAATAAGCGTAATACGAGGTGAAGGAAGTAAATCCGAAATACTCATACGTGAGCCAAACTCCACTCGTGCAAGCCAAAAGAACGCACGTGTACATTGCAAAGAGCGGGAGTATCCGCTGTGCTTTTCTAGCGAAGACAAACCCACAGAGTACGACTTCAAATAATGTCGTGGACCACGAGAGAGCGATTTCGAGATGATTCATGAGCCCGGACCGACCGCCCCAATTATACCACGAGGTTTTCTTCACTCTCCAGGCTACATCCTCGCGCGAACTCCTTCGGTCCGAGCCCTAAGAACTTAGTGGCCGCCGCCACCAGGCGGGATTGGGTTGCCTCCTTGGTAGTGGCCGCCGCCACCAGGCGGGATTGGATTACCGCCCTGGCGCAAGACGGAATGATTAACCGATGCAGCGTTGACTTGCCATGCAACGGGGAGTAGCATGGTCAACGCAAGAGCTGCTACAAACGATGCGGTGATAATTTTTTTCATGGTGGATGACCCTCCAGAGTCGCCACTTAGATACACGCAAGCTTCAGCCTGGACAGGGTTGCAGACTAAAAAGTTCAGAAATCAGAACGGGTGAAGTTATGGAGTCACTGGAGCGTTTCCAGCAAAGTCGCGCGGTTATCGAGGATTTTTCATCTCGAACGCTGGCGGCCATTTCCAGCGATTTTGGACGGCTCCATTACGTCAGTTCATTGAAGGACTCGAACTCGGGCTGGTATGAGCACGACGGCCTCACCAGCCTCTATTCCGAGAACGCTGTCCAGGCGGCGCTTTCACACTGCCACGAAGAGCTGTTTTCCAGGATTCTGGAAACGCCTTTGAGAAAACAAGAGGGCGATTTACGCGCCTGTTTTGACACGGCGGGCGGCAAGTTTTGGGACGCAGTGGAAAGTTGGCGTGAAAATCCCAGTTTTCGGGGGATGTGCCCGGAGGGCATGCCGGATTATCTCGACGATCTGTTTTGTTCGAACATGACAGCTCTATTGGCGATTTTTTCTTCCAGGAAGTCTAACTAGGACCCAATCGCATCGCTACTCCCACCACTTGACCCACGATTTCCGCTTCCTCGGGATAACGGTAAACCTCTGGCGCACAAGAAGATAAAGGGTGCGGGACCAGGATTACATTCCCGTTTTCGCGCTGGCACCAGCAGCATCGAAACTGCCCGTGGAGTTCAATGAAGTAAACGGGGCGTTCATATTCGTTCGTCCAACCGGAATTTTGGACTTGCCGCAATTTGGGATCCACCAGCACCAAGCTCCCTGGGCGCAGCAAAGGATTCATTCTCTTATCATCCACTCCCACATAGCCATACAGGTATCTGGAGGGCTGGTGGAAGAATGTGCCTTCCAGATCTGCCCACCGCTCCACCATGCGCGTAAGAAAATCCGTGCGGCGCGGGTCAAAGGCTGGATCAAACCGAATGGGGAGGCGCAATTTGGCAGGCGCCGCGGCGAGATGCGTATTCGGGGCGCTCAGTTGATTTCCGTCGGAAAAATGGCCCTCAAAGGGCACATCGTACCACTCACATACCTCTTTTGGGTGCAGGTGATAGATCACCGCCAGAGCGTAAAGCTTGTAGAGACTGGGAGTTACGTCGCGATTTTCAATGTCCGCCAGGCGGCTCAGGTGAACAATAAATTCCGGACGCCCGCGCTGGCAGGCCAATTCATAACTGGCTCGCTCCACATCTCGATAGGTCAGTCCGAGACGTTCGCGGGACCTGCGCAGCCTGGTGCCCGGCTGCAGGTCAGGAGCGGGAAAATCCCTCGGTTGGCTCAAACTCCGAATTGCCATGAATCAGCTACCTTTCTGTTATGTTTCCGGAACAAACGCCGCTACGGCAGCGAGTCATCTCGCGCGCGAGGGAAAAAACGCGCGCCGCCTAATTGTTAGCCAAAAAACAAGGAAAGAGCCAGAGACTCTCTGCACTTAAATTTGGTCACCGCGCCATCGGGAACTTTTCTGAAAATGCCGAACCAGATTTTGCGTTCGTGCGCTCATGTACAATGAGAATAAACAACGGCATTGCGTGAAGAAGCGTTTCGAGCCTGGATCCCCCGCCGCTTGTTGCGTCCCAAGCATTGAGTGTATTAGAGTCGAGGCCCAAATGAACTTTATTTTTTACAGATACCGAGGAAATCTTTCGGCGGCCCGGCCGGTGATGGTCAGGGGCATGATATTCGTTGGCTTAGTCATTTTCGGTGCCAACTCATTATCAGCTTGGGGACAAGCGCAGACCGGCGGCGATGCCACCGCGGAATTTAAGAGAATCTCCGACGATCTTTCCGCGGCCAGACTGGGCGGCGGGGAAGAAAATGAAGCGCAGATGGAGAAAGCGCTCGCCTATCTGGATTCTATCGCTGTTTCCGTTTTGAATCTTCCGGCGGGGCCGAACCTGGACAACGCGAATCGGGCCCTGGCGGGGCTCGCATCGCACAATCCTCCGGTGGGCGAGAACTACCGCCTCGAAAAACTGGGAGGTAATCCCGCGGCCTTTGCCATGGTAGTTAATTTCGGTCTCGGTGGACCGGCAGCCGTGCGAATCTATGCGGGTTCCGCCGGACGTTACGCTCTTGCCGCGAGGATCGATCGTTTGGTGCAGAAGGATTTTTTCGACAGCGACATTGAGCTGGTGCCCGTCTCGAAAACCGAGGCCGTGTTTGTCACGGTTTCCGGACGGACGGATGATTTGTCGACGGGCCTGTTTTCGGCCTGGCGGTTTGATGGGCATGGCGTGACCGCACTATGGAATTCGGATTTGCTCCAGCAATCCAGCTATGAGGCCGACGAAAACGGATTTCGCCTCGCCTACTGTTCCCAAGTGGATGAGGATCACCCATCGCAATGCCTCAAGATGTCGCGCGACGTTTATCGCTTTCAAGCCGGAGAATGGAAGCGGATCGAAACCGAAGACTTGCCGCCGTCAAAACCGACCGTGAAATAAGAGTTGTCATTAACAGGCAGCCGCAAGGGTTATCAAGTCTTGCCCTCCCACGACATCCAATCGTCCGAAATCCACATCAAAATGTTAATCTGGTTTTGGCACTCGCAAGGGAAGGGACGGATCGCGTGAAACGAATCTTTGCCGGCATCGTCGCTGCGCTATTCCTGGCATTAGGAGTATCGGCGCAAAAAATTGCCCCGCCCGCTTCCATGCCGCCTCCCGCGACCGCGCAAAGCCAGGACTTCGTACAGGCGGCCGATGAAGTTCTGGCCGAAATGAGCAAGCTGATTTCCCTGCCGATTCTTGCTCCGCTGAAAAAAAGCATGCGCTCTCGAGAGGAAATTCGCGCCTACCTGTTGCAGAAAATGAATGAAGACAAGGATGCCGACAAAAGATACGCGGACCAGAAAACCATGGAAAAATTCGGCCTGCTCCCCAAGGATTATCCCCTCGACCAGGTACTCGTCAAAGTGCTGACCGAGCAGATCGCCGGGCTCTATGATCCGGACAGCCAGGAATTTTTCATCGCGAACTGGACGACTCCCGCCGACGAGCGCCCGGTCATGTCGCACGAGTTGACGCACGCGCTGCAGGACCAGCATTTTCATATCGACAAATGGACGAACGCGGCAAAGCCCAACGATGACGGAGAACTAGCCCGGGACGCCGTGATCGAAGGCTCGGCCATGGCCGCCATGCTCGATTACGAGCTTGGCGGAAAGGGGAGCATCCGGGACCTTGGCGATTTCGACCCGGCCATGTTGATCGGCGATTTGGACAGCAGCCCGGAACTTTCCAAAGCCCCGAAGGTGTTGCAGGATGAGTTGCTTTTTCCTTATCTCGCCGGCATCTCTTTCACGCAGCATTTGCTCAAGGCCGGGAACGGATGGCCGGATTTCTATCGCGTGTTCGATAAGCCGCCGGCCTCCACGCAGCAGATCATGCATCCCGATTTGTACTTGCGGGGGGTTGTCCCGGCCAAGATCGACCTGCCGGCAACCAAAGATGTGGTTACCTCCGACTGGAAAAGGCTGGATGAAAACAACATGGGGGAATTCGGGGTGCTGGAAATTCTAAAGCAATTTCTGCCCAAGAGCCGTTCCACCGCCCTGGCCGCCGCCTGGGCGGGCGATCGCTATGCGATTTTCGAGAATCAAAAAAATAAGAGGACGCTGCTGGAGTTTCGCATTCGCCTCGGGAGCGACGCCGACGCAGCCCGTTTTTTCGGGGCCTATAGCGAAATTTTAGAACTGAAGTACAGCCAGCGGACCAATTTGTTGCGGCGCCCGAATTTCTTTTCGTTCGACACTCCCGAGGATGGCGTCTTGCTCCGCTGCGTGGACTCCGATTGTTTCGTTCTGGAAGGCGGAAGTCGCGCCATGTTCGATCACCTGACGATGGAAATGGGATGGCCGGCAGGACCGGTCGTTCCGTTGAACCCGAGCGAGCCGCACGTCAAGGAAACCGCGTTTCCGATTTACCCGGGCGTGGTTGCCGATGCCGGTCGGCCCACGCAGCCCAGGGCGCAGTGACCCTAAGAGCCGAGAGGCTTTTCCTGCCGCGCGTCGAACGCCTCATTCGCGGCATGCAGAAGACCAAGTGAAGACTTACGTGCACAGCAGCGGTCCAGGCGAGCGAGACGGCGGGCGAGGCGCGCTTGTATTTTATTTGCGCGGTCCTCGGGGAGTTTTCTGTCACGCTGAGCAGCGCGCAATTCTATGATGGCTGCGCGTACCAAATCGAGAGCGCGCTGAGGCTCTTCCACACGGTGTTCGTAGTAAATTGCCAGTTGCTCGGAGGCTTCCATAGCGGATTCGAGCGCTCTTTGCGCGTCTTCCACGAGCAGGGGTGATGGGGTGCGCTTGCTCGTGCCGGGCGCTTGGCGCAACGCATCCCAGAGCGAAATGGCGCGCTGGTAATCGAGTTCGCGTTTCGCCAGCTGAGCCAGTTCCCGCTGCGCGAGGCGCTCCACGGGGCGCGGCAAGCCCAAGCGCAGCGCGGTCTCATAGAGTTCGCGCGCGCGTGTGGAATGCCCGCGATTGCGCATGATTCGGGAGAGGCCTAGCACCTCGATCGGATCGCGCGTCTCCGCCTGCGCGGCATTCGCGATTCCATTTCCTCTGTCGAGCACCGCGAGAATTTTTCCCGCCAGCGCTGCCAGGCCGCGCAAGTCCATCTGGTTGTGGCGGAAAATTCCCACGAGCGGCTCGGCAGGCCCTCCGCGGAGATAATCGAAATACATTTGCGGAATCAGCGAAGAATCGATGTCGTCGTGCCGGGACCAGTCGAGGGAACGGGTATCGTCGCCCAGAACATGCCGCTCAAGGTCCTTGAGGCGCACGGAACCAAGCCGCAGCCGCCAAAGCTGCCGCGCCGGATGCAGCAGATCCAGATGCAATCTGGGAGAGAAAGCTGGGACGGACCGCGTCATGCGATAGCGCGTCTCCAGCAGCGGCCAGTCGAAACTTTTTCCGTTGAATGTCACGAGCACGGGCCGTTGCTTCATGCGCTCGGAGAGTTCGAGCAGCAGCGAATGCTCCTCGTCGAGGTCGCGCATGAAGAATTGCTCGACCTGCAACCCTCCCGCGTCCCACCAGGCGATGCCGACCAGGAACGCATAGGTGCCGGTGCCTCCCGCGAGGCCCGTTGTTTCCGTATCCAGAAACAGCCACTGTTCGGGATCGGTCGCGGCCTTCAATGAATCTTGCGCATCCGCGGATTGCGGCAGAAGCAGGCCAAGCGAGCGCGCATCCGGCGAGCAGATTTCAGGCGTGGCGTACCATTGCCGCAGGGATAAATGTCCGCCGTAATGATTCCGGTTGATCCGCGCGCCGAGGAGTTCCGCGAGACGATCGCCTCCGGCTCCGGCTTCCGAAACGCGCGGGGCCGGAGTTTCTTTCCTGCGTGCCGGGCGCAACGCGGCGACGCGCGCGAATTTGTCGTCTTTGCTCAAGGTAAAGACTCAGAAAATGAAACCACGGATGAACACAGATAAACACTGATAAGAAAAAGCAAAAAAACATAGAACGGAGGGTGCGAATGATTGAAATTTGTTCTCATTACCCTGTTGTTTTGCTTTTTCCTTCTTTCATCAGTGTTTATTTGTGTTCATCTGTGGTTCCACTCGCTTTTTTTTATGCGCCGAGGCGGGAGAGGATTGCCAGGGCGGCCTCTTTGGCGCGCTCGCCTCGTTCGCCCACGGGGCCGACGCACGATGGGCATCCATTCTCGCATGGGCATGCAGCGATCAGCTCGCGTGTTTTAGCGAGCAGAATGTCGTGGGCCCGGTACAGCGGCTCGGAAAATCCGATGCCCCCGGGATACGCGTCATAGAGATATAAATTGGGCTCGAAGAATTCTTTTTCGGCAAGCGCGGCCATGGCTTCCGGGCTCGCCGCTTCTTCCCATTCGATTTCCGAACCGGGCGAGGGCGGGCGCTCGCCAATGGATGTGCCGAGGTCGCGCGCATCGCACATCAGCAGCAGCGTGGCTATGGATTCCAGGGCGTGGAGCAGGCCGAACATGCCGCTCTGGCGGTCGCTGACGGAGAAGGGAAGCGATTCGACGAGCCGGCGCTCGAGGGTCAGCCAGAAAGCCGTGGTGTGCATTTCGTTTTCGGGCAATTCGAGTTTTCCATCCCCAATATTTTCGTTGGTGAAGAATTTTATTTTTTTGAAGCCGATCACCTGGGATCGAACCAGCACGTCTCCGTGGGACCGCGCGGCCTGCGCGTCGGCGCCGCCCGCTTCGATGCGCTCGCCGGCCGCGCATTCCAGCACGCGGACCTGCGTGTAGCGGACCGCGTCGGTGTAGTAATCCACATCGACGCGCTTCACATACGCTTTCCGTTCCTCGAAGTTGAGCGCTTCCACGTGAAATTGCTGTCCCTGGTGAAGGTAAATCGCTTTCGGATGAACCGTGGTGAGCGCGCTCGAGAAATCCACTTCGCCGATGACTTCGGCGCCTTCCGTGGTATTCACGATCACGAAATTGTCCGACGTGACCGAGCGCAGGCTTACGGTGTCCGCGGGATAGGCTTCCTGCGTCCAGTGCCAGTGTTCGCCGGTGCGATGGAGGAAGCCAGCTTCGGCGAGCCGCCCGCAAAGTTCGGAGACATCCACGCTTCCAAAAGTCTCGCCTGCAGAAATCGGCAATTCAAACGCGGCGCACTTCAGGTGATTGACCAGGATTTCCAGATTGTCCGGCTGGACGAAGGCATGCTCGGGCGAGCGGCCGAAAAAATAATCCGGATGCTGCACGATGAATTGGTCGAGCGGCGCCGAGGAAGCGACCAGCACGGCGCAAGAGCTGCCGCTGCGCCGCCCGGCGCGCCCCGCGCGCTGCCACGTGGACGCAATGGTGCCGGCATATCCCGCCATGATCGTGGCGTCGAGCGAGCCGACGTCGATCCCGAGCTCCAGCGCATTGGTCGAGACCACGCCGCGAATGCGGCCCTCGCGCAAACCGTGCTCGATTTCGCGACGCTCTCCGGGGAGGTAGCCTCCACGATAGCCGCGAATGGCGGGCGAATGTCCGGGCTGAGCAGGGTTGGCCTGCTGCAAATAGGTGAGCAAGACTTCGGTGTAAAGGCGCGAGTTGGCGAACAGGATGGTCTGCAGGTTTCGCTTCAGAAATTCCTGGGCGACGCGCGACGACTCGTTGATATAGCTGCGGCGGATGCCCAGAAAACGGTTCACCACCGGCGGATTGTAGAAAACGAAAAATTTCTCTCCGGCGGGCGCGCCGTTTTCTTCGATCACCTCAAAACCGGTTTCCGCGAGGCGCGAAGCAAGCTCGCCTGGATTCGCGATCGTTGCCGAGCAGCAAACAAATTGCGGATTCGAGCCGTAAAATCGCGCGATGCGCCGCAGCCGCCGCAGCACGTTGGCCAGGTGGCTGCCGAACACGCCGCGATAGGTATGCAACTCGTCCAGCACCACGTAGCGCAAGTTCTCGAAAAGCCGCTGCCAGCGCGTGTGATGCGGCAGGATCCCGGTGTGCAGCATGTCCGGATTCGATAACACGATTTGCCCGCGCTCGCGAATCGCCTTGCGCGCGTCGGCGGGCGTATCGCCGTCGTAAGTAAAGACGCCGAAGCGATGGTCGAGGCGGGCGGACAAGTCGTGCAACTCGGCGAGCTGATCCTGCGCCAGGGCTTTTGTCGGAAACAGGTACAGCGCGCGCGCGTCAGGATTTTCAAGGACCACGGACAGCACCGGCAGGTTGTAGCACAACGTCTTCCCGGATGCCGTCGGCGTAACCACCACAACGTTGCGTCCCTCCCGAACGGCTTCCGCTGCCAGGGCCTGGTGGCTATACAGCTGCGCAACGCCTTTTTCCGCATAAACGTGCGCCAACTCCGCGCGCACCCATTCCGGCATGGGCGCAAAGCTGGCCTCGCGCGCCGGGATATGGTGCACGGCGGTAATGATTTCGCCGCGGTGGTCGCGCTCGGCAAATTGCTCGACAATTTCCCGGACGCGCGCGAACGTGACCGGGTCCTTCGTGGACCGCACCGCAAGAGATTGAGCCACTGCCAGCCTCCTCCACGCTTCGCCTTTTCTTCGCTACGCTACCACGCTGCAGCGGGCCGCGCAACGGTCTTTCTGGCCGAGCGGTTCAAACGATTTCCAGGCGCTCCGGATAATTTCAAACGAATTCTGCCGCATGCGCACTGCAGGTCTCGAATTTTTGCAAAACTTTTTTTGCCGGAAAATGTTTCGCTTCCTTGCCCCCAGGCCGGGCTCGACCTGTATCAATGGTCGTGTCTTGGACCTGTCCCTCATTTGGTCTGTCGACCAGTCGAGCGCGGATTTCGCAGAGGCCTAATCTGACGGTGGGTCAAATTTCTGAGATTTTCAGCGTGACCTTTCTGACCTACAAAGTGCGAACCGGCGCGTTCTTGGGGACCCGGTACGCGTCATGGAGCAGGGATTCAGATGAAAAAAACCGGGGGAATCATGCAAAGAGTCATCCGCGCTGCAATCATCGTCACACTAATAATTTATTTTGGCGCTACGGCGCACGCAAGAAATGCCAAGAACTACGTAATCTACGCAAATCCCACATCATTGTCTTTCTCAGTACCAATGGACGGGGCGGTAGCCACGCAGAGCGTCAAAGTTAACGACACAACCCCTGGGCCATTGCCATTCACACTGTCGGTGGACCAGCCGTGGGTTACGATCAACACGACGTCCAGCACGACCGCAGGGGGTGGAGTGGTGCTGCAGTTCGGCGTGAATCCGGCCGGAATGCAGGCGGGCAACTATACCGGACATGTGATCCTTACTGCCTCCGGCGTAGCGAATTCACCGATGGCGTTTCCCGTGACGCTGACCGTGACATCCAGCACCAACGCCGGAGCCCCGGCGATCATGACGCAGCCGGCCGGCCGGACGGTGGTTGCCGGAAAAGCCGCCACATTTAGAGTGACGGCAAGCGGCAACTCGCCGATGAAGTATCAATGGAAAAAGAACGGCGTCGCGATCAGCGGCGCGACGTCTTCCTCGTACTCGACTCCGCCGGTAGCAGTTTCGGACAACAACGCGCGATTCACGGCGGAGGTAAGCAACAATTTGGGCGTCGCGCAAAGCGAAGATGCGGTCCTGAGAGTCATGCAGGGAAGGAATTACGTGATCTACGCAAATCCCGCTTCCTTGACTTTTTCATTGAAGGCGGGCGCGGGGCAAGCGACGCAAAGCGTCAAGGTGAACGACACAACCCCGGGGCCATTGCCATTCACGCTGTCGGTGGACCAGCCGTGGGTTACGATCAGCACGACGTCCAGCACGACCGCAGGGGGCGGAGTGGTGCTGCAGTTCGGCGTGAATCCGGCCGGAATGCAGGCGGGCAGCTATACCGGGCATGTGATTCTTACTGCCTCCGGCGTAGCGAATTCTCCGATGGCGTTTCCGGTGACGCTGACCGTGACATCCAGCACCAACGCCGGAGCCCCGGCGATCTTGACGCAGCCGGCCGGCCAGACGGTGGTTGCCGGAAAGGCCGCCACATTTAGAGTGACGGCAAGCGGCAACTCGCCGATGAAGTATCAATGGAAAAAGAACGGCGTCGCGATCAGCGGCGCGACGTCTTCCTCGTATTCGACTCCGCCGGTAGCGGTTTCGGACAACAACGCGCGATTCACGGCGGAGGTAAGCAACAATTTGGGCGCCGTGCAAAGCCAAGATGCGGTCCTGACAGTTATGCAGGCGACGAATTACGTGATCTACGCAAATCCCACTTCCTTGACTTTTTCATTGAAGGCGGGCGCGGCGCAAGCGACGCAAAGCGTCAAGGTGAACGACACAACCCCGGGGCCATTGCCCTTCACGCTGTCGGTGGACCAGCCATGGGTTACGATCAGCACGACGTCCAGCACGACGGCAGGGGGCGGAGTGGTGCTGCAGTTCGGCGTGAATCCGGCCGGAATGCAGGCGGGCAGCTATACCGGGCATGTGATTCTTACTGCCTCCGGCGTAGCGAATTCTCCGATGGCGTTTCCGGTGACGCTGGCCATCGCTTCTACTTCTACATCTTCAAAATCTGCGGTCGCACCCACAATTTCGTCACAGCCGGCAAGCGCGAAGATCGGCGCCGGACAAACCGCCTCCTTTAGCGTTGCAGCTACCGGCACAGCGCCTATAACGTATCAGTGGAGCAAGAACGGCGCCGCGATCAGCGGAGCGACCTCGTCCACGTACACAACTCCAGCCGAGACGTCTGCGGACAACAACGCGACGTTCACTGTTTCTGTGAGCAACGCCGCCGGTAGCGCGACGAGCAATCCAGCAACGCTCACCGTGGCCGCTTCAACCCTTCTTCTCAATTCCAGCGCGTCTTCCTTGAACTTCGGCAATGTCACCTTGCCAAACAGCAGCGCGCAGTCGGTCACGCTCACGAACGCCGGAAATTCCAGCATCACAATTTCCAATGTCAGCGTATCCGGAGCGGGTTTCAATGCGACCGGCGTTTCCGGAATAATCTTGACTCCGGGGCAGACGGCGACCCTGACGGCAACTTTTGCTCCGGCCGCGGCGGGCAGCGCGACGGGCAGAATTATCGTCGCCAGCAATGCCACAAACTCGCCGGACACCATTTCGCTTTCAGGCACAGGAGTCACAACCGTGAGTCACTCCGTGGCATTGACCTGGGTGCCGAGCACGTCCGCTGTTATCGGCTACAACGCGTATTCCTCGACGCAATCCGGCGGGCCTTATACAAAACTGACCGGTGCTCCGGTAGCGGCAACGTCGTACACGGATACCGCCGTGCAGGCCGGGCAAACTTACTTCTTCGTCGTCACTTCGGTCGATTCCAGCAATGTCGAGAGTGCCAACTCCGCAGAGGTCAGCGCGCTCGTTCCGTAATCTCAGAGCAGAAAAAGAGAAGGAGCCGCGACTTGAGTCGCGGCTCTTTTTTTTGGGAACCACGCATGCAAACAGTGGAACACGGACAATAGCGGAGAAAAGGCAAGGCAGAGAGCGGAAAACCTCATTATTTAACGTGTTATTTCGGTTGTTTCTCAGTTTTTATCCGTGTTCATCTGTGTGGATCCGGGGTTCCAATCCTTCTTTTCAATAGTGGAACCGATAACGCAGTTCGACGAAAATCTCGCGCGGATTGTTCCAGTGGAAACCGCCGAAGGTCTGGCTATTGTCCAGATCCACGCGGCGACCGGTCACATTCAAAGCGGTCAACGTTGCGGAGAAGCGCTCGCCGAAATCCTTCCCGAGCGAAAGATCGAAAGTTGTGTGCTGCGGCAGGTGGTCGCCGGGATACGGCGCATCAGGAAACGCGTTGCTGAAGCCGGAGCCGTAGTAAACGTTCGTGGAAGCAAATGATCGCCACGGAAGAGTTACTTCGCCGCCGAAGTTGAGAGTATTGCGCTGGTCGTGATCGAGAGGAAAAAATGGAGTTGGCGGCGCAAAGTTCGTCAGACCGCCGGTAATGGGTAGGGCGCCCTCCGCAATTTGATTCGAGTAGGCGACATGGATTTGTCCGCGACGGGCAATCCGAGGCGAGCGGAGAGTAAGTTCCCATCCTCGAATGACCGCTTGGGAGATTGTGATTGGAATGCAGGCCCCGGAACCGATGCAGCTATGATCGAAGAAATTACGAGCATTGGTTTTGAAGTTGTCAGCGTCAACCGTCCATCCGCGGTAAGGAATGGTTACACCGAACTGATGCTCTTCGTCGCGTTCACCCTGAAGGGGGATGAACCCGCAATTGTTGGCAGTGCAGAAATCAAGTAACGGACCGGAAATGGTAACCAGAGGTGGCGCTTGATAATAGTGGCCGTAAAAGGCGCGGAACGTCCAGTTGAGGCGCGGAATGTTTAGCGCGATACCGAAGCGCGGGCTGATCGCGGTCTCAACAAAATCGCCAGAAAAGCGGGTAGGCCGCAAACCGACGGAAAGTGTAAGCCAGGAAACAGGTTTGAATTTGTCATCCAGGAAGTACGCTACGACGCTCCCAGAAGGATGCTCAGGGTCGGCGACTGGCGGTGGGTTTGGCGGGATGCCATTGAAAATCAACCCGAAGAACTCGTTGTCATGCTGGAAGAAGGTGTACAAGCCTGTCTGAATATCGTTTCTTGCGAAGCTGGTGCTAAAGGAGACTTGCCCTCCAGCATAAGTCGAAGTGCGATGGTCGGTCGAGGCAATGGACACATCATTTGGGGAGCTATCGAAATTGGCGGCGTTGTAGTGGTAGAAGGGAGAGATCGTCAGGAGCGTTTTCGAGTTAAAGGTGTGTACCCAGGAAAAGTTCACAAAGGCATCACCTTCGTGCTGACCGTCACGCAAGCCGAATGTTGGGTACTGCCCCGCAAAGGTATTCGGAGCGGTTTGCTGGTTTTCGATGTCGTTCGGGTTGGGATCATAGGGAATTTGGTAGTAGTCCTTGCGCAACGAGGTCACGAACCGGAGTTGGTTGGAAGGATCGGCGTTGAATATCAGTGAGCCGAAGCCCCCATACCCATTTTCGGCATCGTGAACCACCTGCGCAACAGGTGGCTGCAAGCCCAGATCGCTGCGATTCCCGTTCACGCTGGCGTAGTATGCAAAACGCTCGGTGTGACTCCCAAAGCTTAGCTGAGCGTTGGACTGGTAAAAGCTTCCTCCACTGAGAACTAGTTCCGCTTCGTTGTTGCGTTCGGAACCGGTGCGAGGGACGAGGTTGAACACACCATAGGTCCTGTCGCCAAATTCTGCGCCGTAACTTCCACGATTTACTTCCATATAGTCGAAGTCTTTGGGGTCAAGCTGCGGGCCGAGATTGGAACCAATGTTGGTGTTGGGCACAGGGACACCATCGATTAGCCAACTCGTTTGGTGTCCGCCACGAATATGGAGCATGTCGTGGGTAATGTACGCGCCTGGGACGTAGTCTGTGATGATGGCCAAACTATTCGTTCGGCTGGCCCCAGGAGTCTGCTGGACATCCAGACGATTCAGAAGCGTTGTAGGGGTGACCGAATCTATCGTTGCGGTTACCGGTTCTCCAGTTACAACTGTTTTTTCGGTGACGCTGGCCAACTCCAGTTGAAAATGAAGCACAGGGCTCGTGCCAGATCCGACAACGACATTCTGCTTCGCCTGTTGGAAGTTGGTCACAGTAACGGTGACCGTGTATTCGCCCAATGACACGGCGCTGAAATCGAATTCTCCGTTGTCATTCGTTTTTTGGTGTTGTACCCAATCGGAATGTTGCGCCTTCAAATCGACTGCTGCGTCTTGAATGGGCCGATGCTGCGGATCATGGACGACGCCGTGCACGGTCCCGAAAATCTCTGCGCGTGCCCGTGTTGAGCCGATGGTCATTGCGCCCGCCACAAAGGCCAATGCAACAATTAGACCGCTTACATGCATCCTGAATTTCATTTTCTCCCTCTTCTGAGTTGAATTCCAAACGATGCCGGACGGACCAACTCTTGATCCGGCAGAACTTGCTTTTGCAACGTGCTTCGTTCAGTTAGCTCAGAAAGGTGCGAGGAGGGGGAGTCAAAGGGATAGCGGCAACGTAAGGAAAGAACTGCGAGGGTAAAACAGCAGCGGCTTCCGCAACAGCCGGGCCGCGAAGTGCAAGGGGCGCCACGAGGACAAATGCGGCCCTTCCGATGGCCGGATTCGGCGCGGCGTCGCACGCCCGCATCGAGCAATCATCTTGTCCAGGGACGCTCATCGTGGCGCAATTGCTTTTGTCCCTCTCGAGATTGCGCACTTGACGATGGTGCACCGGGCAATAGGCCGTGTTGCAGCAAGCGGGCAAAGCGGAGGCGGCAAGAGTTTCCGCGAGGGCGGAAACACCCGGCAGAAACAATGTCAGAAGAGCCGCCATGGCAGCGAGTTTGCGTGCGATGTTCCGCAATTTTGAGCGACCTCTCCAGTCAAGCTTATCGACGAAGCATAACCCCTTAGAGCCCGCGCTGACAAGCGGTCGGGGTCAATCGTTTAATAGGACAGCCACTCTTGGCTGTCCAGCGCAGCGTCTGCAGGACTAATGCGGACAGCCAAGAGTGGCTGTCCTCCAAACCATCCGGTCTTGACACACGGCGCGTCGGCTACCAAAATGCTGAACATGGCACATTCCTTCTTGATTTTTGATTTTGGCGGGAACGAAGACGCCGCCCAGCAGGCGCGGCATCGAATCGACGGCTGGAAGCAGGGTTTCCGGCTGGACAAAAAACTCCAGGTCAAATTTGAGCGCAAGGAGCCGGAAGGAAAACCAGTTGACGCCCCAACCGCGCAAGCAAAAGCGGCAAAATCCGGCGCAAAGGGGAAAGCCAAACCGGCAGCGAAATCAAAAACTGGAGACGAGCCCTCTTCGAAGTCCAATTCGGCGGCGGATGGTTCCGGGCAGATTCGCTTGATCGTGCGCCTCGATTTTTCCGATCATGAAAAGCTCTCTCACCAGCGCTGGATCGAGCGCATCCCGATGGAGGAGCCTTTCAAGACCGCAAATCCCCAAATTATCCTAGCCGGTGAACCGGAGTTCAAAGCAACATCAGACTTGTTTGATGCGTTGGATTGACAGGGCTCGCGGCATAGCCGAAGCGGGATTCTTAGCCGCGGGATTCCTGCAAGCTCTCAAGGGACGCAAATACGCAGGTCAGCAACTCATCTCTGCGGACACGTTCGGCTCTGCGAATGGCGGCCCCCAAACCCAATCCCATTACCAGGGCGACTAACGACCACGTTGCCAAGACCTTTACGATCAGGATCCCCATGTTCGCCTCCCAGGGCTAAATTGCAACCCGCAGTGGGTATGGCAAAACAAGAGCCAAACAGAGGATCTGGCAAATTTTCCGTAAATCCTAGAAACCCCAACAAATAGAAACCATCGCCTAGGTTCGGCAAGGTATCGAACGAATCAAGGCTCAGTAAACTCTATACGGAGAGGGAGTTGTTTACATCTTCAGTGCGTACTATAACTTACAGTACGTTGGCATCGTAATTTGTGCCGTTAGAATATTTTTACACGCCTGTGAATCACGCTAAGTCCTCGATTTTCAGCTTGCCCGTTCGTACGGCTATTTTCCCCGGCCCAATTCTGTCCTTTTGACCAGCGTCTTATTTGCGATCTTGCCGATAGGCTTCTATGTGGACCAGCAGCCGCCTTGTCGGCGGATATGGCGTAAACCTGTCGGTGGACCCCGGCGGTGGAAACGAGTGGAGGAGTGCTCATGCGTGTGGCTCATTATCGCCCTGGATTGCTGGTAGTTTTCGCGCTCCTTCTGCCATTTTCAGTTAACTCCCAGACTTGGCGGCAGATTGGGCCCCCTGGTGGAGACGTTCAATCCCTCGCAGCTGTGCACGGCAATGCACGCACGCTCTTCCTTGGCACCTCAGATGGGCACGTGTTTGGTTCCCGTGATGCCGGGGAACACTGGGAGTTGCTCGGAAGAATCGGCGAGCATCACGACGACGTGATTATGTCCATGTTGGTTGACCAACGCTCGGCAAACACAGTGTATGCCACCAGCTGGACGCTGAGTTCCCACGGCGGTGGCGTCTACCGCAGCGGCGACGCCGGCCATACCTGGCAACTCATTGGCCTTGAAGGACTCGTAGTCCGCGCCATCGCCCAGGCACCATCCAACCCCGATCTTCTTATAGCCGGCGCAACCGATGGCGTGTATCGCTCCGAAGATTCTGGAAAACACTGGGCCCGCATCTCTCCCGAGAAACACGAAGACCTGCGCAATTTTGATTCGATCGCCATCGATCCGGATGATCCCAATATCATCTATGCGGGCACTTATCACCTGCCCTGGAAAACCATCGATGGCGGAAAGAACTGGTCTCCAGTCCACCAAGGAATGGTGGACGATTCGGATGTGATGAGCATCACCATTGATCAGAACAATGCCTCGCACGTTTTTGCCAGCGCCTGCTCGGGCATTTACCACAGTCCGGATGGCGGAGCGAACTGGACCAAATTCAAGGGCATCCCCAAAGATTCCCGCCGAACCGTGCACATCCTTCAGGACCCGAAACGCCCGGCTACGGTATATGCCGCGACTACCGAAGGCCTCTGGAAGACCTCGGACGACGGCGCAACCTGGCGCCTGATCACGCCTGTGTCGTGGAGCATTCTTTCGATGGTCATTGATCCTGAAAATTCGGACCGGCTGATTCTCGGCACGGAACGCCTGGGCATTCAGGTGAGCGACAACGGCGGGCAAACCTACCGCGCCTCGAACCAGGGATTCTCGCACCGGCGCATTGTGGATGCTGCAGTTGACCCACAGCATCCGGAACGAGCACTGGTGGTCTTGACCAGCAATTTTGAGCCTTTGCTCGAAACCAACGACGCGGGGCGCAATTGGACCCCATTGGCCACCGGTCTCAAATCCGGCCCGCCACGCCATATTTTTGCTTCTCCCGACGGATGGTTCGCGGCTCCGGGTCCCGGAGGCTTGCTGCGCTATGATGCTTCCAAGAGTTCCTGGGTGCCGGTCAATCAGGTCAGCGAAAAAACCGTTCCAACGCAGACGCGGCGCGCCGCCAGCGTGAAGAAAGTGTCGGCGGCGAGCGCGAAAAATTCCGCTTCAAAAGCGCCGGCGAGTTCCGCGGCTTCCGCGGCCACAAAATCAACGGTTCCGTTCCATGCCAAAGTGAATGACATGGCGTTTGGCCATGACGCCTGGTATGCGGCCACGGAAGATGGATTGATGGTTTCGCGTGACCGGGGCCTCAATTGGAGCACCGTGTCCCTCGCGCATTCACAGCAGCCTGCGGCAGTTGGTTCCGGCGTTAGCACGACCTCGATTCGCGCCGTGCGCACAGGGAATGGCGATTCTCACGTCTGGGCGCTTACCTCCCGGCAACTGGAAGCCTCCGGCGACGGCGGGAAGACCTGGATCTCGCGGACGCTGCCGTTTGAACCGCGAGGCTCGCTGCATCTCCATCCGACGGATGAGAATACCGTCGTGCTGGCGAGCGACCACGGTGTCTTCGTTTCCCGCGATACCGGCGAATCCTGGCATCAGGCAAATCTTTCGGAACTCCTGATCGACGATTTAGCCCCTGTGCGAAATGCGGTCGTCGTATCTACGGCGAAGGGAACGTTGTTCCTTTCCCGCGACGCTGGGAAAACCTGGGGACACATGACCGGGCCTACCGCGGACAGCGCGATTTCCGCATTGCGCTCGCGGGAAGCGGGAAACCAGTTGGTCGCGGCGTCCGCTACGGAAGGCCTGTTTGTGCTGGATATGGCCTCGGCTTCGTCCGCGTCCGCCGATCCGATTCTTGCTTCACCGGCGGCGCAGCAGTAGTTGCCATGCAGGGTTCGGCAAAACGCCGCACCTGGCAAGAAGAGGAGTTCGCAACGGATTTATAGAGATTGCCAGCGCGCCTTCGCTGCCGCGATGTTGTGCGCTTGCAATATGTCGGCGCTCATCCCCCCCGGTTGCGCCGTCATACAACGCGGCTGAGCGATTCCATCCCAGCACCACACCCTGGGATGGAACGCTCGCCGCGATTTTTTTTATAGACGCAAAGGCACTGAGCTATCAGGTTGGCTACTTTTTGGAGAAATTGTTGGGCTGTTTATTCGCTTGCTGCGCGGCTTTGGATATAATGAGATGTACTTCCGAAACTAGCTGCCCTAGCTCAGCTCAAGGTGATTCGGATGCCGGTTCAGGCGCGCCAAAAGACAGCTAAAATCGACTCCAGCCGATACCAAGGCCTGTCTCGGGGGGATCTTCTTCGTATTTACCGCACCATGTATCTTTCGCGGCGGATCGATGACCGCGAAATTCAACTGAAGCGCCAGAACAAAACTTTTTTCCAGATCAGCGGCGCGGGGCATGAGGGCGTTTTGGCCGCCGCGGGGCTGATCCTCCGGCCGGGGCACGACTGGGTCTACCCCTATTATCGCGACCGCGCGCTTTGCCTTATGCTGGGTGTCACGCCGCTCGAAATGTTCCTTGAGGCGGTGGGAGCCAAGGATGATCCAAACTCCGGCGGGCGCCAGATGCCTTCGCACTGGGGCATTCCCCGGCTGAATATTCTTCCGCGGTCTTCCGCAACCGGGATGCAATACCCGCATGCCGTGGGCATGGCCGAGGCCACGCAATATTACGAAAAATTTCCGCGGGCGCTGGAGCAGGCTCAGCAGGCGCCGCTCGGCGAACATGTGCGCCACCAGGCGGACGAAATTGTGTACGTCTCGGGCGGGGACGGTTCCACCAGCGAAGGGGAATTTTTCGAGGGCTTGAACTCCGCGTGCCTGCGCCAACTCCCCATTCTCTTTTTGATTGAAGATAACGGCTGGGCGATTTCCGTTCCGGTACAATTCCAGACTGCGGGCGGGAGCATTGCGAAACTCGTGGCGAATTATCCCGGGCTTTTTTTGGAGGAATGCGACGGCAGCGATCCTCTTGCGAGCTACGCCGTGGTGCAACGAGCCGCGGAATATTGCCGGGCGCGAAAGGGTCCGGCGCTGGTGCACGCGCAGGTTACGCGCCCCTATTCGCATTCACTTTCCGACGACGAGAAACTCTATAAAACGGACGCCTTGCGGGAGGAAGAGGCGCAGCGCGATCCCATTCCCAAGTTTGGACTTTTTATGGTGCGCGAGGGGATTGTCGATGAAAAAGAATTGGAGGCCATCGAAGCGGAAGTGGACTTGGAAATTCGCGAATCCTCCGACAAGGCGCTCGCTGCAGAGCCGCCCTCCAAGGAATCCATCCTTGTAAATCAGTATTCTCACGACATCGATCCCACGTCTTCCCGCTTTGAATCCGCTCCTGATTTTTCCGGCGAACCGCGCACCATGGTGGAAATGGTTTCGGCCACGCTGGCCGATGAGATGGCGCGCGACGAAAGGATTGTCGTACTCGGCGAGGACGTGGCCGATTGCAGCAACGAAGAAGATTTGAAGGGTCTGAAAGGGAAGGGCGGCGTATTCAAGGCCACGGTAGGCTTGCAGCGGAGATTCGGATACGCGCGGGTGTTCAATACGCCGATTGCGGAAGCCTGCATTGCGGGCAGCGCGCTGGGCATGGCCGCTCGCGGCTTGAAACCTGTCGCGGAGATTCAGTTCTTCGATTACATCTGGCCGGCGATGATGCAGTTGCGCAACGAATTATCGTTATTTCGCTGGCGCTCGAACGGGGCGTTCAAGGCGCCCGCCGTGATTCGCGTAGCTACCGGCGGATATTTGACAGGCGGAGCGATTTATCACAGCCAGAGCGGGGAAGTGCTGTTCACGCACACTCCGGGGATCCGCGTGGTCATGCCTTCGACGGCGCTCGATCTTTGCGGCTTGTTGCGCACGGCGATTCGCTGCGATGATCCGGTTTTATTCCTGGAACACAAGCATCTGTACCGCCAGCCCTACAACCGGTCTTCTTATCCCGGGCCGGATTTCACCATTCCCTTCGGGCGCGCGCGTGTTGTGCGGGAAGGGAGAGACGCGAGCATCATCACCTACGGCGCCGTCGTTCACCGCGCCGAAGTCGCGGCGGCGCAACTCGAGCGTGAAGGCGTATCCGTGGAAATCATCGATCTTCGCTCGCTCTCGCCATTTGATTGGGAGGCGATTGCGGCGAGCGTTCGGAAGACCAATCGGGTGATCGTGGCCCATGAAGACATGCTCTCGTGGGGCTACGGCGCCGAAATTGCCGCGCGCATCGCCGACCAGCTATTTGATGAATTGGACGCCCCAGTCCGGCGCGTTGCGGCGATGGACACTTTCTGCGCATACGCGCCGAAACTCGAGGATGAAATCCTTCCCCAAAGCGGCCATTTGGCCGCCGCTGTTCGCGAATTGCTTGCCTATTGACGCGGATCAGGTTTGGTAGCGCCGGTTCACCGCCCGTTCCTCACGGGAACGCCATTCTTCTAAATGGCGTCTCAAAATCCGCCAATCGGGAGATTGGCGTTCCCAGGCGTTGCAATGCGAATCTTCGGCTGTTAGGTTTCTTTGGGCTTGCCTTGGAGGACTGCAATTCTAACTTGTGAAAAATGCGCGGCGGAGGTCCCGGAGGGGGCCAGCGTCTGCCCGCAATGCGAGACTCCCTTGAGCGTCGCGCAAATCGGGCCTGTGTACGTTCCGCAAAGCGCCCCGGCCACGCAGGTTATTCCCGCAATCCACGATCTTTCCGCGTTGCCGGCGCGGCCGGCGTTTGCGGGATTTTGGCTGCGGGCGGTGGCGTGTTTCATCGATACGATTCTCATCGCCGCTATTTTCGTTTTAAGTGCGTCTTTTTTCCCCTCTACTTTCGAGAAGTTGCTTCCAACTACTCCTCCTTCATTGACTGCCATGCCGCAACCCGCGCCCCTGGTGATAGTCCTGTTAGTTTCTCTTGGGTGTCTCTACTACACGCTGTTTGAGGCTTCGAGCTGGCAGGCGACGCCCGGGAAGCGAATCTTGAAGCTCTACGTGACGGACCTGAACGGCCAACGCATCAGCATCCAGCGCGCGTTGATCCGCAACTTGGCCAGGCAAATTTCAGGGATTTTTTTTATTGGGTACGTGATTGCGGGATTCACCGAGAAGAAGCAAGCTTTGCACGACATAATAGCCAGCTGCCTCGTTTTCCGAAGGCCGTAGAAAAAAATCAGACGCCGCGCGGTTCTCTCAATCCTTGGCCTTGGATTTTTTTGCGGATTTGCGGCCCGCCGACTCGAACGTGAAAGCGTCAATGGAAATTGCCCCTGCGCCCGTGGTGACGAGCGCCAGCGCCATCGCGCACAAAAGCAGGGGCATTTCATACCGCCCGAATGAATAAATACTACCTGACGGGACGATGGATCGGCCGAGCACCAGCGCCGTCTCAATGGCCAGCAACAGAGCCGCGCCGCGCGTAAATAATCCGGCGATCAGCAATCCGCCTCCAAACACTTCCAGAATCCCCGAAATATACGCGAAATAACTCGGGAGGCCGTATCCTTGAAATAATTTGAATGCGCGCGCCGGATCGCTCAACTTCGGATATCCATGGAAGAGGAAACTCGCGCCGAGCGCTACGCGCAGGACAAGCAGCCCTAGCGGCTTGAATTTTTCGAGAAATTGCATTTCGTGCGTCTCCTGTCGCGCGCAATTCTAGCAGAGTTGCCGGCGCAAACGATTTACCGGGTTTTCAGCGATTGTCCTAATTAGGGCAACAATACACTTGAGTGACCACGCTGATGTGCAGGGGTTTTATCCCGAGCAATTGGAAATCAGATCGTAGTTGTAACCATGGGGCACATCTTCCGCTAGCGCCCTATACCTGCGCGTGTACACGTCCGTCATCATCACGCCCTTGCCGTTAAGCTTCCTGCCGGTCGGACCAGGCAACAGCAACTGGGTGCGCGTCCCAAAGTAGGCCGAGTACGTAGTTCGATCAACCTGTATAGTGAGCCACGCGTACTCTGCTTGGTACGATCGTGCCGTTTCCAATGCGTCTTGGATCGAACGCCCTTTGCTGTAGAGCTTATACCTCGGGTTAAGATCCGGCTCGCCCTTGTTTGTCCATTTGTTGCGAGCCTTAACACTAATGAAATAACGATGGCCTTCTCGCGACGCAAGGAAGTCGGCATCCTCGTGATTCATTTTCTTCGCGTTCAGATTTTGAATATCGGTGAATCCTGCCCGCACCAGAAGAGGCGGGGCCAACTCTTCACCAATTCTGCCGAGCAGACGGGCATTCTTAGGGTCACGGGCCATGAAAACGAACGATAGCACGGATGGTCATTCAAGTATAATCTTGCCCCAATTAGAAAATCATCCCGATGATCGTCGTTCCATAGGGAAAGTAGTGGCACAGGGTTCAGAGTCTGTGTGGCAACTCGATTTTGAACAGACCAGCGGCTGAAGCCGCGTTGATTTTGCGCACTTTACGGCACGGCTGAAGCCGTGCCCCACAAAGATTTAAGAGTTGCCACACGGACTCTTCAGTCTGTGGGATTTCTACCTTGCAAGGACTAACCCCCACAGGCTGAAGCTTGTGCCACTAAAACATTACGCTTGCTCGGCTGATTGCCAGAGGGGGATCGGCTGGCCGATGTGGCGCGCGACAGCCATTTCGTAAACGCGCACTGCAGCCGCCAGATCCCAGGTTGCGATTCCATTCGATTTGAACAAAGTGATTTGATCGGCGTTGCTTCTGCCGGGGGTTTTGCCGGCGACGATTTGCGATAGCTCCTGCACCGCGTTCCATCGTGACTGATCTTCTCCGAACGCCTGGATGAGGTCGCCCGCTTCCATTTTGGATTGCTCGATGGAGTCCACCACAATTGTGCCCGCGCGGGCGACCGCCGCGGCGTCGAGCTCGCGTTTTTGCGCCCAATTCGCACCCATGGCGTTGATGTGCATGCCGGGCGCGAGCCACGCGCCTTCGAGCACGACCTTCGTCGCGGAGGTCGCGGTGATGACGATGTCCGCGCCCTGCACGGCTTCCTGGCCGGAGCGCATCGGTTCGACGGCGACGCCGATCCGTTCACTCATCTCGCGGCAAAAGTTTTCGCGGCGTTCGGGATCGCGTCCGAAGGCGCGAACGCGCTCCAGGCGCCGCACGGCTGCAACGGCCTCGAGTTGCGTCCGCGCCTGGTAGCCGGTGCCGATGATGCACGCAGTCCGCGCATTTGCATTCGCGAGATATTTCGTCGCGACGCCGCTGGCCGCGCCAGTGCGAAGCTGGCCCAGCGCATCGGCCTCAATCAGCGCCGCCATCTCGCCCGTCGCCGACCGGAAAAGAGGCACAACGAATCGCGCGACGCCGCGAACGACCGTATAAATTTTCATGCCGATGTAACCCCGGGCCGTGTCGGCCGCCGCCATGTAATGCAGGAGGGCGTTGTCCGGAAGCTTGATCCTGCGGCGCGGGTGCAGGACGAGCTCGCCGTCCCCCTGTTGCCGCAAGGACTCTTCCACGATTTCCAGCGCGATGGGCATGGTCAAAAGGGAACGCACGTCGGCTTCGGTAAGAAGCAGCGTCATATTGGCTCCTTACTATCCAGATGCATGCGGAAACGAAATATCTTGGGAGCGGAAGGATCGAACACCAGCAGCTCCGCATGAGGCGTCACGACGATTTGAGGCGCGGCAATTTTGCCGAGACTCGCGCCAAGGTCCGCGTCGAGTTTAGGCTGCCCATCCTTTGTCCAAACATGAATCTCCGCGGAGGAAGCAGCCATTGTAAGTACAAGCTCTCCCGCCACCGCAAATCCGCTGATGGGAGCGGATTCTCCCGACGGAGTATTCGCGGGAGGCCAGATGGCCATCGAAGCGCCGTCGGAAGAAAATTTCTCTATGCGCCCGGTGTTGAAATATGCGACGAATAGCGAATTATCCGGTTGCGTGGAAATCCACGAGGGCCGCTCGTCCGGGGAAATCGCTTTTTGCGGAGCGGGCCAGGATTTTACCAGTCGCCCGCGATTGCTGAACTTCAGGACGCGTGAGTTTGCCGGATCGGGCACATAGAGAGCGCCCTCTTCGTCCGTGCCGATACCCATCGCGCCGGAAAAATGCCGCTGGGCAGTGGTCCGCCAGGTTTGGAAGAATGTTCCGTCCGGGAAAAAGACGTGGAGGGCGCCTCGCTGCGCGTCAACGACATAAATGGCGCCTCCGGAGTCCACCGCGATTCCCGCTGCGTGACGCACGCGCGTATCCTCAAAGGATTGCAGGGGAGTGCCGCTCGATTCAAATTTGTGAACAAAGCCGGAGTTTGGGTCGGCAAAGAAAATGTTCCCGAGTGAATCGGCCGCGAAAGCCACGGGCGCGTCGAGTTGGCCCGGCCCCTGGCCTTTATCTCCCCACGCGTTGAGGAATTCAAACGGCGGAGGAGGTTGCGGTTTCGGCGCCGGATTCACGCGATTTCCGCAAGAAACGAGGAAAAATACCGCGACCAGCGCAGCTTGAGAAAGTTTCGATCTCATCGGATCGGAATTTGTCTTCGCCATGCGGCAAACTTGCGTTCAGAACTCAAGCGAACTTTTCGAGTAGGATATTACCACGCGCCTCCGGATGTGGCGGGTTGCTGACTGGAAAAGTGTTCAAAAAATTTTGAACCTGATGGGAATGGCGGGCGGGAAGAGGGCGAGTAAGACGACATTCAGAGTCTGTGTGGCAGTTCGGGTTTGAGCAGGCCAGCGGCTGAAGCCGTGTTTTTTTTGCGTACTTCACGGCACGGCTGAACAGGTTGCGGAAAAATTCCAAAAGTGTCATTCCGAGGGCGCGGTTTGCCCGAGGAATCTGCTTTTTTCTTGGGATTGGTGAAAAAGCAGATCCCTCGCTTCGCTCGGGATGACATTAAACTACTTTTTTCCGCGGCCTGTGAAGCCGTGCCCTACAAAGATTTAGAAGTTGCCACACGGACTCTTCGGCCTTTCGGGTTTCCTGATTGCAGTTGCTTCATAGGAAGACAGGCTGAAGCCCGTCCTACTCAATTCCGAGAGCGCGGCCGATGCGCGGGAGTATTCTTCACTCGGCGGACGGTTGTCTGGTACATGGAATAGGTTCTATCCGCGCCGCCTTCGTCCACATCGGGAAAATGGAATTCCGGACCTTTTTCGCCGTTGGAGATGCGAATAGGCAGGCGTCCGCACAGGTCGCTTTCCACGTAAGCGGTTTCATAGCGCTTGCGCACCTTACCCCAAGTGTAGACGCGCAGCATGGTGAAGTCGCAAGCCTGGCCCTCCCCGCCACGTGATCCCGCTACCAGGTACTGAGGCGCTTCGCCGCCGGAGCCATCCGGGACGCGATTCAGTTCGAACCAGGCCACCACATGCAAATCGGCGGAACTGGCATAATCTTTCACGGGGCCCGGCAAATCGAGCTCAATGAATCGTGCCAGCACCCAACCGGCGACGAGCCCTGCCTGGCCGCCCACCGCCCCGGGGACGGATTGGATGACGCCGGGTCCGGCGCTCACTGCGTCGCTCGTCGCGGGCTTCACTTTTGTCGGGAGATTCCCGGAGGCGAGAGCGCCATCGCCGTTTGCCGGCGAATCAATGGCACGCAGAACGAGCAGCCAAGCTTCCGGCTTCGATTTTTGATCTTCCGTGGCGGAAGTCTTCTCTTCCGGCGAATTTTCCTCGGGTCCCGCGGGGGCATCCGCCACGGCCCGTTGCAAAATCAACACGCGCGTTCCTCGTCCGAACTGAAAGACGCGCTTGCCGTCGCGTCCGGGTTCGACGCGCACGTTGCTGAGGATTTTCGTCCGCCCGGGCGCCTGGACAGGGAGAGTGCGCGCGCGCTCTAACAAAGAGGCGCTCTTTCCCCACAGGTCGGAATCCATCATTTCCCGCGAATCGCGCATCCAGCCTATCGTGCCCGAAGGCGCGCGCACCTGCACCGCCGTCCCTTCCACGCGCACGACTTCCACGCGGTCGCCGTAATGCACCTCGGCAACTTCTTCACGGACTTGCGCGAGGGTGTTCCAGAGAATGACGTCGCGGTCGCCCACGTACCCGACGGAGATGACCTTCAGCGAGCCCGCATGCAATTTCCAGTAGAGCAGGGCAGCGAGGATCAGGACGATGGGAATAAATCCCCGGCTGCGCACAATCCGCCAAATCATTTATTGATCTCCGAAAGTGATGCCCACGGCTCTCGCCGTCCGAACCATGCTTCCCTTTGGATCCACCAGCCGCGTTTCGCCGACCGCCTCATCGAGGGTGACCGATTCAATTTCGCCGGCCCGGAGGCAAACCATTCGTCCGAATTCCCCGCGCGCAACCAGCTCCACGACTTCGACGCCAAATCGCGTGGCCAGGATGCGGTCAAAGGGACTCGGCGATCCGCCGCGTTGAATATGGCCCAACACGGTGACGCGGACGTCCTTCTTGAGTATGGTGTGGATCGTATCACCAATAACAAAACCTACTTGTCCGGGACGCGGTGTGGGAAAAGGGTTCCCGTGGCTATCGGTCGCCGGCAATTTTATCCCCTCAGCCACGACGACCATTGAGAATTTCTTTCCTGTGGCGGCGCGTTCGCGCAGCTTATCGCATACGGTTTCTATGGTGAAAGGAATCTCGGGGATCAAGATCACATCCGCGCCGCCCGCCAGTCCAGAGTGCAGCGCGATCCATCCCGCATCGCGGCCCATGACTTCTATGACCATCACCCGGCCGTGCGATTCCGCGGTGGTGTGCAGACGGTCGATCGCGTCGGTGGCGACATGCAGCGCGGTGTCAAAGCCGAAAGTGACCTCCGTGGCGGAGAGGTCGTTGTCGATGGTCTTGGGCACTCCCACAATCGGAATTCCCAGGCGCGCGAGATCGCGCGCGATGGTGAGCGTGCCGTCGCCGCCGATAGCGATCACGGCGTCAATGCCCAGTTTCCGCACATTCTCGCAACATCGAAGTGAATAGTCGTGCTCAACTTTTTTGCCGCCTTCGTCCACCATGTAGTGAAATGGATTTCCGCGATTCGTTGTGCCCAGGATCGTCCCGCCGCGGGGCAAAATGCCCGCAATCGATTCCACCGTGAGAGGCATGGTGCGTTCGGTCCAGATCAGCCCGTCAAAGCCATCGTTGATGCCGATCACGCGCCAGCCATGCCCCAAAATCGCCCCGCGCACCGCGCCGCGAATGACGGCATTCAGTCCGGGGCAGTCACCACCTCCGTTGGCAATGCCGATGGTCTGGATGATTTGAGCCATAGGTCTGTTGTGGGCGGCAGGCTACAGGGCCTGAAGCGCAAGAAGGTATTCTACACTATTCGCGAAAAGGGTCCCGTGAGTTCAAATTTATACGACACGAGTATGGAGGCGTTCGTGGGAATGTTGGGGGGGTAGGACGACCGGTTCAGATTTGCAAATGACGTGGATGGTCTTGCGCGGGGAGTCGCGAACAGCGGGAAGCTTTTTCAGAGAACAATAAGGTGGTATCCTCCGCGTCAGATTGTGCAGTTCTCACGAATTGAAACCGACAACGAGGGAGTAAATTAAATGGACCGAAAAAAAGCGACAGATTATCCGCAAGAGTTGCTGGACCACTTTGACAAGTACGTTCACGGCGACATCAACCGCCGGGAATTTCTGGACCGCGCGAATAAGTACGCCGTAGGCGGAGTATCGGCCGTGGCGATTTGGGAGAGCCTCCGGCCGAATTACGCGTTCGCGCAGCAGGTTCCCAAAGATGACGCGCGCATCAAGACAGAGTATGCGACCGTAAGCTCGCCGCAGGGCAATGGCAGCATCAAGGGGTATTTCGCGCGTCCGGCGAAACCTGCCGGGAAGTTGCCCGGAGTACTGGTAATTCACGAAAATCGCGGACTGAATCCCTACATCGAAGATGTGGCGCGACGCTTGGCGGTTGCTAATTTCGTCGCGTTTGCGCCGGACGGTCTTACCTCCCTGGGCGGCTATCCTGGCGACGAGGAAAAGGCCACGGCGCTTTTCCCGAAAGTAGATCAGGCCAAAATGTTTGAAGACTTTGTCGCTTCTTACGCCTGGCTAAAGGCGCGCCCGGAATGCACGGGAAAGATGGGCGCGGTAGGCTTTTGCTTTGGCGGAACGACGGTGAATAAGCTGGCGGTGCGTTTGCCGGACCTTGCCGCCGCGGTTCCGTTCTACGGCGGCCAGCCCTCGGCTGAAGATACAGCCAAGATCAAGGCGCCTCTACTTCTGCACTATGCATCGCTCGACAGTCGCATTACAGGCGGATGGCCAGCTTGGGAGGAGGCTCTGAAAGCCGACCACATTACCTACACCGCGTACATTTATGACGGCGCAAATCATGGCTTCCACAACGATACGACGCCGAGGTATGACGAAGGCGCCGCCAAGCTGGCCTGGCAGCGCACTCTCGACTTTTTCAATAAATACTTGAGAAGCTGAGGAAATTCAAACCGCTCGGGCGCATTGATTCCGAGCAGAGTGCAGCGCTCGCGATAGAGTGCGGTTCAGGAAATTTCAAATTTGAAATTTCAGATTACGAAACACACCACGAGTTGGGCGTTTCGATGATGTGCGCGTGCACATTAATTAGCCGGCAGGCGGTACGCGATTAGCTCGCCTGGGTAGTTGGGGCCGCTGACGGCGATGACGATGTATTGTTGCCCGTTGAGCACGTACGTCATGGGCGACCCGCTCTGTGGCGCTGGCATATAAACGGCGCCCGCGTCCTTGCCGGTGGCCTTGTCATAGGCGCGCAGCGACGCGCCACGCATTCCGGACGGCGTCGTTACATTCACACCTTCCCCTGCGATGACCAGCGTCTTGGTCGTCAGCACGCCGATCAAACCTGCGCTTCCCGTGCGCGGAATGGTCAAGCCAGCGAGCGCGGGATTGTTTCGGACGTTATCCGGCGTTTCCCCGTGCGCGATCTGCCAAACGATTTCACCCTTGTCCAGATTGATTGCCGTGATGCGGCCATACGGCGGTTTCAATAGCGGCAATCCCCGGACGGTCACAACAGGCTCGCCACTTTCGGGATTCGGTGCGGGGACAGGGGGCGCGCCCATGGGTCTTCCCGCGTGAGGGGATAGGCCGGCAGTGCCTTGAACATATTCCATGTCCGAAAGTTTTGGATCGGGCGAGGGAACAAGTCCGAGGGCGGAGATATCGCTTCGGGAATATACGTACAATATGTGAGTATCGGGATCGTACGAACCGCCGGGCCAGTTCGCGCCACCGAGCGCTCCCGGTGACACGATCGTTGCCAGCGGTCCATCGGCTTTGCTTACCGAGGGCGGCGTAAACAGCGGGCCAATTCTATATTTCGAGACAAGTTTCTCGGCCTCCGCATGCAGTTCCGGCGTGAAGTTGATCAGGCTATCGCTGGAAACGCCCTGATTGTCGAATGCAGGCGGCTTGGTCGGAAACGGCTGCGTGGGGGAGTACCATTCGCCGGGCACATCTCCTTGCGGAACCGGGCGCTCTTCCATCGGCCAGATCGGTTCGCCGTTTTCGCGATTAAAAACGTAAAGGAAGGCCTGCTTGGTTGGCTGCGCCACTGCCTTCACCGCACGGCCATTAATGGTGATGTCGGCGAGAATCGGAGCGCAAGGGATGTCCATGTCCCACAAGCCGTGATGGACGAGCTGATAGTGCCACTTGCGTTTCCCGGTTTCCAAATCGACCGCGACCAAACTCTCTCCAAACAAACCCTTCCCAGGGCGATCGCCTCCGTAGTAGTCGCCCGTCGGCAATTCGACCGGCAGGTACACCAGGCCGAGATTTTCATCCACCGAAATCTGTCCCCAGACACCGGTATTTCCGGTGTAGGCCCAGGATTCTTTTAACCAGGTATCGTTTCCATATTCGTTGGGAAGAGGGATGGTATGGAAAATCCAGAGGCGCTTGCCGGTGCGCACATCAAATCCGCGGACGTAGCCCTTCACGTTTTTCCTGCTCCTCGGCACTCCCCCAGTTAGGTGCGCAGCTCCGACGATCACAACATTGCGCGCCACGACGGGCGTCGAATGAAGCCCTACTTCTCCGGTGACCAGATCAATCTCCTGATCGTCGTCTTTTTTTAGATCGACCGCGCCGCCGGTGCCAAAGCTGGGAATGGGCATGCCAGTCTTTGCATTTAGTGCGATGAGCCGGTAGCCCGGCGTGACGTACAAGATTCGCTCTTCCTTGCCGTCGGTCCAATAGGCTAAGCCATGGCCCGATAGCTGTCTCGGAGCGTTGGCGCCGCGATCGCCCTCATTCTCGCTGTGCATCCACAGCAGTTCCCCCGTGGACGCGTCCAGCGCCACCACCGCTCTTCGCGTTCCGCCAGTCGAATAGAGCACTCCATGAACCATCAGGGGCGTCGATTCAAACTTGAATTCAGGACGCGGGCCCAGGGAGTCCGTCTTGAAGCGCCAGGCGATCGCAAGTTTATTGAAGTTGTCCGCATTGATCTGATCGAGCGGCGAGTAGCGCGTGCTCGCAAGATCGCCTCCGTACGTCCGCCACTCCCCGTTTTTCACGCCAGACTGCGCGCTTGACGGCGGCGTCACGCAAAGCGAAAAAACGACCGGAGCCGAAAGCACCATCCATCGAAAGACCCGTCTCATCGACTTCCTCCCAGGCAGGGCGCTGCCTTTATTCCGCACAAAGGTTATGCCGCTGCGAAGAGCGCCTTATTCTGTGCCCATTTTCAGAAGGAAACAAGAATATAGGTTTGAATGCTAGGAGCTCTTGGCATTGCGGCGAAAGCGGTCGAGGAGCGCAGTGTGCAGGCGCTGGCGGACATCTTCGGGGAGAGGGACAGGTTCGGAGTTGCAGAAAATCTGGATGGTTTTGCGGCAGGTGTCGACGACCAGGCGGCAGTCGGTGCAACGGGAGAGGTGCTGCTCGAGATCCAATCGCATGTTGGAGTCGAGGATTCCGTCGAGATAGCTCGTCAATTCGAGTATTACTTTCTTGCAATTCACTGCGTTTCACTCCGTCGAAAGTACTTGTTGAGTTTTTGGCGGAGTTTCAGCCGCGCCCGCAAGAGGCGCGATTTTACCGCCGCCGAAGAAATTCCCAGAATTTGCGCGGTCTCTTCCGTGGAAAGGCCCTCCGCGTCGCGCAGCAGAAAGGCGACGCGGAAAATCGGATCGAGTTCGCCGATCACACTGTTGAGAATTTCGTTGAGCTCAACCTGGGCGAATTTTTTTTCGGGAGACGGTCCCCAATCCTCGATTTCACGGAAGACGGAATCTTCGCCGTCGCTGTCGGTCAGCGGTTCATCGAGAGACACCTGATTGGGGCGCCGCTTGCGCAATTTCATCAGGGCTTCGTTGACTGCGATGCGCACGAGCCAGGTGTAAAAGCGGGAGTCGCCCTGGAAGCGGTCCAGGTTCTGATAGGATTTCAGGAACGCGTCTTGCATCACGTCTTCGGCGTCTTCGCGGTTTTGCGTGATGTTCATTCCCAGGCGAAAGATTTTGCGCTCGTAGCGGTTCACAAGCTCTTCAAACGCGGCGGTGTCGCCTGCTTTCGCCGCGGACACCAATATCGCTTCGTCATCGCGGACGATTGCGGAAGCCAGAGGTTTAGGGTCGGTGGCGCTCAAAATCCAGTGTGCTCCAGGCGGCTGCGCGCAGAGGCCAGTCACGCTCATTTGGCAGGGTACCATAGTTCTCCTTTGCATTTCCTGCCGGTCGGACCCTCATCTTCGGATGCTCTGCCGAGCCTTGTCGATTCAAGTTTTTTAGTCTTTGTGAGAGCACAGAAGGGAAAGGGCATGCGTCGCCCGGACGGCTCGCAATGGTACAATTGGTCGGTTCCACTCCATGGGGATATGCCTAAGTTTCGCGTCCCGGCGCATGCAGTAAGAATCTTTCGGAATATGCAGGCTCGGTCAAAGCGTAGATTCTGGGAGTGCGCGGACCTATTCGAGCTTAAATGCGAACCTTGCCCGATTATTTACGCAGCGGCATGAAACTGATCATCGTCGGGTGCAATCCCGGCGACCGTTCGGCTCGCGTGGGCCATTATTACGCGGGCCGCGGAAACGAATTCTGGCCTCTGCTTTACGATTCCGGCGTGGTGCCCGAGCTGCTCGATCACCGCGACGACAAACGAATGATCGAATTCGGAATAGGACTGACCGACCTTGTCAAACGTCCCACGCGCGGGATCGAGGAATTGAAGCGCGAGGAATTCGCCGAGGGGCGCATCCTGCTGGCTCAGAAAATCGAACAGTACGCCCCGCAAGTCATTGCCTTCAATGGCGTGGGTACCTTTGAGAATTTCGCGCAGCGGCCGTGCAAGCCGGGTCTGCAAAAGGAGCGGCTCTACGGCGCGCAGGTATTTGTGTTGCCGTCGACGAGCGCGAAAAACGCCAGCGGCCGCGCCCATAAGCTTCGATATTTCCGCCAGCTTGCCAAAGTGCTCAAAAAATTGCCGAATTAGGCCAACGGGGACTGCGGCATAAAATGTATCGAGCATGCCGCGGAATTGGCCGCTTCATTCCATGTCAGGGCTGACATCCTCCAATATGGCGCGACGCTCCTTCTCGCGAGGCGAGCTGATGGTGGCGGCCGCGGCGCGCGAAATCCGCGACGGCGAACTAGTTTTCGTCGGCATGCGTTTGCCCATGATTGCATTTGCGCTTGCCAAACGGACGCATGCGCCCCGCGCGACAGGCCTTTTTGAAAACGGGATCATTCGCGAAGAGCCTGCCTCGACGCTGCTGTACACCATGGGCGATCCTCCCAACTTGTTCAAAGCCACGTATTGCGGAGACATGATTTCCGTGATGTCACTGCTGCAGCAAGGCCGAGTACACGTGGGCTTCCTCGGGGCGGCGGAAGTCGACCGCTTCGGCAATCTCAACACCACCTGGGGCCGCAGGAATGGGCAAACGGTGCGGCTGCCGGGCTCGGGCGGCGCTTGCGACATTGCGTGCCTTGCGCAACGCACCGTCGTGATTCTCGCGCATGATCCACAGCGATTGGTGGCGCGCGTCGGGCACATCACTTCGCCCGGGAATGGCAATGGCGGCTTGTGGCGGCGCGCGCAAGGGCTGCCCGCGCGTTCCGGCCCTTCGGCGATTATCACTACCATGGGTGTGCTGCGATTTGCTGAAGACGGCGAAGCTTACTTGGCATCCATTCACCCGGGAATTCGGGTGGAAGAGGTGCTGGGCAGCACGGGATGGACGCTGCGCGTGAGCGACAATTTGGCCGAAACGCCGGAACCGAGTGAAGTCGAATTCGGCGTCATCCGCGAAATCGACCCCAACCATTTTTGGACGAAAACATGACGGGCGCGGCTCCTTCAAAATTGGTTTCGATGCGGCAGGCGGTCGACGAGCATGTGCCGTCAGGATCTACGGTCCTGATGGGCGCAGAGCTCGAGCAAATGATTCCGTTCTCGGCGGGACACGAAATCGTCCGGCAAGGGCGCCGCGATCTGACTCTGGTGGGGCCCATTTCCGACATTCTGTTCGATCAAATGATCGGAGCGGGTTGCGTTTCTGGCTTGATGGCGGCATGGGTGGGCAACGCTTCGTCGGGCGTAGGCTATTGCTTCCGGCGGGCCGTGGAGCACGCGATTCCCAACGCGCTGGAGACGCTGGACTACACGAATTTTACGATGGCGATGGCGCTCCATGCCGCCGCGCTGGGCGTGCCGTTCCTCCCTACTTACGCCGCGCTTGGCAGCGATCTGCCCAAGAACAACGGCAATCTTCGCGAATTTACTTCGCCGGTGAATGAGGACCGGCTGATTGCCGTGTGCGCTTTGCACCCCGATGTGGCCATCGTGCCGGTGCAGCGCGCCGACGCGTTCGGCAATTCGCACCTTTGGGGCAATCTGGGAGTGGCGATCGATGGAGCACGCGCGGCGAGAAAGGTCGTCGTCGTGGCCGAGGAAATCGTCTCGCCCGAAGTAATTGCCTCCGATCCGAACCGGACGCTCATCCCCGGCTTCCTGGTCGCTGCCGTCGTGCACGAGCCGTGGGGCGCGCATCCTTCGCCCGTGCAGGGTTATTATGGCCGGGATCATGCTTTCTTTGCCGAGTATCTCGAACAGTCGCGCAAGAAAGAGGATTTCGAGCGCTGGCTCGAGAGCTGGGTCTTAAAAGTTCCGTCGCGGGCCGATTATTTGAAACAATTAGGCGATGCTCGAATCGCTGATCTCGGGGTCCGCGAGCACGCTTTCACAGCGCCGGCGGATTTCGGTTTTTGAGGAGTGACAAACATGGCAAAAGTAAGAATCAAGTTTCTGCAGAAGCCGTCTTGCACCACCTGCCGCAAAGCCAAGGCTTTCCTGGAAAAACGAAAAGTGGAGCTGGACTTGCGCGATCTCGGGAAGAACCGGCTGTCGATCACGGAACTCGACGAACTCATCGGCAAGCGGGACTATCGCATGTTTCTGAACACGCGCAACGAGCTCTACCGCACGCGAAAAATGGGCCAGAATCCGCCGACGCGCGAAGAGGCCTTGCAATTGATGGCGGCCGAGCCCAATCTGATCCGGCGGCCGGTAGTCCAGCGCGGCGCCGACATCGTGCTGGGCTTCGACGAGGAAGCGTTAAAACGTATTACAAAGTAAGCCGTGAAATCGAAACGAAGCCTGCACATGAGCATCAGCGAAAAGATCATTCTCCTCCAAGGCGACCTGACGGAAATGGACGTCGACGCCATCGTCAACGCCGCGAACAATGATTTGCAGCTTGGCGGCGGCGTGGCCGGCGCGATCCGCAGGAAGGGCGGGGAGGAAATCCAGCGGGAGTGCGACGCGATCGGCAGCATTCCCATCGGCGGCGCGGCCATCACGACGGGCGGCAGACTGCGCGCGCGCTTTGTGATCCACGCGGCCAGCATGAAACTGGGAGGAGCGACCACCTCGCGCGCGCTGCGTAGCTCCACGGCGCACGCGTTGCGCATCGCGGCGGAGCGCGGTCTGCGCTCGATCGCATTTCCCGCCGTGGGCACCGGAATCGCCGGTTTTCCGATTCCGGAGTGCGCCCGCATCATGCTGCGAGAAGCCGTGGAACATTTGAAAAAACCCACATCGCTCGAAAAAATTTATTTTGCTCTATTCGACGCGCAGGCCCTTTCCGAATTTGAAAAAGTCCGCGCGGAAATGGCCGCCGGCGGCGAATCGCAGGGCGCATCGGGTGCGGGAAGCAAATGACCGCACTCGCCGAAAAAGTTCGCTCCGAGTTGGCCCAATACGAGCACCCACTCTTCGTCTTTGACGCGCGCCCCGCTGCCGAAGGGGTTGAAGTGGTGATCCAGTATTCCCCGCCCGAGCCGCAGGTCCATACCTACGTGTTTCTCCTCCGCCCGCGGGAAATAGAGAGCAAACAATTTCCATGGATTTTTCAGAAGCAACTCTACGATTGCCTGCACGATTTCATCATCGAGATGTTTACGTGCAATCCGCAGCGCCAGGACGTATGACGGCCGGCCCCTCCTCCGCCTCCGGCGCCCGCGGCGAACCGCCTAAGCCGGGGGAGCACTCGATCGCTCTCACCAAAATTCTAAGCGAGCGCATTCGCGCCGGTGGCCCGATTCCCTTCGCCGAATTCATGCGCGAGTGTCTGTATCATCCCGCTCACGGCTATTACTCCCGCGCAAATGCCGCTCGTTTCGGGGACTACTACACGAGCGTCGACGTGCATCCGATTTTCGGCCGTCTGCTCGCCAGGCAATTTGCGGAAATGTGGGAACTGCTAGGCTCGCCTCGCCCGTTCGCCATCGCCGAATCAGGCGCCGGAGTCGGCCGCCTCGCCGGCCACATTCTGGATTTCAGCGCGCGGGAGCTCCCTGAATTTTACGCGGCGCTCGAATATGTCGCGGTCGAGCGTTCCAGCGCGCGCCGCGCCGAGCACGCGGCGCGCCTCGCGGATCACGCGGCAGCGGGGCGCATTTCAAGCGCCGGCGAAGTCCCGCGTACGATTCCTGCGGGGTGCATTTTTTCAAACGAATTGCTGGATGCTCTCCCCGCGCACCGCGTGGCAGTGGAGCGCGGCGCGCTGCGCGAAATTTTCGTCGGATTTGAGGCCGGGCGATTCACCGAGGCGCTTGGCGAGCCCTCCTTCCCGTGGCTGGAGCAATATTTTCAGGAGCAGGGAATTACGCTGGAAGAAGGACAGCAAGCGGAAGTGTGTTTTGAAGCGTGTGATTGGATCGAGCGCGCGGGCCGCGCGCTGGAGCGCGGCTTTGTTTTGACCATTGACTATGGCCACGAAGCCCGCGCCTTGTACGGCGAACATCACAATCGCGGTACGCTGCTCGCCTACCGCGATCACGCCGTATCGGAAAATCTTCTCGATGCGCCGGGCGAGCAAGATTTGACCGCGCATGTCAATTTCACCGCGCTGGATTTGTGGGGCCGGCGGGCGGGCCTCGTTCGCACAGGTCTTCTCACGCAATCGCAATTTCTGGTCGCGCTCGGTCGAGGAAATGAATTCGCGGATCTGTACGAACTCGGCCAGACGGAGGTCGAAAAATTGCGGGCCCGCCTCTTGCTGAAAAACCTCATTCATCCGGAAGGGCTGGGAGAGAAATTTCAAGTCCTCGTCCAGCACAAGGGAATCGCGGCGCCGCGGCTCACAGGATTGTCCGGGTATTGAGGTTTCCAGTAGCACAGGCTTCAGCCTGTGGGGTTTCCGCGGGTGCGCCGAAAATCAAAACCCACAGGCTGAAGCCTGTGCTACTTAAGCTCCGGCTTCGCTGTACGCTTTTTTCAGGGATTTTTCCGCTTCGGCTTGCGCCCCGCCGGTATCGTCGGCCGTTTGCTTGGCCTTGCTGTATTCGTTGACGGCGCGCGTGCGGTCGCCTTGGATGTCGTAAATCCGTCCCAGGTAGATGTGCGACCAGACCTCGGTCCATTTCGTGGTCAAGTCGGTGGCTCCGTCGAGCGCGTCGCGGAAGGATTGCGCGGAGGCTGCATAATTCCGCTGGTAGAAAAACGCCTCGCCCATGCGGAAGTCGGCGAGGGCATTCATGCGGTCCTGCTCGAGCGCCTTTTGGTATTGTTGCACCGCGTCGTAATAGCGGCCCAGTTCGGCGAGCGATTCCCCGCGCGCGATGATTCCGCGCACGCGCAGCCGCTGGCTCGATTTCAGAATGTAATCGTGCGGGTCCAGAATAATTCCGTTCGGCTTGGGCCGCCCGAACGTCTCCACCGTGAACGGCGACTCTTTCCCGGAAATCGTGATCGTCTTGAATTCGGGATTTCCCTCGGTCTGGACTTCCACCTCGACGTCCATGTGGAAAACGTCAAGATTCTGCTTCGCTTTGCCGACGATCCGGAAACCTTTCTTGGTGCGATACACCACGTATTCCAAGTTAAATTCCGGGACTCCGGTCGAATGCAACCACTGAGTGAAGAAAGGGCGCAGGCTGGCCGGCTGTTCGGAAGCGGCGGGCGAGTTGCCCATCTTGAATTCGGCAGTCGCAGGCTGAGCCAGGCGCGTCTCCGCCAGTTGCTCGAAATCCTGAATGCGAGCGGGCTTGCCAGAATAGCGGGAATAAAAATCCTTCAGCAGGGCGCTGAAATTCGCGTCGCCGATGATGGCGCGAAGCATGTGAAACACCATCGCGCCCTTGTTCACCACCACCGATTGGTATTCCTCGGTTCCCGGTTCCAGGCGACCGGCGGAGGCGATCGGAGCGGAATCGTCGAACATCAGCGCGCCCACCGCAAAATCCTCGAGCGCCTTGTTCAACCCCTCCTTGCCCGAAGTTTGCTCGACATACAATCCCTCGGAATAGCGCGAGAGGCCATCCGTGATCCAGACATCGGAAGGCGTAGCGGCCGTGACCTGCGTGCCCCACCATTGATGGGCAACAAGATCCGCCAGCAGCCGTTCGTTTGGCTTGGCCGACCATTGCCGCGCGCTCAGCAGCAATACACCCGGCGCTGCAAAGCCATCGACCGTGCCGTCGGGAAGTTGCGCGAGCGTCAAGCCGGGCTGCGGCAGAGGGCCAAATTCATCATTGTAGAAATCAAGGACGTGCGAAATCGCGTCCGCATAAGCCGGCGCCGTGTTTGCCACCGCCGGCGGCGTGTAGATGGAATAGGTCGCGCCTTGCGCGCGCTGAGGGCTCAACTGCAGCGGCGCGATGACAAATGTTCCAGCAGCCTCGGGCTTATCCACTCGATACGTGTACAGCATGCGCTCATTTTCCATCGAGGGAGGAGGAGGAGCGCTCATTGGCGATACTGGCGCGGCATGCCGTGCGTTCCCCAGCGCAGGAGCGGGCGCGGGAGACGCGGCAGGTCTGGGAGTGACCGATTCCGGCGCGCCTGCCGATGTGCCGGTGCCCGCCACGGTCATGTTTCCGGGCACTTCGATTTGAAAAATACCCGTATATCGGTTGGAGGGAAAATCGGTCAGCGGAAACCAGCGCGAAGGAAGCAGCAAGTATCCGCCATCCTTGGCGATGTAAGCCATCCTCATGCCCTGATTGGGATCATTTATGCGGCTGGAAAGAGGGCCGCCATAATCAAAAAGCAGCGTAACTTTTGCACCGGCGGGTACTGTATCGCCAAGCGTGATGTGCAATTTCAAGGCGGAGGCGTCGTCCCGATCGTAGGACACCGGTTTCCCGGAGACATCGCGAACCGAATTGACGCGCAGATTTTGATTGAGTTCCACGTCCACGACCCGGCCGGCCTCTTTCGACGCGAAGTCAACCTTCGCTTGCGCATTCATGACTTGGCCGACCGCATCGAGGGAAGCGCGAACTTCGTAGTTAGTTGCATGGAACGCGGCGGTGGAAATGGTCTGAACCGGCGCGACGGGGCGCCCCGGGCCCTGCGGCGCTCCCGGCGATTGAGTCCAGCCTGGCGCTGCGAGACCTGCGAGCCCTGCCAGGAATAGGAGCAGTCGAAATTTCGACATGAAGTTCAAGTGCCTTTCTGTCCGGCGGAGGCCATCCAACACAATAGGATACCAACTTGGCCCGATGAGTTGCCAGTCCCAGCTTGCGGTTCGCAAGTCTGCGTTACCCGGGATTCAACATGCCTGCGATCAGGTCCGCTGCGCGCTCGACTGCGCCCGGCGGGCCAAGCTTTTCGCGAACTTCCGCGAGGCCCCGGCGCATCTCCGCGCGCGCTTCCGGCGAATCGAGCAGGCGAAGCGCCTCGCTCGCGAGGCGCTCAGGTGTGAAATCCTTCTGCACCAGTTCGGGCACAACCTGCTTGCCTGCAATCAAATTGACCATGGCGAACCTGGGCGTGCGCACCAGCCATCGAGCGATCGCAGCCGTGAGCGGAGCGAGGCGATAAACGACAATCATGGGCGCGTCCAGGAGCGCGGCTTCCACCGTCGCGGTGCCACTGGACACGATCGACACGTCCGCCGCGCCCAGGGCGTCGTAGGTCGCGTCTTCCACGACGTGCATGGCCAACTCCGGCATCGAATATTTTGTGATCTGTGGTTGTTTTACGCCTTGCGCCAGCGCCAACACGAATTGCACCTTGCGCTCCTTTTGGATTAGACGGCAGGCTTGCGTCAATATGGGCATGTGGTGCGCTATTTCGCCGGAACGGCTGCCGGGCAGAAGCGTCACAATTGGCTTGCTCGTGTCCAGTCCACAATCCGTGGCAAACTGCGCGCGCGTCCTCTGCGCCGCCACATTTCCCACCAGCGGATGTCCGATGAAATCGGCTTTCACGCCGCGCGCGCGGTACCATTCCTCTTCGAACGGGAAAATGCAAAGCCCGCGAACGAATCGCCGCCGCACCAGGTTTGCACGCCAGGGCCTCCAGGCCCAGAACTGCGGGCACACAAAGTAGACGTTCTGCACGCCCTGTCGTTTCAGGGCCCGCGCCAGGCGCAAATGGAAGCCCGGAAAATCGGTGAGGATCGCGAGCCGCGGTTTGCGGCGCGCCGCTTCGCCCAGCAGGCGCTTCCACACGCGCTTCAATGCGGGATATTTCATGGCGATTTCTACGATTCCTACGAGCGAAACTTCGGAACAATCGGCGACGAGTTCGACGCCGGCATCGCGCATGCGCGTCCCACCCATGCCGAAGAGTTGGATATCGGCCCGCGCACGCAAGGCCTCCGCAAGCCGAGCCGCGTACATGTCGCCCGAGGCCTCGCCGGCGGAGATGAGGATTTGTGTGGGGAGCATCGTGTAGTGGCACAGGCTTCAGCCTGTGGATTTTGATTTGGGAGCAGCGAAACGCCACAGGCTGAAGCCTGCGCTACTGAAGGCTAATCGTTCCCGGGCACGGACGTGCCGGCTTCGCTTCCCGCCGTCTCGAAGGACGCGCGCAGCTCCTGATCTTTGTACTGTAGCTGGTACAGGCGATAGTAGATCCCGCGCACAGCCAGCAATTGCTGATGGGAACCCTGCTCGCGCAGTTTGCCTTTGTGGAAAACGAGAATGCGGTCGGCGTGTTGAATGGTGCTGAGCCGGTGCGCGATGACGAGGGCGGTGCGGCCTTCGAGCAGCCGGTCGAGCGCTTCGCGAATCAGGATCTCGGTCTTGGTGTCCACGCTCGATGTCGCTTCGTCCAGAATCAGGAACCGGGGATTGTGTCCGAGCGCCCGCGCGAAGCTGATCAATTGACGCTGCCCCACGGAAAAAGTCGCGCCGCGTTCGCTGACGTTTGTTTCCACGCCCTCCGGCAAGGAGTCCAGCAAGGAGCCCAGCCCCACTTCGCGCAACGCGGACTCGACCCGCGCGCGGCTGATGTCTTCATCGCCCAGGCGGACGTTCGATTCCAGGCTCCCGGTGAACAGGAACGGATCCTGCAACACGATGCCGAATTGCCGGCGCAATTGGTGCACGTCATACCGGCGGATGTCCACGCCATCGAGCAGAATTTGTCCACGCTGAATTTCGTAGAATCGCAACAAAAGCTGGATGAGCGTGGTCTTTCCCGCGCCGGTGTGCCCGACGATGGCGAGGGTTTGGCCTGGAGCGATGTGGAAGGAAACGTCGCGCAAGACCCAGTCTTCCTCGCGCGGGTTCGCGCCGCCGTGGTAGGCGAACCACACGTTGCGGAATTCGATATCGCCGCGCGGAGCGGAAAGAGCCAGCGGAGTTTCGGCAGGCGGCGCGGGCAGCGGCTCATCCAGCAGCTTGAAAATCCGCTCGCAGGCGGCCATGGCCGATTGCAGGATGTTGAATTTTTCGCTCAAATCCTGGATGGGCCGGAAAAAGCGCTGCGCGTACTGCATGAATGTGATGAGGACGCCCACGTCCACCACGCCCGCGAGAGACCGCAATCCGCCGTACCAGAAAACAATCGCAATTGCCGTCGTGCTGAACAGCTCGACCGCGGGGAAGAACACGGCGAAGGCCGTGATCGCGTCCTTGTACGCCTCCATGTGGATGCGATTCAATTCGGCGAATTGTTCCTGCGATTTTTTCTCGCGGTTGAAGATCTGCACGATGCTCATGCCGCTGATGTGTTCCTGAAGGAACGAGTTGATCCGCGCGATGGCCGTTCGGATCCGCCGGTTGGCATCGCGCACCCGGTCGCGGAAGATCCAGGTTGAAATCATGATCAGCGGCAGCACCGCGAACGTGGCCAGCGCCAGCCGCCAATTCATTTTCATCATCACCGCGCCGATGCAGAGCAGAACAATGGCGTCATTGGCCATTGCCGCGATTCCGGCGGCGAAGAGGTCATTGAGCGCGTCCACGTCCGTCGTGACGCGCGTCACCAGGCGCCCCACGGGGCTGTGATCGAAGAAACTCATCGGCAGGCGCTGCAGCCTCTCGAAAATGTCGCGGCGCAGGTCGTAGAGCGTTTGCTGGCCGACATTCTGCATGATGCGGACCTGCAGGTATTGCACCGCGAAGCTCAGCAGCAGAGCGGCAAGGAAGCCGAGCGATACGAGGCTCACTCCTCGCAAGGCGTCGGAAACGGCCAGCGCGTGATTGGAACCGGGAACGATGTATTTGTCCACGCCGAAGCCGAACAGGTAGGGCCCGACCACTTCGAGCGGCCCGACCAGCACGGTCAGGAACACGGCGATGACAACGCTCCACTTGTACGGCCGCAGATAGGTCATCAGCCGCCGCATCAGCTGCGAGTCGTAAGCCTTGCCTAGAGCTTCCTCTTCGCGGAAGTCGCTCATTCGCGTTCCAACTCTTCCTCGAGCAATTGCTTCTGGTACAGATCGGCATAATAGCCGCGGCGCGCCAGCAGTTCCGTGTGCGTGCCGCGCTCGACGATGCGCCCATCCCGCAGGACCACGATCTGATCGGCATGCTGCACGGTCGAGACGCGGTGGGAAATTAATATGGTTGTGCGTTGCCGCAGGATCGCGTCCAGGCGCTTCAGGATGCGCTCTTCGGTTCCCGTATCCACGCTGGAAAGGGAATCGTCCAGAATCAGAATTTTGGGATCGCGAATCACGGCGCGGGCAATGGCGGCGCGCTGCTTCTGGCCGCCCGAAAGCGTGATCCCGCGTTCTCCTACCATGGTGTTGAATTGCGCGGGGAACTCCCCGATTTCCGCGGCGATACTGGCGACGTCGGCGGCGTCGTGTATTTCTTCGTCCGTGGCGCTATCCACGCCAAAAGCGACGTTTTCTCGCAGCGTCTCGCTGAACAGGAACGTGTCCTGCGGCACGTATCCCACGGCCCGCCGCAAAGTCTCGAGCGGCCATTCGCGGATCGGGCGGCCATCCACAAGCAGCGTTCCCGGCGGCGCTTCCCACAAACGCGCAATCAGCGAAGCCAGCGTGGATTTTCCGCTCCCGGTGGGCCCGACAATGGCAAGGATGGAGCCCGCCGGAACGCACAAGGAAATATCCTGAAGCACGGGCTTGTTGATCGCGGCCGATCCGTTCGATTTGGTTCCGTCGGTATCGCTTCGCACCGTGGGATACGTGAAGGTCAGGTTCCGGAATTCGATTTCGCCGCGGATTTCTCCTGCCTTGTCGCGGACCGCGGCGGCGTCGTTGATTTTCGGCTCGGAATCGAGGATGTAGTTCAGCCTGCCCATGGATGCGCCGCCGCGCTGAAAAATGTTGGTCACGAATCCCAGCGCCACCATCGGGAAAATCAGGCGAGTCATGAAGGTGTAAAACGCGATCAGTTCGCCGAGCGTGATCTGGCTCATGATGACCAGCCGTCCGCCCTGCCAGAGCACCAGAATAAACGTGAGCCCGATCAGCATCTGGAGCAGCGGCATGAACAGGCTCCAGAAGTAGATGAGCCGCAGGTTGCGGTTGATGTACTCGCGGTTGGGCGAGTCAAAACCGCGAATCTCCGCTTCCTCTTGCCCGTACGCGCGCACCACGCGCACGCCGGCCAGATTTTCCTGGGCCTTCGCGGAAAGCACGGCGAGGGACGCCTGAATTTTTCCGTAGAGCGCGTGAATTTGCCGCCCGAAGAGCCATACGCTGACGGCCACGACAGGGACAGGGAGCAACACATACACGCTGAGCGTCGCTGAAATCCAGAACATCAAAATCACAGCGAGGACCATGGTCGCGAACGTGTTGGCGCTGTACATGATCCCTGGACCGAGCACCATGCGCACGGAGTTCAGATCATTCGTGCAGCGCGACATCAGTTCGCCCGTGCGATTCCGCACGTAGAATTCCGGCTCCATCACCACCAGCTTGGCCAGCAGGTCGTTGCGCAGGTCGTATTCGATATCGCGCGACAGCCCGATCAGGATTTGCCGCGTCCAGTACGAAAAGACTCCTTGCAGGGCGCAAATCAGGATCAGCGCCGTGCAGAAAATTTCGAGTGTGCGAGCATCCCGCGGATGGTAGTAGGGAAGCAGGAAGCCCAGCGAAATCTGCGTGAGCCGTCCGAGTTGCGCCAGTGGAGCTTCCGCGCCCTTGATGCAATCCACGATCGCGCCGATAATCAGCGGCAGCATCGTCCCGGTAATCCCCATCCCGATTTGCGTGACCAGGCCGGTCAGCACTTCCGCTTTGTGGCGCGCCACGTACGGATACAATCGCGTGAGCTGCGCCCATCCGGAGACGCGCCTGTGCGCCGTTTTCGGGACCGCGCCTGACAGGGTATTTGCCGCTGCGCTCATCTGAGAGTGGACTGTGGAGTCTCCAACGACGGGACCTCGTTCAGATACCTTTCATGAGACTGGTCGAACGACTGATAGCGTTTCGCATTCTTGTTCCAGCGTACATCCAAAGTCGCATTCCTTGCCTTGGAACGTTCCTCCGTGTTCGCGTTTAGAGCATCGACCTTTTCCGCCGGCGTCAATCTCATCTCCAACCCATTCCTTTCATCCTGGCTGTATTCCAATCGCCAGCCGTTCACGCGCGCCGCGGGGGAACCCCCGAGATATCCCTTCGGGTTTTTCAAATGCTCGTCGCAAAGCAGGACCTGGGCCCACTTGCCGTCATTCTTTTCAAGGATCGCTGCTCGCGTCACGAAAATCGCCGATGAGCTTGCGCTCTCCTTGCTTGCCTGCGCTCCCGCCGAAAAACGATTGATGACCAGCACTTGCTCCCGCCCATTTTGCGCCAGATTTCCCCGGGCCAGGATTTCAGCCTGCTTGCCTAAGGACGCATCTGCAACTTCGCGAGCTTCGTCCGGCATATCGGCGCTTTGAGCCTCAGTCTCAATGTCGGCGGACGCCGCCGGCGGTGCCGTGCGGCAACCCGCCAGGCTAAGCGCCATGATCCACGACAGCATTCCCGCCACAGTGCGCAGTCCTTGTATCTTCATCGTTAGTCGGCGCACTACAGGCTTGGGAACGCCAGCGTAATTTCGACCACCCGCCCCGTATCACGGGCGCAAAAAATTTCCATCACCTGGGGAACGTCCGACCCGGCCCAGTCAAATTGGTAGTACATCATTTCCAGTTCCTGTCTGTTTTTAGATGCCGGGCCGCTGGAATTCGGCTCACCATATAAACCTACCACGCGATCCTGCGAATCGCCCATGCGCAGGCCCAGCCCGGTCAGCCAATTTCTGGGATCCAGAAAATCCGGGCGCCGGTCGCTACACTTTCCTTCTTGAATGCCGAGCGTGGTAATGGTGACGCTCTGGATCACGGACTTGGCGTCGACTTCCAGGCGAATCGAGCGCCCCGAACAATCGTCGCGCCATTCCTTGGTACTCGAATTCGGCTCCTCGATAAGATTCTTGGACTTGAAACGTTTCTCCGCCACGGTAAAGGTGTCGCGCCCCGGTCGCAATCCCGCCAGCTGCGTTTCATTGGTATGACGTATGGCGCTTTGCCCGGCGCTGCGAGGAATGATTCGCGCGCCTGCGGCTGCTGCGGCGCTCGCCGCGGCGAGCGCCAGGCTAGCGCACAGCCAGAATTTCATCGAGCCGCGCTTCAAAGTTTTCCTCTCCTTCCGACCACAATCGGAAGCGCTCCACGGGCACAGCCTCCTCCGCCGCGCGCATCCAGCCCATGAATTTCTGTATATTCTCTCTTGTTTTCTCCTGATATTCGCGCAAATTCTGCGGCTGCGACATCCACATCAGAAAGCGCGCCTCTTCGGGATGCTGCGGCTCCGCGACGCGCCCGTTTCCAGTAGCGAGCAGCCCCGCATGCCCCGTAAACAGATGCTCGAAGCCGAGATCGGCCATAAAATGGCCTGATTCGGCAAACACGCCGCCATCGTATTCGGGCCCGTAGCAGAAAAAATCCACTCGCTCGGGCTGCAGCTTCCAGCTTGCCGATTCCTTGTCGCGAATCCAAAGATCCCAGCGCGCCGCAACTTCATAACAAACATCGCCGGCGAGATGCTCCCTCGCAAGGTTGGCGATCTCCGCAGGAGTCGTCAGGTAGCCGCGCAAATCGTATTCTTCCAGCGGCGTTTCCGTAAAATCCACGGCTCGAATCGTCAGCCCCGTAAATCCCGGTGGGGCAGAAGAGAGCGGCACCGTAGCAAGGAAATGCTCGAAGTGCGAGAGCATGTTCTCCTCGTTGAAGTCGCGCACCCAGACGCTCGCGTAGGCACGGTTGGGCATCCGAGTATTATACAGGCAACACCCTTCAGGACCGAAAACGTACGGACGACGATAAATCCGATTGGGCGATTATCTGGAAGTGATTGCACGAAAGCTCGAAACAAGATGCCTTCCACGGCCACTACTTCAATTGCTGATAGCGCGCCGAGCGACCTCCGATGGATGTCGTTGAAAATAAGCAGAAACGATTCTGTAGTAAACTGGGCCGCAAAGCACCCACTTAGATAGTGCGGAGGAAATGCATGGCATACCAGGGTGGCGGCCGTCCCATCGTGGGTACGCGCGACAATCAGCTACAGGTTTGTCAATCGGGCATTTGGGGCCGTTCCAGACGAGAGTTTCTGGTCGCGCTTGCGACGCTCGGAGGAAGTGCGTTCGTTCCAAGCTGGGCATTGATCGCGCAGACATCCGGGCCCACCCCTAAGCCGCGCCTGATAGATGTGCACCACCACATTTTGCCCCCGGTGTACTTGGCCGAAGCGCGGGATCGGCTTATTGCACAACAGCAGGGTTATTTGCCTGCTAGGATTCTGAACTGGTCGCCGCAAAACGCGCTTGCCGAGATGGACCAAAACGGAGTGGCAACGAGCATCGCCTCGATTTCGACCCCGGGGATTTGGTTCGGGGATGCGCAATCGGCGCGTACTTTGGCGCGCAAATGCAACGAATACGCGGCACAACTAATTAGGGATTACCCTGGCCGCTTCGGTTTTTTCGCTTCGGTGCCGCTCCCCGATACCGAAGGCAGCTTGAGGGAGATCGCGTACTCCCTGGATGTGCTCAAAGCGGATGGAATTATCTTCTTGACGAGTTACGGTGATAAATGGCCCGGCGATCCCGCCTACGTGCCGGTGTTCGACGAACTCAATCGCCGCAAAGCCCTCGTCTACTTTCATCCTGCCGCGCCGAATTGCTGTCGCAATCTAATGCCAAACATTCCGCCAGTATTCACCGAGGTTCCCCAGGATACGACTCGGGCAATCACCAGCCTGCTCTTTTCCGGTTCTTTTGCGCGATTCCGGGGCATTCGATTCATTTTCTCTCATGCCGGCGGAACGATTCCGATGCTGGCGGGCCGCCTCTCATATTACAGCGCCGAAATGAAGGACCTAGTCGACAAAATGCCAAACGGCATCGAATTTGAGTTGAGGAGACTTTATTACGATATCGCGAGTTCGGGCAATCCACCTTCGATGGCCGCTCTGATGAAACTCGTCCCTACATCGCAGGTCCTCTTCGGTGCGGACTATCCTTTCGTGCGCATCGCGGAGACGGTTAGCGGCATGACACAGGTTGGGCTATCGGCTGCCGATCTGCAGGCTATCGGGCGAGATAACGCACTAGCACTCCTGCCACGCTTTAAGGCGTAGGCGCAGACGAGGTCAGATAACCCTGACTTGTTATCGTTCGTCCGCAAGCAGGTGTGCATTGAGCATGCGAGGACATAGTAGCCGCGCACTTCTTGAGTTTTTCCTTGATTCGTGGCGCACTCAGAAGTAGTCCACACGAGTGATAGACGAGATCACCGGAAGTTGACTCACCATCAATTCGCGAACCGGTCAAGCGGGGAGATTTGCCCCGCCGTTTGCGTCGAGAAGTTGTGCCCTAAGCTGCTTTCTCATTCCGTCATCAGCGAACGCAGCTTCCAACCCCATAAGATTCGCGCGTAGGAAATCTTGTTCGGTCCAATTGAAAACGTGCTGGAGGCTTTTGTATTCCTTGGACAGAGTGGTTGGAGTAAGCATGCGGCTGTCGGAGTTGACGTTGAGAGAGACGCCGGACCGGTAGAGGTGATCGATGGGATGTTCCTCCATGCTTCCAATCGAAGGAATGATTTGGACGTTGGCCGACGGGCAAATCTCCAGGTGAATGCGTTCACGACGGAGATGTTCCACCAACTTCGGATCCTCGATGCTGCGCGTTCCGTGGCCGATGCGATGCGGGTTGAGCAGGCGAAGCGTCTCCCACACGCTCTCCGGCCCAAGCCCTTCGCCGGCGTGAGCGGTGCGAAACAGGCCATGCTCCCGCGCGTAGCGATATGCTCCCACGTGAGCGTCCAAAGGATATCCCGCCTCATCTCCCGCAAGATCGAGCGCTACGACCCGGCTGCCGCGAAATTGTTCCACTAACTCCGCGGTCAGCAAACTCTGCGCCTCCGTGAAGTGTCTTAGCGTGCAAAGGATCAGGCCGGCCTGCATCCCTGTTTCGCGGATCAGGTGGTCGACCGACCTTTCTACCACCGAGACGACGCGCTCCGGACTCAAGCCACGTTCCATATGCAGCAGCGGCGCAAAGCGGATCTCGGCATAAATTACGCCATCGTCGATAAGCTGCCGGAATACATCTTCCGTAACCAGACATAGTGCATCCTCGGTTTGCATGAGCCGAAATCCTTTGGGCGCACGGGAAAGGAAGTCCGCAAGATTTGCGCAGCGCGCCGGCGCGATGTAGTCGCGCTGATACTCCTCGCGAGTGACGGAGGGCGCCAGCCTCGAAACGGCCTGAAAGCTCAGCGAGCAGTCCAGGTGAAGATGCAGCTCGATCTTTGGGAGCGACCTCATTTCCATTTGTTCACGATAACCCGAGCGCGATGCCCGGTCTAAACGTCCGCGCATGGAAATATTCAAACACGAGTCCGTGCGTGCCAATTCAAAAACTTGACCAGCGACTTCGTACGAGCGTTCGGGCATCCCGGTGGGAAATGGCGCAACGCGGGAGTGAGCGCCGATGGACGCGCGCATTTGAAGCGGTTGGCGAGTATCTGGAAATCGATCCGCCACTCCTGATCGTCCAATCGTGGGTCGCTAGCTGGACGGGCGATGTGAAAACCACGGTTCGCTGGGAGTTGGAACCAACCAAGCAAGGCACTCTGGTGCGAATTCACCACGCCGGACTTGCCGGCCATCCCGAATTGGCAGGGAGCTACAGCGGATGGCCGAGACTTTTGGGTTGGCTGCAGGCCTTGCTGGAACGCGGCGAAACTATAGACGATCGCAAGCCCGCTTCCTGGAGCTAATCGCGCCACTGCGCGGCTTTCGAACCAGTTACTACTTCTGTTCTTCAGGAGGATTGATGGCAGGGGCGGGCCAAGCCGCGGGCGCCGGCGTTCCGAAAAGCGCGCTGAGCCCGGCGAGTTTTTGGTGAAGGGTTTCGCCCATCTCGGAGAAAACGTTCCCGCACACAGATTTCAGCTTTTTATCGGTGGTTTCGGCCAACTCGTTGATGAGGCTTTCGGACTGCTGATTCAGCTTGGCTACCGTGGTCAACAGCCAGGAGTTCGACGCGTTTTCCAGGCGCCGCTTGTGCTCGTCCATGGCGTCGGTTCCCTGCGCATTCAGCGACGTCTTGAAGTGGCGTTCCAGGGCCTGTGACTCGACAAGAAGGGCACCTTTGGCCTGATCGACCTGGATGGCCAGCTCTTCCTTCCCGAGGGTCAGAGATTGCTGCGCATGCTTTGACAGAGCGCGCTGAAACTCCACGGCGAAGCTTCTCGCGTCGGCTTCGAGCTGGGAGCGGATATGCCCGGCGTTCGCTTCCATTTGCGCGGCATTCTGTTCGAACGTCGTTTTCGTTTTGGAAGCATAGACATCGAATTGTTCGCGCCCGAGCTGCGCAGCGCGTTCCGTGAATATTGCGGCGGCAGCGTCGCCCGCTTCCTTGATTTGCTGGCTACCGCGCTCGGCGGCTTCGCGGGAGATTTCATGCATCTGGCCTTGCGCGTGGTCGACGTAGCTCCTGCTATAGTGATCCAGTTCGCTGGCAAACAGGCCGGACATTTCGGCGGCTTTTTCCCGCATGCGCGAAGCGGTCTGTTCGATCCCCTTCTCGAGGGTCGTTTGCATCTGGGTTTGAATTTTTTTCTCGTACCAGTCGGCCGATTTGAAGAGAGCTTCAAACGTGCTGTGTGAAGTTTCGGTGGCCCTGGTTTCCAGTTCGCCGAGCCATCTTCCGGACGCGGCGCGCGCCGACTCACCGAAATCCTTTTCGATCTGCCCCAGAAGTTCTTTGCCGCGCGCCGCGGTGTCCTGCAGGCTGCGCTCGGAAACTTGCCAGATTCGCTGTTGATGCTCGGCGACCGCCTTCTCGGCCTGTTCGCGGTCAATCGCGAGCTTGCCCAGAACCTCCGTGGCGCCGGCAATTTGCGGCGCGAATCGCTGCTCCAATTCGCTGGCCAGCTTCTCAATCGTGCCGCGGCCGGCGTTCTCCAGCATGGGCTGCATCCGCTGGGCAATTCCTGCCACGGCCGATTCCGCCCGGCGGTTTATCTCCTGGCCTTGTGCCTCGAGCATGGCCTCGCCACGCCGCGCCCATTCCTCGGACGCCGATTGAACGAGCGTTGAGAATTCGCCGCGCCTCGCTTCCAGTTGCGCGACAGATTCGTGAAGCTCTGAAATCACCCCTTCACCTTTGGCGGCTTCCTTGTTAATCGCGGCGCGCAACGTCCCCAGCGTACTCTCCGCTTGCGCAGTGATCTGAGAATGCGCGTTGCCCAGGGAGTTGATGCGCTGCTGAAGTTCCCGCTCGATCTGAGCCGCGGTGGCTTCGCTGTTCCTGGCAAGTTGTTCCGCCGCGCGCCGGGACGCCTCCTCAACCGAAGCGTCCAACTTTTCTTGCCATCGCGCGCTGGCGGCAGCCAGTTCAGTCTCGAGAAGCCCCCGCCATCCAACCTCACCGATGGCAGTCGCGGCGGCGATCTGCTCTCCCAGCTTTCTGGCCGTCTGATCCATCTGCGCCAGGCGCGCCTGGGCATCCGCGGTGCGCATGTCCATCAATTCCTGCCAGCGCCGGATTTCGTCCGCGGCGGCCTTCGCCGACGATTCCCGCATCTGATCCACAGCCGCCCTGACTTCGTCCTGATTCGTCCCGATGCTTCCTCTCAGGGCTTCCAGTTTCTGGATAGCCGACTGGACCCGGTTCTCAATCTGCTGTTCGAAATCGGCGCGCCGCGTCCTCTCCACTTCCGCAAGCTGCGCGTCAATCTGCTCCCGGGCCTTGCTGAGCCGCAGGTCCAATTCGCCGGACAATCGCTCGAGTATGTCCGCCATGCCTGTTTCCCGCTCGCTCTGCAGGCGCTGCAGGCTTTCTTGCTGTGCCTTTTCGATTTGCACCGCCACGGCCGCGGCCACGGATTTTTCCGCGGCATCCTGCAACTGGGTCTGTAGCGCGGCGAGCAGCGGGCGAGTTTCCGCAGCCACCGCTTGAGCGGCGCTCTCGCGGACCGTACCCTGAAGGTGCTGCTTTGCTTCCGCAACCAACCGGGCCACTTGCCGCGCGAGCTGCACGGAGGGTTCGGTCCCGACGGGCAAAGGAAGCACGCGAACGTTGTCCTCCACGGGTTCAGGCCCCGCCGCGCGCGCCGCGGGCATTTCCGGGGTGGACCAATCTTCATCCTCGCGCGCAGCTGGCGGAGTTTCCGACGGGGCGGGAATTTCCAGGCTTGGGACGGTACCGGTTTCGGGGAAAGGAAACCAATCAGCCGGAGGGAAGGCAATTCCCCAAACGTTTCCGCTGACTTCGAGCTCCACGCCAACCTGAAACAGCTCGCGAACCGTCCTTGGGCGCTGAATCCATGTGATGCGCCCCCGGACACTGCGCGCCTCGCGGCCGGCTTCGTTGTGGGGCACTTCGAGCGTCACCCACATATTTTTCAGGACGTAATGTTTCGATTGGTATCTGGCGCCGTGGCAATTAATGATCAGTGTCGAAGTGCGCTCCTGAAATGGACGGCCGAGTGCGTCCATACCCGTAACCGTGAGCGGCACGGCTTGCACGATCCGCGTCGTGCGCCGCTTCTGAGCTTCCTGCTCGGGATGATGATTCGATTCAGCCACATGCACTCCCAGCCGGTCGGCACAAAGCGTATCATTTCGCCGTTCAGGCGTCGAGCGATTGCGAACAGGCCATGTGGAAATACGTCCCAATTTGGGGCATGGTTTTGAATTCCATCTGTTGGGGACAGGCCAGGCGATCCTTTCCTGTGCATGCCGAATCCTCCCGGATTCGGACGGACCTTGCTGGATTTGATGTGGAATTGCCCCGTGGCCAGTTACCCCGTTCTCTATTCGGTCCAGCATGAATTGCGGAAACGAATTAGGGGCGACAGGTTTTTAGGAATCCTGGATCAGATCGCCGGGCCTTGTCCCCAGCGCCCGCGTGTTGGCGGCGCCGCTCGAGTCGTACCTTGGGTGCCGGCGCGCAATTCCGCTATACATTGTGGAATCCGGACAGATCTGATGGCAACGGGAGCCGGTTCGATGGCTTCAGCTACTTTTGTTCTTTCGGAGGGTTGACAGCGGACGGCGGCGAGTTAGGGGAAGCGAGTGGCGAAGCAACCCCCCCGATGCGCTGGCGCACCGTTGCGCTCATCTCAGATATCAAGTTGTTGCAGACGGCCTTCAGCCTATTCTCGGTAGCTTCGGCGAGCTCGGCGACGATACTCTCGGACTGTTGGTTGAGCTTGGACACTACGGTCAGGAGCCAGGCATTCGACGCATTGTCCAGGCGCTTCTTATGCTCGTCGATGGCGGCCGTCCCCAGGGGCTCAATCGAAGTTTCGAACTGGCGCAGGAGCGCCGAAGATTCCTTTAGCAGATTTTCCCGGGTCTGGTCGATCTGAGAGGCGAGTTCCTGAATGCCCTGCGACACGGTTTGTTGCATGTGCTGGGAAAGAGCGCGCTGAAACTCCGCGGCGAACCCGCGGGAGTCGCTTTCCAGCTTCGAGCGGATCTGCGCGCCGTTCTCTTCCATGCTGGCGATATTCTGTTCGAGCGCAGCTATCGTTTTGGAAGTGTAGGCTTCGAGTTGCTTTTGCGCCAGGGTCTCGGCGCGGTCCTGGAAGAGAGTAGCAGCGGCATCGCCGCCGTCCGCGATCTGTAGGGAGGCCCGCTCGGCGGCGTCTTTGGCGCTTTCGCGTATCTGTCGTTGCGCGTGCTCGACGTAGCTCCGGCTGCAGTGATCCAGTTCCTTGGCGAACAAGCCGGACAAATCCGCGGCCTTTTCCCGCAATTGCGCCGCGGCCTGATCCACACCCTTCTGCAGGGTCGTTTGCATCTGGTTCTGCACTTTTTTCTCGTACCATTCGGCTGATTTGTAGAGGGCCTCAAAAGTGCCCTGCGAGGTTTCGGTGGCCTTGGACTCCAGCTCGCTGGTCCATCGGGAGATCGCTTCCCGCGCCGATTCGCCGAACTCCGACTCGATCTGGGCGAGGAGTTCCTTGCTCCGGGCTACGGTGTCCTGCAGGTTGCGGTCGGAAGCCTGCCAGACGCGTTCCTGATGTTCGGCAAAAGTTTTCTCCGCCTGCTCGGTATCGAACTTCAGCTTGCCCGCCGCTTCTTCGACACGGGCCATTTGCGGCGAGAGCCGCCGATGCAGCTCGCCCGCAAGCTCCTCCACAGTTTTGCTGCCTGTGGCCTGCAGCGCGGACTGTAACCGTTCGGCCATTCCGGCCTTGACCGATTCCGCCTGGCGGGTTAACTCGCCGCCTTGCTCTTCGAGGATGGCTTGGCCGCGTTGCGCCAGATTCTCGGAGGCAGCCTCGACATAGGCCGACAATTCGCCGTGTTTCGCCTCCATTTGCGCTGCGGATTGTTGCCACTGCGAAAGCATGTCTTCGCCCTTGGCGATTTCCTGATTGACGGCGCCGCGCAACATGCCCAACACGTCTTCCGCCTCGGCGGCAACCTGGGATTTCGCGTCACCGAGGGCGGCGATCCGCTGCTCGAGTTGCTTTTCAATCTGCCGCCCGGCGGCCTCGGCCTTTTTCCCAAACTTTTCGGCGGCATGCCGGGACGCTTCCTCGACCAAGGCTTCCGTCCGTTCGCGCCATCGCTTGGTGGCCAATTCCAACTCGGCTTCGAGAGCCCCGCGCCAACTCGCTTCTCCAATCGCCGCGGCGCCGGCGATCTGTTCCCTCAAACTCTGGGTTGCGCGATCCATGTCCAGAAGGCTTGCCTGGGCATCGGCGGAACGCTGGTCCATCTGTTCCTGCCAGAGGCGCAGTTCGTTCGTCGCAGCCTGCTCTGAGCTTATCTGCATCTGCTCGATGGCCACTCGAGCCTCGTTTTCTCTTGCTTCCAGGGCTTGAGTCATGCCTTCCAATTTCTGGATGGCTGCTTGAAGCTGATTCTGAATTCGCAGCTCGAATTCCGCTTGGCGTACGCGCTCTACCTCGGCCAGCTGAGCGTCAATCTGCTGCCGGGCATCGGTGGCTTGCTGGCTCCGCTCGCGCGCCAATTCCTCCCGCAGGGCTGACAGGACGGCTTCTCGCTCGCTCTGTCTGTGAGTGAGGGTTTCGTGCTGCGTCTCCTCGATGTGTGCGGCAATGGCTGCCGCCGCCGACTCTTTCGCTGCTTGCACGAGCTGCGCGTGCAGGTCGGTTAGCAGGATGCGGGTCTCCGCGGCCACTGCCTCATTCGCGGTCTCACGTGCCGTGCTCTGAATTTGTTGTTCGGCCTCAGTAACCATGCGCGCCATTTGTCGCGCGAATTGCAAGGGCTCATTTTCGCTGGCCGGGAGCGGTAGGACGTGAACATTGCTTTCAACAGGTTCGGGCCCGGGCGTCTGCACTGGGGGAATTACTTCCGGCGTGGACCAATCTTCTTCCTCACCGGCATTCTGAGGAGCCTCAGATGGGGTTGGAATTTCCGCCTGGGGCACGGACACCGATTCGGGGAATGGAAACCAGTCAGCCGGCGGAAACGCGATCCCCCAAACATTCCCGGAAACCTCCAGCTCCACAGCGACTTGAAACAACTCGCGCACGGTCCGCGGGCGCTGAATCCAGGTGACCCGGCCTCGGACAGTCCGCGTCGGGTGGCCGGGCTCATTACGGGGGATGTCCAGGGTGACCCACATGTTCTTCAGGACGTAGTGTTTCGATTGGTAGCGACATCCCTGACAATTTATGGTTACCGTGGAAGTGCGTTCCTGAAAGGGCCGGCCCAGGGCATCCACACCCGTCACTGTGAGAGGAACGGCTTGGATAATTCGTTTCGTGCGCCGCTTCTTTATAATCTCATCAGGATTGAGGTTCGATTCCGCCATTGGGTCTCCCAAAAGTATGTTTCAAAGCGTAACATTGCGGCAACCCGTGCGGCGAGACACTGGAAATGCAGATTTCGTAAAGGTTACGGCCCTCTTAGGTGGGCCGTTATGCCCCGATATGGCATACCCATGCCCGCCATGCACGCCGGGACTTACACCTACTCCGTTATGCCGTGGCAAAACTACATTCATTTAATTTTGTGCCGTTTGGGCGCAACTACTGGGCTTCGATGGGGAGGATCAATGGTTGCGGCGCCTGGCGCGGCAGCTCGGAGGAATCGGGGTCACAACAGCTCGTTTCGAGCTTCGCCAAATCGCCTTGCATTTCAGGCATCTGCCGCAATTGGGCCAAAGTTTCTTTCAATATCGCCGAGGCGACCGCATCGCCAGGCGCGAGCAGACGGTAGTGCATCCACCGCCCCTGGCGCCGAGTGGCGACGATGCCCGCGCGGCGGAGATACGCCAAATGGCGCGAGATTTTTGGCTGGCTAATCCCGAGGATCTCCACAAAGTAGCAGACGCAAATTTCCTTGTCGGCAATCAGGTTGAGGAGGCGCAGCCGCGTGCGATCGGCCAGGGCGCGAAAGAGAAGATCGAGCGGGAACGTTTTTTTAATCCTTGGCATGCGAGCATTATATATGGCTTGACAGATATATGCAACGAGGCGCATGATAAATGCATACGCACAAGCGTATATATATTTGTCGGGTGGGAGGACACATGGCAATGGAAGCAGTGAAGGCCCGCAAGGCCCACGTCGCGATCCACGTGAAAGACGTCAGCGCGAGCATCGAGTTCTACGGAAAGCTCTTCGGGATTGAGCCCTGCAAGGTGCGCACTGGATACGCGAAATTTGATGTGGCAAATCCGCCACTCAACTTTACTTTGAATGAAGGAACAGAGGCAGGGCAGGGCGTTTTGTCCCACCTGGGAATTCAAGTGGAATCGACGGCCGACGTCCTGGCCATGCGCCAGATCTGGCAGGAGCGAGGATTGCTGCCTCGCGACGAAATGAAAAAAGAGTGCTGTTACGCGCTGCAGGACAAGGCCTGGGTCCGCGATCCCGACGGGAACGAGTGGGAAGTCTTCGCCGTCTTGCAGGACAACCTTCTTGAAAAGCCGGTTGCGGGAAAATCGTGTTGCGCTCCCGATTGCTGCGCGCCTGCTACGCCCTAACGCGGGGCCATTCCCGCGAAAGGTAACTCAAATGGACAAGCGCTACAACGTCCTCTTCTTGTGCACTGGAAATTCCGCGCGTTCGATCATGGCCGAGGCGATTCTCAATCGGAAGGGCCGGCCCAACTTCGCCGCATTTAGCGCAGGCAGCCATCCTTCTGGGCAGGTTCGCCCCGAGGCGCTGCGCCAGATCAAGTTGGCGCGCATGCCCGTGGAAGGCGTTCGCAGCAAGCGCTGGGATGAATTTGCAAAGCCCGGCGCGCCGCAAATGGATTTTGTATTCACCGTGTACGACAACGCCGCCAAGGAAGTTTGCCCCGTGTGGCCCGGCCAGCCCATAACCGCGCATTGGGGAGTGCCAGACCCTGCCGCGGTTCAAGGGTCGCCCCAACAAATCGAACGCGCTTTCCGTGAGGCTTTCATGATTCTCGACCGGAGAATCTCGCTCTTCCTGTGCCTGCCTCTTTCCACTCTCGGCCAACTCGCGATCAAGAAAGAAATTGATCGCATAGGCCTGCGATGAAATTTTCCCTCTCTCGGCGCATCGCCGCGGAATTTCTGGGGACGGGATTTCTCGTCGCCGCTGTCGTCGGCTCCGGCATCATGGGCGAACGGCTTTCCGGAGGAAACATGGCCATCGCATTGCTGGCGAATACGATGGCCACCGGCGCGGCGCTGGCCGCATTGATTCTTGCGTTGCGGCCGATTTCCGGCGCGCATTTGAATCCAGTGGTGTCTTTGGCCGAGGCGCTTCGGGGAGGAATCACCGCGAAAGACGCGGGGCTCTACGTCCCGGCGCAAGTATGCGGAGGAATTGCCGGAACGATGTGCGCCAACCTCATGTTTGCACTACCCGCATTTTCCATTTCGCATCATGCCCGGACAGGCGAGGCGCAATGGTTCAGTGAATTTGTCGCCACGTTTGGATTGTTGCTGGTGATCCGGACGGTCGCGCGATTTTCCTCCGACGGGCTGGCGTTTGCCGTGGCCGCTTACATCGTCGCCGCGTATTGGTTTACGGCGTCGACGTCTTTCGCAAATCCTGCCGTGGCCATCGCCCGCTCGCTCAGCGACACCTTCGCCGGAATCCGCCCGGCGGATGTTCCCGGGTTTGTCGCCGCGCAATTGGCCGGCGGTTTTTCAGCGCTGATGGTTTCAGATTGGCTCAGTTTTCGATCGAGTGATGCTTGAGTGGCGCGGGCTTTAGACTGCGGGTGTTCGTCCTTGCAAGGACCAAACCCCGCAGGCTGAAGCCCGCGCCACTCAAACCAATCTCCAATCCTGCCTTGAATGTCTCGTCCCGTGACGCGATACTGGCGCCATGCAGGAAATTGCATCCAAATTAGCCCTGCGCGTGCGTCAACTGCGGAAAGCGTATAAGGACGTAGTTGCAGTCGACGGCCTCGACCTCGAAGTGCAAGCGGGCGGGTGTTTCGGCCTGCTTGGACCGAATGGCGCAGGAAAAACGACCACCGTTGAAATCTGCGAAGGTTTGACGCCGCCGGATTCTGGCGAAGTCGAAGTGCTTGGCCGGCGGTGGAGCCCGGACGCCGCGCAGCTCCGCCAGCGCCTCGGCATCCAATTGCAGGACACGCAGCTCTCCGAGAAACTCACCGTCCATGAAACGGTCCGCCTGTTTCGCAGTTTTTTTCGGCAGGGAGCGGAAGCCTCCCAGGTCATCGCGCGGGTGCAGCTCGAAGAAAAACAAAATTCCCGAGTGGGCGATCTCTCCGGCGGCCAGAAACAGCGGCTGGCTCTCGCCTGCGCCCTGGTCGGCGATCCCGACTTTCTTTTTCTCGATGAGCCCACCACGGGTCTGGATCCGCAAGCCCGCCGCCAGATCTGGGAATTGATCGAGGAATTCAAAGAATCCGGCCGCACGATTCTGCTCACCACGCATTACATGGACGAAGCCGAGCGCCTTTGCGACCGCGTGGCCATCATGGATCACGGCAAGGTGATCGCTCTCGGCACGCCGCGCGAATTGATCGCCTCGACTTGCGCCGACCAAATGGTGGAGTTTACGGCGGGCAACCCTTCCCATGCGCTCGATTTGCCGGCCCTGCGCCGCATCGCAGGCGTCCGGGAACTCCGCACGGAAAATGGCGCTGTGCTCCTGCAGGTGGCCGAACTGCACACTTCCGTCCCGGCATTGCTCGCTGAATTGAGGCGGCAAAATGTTCCGCTCACCGAGCTGCGCACTCATTCGGCGACTTTGGAGGATGTCTTCGTGACTTTGACGGGACGCCATTTGCGAGATGAGTGACAACACGATTCCCGCTGTTCGCGCCCGCGCGGGCGAGAAGAAATCTCCTCGCGAGAATTCGCTCGCCGACCACCCGCTCGTGCAACTGACCCTGGTGCGGTTCCTTGAATTTATGCGCGAGCCGGAGGCATTGTTCTGGGTGTTCGCGTTTCCCGTTCTTCTTGCGGCGGGATTGGGCATCGCTTTCCGCAATCGCCCGGCGGATGTGCTCAAAATCGCAGCGGCTACTCCCGAGCTTGCGCAATCTCTTCGGCAAGAGAAGCTCCTCGACGTTCAGCAACTGGACTCGGAAGCTGCGCAAGAGGCATTGCGTACCGGAAAAGTTGCGCTGCTCGCCGCGCCCGGATCAAGTGGCGCGGTCGAGTACCGGTATGACGACACCAATCCCGAAGGCCGCGCCGCGCGTCTGCTTGCCGATCGAGCGATCCAGAAAGCGGCGGGACGCGTCGATCCGGTGGCCACCACCGACCAGTTGATGCGCGAGGCCGGCTCGCGCTACATCGATTTCCTGATCCCCGGACTGCTGGGCATGAATCTGATGGGCAGCGCGATCTGGTCGATGGGATTCGCGATCGTCGACGCGCGGCGCAAAAAACTTTTGAAGCGCCTGGTGGCGAGTCCCATGCCCCGGCCCTATTATTTGCTCTCGTTCCTTCTCTCGCGGATTCTGATGCTGGTGGTCGAGGTGGGAGTGCTCGTTGGATTCGGCGCTGTCCTTTTCCACGTGCCCGTACGCGGTTCGCTGCTCGATCTCGGAATACTTTGTCTCCTGTCATCCCTTTCCTTCAGCGCCTTGGGACTCTTGCTGGCCTCGCGTGCCAGAACGATTGAAGCGGCGTCTGGCCTCATGAACGTTGTAATGATGCCGATGTGGATCGCGTCCGGCGTGTTCTTCTCCTCTCAAAAATTTCCTGACATGATGCAGCCGTTCATCAAGGCGCTTCCTTTGACCGCCGTAATCGACGCGTTGCGCGCCAACATGCTGCAAGGCTCGAACTTGGCGCAGATGGCCCCCCAAGTAGGAATCATCGCGTTCTGGCTGGTGATTTGCTTCGCCCTGGCGCTGAAGCTTTTCCGCTGGCGTTAACCCCTCAACTCCCGGGACGATTTCGGTTGGCCAAGCTAGATTCTTCTGATTAAGTAAAGAGGCGCAGGATTTTGTAGCGCCGGCGTCTCGCCGGCAATTTTGCTGAACTCAACAAGCGGCGAAAGATGCCGGCGAGACGCCGGCGCTACTAAAACCACGGCCGAACTTTTCTCACCTTGAACGATATTTTGCATGAGTTGCGGCAGGATGTTAGATCGCTACGCAGGCATCGAGAAATCGATTGGCTTAGCTTTCGATCGAGCGATGCTTAAAGGTGCGCTGGCCCTTGCTGTAGCTGGCCACGGTTTGGCCCTTGCCAAAGAGTTTGTACTTGTAAATCGTGAGGCCTTCGAGCCCCACTGGCCCGCGCGCGTGCAATTTCCCGGTGCTGATCCCGACCTCCGCGCCCAGGCCGTAACGGAAACCGTCGGAGAATCGCGTGGAGGCGTTTTGAAAAACATTGGCCGCGTCGACGAACTCCATGAAGCGCGAAGCGACATCATGGCTCTCCGTCACGATGGATTCGGTATGCCGCGAGCCGTACCTGTTGATGTGTTCGATCGCTTCGTTTACCCCGTCCACCACCTTGATGGAAACAATCAGGTCGGAATACTCTTTCTTCCAATCCTCTTCCGTCGCGGGAATGACATGCTGTCCCAATGCTAATTCCTGAGTCCTGGAGCAGCCGCGCACTTCCACTCCGGCTTTGTCGAATTCAGCGATCATACGCGGCAAGAAAACCGGCGCGATTTCTTCATGGACCAGCAAAGTCTCCATGGCGTTGCACACGGCAGGGTATTGAACTTTGGAATCGTAGGCGACATCAATGGCCTTCTGTAAATCCGCGTCGCCGTGCACGTAGACGTGGCAGATGCCCTCGCCATGCCCGAGCACAGGAATCCTGCTGTTCTCCATGACATAGCGGACAAATTGCTCTGAACCGCGCGGCACGATCAAGTCGATCTCTTCGTGCATCGTGAGGATCTGCGCCACGTCATCACGCGTATGGATCAAAACCACGGAATCGACGGGAATATCGGGAAATGCCGAAAGCGCATCGTGCCAAATGGAAACGAGGATGGCGTTGGATTCGGCTGCTTCCGCGCCGCCCTTGAGGCAAACCGCGTTGCCCGACTTCAACGCCAGCGAAGAAATTTGGGGAACCACGTCGGGCCGGGACTCGAAGACCACGCCTACCACACCCAGCGGGCACGTTTCCTTATGCAGAACGAGATCGTCGTCCAGTTCCATCGTCGAAAGGCGTCGGTGGAGCGGGTCGGGCAGGCGCGCGACGTCGCGCACGCGCGCCGCCATTTCCGCGATGCCTCGCTCCGTTGTCCGCAAACGCGCAAACATCGCGCGCGATAGCTCGCCGCGTTCGACGGACTGCTGCGCCGCCGCGCAATCCTTTTCGTTCGCGCCCAGAATTTCTTCCGCGCGAGCTTCGATGGCGTTTGCCGCGGCCAGAAGCGCTTCGTTCCGGCGCTCGCCCGAAAGCGTCGCCAGGACGTGCGCGGCTTTGCGCGCCCGGCGGATGAGATGGTGAATGTCGGAGGCTTCGAGTTGTTTTTGCACCACGCTCATTTGCGATCCAGTAAAACGATATTATCGCGCTTTACGAGCACAGTTGCACGCTTGCTCGTTTGGCCGCCACCGGGCGTGTGCGAACCGTTCCCGATCATCCCTTGCGCGTCGCCGCGCGAATAATCCGAAATCCCGCGCGCGAATTCGACGCCCTCCTCGTCCACGATGCTCACAACTTCCGCCGCGTCAAATTCTCCTTCGACGCCCGTGACGCCGGAAGCCAAGAGACTCGCCTTGCCGCCGGTGAGCGCCTCGCGCGCTCCCGCGTTGACGATCACTCGCCCGCGCACCCCCGCGGCGTACGCGATCCAGCGCCGCTTTCCCGCCATCCGCGTCCTCGACAAAAACACGGTGCCCGCAGGTTCGCCATCAAAAATTTGCCCGAGCGCGTCCGGCTTTGTGCCGTTCGCAATCACGGCGACGCCGCCCGCCTGCATGGCGATTTCCGCCGCTTCGAGTTTCGTCAGCATGCCGCCGCGCCCTCCCTCGGAGGGACCAAACGCGAGCGATTTCAATTCCGGCGTGATTTCCTCCACCAGAGGAATTATTTTCGCGCCTGCCTCTTTCGAGCCGGACAGCCCGAGTTGCATCAATCCGTCCACGTCCGTGAGCAGAACGAGCAAGTCGGCTTCGATGTGGCTCATCACCAGTGCTGCCAGTCGATCGTTGTCGCTGAAGATCCGTTCGCCCGCGCGAATGTTCAGGTAGTCCAGTTCGGCCGTCGAGACCGTATCGTTTTCATTGACGATGGGCAGCACGCCAAGCTTCAGCAATGCTTCCATCGTTTCCCGAAGATTGGAATACCTCGTGCGATCGACGAAATCTCCCTCGGTCAGCAGCACCTGCGCGAGCTGAACGCCATGCGTCTGAAAAAGTTTTTCATATTCATGCATCAGCAAACTTTGTCCCACCGCCGCGCACGCCTGGCGCATCACCATGTCGTTCAACCGGTCGCGATGCAGCCCGAGCCGCCCGCGTCCCAGCCCCACGGCGCCCGAAGACACCAGCACAATTTGCCGGCCGTCTTTTTTCAGGCGGGCAATCGTGCGGGCCACCGGCTCGAGATGGCTGGCGTTAAATTGACCGTCGCCCCCCGTCACAATTCCCGTGCCCAGCTTGATGACCACGCGGCGCGATGCCCGCAGCCGCTTTTGCTGTTCGCTTTCCAATAGATGATCCTTTATGGCAATTACTGTATCACCTTCGCCGCGGAGTTGTGATCCCTGCCTGGCGATTGATTGCGGATTTAGTCCTTGTGGATGGCGGGAAGGGCGCACGAGTAGGACAGGCTTCAGCCTGTCGCTTTTGATTAGCGTGGGATCACAAGACAAGACAGGCTGAAGCCCGTCCTACCAACCTCTCAAAGGTCTCTTCGGCCTTCCATGGCTTTCATCATGGTGACTTCGTCGGCGTATTCCAGGTCCGCGCCCACGGGAATCCCGACGCCGATGCGCGTCACGCGCACGCCGAGCGGCTTCAGGAGCTTCGAGAGGTACATGGCCGTGGCCTCGCCTTCGGCGTTGGGGTTGGTGGCGATAATAATTTCCTCGACCGTGCCTTCCTTGAGCCGTGTAATCAAGCTCTTCAAGTGCAATTGATCGGGCCCGATGCCGCGCAGTGGCGCGAGCGCTCCGCCCAGCACGTGATACAGGCCGCTGTACTGGCGCGTTTTTTCGATGGCCATGATGTTGTGCGGCTCTTCGACCACGCAGATGGTTTTGCGGCTGCGCGTCGAACTCGAGCAGTAGAGACAAGGATCGACGTCGGTGATGTTATTGCACACCGAACAAATTCGCATGTTCAGCTTGGCGTCGCGAATGGCGTCGGCCAGCGCCAGCGCGCTTTCGGACTCCGTGCGCAGAATGTGAAACGCCAGGCGCTGCGCGGTCTTCGCTCCAATGCCGGGCAGGCGTTTCAGTTGATCGATCAGCCGCTCGACGGGCTCGGCGAAATCAGGCATGTGAATTGTTCCGTGACGGAGTGAGGCGGGTCAAAGAATCCAGATTCACTCGCAGTGTTGGCTTCAAAAAATTCTCAAAGGGCGCGGCTTAAAACAAGCCGGGAATTTTCAGTCCTGCCATTCCCGGAATTCCGCCCGTCAGGTTTTTCATCTGGTTGGTGAGTTCTTCATCCACGCGGCGGCTGGCTTCGTTCACGGCTGCGCGAACCAGGTCCTGCAGCAATTCCTGATCTTTCCCCACAAACACTTCGGGATCGATATGAATTTCGGTGAGTTGTTTCTGGCCATTCATCTTGACCGTGACCATGCCGCCGCCGGCCGAGGCTTCCACCTGCACGGTTTCGACCTGCTTCTGCAAGCCCTCCTGCATCTGTCGAAACTGCGTGAGAATCTGCTGCAGCGCTTTCACTTCCATGGTCTACTCCTCGCCCCGGCGTTTCACGTCGGAAATCCGCCCGCCGAATCGGTCCAGCATCGCGCGCACGATCGGATCTTGCTCGAACTTGGCGCGCAATTCCCGCGTGCCGTTGGAAGTTGTTCCTCCCACCTGCACGGCCTCCAGTTTAACACAGACGCGCACCGTCTGGCCGAGGATGCGGCTGGCAACGTTGCGTAAACGTTCCATGGGGTCGCGCGCCTGCAACATCTCCGCGAGAGCGCGGTTCTCGGTCGGAAAAAATAATCGCACTTCGCCGCCGCTCATCTCCCAGCGCGACGCGTGTCCCACGAGTTCGCCCAGAAATTTTTCCTGCGCGAGGATCGCGTTCTTGATGGACTCGACTTGAGCCTCCACGAGCCCGTCGCCCGCGGCCGCGGACCGCGCGATCACGCCGGGCATCGCTGCGGGGACGGGAGCGGCATTTTCCGGACGCGGCGCGGGAGCGGCTTGCACCCTCGCGGGCGCAGCGGCCGCAGCAGCGCCCTGTGATATTGCGGGGGAATACGCCGCGGAAGGGGCTGCGGGCGCCGCGGATGGCGCTTGCGCCAGGGCGCTTGAGGATCGCGCCGGCGTGGAAGTTGCCGGGGCTCCGCCTTCGAGGTCAGCAAGAATTTCTTCCAGCGGCGCGAGGCGCGCCGCGTTCACCATGCGCAGCAAGCCCATCTCCAGGTGCAGCCGCGCATCCGGCTTGCGGCGAAGATCCTCGTCGGTGTGCAGCAGGATCTGGAAAAAGCGGGTGAGGTCTTCCTCGCCGAAAAATTCGGAAGCTTTCTTCAAGCGCGGCCGCTCGTCGGCGGGCGCGGCAATCAGTTCGGAATCCGCCCCGCACACACGCGCGACAAGCAAATTGCGAAAATGGCCGATGGCTTCGCGGCAGAAATGTTGCAGGTTTTGCCCCTCGGCGAGCAACCTGTGCACGAGCGAGAGCACGCGGTCGGCCGACCGTTCCTGGATCGCGCCGGTCAACTCGTCCAGAATTTCTCCCGGGACGACGCCGAGCAGTTCGCGAACCTGCGTGTCCGTAATTGTTGAGCCGCAATAAGCGCGCGCCTGTTCGAGAAGCGAGAGTCCGTCGCGCAAGCTGCCCTCCGCGGCGCGGGCCATCACGCCGATGGCGCCCGGCTCCGCGGTCAGGCTTTCCTTCGCGCAAATATCTTCCAGCGCGGTCGAGATTTCAGCGAACGACAGCGCGCGAAAATGGAAATGCTGCGAGCGCGAACGGATCGTGTCGGCCAGATTTTCCGGTTCGGTCGTGGCCATCACGAAGATGACCTTGTCGGGAGGTTCCTCGAGCGTTTTCAAGAGCGCGTTCGAGGCTTCATCGGTGAGCATGTGCGCCTCGTCGAGGATCACGACTTTGTAGCGGCCGCCGGCGGGAGCGTAGCGCACCATCTCGCGCAATTCGCGAATCTGGTCGATGCCGCGGTTGGAAGCCGCGTCGATTTCAATCACGTCCAGGGAATTCCCGAGGCCGATTTCACGGCACGAATCGCACGCGTTGCAGGGTTCCGCGGCGGGCCCCTTCGCGCAGTTGAGCGCCTTGGCCAGGATGCGCGCGGTGGTTGTTTTGCCCACGCCGCGCGCTCCGGAAAAAATGTAGGCATGCGCGACGCGCCCGGATTGAATGGCGTTGGAGAGCGTGCGTGTGACGTGCTGCTGCCCGACTACATCGGCAAACCTTTGCGGACGCCATTTCCGCGCGATGACCTGGTAGCTCATGCTCATTGAACTCGCAAATCAAAAACTTAGCACAGAGAACACGGAGGAGCACAGAGGGCCACTGAGAATTCCTGGCCCCTTCGCTGTAGCCCGCCTCTTCAGAGGCGGGGCCTTCCGCTCCTCGTGGAGAAATCCCCGCCCCTGAAGAGGCGGGCTACAATATACACAGAAACCGGAAAAGCCACTGCAATCCAAATCGTAACTGAAAATTTCCTGCGTACTGCAGATGAGAGGAACTTCGGGTACTCCGCGGCACACGAAGCGATCCCGGTACCGTTGCTCCCTTCCGGGCCTGGCGGGGTTCGCGGGACTTCGTCGCACAGAGCCCGAAGTTCCACGCATCGGCAGCCGCTCCACTCGCAAGCGGCTGCCATCGCAGTCTAGCACAGCGCCGCGCGCGAAAAAAGAAAACCGCTGGACAGGAAAAGTTGGGCCAGCGCCGGTTTGAGTAGCACAGGCACTCTTGCCTGTGCGATTTTTGCGATTGATTGTGAGTCGTGAGGCTCATTTGACTCACAAAACCGCACAGCTCCGCCGCGGCGGATGGCTGTACTACTCAACCATTCTAAAGCGCCGGGTAAGCGATTTGCATGAATGTGTCGCTGTTGAACAATCCCTTGCCCCAGACCGGATCGAGATCGTCGAGAGGTTTTGCGGCCACCGCTTCCTGCACGGACTTGCCGGAGGACTTCAGTTTCTGGAGCCGCTCGCGAACCGTCGTGAGCATGTCGCGATATTTCAGGAGGTCGGCTTTGTTGCCGAGAGCGCCGTGCCCGGGAACAATTTTCGTATTGTTGTCGGCGACAGCCAATAGTTTCGTCGCGCCCGCGATCATGCCGCTGACGCTCCCGCCGGTCCCGTCGTCGATGTAGGGATAAATGCCGTTGAAGAAGACGTCGCCTGTTTGCAGAACATTGCCCTTCTCAAAATGAAGATAGATGTCGGAATCCGTGTGCGCCGGCGGGATGTGTACGAGTGATACGTTTTCGCCATTCATCGTTATCTTATGGCTCTGTGCAAAAGTTTGCTGCGGCAAAGCCTCAGCAGGAGAAGGCGCAAAGGTCAGGTTCAGAACGGCGAGCGTATGCGTTTCGGACATCCGTTTCTTGGTGTTCACATGCGCGACCAGAGTTGCCCCCGCGGCGCGCAGCGACGCGTTGTTGTCGGAGTGATCGAAATGCCAGTGCGTGTCAATCACCGTCTTGATCGGCGTTTTCCCGATGGCGTCCAGCGCATCTTTGAGATGCGGCCACGCCGGCTGCACGAACGTGTCGCCCATCAATTTTCCGTCCGCCCCATTCAGCACCACCACGTTCCCGCCCGGACCGGACAGCAGCGTGATGCTGTCCGTAAGCTTTTGCGATTCAATCGGCATGCCGCCAAATTGCGCGCGCATGGCGGCGACTTGATCGCCCGCCGGCGCTTGCTGCGGAAAGCCTGGACTTGCCGCATGTACGATTGCTGCCGGAAAGAACCGGGCCGCCAGCGCTCCTCCCGTCAAGCCAGCCGCGGCCAGCAACATTTCGCGTCGCGTGAAGAACTTCATCGTGGGATTGGATTCCATGGCAAATCCTCCTCAATCAGGATTGTTTTTTCGCTCTCTGCACAAGCCCGCAATATACTCTTCCGAGCCACCACATACAATCACACGCTTCCTTATCCATCCAACGTCGGCACCGCAGAATGGCTAGAACACGGCTTCATGAGTGATCTTCGTGGGACGCGGCTTAGCCTCTGAAGTTCAATCAAACTTGTTTCGTTGCCGATTTGTGAGATGAGTTGCAGAACTATCCGCGATGTTGGCGTTCCGAAACATAACCGAATGCTTTCAGAGCAACGCCAATAGCACTGCGGAGAATGATGGGACCGGACTTTACCTCCGCATCCGGCCTGGCGCGCTCCCGCAGAGCGCGGCCGGGCGCGCAGCGCCAGCGCATGGCCTCACGTCACGAGGCGTAGCCCGCTCACGGCCGCGCGAGCGGCCGGCGCGATTGGGTGGAGGATCCCATGAAACGCATCGTGTTGTCTCCTCGTGTATCGTTTGCCGCTGTTGTGTTGCTGTTCGCCGCTGCCGCGATCCCAGCTTGCGCGCAAATCCATGAACTTCTGCAGGGCACCGAGGTGCACCTGCGCTTGCTGACCGGCTTGAGCACCGCCGTCGCCAAGAGTGGTGATCCCTTTGTCGCCGAAGTGGCCCAGCCGGTTTATTTCAGCAGCCAGGTGATCCTGCCCGCCGGAGCCCGCGTTCACGGCACCGTCGGCGGAGTCATTCACTCCCGCCATTTTTCGATTTTTCGCGGCCAGGCGGCCATGAGTCTTTCGTTCCGCGACCTCGAGGTCGACAGCCGCATTTTCCCGGCAAAGATGAGCATTTTGCGCCTGGAGCGTCCATCCACGGAAGATCGGGAAGGAAAAAGAAGGAGGGACGTCAAAGTCGATGAGGGCCAAGTGGTCGAAGCCAAGCATGACCTCAAGGGCGACATCCTGGGCGGTGCCATCGGAATTGGCGGCGGATCCCTCGTGGGTGCGGTGTTCAGCAACGTTTCGCGCGGTTTCGGGTTTGGAATGATCGGCGCCGCCGTCTACATTGTGGAACGCAAAGGCAAGGAAGTGGATTTGCCGGCGCAGACGATCATCAGAGTTCGAATGGACAACACGGTCAGTTTGCCCAGATTCACGGCCGATAACGGTGAAAGGGAATTGGGCAAGGCCGACGCGGAATAACTACGAGAGCCGCCGGCATCGAACGGGGAATTGTCCGGGAACGCCGTTCTCTTGAAGGGCGTCCAGCAAACCGCCAATCGGGAGATTGTCATTCCCGGCGGCGGCGTCCCGTTCCTGCAGGCAAAAATTGGGCTTATAAGTCACTTCATGGAAACTTTTGAGCCGGCGCAGTTGGCGTGAAATGCGGCGGCGGAAAGTTCATCCTCGCCAAGGCTCCTTGCGCCCATGGTCAAACGAACGCCTGCGTGTTTCATCGGAATGATTACTAACAGTATAATATACTCATAGTGAAAATTATTGCCATCCGTGCCCGGCGGCTCGACGCTTTGTTCCTGTCTGAAACTATGATTTACGATCCCACAGGGAATTCAGTATTTCCAAGTTCTTAGCCGCATTAAATCCCGACTGAATTTGCCGGTTTCTTCTCGGCCCGCTTCAGGAATCGGTACAAGCTGGTGCGTCCAATCCCGAGCATTTGAGCTGCCCGAACGCGATTGCCTTCACAGGCCTCGAGCACACGGCGGATATGTTGGCGGCGGACCTCCGCCAATGGGAGCGGCCGCCAGCTCTCCCCGCCCCGCCCGTTCTGGGCGGCGGGCTTCAGCAGATTTTCAGGCAGATCGTCCGTATCGATGAAGTCATTCACGGAGGTAAGGCACGCGCAGGAAATCACGTTTTCGAGTTCGCGAACGTTGCCAGGCCAGTCATGCTGGTACAGGATGGTTTGGGCTTTTCTGGTCAGGCCTTTTATTTCTTTGCTGTAGGCCTCATTGTATTTTTTCAGGAAATATTGAATGAGCAACGGAATATCGTCCAGCCGCTCGGACAGGCTGGGCACGCGGATCTGGATGGTGCTGAGGCGGTAAAATAAATCCTCACGGAAACGCCCGGCCAGAACCTCGGCGCGCAAGTCACGGTTGGTGGCGGCAATGAGCCTCACGTCCACGCGGCGCACTTCAGGAGAGCCGACGCGCTGGATTTCCCGGTTCTGAATCACGCGCAGCAGTTTGGCTTGCATGGGAAGCGACGTTTCTCCCACTTCGTCCATAAAAACGGTCCCTCCATTGGCGTATTCGAACAAACCCGGGCGGGTGTCGGTCGCGCCCGTGAAAGCGCCGCGCATATGTCCGAAGAGCTGGCTTTCGAGCAGCGTATCGACCATCGCCGAGCAGTTGCAAACCGCGAAGCGCTGTTGCGCCACAGGGCTCATCTGGTGAATAGATTTGGCGATCAATTCCTTGCCGACGCCCGTTGCCCCAATCAACAGAATGTTGGTATAGTGTCGCGCCACTTTGCGGACCATTTCGAACACTTCCACAATGGCCGGGCTACGCCCGACGATTCCGTGAAACTCCAGGTCGCCGAGAAGCTGCTGCTCCAGGCCGCGGATTCGCTTCCGCTTGTGGAATGACTCGGCCAGTTCGTCCAAGGATTTCTTAAGACGCGAACGGTCAACGGGTTTAGGGACATAATCGTAGGCGCCGCGTTTTACGGCCGCAACAGCGTTCTCCAGCGAGTAATAACCCGTCATGAGCACGGCGTAAACGCCCGGATCGCGGTGTAGCGCCTGCTCCAGGAACTGTAGGCCATCCATTCCCGGCATCTTAATGTCGGACATCACCACGCGCACGCGGCCCTGGTCGATCAGTTCGAGCGCGTAATGGGGGTCGCTCGTGCCAATCGAGCTGTAGCCGAGGCAGCGCAGGGATTCTTGCTGCATCTCAACCATGCCGGGCTCGTCATCCAAAACACAGACCGTCATGGCTTCGTCGGAGCTACCTCGGACAAAATGGCCTTCTTTGGGAGGTACAGTCAAAGTGTTCATGATGAATCACTGGCAAGGGCAATGCCAAAAACATCAGGCAAGTTTGTGGGAATTGAAAATTATCCTCTGGGCATCAGAGCTGGACGGAACCCATTGTAAGTTCACTGCAGAGAATCAATTAGGGCGGGGTAGATCAAAATCATTTCTTGCCAGGAGGCGTGGGCCGGTTCGAATGGACATGCAGGTCTAGAATCGATTCAAATAACCCGTTCCAATTTGGGGAGGAATCCCCTTGGCCTGTGCCAAAGGCGGATTCCCTTAGGCCTGTGCTCGACCTAGTTGGCGACACTTTCGTCCATCTCGCTCAAGTAAGCGAAAAACTCGAATTCTTCCGCCGGGTACCGGATGATTCCTCCGAGGTCCGAATCCATTTGGCAGTAATTGCCATGCGTATAGCATAGCTCCAGCATGCGGTCGGGAGTTGGGGAAGTCGCGAGGCGAACTTCCTCACCAGTGGCGAGCCGGTCATGAGTCGTGGCCATCATCGTATCTGGTTTCATTGGAGGACCTCCTCACGTTGCAACTCCACTTCGACTTCGCGCACGTCGCAGACACTTGGCAAATCCTCTAAGACATTGGATGCGCTTTTCACCGCCAGAGATTCCTTCGAGCGCGGGTGCAATTGCGCCAGCCCCATCTTGCACAAACCGTTACAATCCATGGGCCCGACACTATGGACCCGATAGGCGACGGGAACGGTTCCACTGGAGGGTCCCGAGCTCAGCAATCGGATAAAGACAATGGCTCCCTCCGGCAACGCACGATGCAACTGCACTTTCTTTTCACCGCCAGGTGTCCAAAACAAATCGGTTCTCTCCGCGAAAAAGCTGTTATCCAGCCCCCAGCCCGAAATTTCAATTCGATAATCGCCGGAGGAGTTGTATGAGTTACCCATCGAAACCACGCTCCCGCATCTGTCTTATGCAGACGACGGGCCAGAGTGTAAAAATTCTCAAATGTTGAAAGGGAAGGATTTATGCAGCTGGTACTAATGGAAAGACCCGGGTAGGAAGGGACAAATTGAGACAGCTGTGCAATTTTGAAACAAAAGGGTGAGCTGGGCGACTCATCCCATGAACCGAGTCGCGCGCCACGCAGCCTAGCTTCCGTGAACTCCCGCGTAAAGAGTGCGCAGCGCAAAGAAAAAGACGGGCTGGAAAATTCTGTCGAACAGCGACCAGGCAATAATCAAACCGAGCAAGGCGAAGTTCCCGGAATGCTGCACCCAGTCGAGGTAGCGCTGGGCGGCGCCTTCCGGCATAACCACCATGATCCCGGCGTGGCCGTCTAGCGGGGGCACTGGCAACAGATTGAACGTGCCCAGAAGCAGATTCAGAATGAAAAGGATGCTCAGAGCAGAAGTGAGAAACGTAGGGTCCCCCGCATTTGCCGGTGACACCAGATTGGCGTAACCTCGGATGAACTCCGGTTCCCGAAAGTAGCCCGCCCCCAGGCCTATCCGAATGGCAATCCCCGCGAGAATCATGAGCGTGAAGTTGGCCGCCGGCCCCGCCAGCGCCATCCACGCCGAGCGGCGAGGATACTGCCGCTGCCATGCAGGGTTGAATGGGGCGCTGGCCCAGCCGATCATCCAGCCGCCCACCAGGAAGGAAAGAATGGGCACAACGACCATCCCAAAAGGCGAGCGGCGAATGTGCGGAATCGGGTTGAGCGTCACCTGCCCGCCTTCGGCCGCGGTCAAGTCGCCGCCGAGCTTGGCGACGAGGGCGTGCGCGGCTTCGTGGCACGTAGTCGAGAAGAGAAAGACGATGTACCAGATCGCGCCTAGGGCCAGGTCGGGTGTATTCATAATCGCGGCCAACGCAAATAGAATGGCTCCGGGGCCTGGACTCGAACCAGGATAACCAGCTCCAAAGGCTGGCGTGCTACCAATTGCACTACCCCGGACCGGAGCCAAAAAGTGTAGCAGAGAAGGCAAATTCGGCACAGCGATTCCACCCCCTGAGTCGCAAATTAATAGAGAAATCAAAATCCCGACCCCACGAAACCCACGAGGGATCGGCCACCCGGAAGGTCAAAACCTTCTCAAAGGCTGGCCCACCCGCCCCGGCCATCCGAATTCTGGCGACAACCATAACGGTGTCGGTCTTTTCTAGCTTAGTGTGCGGTTTGGAATGCGAGTAAACTAGGTTCTATGACTTTGCCAATACCTCAAAAATCTACCGCGTCTCATTTCTACAAGTATTCTGGTCCTGCCAACCTTGGCTGGCTAAAAGACATTCTGCATAAACACGAGATTTATCTGCCGAATCTGACTCAACTTAATGATGACAACGATGGCCTGCCACGCTTGGCGATGCAGTCAGAACAAGAAATGGCAGATTTTTTGTGGAGCAAATTTAGCGAGCGGAATCCGCGCATTTCTCCGCAAGAGCTTGAGCACGAAGAAAAGGTTATACGTTTCAACGTCCGTTTGCACGGCCCCGCCGCACTTCATCCGAGCATTGTTCAGCTTTTGGATGAGCAACTGAAGGATTTTAGAATCTATTCAATGGCCAAGCGATATGACATGGGCAACCTCTGGGCTTTGTATGCAGACGGTCACCGTGGATATTGCCTAGAATTTGAAAACGTGGGACCAATGTTTGAGCATGCAAAAGATGTGAACTACCTAGATTTGAAGGACATGGAGATTTCAATAACAGACTCTTCTCTTTTGAGCGGATATTTTTTGTTTTGCAAGTCGCGTGAGTGGAGTTGCGAAGAAGAAGTGAGACTTGTCCTGCCCCGCAAAGACGGAAGAATTAAAGTGAAATTTGACCCTGCTTGGCTCACCCGGATAATTGTGGGCAAAGCCATGTCGGAAGAAAACAAGAACACAATTCGTCTTTGGGCGAAGGAACGCAAACCTGAATTGGCTGTGGCCACTACCTACTACGATGCAACCCAACGTGCGATAAGACTTCACGACGATTGGAATAAAAAACAGCCCAGGACGGGTGGCCCAGGCATTGAATGATTTGGAAGTGAGGAGCACCCGCGACGTGTATTTGCGGTGAATCTGGGGTGAGTGATGAAATACGCCGGCTACGCATGGACGGTTATTCTAGGTGTAGCGGCTCTCGGCGTAGAAATCATGCTCTTTCTCCACAATTTGCAGCCATTTGAGCGAATTGTCGTTAGCCTCTTGGTGATGATCTATATCAATCTTGTCTTTGCAACGGCCAGTCTGTCGCAGCAAATCTCAAAATTGGCACTCGGCTTGAGTGTATTCATCTTGAGAAGTGAATCTAGGGTTATCGGAGAAGAAACGGAAGAAGTCCTCGAAGCCAAGGACCTTCTAAAGGAAACGGAAGAGAAGGCGCGGCAAACCGAAATCAAGTTCTATATAAACGCAGTGTTCAACAGCATCATATCGCTGCTCGCGATTGCCAACCTTCTTATCGCAACCTTATCTTGACATTGATCTCAATCCAAAAGTCTGTCTTGATCGGTCCCTTTTCAGGAATGGTTCAAG
>Ga0210384_10000066_pt1 | contig 152110 bp, 135 predicted proteins | sample IncBWH2MmetaG_FD_160574 | JGI IMG/M metagenome (GOLD analysis project Ga0210384, IMG submission 160574) | Forest soil microbial communities from Barre Woods Harvard Forest LTER site, Petersham, Massachusetts, United States - Inc-BW-H-2-M | ecosystem: Environmental > Terrestrial > Soil >...
GCGAACCGCCCATAACTTCCATGTTCTCTAGATTTTGCGTGTAAGTCCTTAAAACTCAAAGATCTAGCACATAGTCATAAAATAACTCATGTGTTTTCAATATTTTGCACGCGACAGGGGGAGGGGGGGGTACCCAGTACTAAACAGTAAACTCCGTCCCGATTTAGGAAACTGCAAGGCTCCAAGGAATGCCTGAACTTGGCTGCAGCTTTGGGCAAGATCGCTGCTCGACCCGCCCTTGACTGAAAGCATCCCCACGCCGATCTCCCGTCGTGAGACGGTGTACGATGCAGTATGAAACGAATCGGCGGCTGTTTGCGACTTCTCAGCGCGGTCCTGCTGGCCTTGCTGGTGTTGCAAGGCTGCAACGCACTTAACCCCTTGTGCGGAAGTGCTCGGCCAGCGCCGATCATTGGGTCGCTTTCTCCGAGCACGGTTACGCTCGCGGAAGTGCAGAAAGGCTTTCTACTGACTGTGAATGGTAGTCAATTTGTTTCGTCTTCTGTCGTGGTGGTCAACGGGACCGCGCTAAGCACTCTAGCCACCAGCAGTCAGCAGTTGCAAGCCACGATTACAACCGCGGTGATCTCCGCGGCTGGAACGGCCAGCGTGACGGTCAACACTCCGAGTGGGAACTCGGGCTATGCTGGCTGCACCAGTGGTGGAACCAGCCACGCCCTCGTCTTGACGATCACCTAAAGCGAGGACTGACGGAGAGGGTGCTGAGCGGGATAGGAAGAACGTCTACTCCTATGGACTGCATCCGGGTTGAGAGTTTCGCGACCCTCCCTTTCCGCAAAGGCCGCCGACAAGGGTGGGGCACCCTCATTTGCTTTCGGGATATTCCAGAGGTACATCGCGGCGTAGGCCCGCCACGGTCGCCAGGATTCGGCGCGTTGCTCTAACTCGCGAGGGCTCGCGACCGCCAGGGCGCGGAGTAGACCGAGGTCGCTGGAGGGGAAGGCGTCGGGTTCGCCGAGGGCGCGCATGGCGACATATTGGGCGGTCCATTTGCCGATGCCGGGAATCTCGCACAGACGGGTGAGGAACGCGTCAGAGTCCACGACTCCCTCGAAATTGATTTGTCCGTCGCAGACTGCACGGGCAAGGGCGCGGATGGTTTCGGCTCGCGCTCCGGGCATGCCGATGCTGGCGAGGTTGGCATCGGCGAGAACCTCAGGTGGAGGAAATAAATGTGTGAGATTGCTTGCGGCGGAGAGCGGCTGTCCGAAAGCTCTGACGATCCGGCCGGCAAGGGCAGTCGCGCCTTTGACGGTGATTTGTTGTCCGAGAATCGCTCGGACCGCTAGCTCGAAACCGTTCCAGCATCCTGGCACACGCAGGCCAGGATGCGCTGCAGCCCGCTCGGCCAGGACCGGGTCTGTTCGCAGGCCTCGCATGATGGCGGCCCAATCGGCGTTCAGATCAAACATGGCGCGGATGCGTTCGACGATAAAGAAGAGCGAGCGCGGATTGCCGAACTGAACTCGCACCGCGAGAGCGACATTCGGTTCGTCGAACGAGACCTCAAAATAGCCGTGACTGCCGTTGACGGAAATTGAACGACGATAACTGCCCCCCAGTTCCACCGCTTCGACGCCGGGTGTGGCGCGCGCTGCCAAAAAGTTCAACATCGAATTCCAGTCATAGGGCGGACGGAAACGCAGGCGGAAGAAATAGTGATTTTCCGGCTGGGGCACGGTCTGCCGCGCCAGGCGCCGGATTTGGGTTGGGGTGCGATGGTAGACCTTGCGGATGCCGGCGTTGAAGCGGCGCACGCATCCGAAACCGGAAGCGACGGCGACCTGACTCATCGGCAGACTGGTTTCGTCGATGAGCTTCTTGGCAAAGTGCAAGCGTCGGGTTTGCGCCACGGCGAGAGGGGTGGCGCCCAAGTGGCGGAGGAACAGCCGACGCAGATGGCGCGAGCCGACTCCCAGACGTTCGGCAAGGGCCTCCACGCCACCGTCTTCCAATCCACTCTCGCTGATCAGGCGCAGCGCCCGCGAAACTGTGTTTGGCGTTCCCAGCCAGGCCGGCGTTCCGGGCGAGCATTCCGGACGGCAACGAAGACAGGGTCGAAAACCCGCTTCCGCGGCCGCTGCGGCAGTTGGAAAGTAGCGGACATTTTTCTCCTGACAGGTGCGAGCCGGACAAATCGGACGGCAATAAACTCCGGTTGTGAGAACGGCAATGAAGAACTTGCCGTCGAAGCGGGCATCGCGCGAGAGCCGGGCTCGGGAACAGACTTGCCAATCGAGATTCATAGGATCCGCGAGCCTCATGATATCCGATCGCGAGAGGCGGACTAGACGTTTTCGGACCAGGATCGAAGAGCGGAAGCGGGGACGACATGGTCCCTGGCTTCATCTGAAGTTGACCAGGCTGCTTAGAAGATCGGGACGAGGTTGTGTTTCTTCTGATAGAGCTGGCGGTCGACCGCACGCAGCACGTCTTCCACCTCGCTGCCGGTGACGTAGGCCGCGACGCCCCAACTGAAAGAAAGCTGGTAGCTCTTGCCACTGGAAAGGTTCCACTGCTCCAGAGCCCGGTGCAGGCGGCGGACAGGAAAGTCGGAGTCTTCTTCGCTGGTATCGGGCATGACCACGAGGAATTCGTCGCCGCCCTGGCGGAAGACGATGTCGCCTCCGCGAAAACTGGTAGTGAGCATCTTGGCAAATTCTCTCAGCAGCAGGTTGCCCTCGATGTTCCCTAGCTTGGAATTGATGGCACGGAAACCATCGAGGTCGATGGTCAGGAATGTCAGATGACTGGAGAGGCGATTGGCGCGCGCCACTTCTCTCGGAATCAGTTCGTTCATGGCGCGCCGGTTTAACAGTTGGGTCAAGGGATCAATGAGGGAAAGGCTTTCCAGCCGTTCGTTCAAAACCAGTTCGCTGATCAGTGCGCGGCGGGTGTTGTTGAGGGTGATTTTTTGCCCGACCAGGTAAATATTAAAAAGTAGAACCAGCGAGATCAATCCGAAGAAGAGTTGCGGCAGGTAGGCGTGTTCGACGCGGATGACTCGCTGCGCCCAGATGACGTTGGGCAGAACCAGCGCCAGCATTCCGCCGGTGAGTACGAGGATGACCAGTATTACGATCGACCACAACTGCAAGTCGCGTCCCGAGAGTTGCTGAATCTCCCGCTGGATTTGTTCCGCGCGCGCCAACATCGTGGACGGCGGCGCAGTCTGTTCCTCTCTGGTCTGCATTCCCCCTCCGCATCGGACAAAGCTTGTCCGGCGAATACTGCTGCTGATAATTCTCTACTGGAAGCGCAGCCTGGAGCGAGGCGGAAGTACGCTTGCGAGTTACGTTCGTAATCGAGCGACTGGTCGATGCGGAATGCGGGTGGGTTTCTCCGAAAGACGGCGGAACAAACTGAGTGAGGATGAACCAGGAAGTAGTTAACCGTTCTCAGTTCTCGGTCAGTGTCACGCCTGGTTGACGTCTACTAAGACATTTCTTCCAGCTTCTTTGCGCAGAGTGATCTCGAGAGTTTGGCCGACGGGAAGGGCGTTGCGCATGTCTCCCTCGAGGGCGAGGATCTGCGAAGCACCGCCGCCGTCGGAAAGAGTGACGATGGACTTATTGGGCTGGCCTACGTTGGACTCGAAGAACACGACCTCGTTTACTTTGCCGCGGGCTTTCAGGCGGGAGCCATCCGACACTGGCCCGGTTGACGGTGCGGCCAGAGGACTCCGGCTGGGGGCAAACGCGGACTTTCCTTTGCGCAACTCGATTAAGACGTTCAGGCCAAGAATGCCCGAAATGGACAACAGGATGAGCGACATGAACAGCCCGTCCAGCGTGGTTGGCGAGCCAAATATTACGATATAAAGGATGCCCAGGAGAGGAAGAAGCGCGAGGAACAGCGAAGTCAACAAGACCATAGGTTTCTCAGAGAAAGCGGCTTACGGGAAACAGACTAGCAGAAAATCCAGGAGTTTTGCAGGGAGGGATCAGGATCAGGCACATTGATCGCGCCAGTCGCCAATTTCCTTGAGGCCTTCGCGACGGGTTTGCTCGAACAGGCGGACACGATGGCGGATGTGCTCGAACTCATGAATATCTGCCCAGACTTCGGCCTGCCAGTGCTCTTCATGGACCGAGGTTTCGCCGCAAGTGGCACAGCGGGTGTGAAGCCGGCGGACCACGGGGCCGGTTGGCGTGGCGTGAGCAGTGGGCAATTCGATGAAGATACAGCGCACTTCCTGGATGTTTTCGTTAGCGTCGATTACGTGCTCGTAGCGAAGCAGGAAGCCAAATCCGAGCTTACGAGCTTCGGCTTCGGCCTCGGCGCGGGTCTGAAACGGGCCGTATTCGGCTCGCAACTGTTCGATGGAGTCACAAGCCATCCAGAAGCTTTCTTTAGTGGTCATTTCCTACCTCGAATCGCGGACTGCAGGGTTGCGACGCAGCAAAACCCGAGCGCACGCTGGAGGCAGTGCAATTGGAATGCCGCGGAACCGCCGTCAAATGCTTGTGAAACTGCGCTTTCCGGAGATGTGCCCACGAAGCGCGCAAGCTTTGTGCAAGCTTTTGCAGCGTTTTCCCTTGCCCGGTTCGGAAGGCTGCCCCATCGGGTGGCCCATCCGTTCATTGGGCGACAGGGGAGTGTGAAGTAGAATCATGGCACCCAGCGCTCGCTTTTTGAAGCGCCTGGTCTGGTTATGGGTAAACGCCGAGAGCCTCGCAAGGAAATGAAAGTTCCGGTCCGAATTTTCGGGACTGACAGTAACGGGCAGATCTTCTCAGAGAAGGTATTTTCCGTTAACGTCAGCCAGCAGGGGGCGGAACTCATCGGAGTGCAAGCCCAGCCCAAAATAGATGAAATCGTGGGCTTGACCTACGGCGTAACCAAGGCTCACTTCCGGGTGAAATGGGTAGGCCAACCGGGCACTCCTAAGGCAGGACACCTGGGTCTGCTCAATCTGTCTCCGGAAAAAAGCCTGTGGGACTTTCCATTGCCGCCGCCGGGTTACGATGGTGCGGTTCGCGATAAGCGAGAACGACGCACCAGCCCGCGGTTGAAGAGCACGAATTCCGTGGAGATTTACCGCACTGGCGAAACGGCTCCAATCCGTACCAGGACCGCCGATCTCAGCCTGGGAGGATGTTTCCTGGAGATGCCCAACCCCCTCCCGAAAGGAGTACCGATCAGGCTTGCACTCTGGGTGAAGGAATTCAAGTTGTGGGCGACCGCTGAGGTTGTAACCAGCACCCCGGGATTTGGGATCGGAGTGAAGTTTACGGAGATGACGGAGCAAGACCGGAACGAACTTAAGCAATTTGTCGAGAGCCTGGGGCGACTCCGGATTTGAGTCGGAGAAACACACTGGCCCCTTACAACACGCCAGGCGATGGCAGAACGAAGAGCTGAGTTCCCAGATATTCTGCTGGGCGCTTTGCGGGACCTTCGGCGAGGCAACGCTCGACGGCGGCCGAGAGATACAAATGCTGAATGGGTTTCATCAGATAAGCATGTGCGCCTAAAGAGCCTGCTTCGCGAATCTTGTCGGGATCATCCACGCCGGAACACATGATAACCTTCGCCTGTGACCGGTACTCCCGCAGTCGACGCAGAGTTTCGAGGCCATCCATTCCGGGCATCTGCAGGTCGAGCAGCACCACTTCGGGATTAAACCCGCAGCGCAAAACGTGCAATGCCTCACGGCCGCTGCTGGCGGTCTCAACCTGGTATGAGTCGAGTTCCAGTAAGACACGCAGATAACGCTGGATTTCCGGAGAATCGTCGACCACCAGCACGGTTGCTTTGAGCGGATTGCGTCCAGCGTAAGCCATAGGGAGAACAAGACAACTTGCTTCCGAAAATATCGCTTACAGATTTCAGCGCTCGATGCCGCGCCTATTCGCTCGTGATCGTGCTCTGAACGTCCGCTCTAAGGGAAACCGCAGCTTCCCTTGAAACGATTCAATGCGCACTTAATTCGATGCAACCAACCCAACGCCTTTCCAGCGAACATTACTACCCAAGATAGTTGGAGGTGTGTACTCTGAAGAAGGGGCACCGTCAACTGCTTTCGGGCCATCGCAGACTGTTCGTTTTCATGCACATGCATCGCCTCCACAGGGTCATGCACCGTTTCTGGTGCAATTGGCAGGCGACAGGCGAAACGCCGCCCTTGCGTGAGCGCGTATATACCGCAATTGGACCTGATTGCCCAAAGGAGTGAGCGTCTTTCGGGATGAGGCCTGCAATTGTGAAAATCTAGGCCGAAATCAGCCGGGGTGAGCCTTTGGGCCGGGACGGCGATCGCAGTGACCCTTGGTCATCGTCGTTGTCCGCTGCTAGTGCGGGTGCGCGATAGGTGGTTGGGTGCAACGAAGCAGGAACGGACGGCAAACTGGCAGAATCGTGCCAATGAGCGCCGCCGTGAGCGGCAACATAGAGTGCCAACTCCAGGCGGCTCCAGACCCCGAGCTTATCAAACGTATTGCGCAAGTAGTTCTTGATGACTTGCTCCGTGGTGCCGATCACACTGGCGATTTCGCGATTGGTCTGGCCTTCCCAGACCAACATCGCGACTTGAATTTCCTTGGCGGTTAGCCGATCACATGGTTGCATGAGACTCCCTCTGCTCTCTTTGGAATACGGCGGTCGCCAGCTTCACCCGCTTGCGGCCATCCTTGATCCCGGCACGCAGAAACAGCGTACGCAGATGCTGTTTGACGGTCCGGGGACTGATATGCAGTTCTTCCGCGATTTCCTTATTGCTGCATCCTTCGACCAGCAGATGTAGCACCTGTTCATCGCGCCGCGTAATCTTGATGTCGCTGAGATCCAACATGAGCGTGTGTCCTTTCTCCTGCTGACGGAACCTGAATTCGCTTTCTGATTGACTCGAACGCCAGCACTGAAAGCAAAAGCAAGTGGTTCGCCAAAGCTTCGCCCAGATACACGGAGGGATAAAGACCTTTGAATGCCACAGTTTGAGAAATGGCGAAGAAAATCGGTTTGGTTTGGAAGGACCAATCTGGGAGAAGCGGTGCTAAATTGGTCCGGAGAGTGGTCGGCGAGTTGCGAAACTCGCGCTGGATCGCTTATTGGTTCAAAGGGCTGCACTCTCGCAGCAAATACACTTGTTTCAATTCTTCTAAGCGCCGTATCCTCCGGCCGTTCGTGTTCTTAGTCCAGGTTTCTCGATGCACAACTTTACTCTCCCACTGCCAGCTCCGGAATGCGCCGCGACTTGTCACTCATAGCGCAGGGCCACCATGGGATCGACTTTAGTGGCGCGTCGCGCCGGAATGTAACAGGCGGCGAACGCGACCAGAGTCAGGAGGACGGCGACTCCGGCGTAAGTTAACGGGTCGGTGGCACGGACGCCGTAAAGCAGGCTGGCCATCAGTCTCGTCAGCGCCAGTGCTGAAGCGAGGCCCACGCCCACGCCGGTCAGGGCGAGGACTCCGCCACGTCCGAGAATCAGCCGCAGTATGTGCAGCCGGCCCGCGCCCAAGGCCAGGCGTATGCCGATCTCGTGAGTGCGCTGCCCGACTACATAGGAGATGACGCCATAGATGCCGATACTGGCCAGCAGCAGCGCGAGGGCGGCGAAAACACCGAGCAGAATCATCGAGAAGCGCTGCGCCGCAAGCGACTTGGAAATGATCTCGTCAAAGGTCCGGACGTCGTAGACAAACTGCTGACGGTTCATGGTCGTGACCGCATTCCGAATCGAATCAAGGGTCGCGCGATGTGCCTCGTCGGATCGGAGCACTACGCTTACGCCCCCGTTCGTCTGTTGCATTTCTTTGTCCGCCATCTGCATGAAGGGACAATAGAGTTGGGCGTGGAGAGTTTCTCTATCGTCAGAATCGAGGCCCCATTGTTTGATGTGCCCAACCACGCCTACGATTTCTATGGGGCGATTGATGGCTTTTACGTTGATGCGTTTGCCGATTGGATCCTGGCGGGGGAAATATTTGTCGGCAAAGCTTTCATCGATGACCGCAACCAGCGGAGAGCGTTCGTTGTCCTGAGCGGTTAAGAGGCGGCCACGCTGGAGAGGAATTTTCATGGCCTCGAAGTAACCCGGCTCGACCGTGTAACGCAGGGTCCAACTCATGTCCTTGTCGTTCAAAGGCCGGGGTTGGCCGTCGAGCCAGAACAACTCTTCGTCGTCGCCCAGCATCGGAAGGCCGCCACCCGACAAGGAAACCGCTTGAACGTTTGGAACGGAGGCGAGTGTATCGTGAAGCTGGCGATAGGTGGAGCGAGCCGCGTCGGCACTCACGCCGTTGGCTGAAGGCGGCAGGGCAACATCGAATTTAGTAACGTTGTGTGGGTCAAATCCTGGGTTGACGCTCCACAGGCGCATCAGGCTGCGGATCATCAGCCCCGCACCGGTCAGGAGGACCAGTGCCATCGCCATTTCGACTACCACAAAAACGCCCTGGGCGCGGTAACGGGCGCTGCTGGTTCCGCGGCCACCCTCTTTCAGAGTTTCCTGCAAGTTGGACCGCGACGTTTTCAGCGCCGGGGCAAGGCCGAAGAGAATGCCGCCGAAGATTGAAACCACTCCGGTGAAAATGAGGACACGGATGTCCAGTCCGACTTCCTCAGCGCGGGGCAGGGCGACTGGCAATACGGCAAGCGCTGATTTTGTTCCCCAGGCGGCGAGCAGCAAGCCCAGTCCAGCGCCGCCCAGCGCGAGCACTACACTCTCGGTGAGAAGTTGGCGGACCACGCGGCCGCGGCTGGCGCCCAAGGCGGCGCGGATGGCAAATTCGCGCGTACGGCTGGTCGAGCGCGCCAGCAGGAGATTGGCGACGTTTACACAGGCGATCAGGAGGACGAAGCAGACGGCTGCGAGCAGCACCAAAAGAAAAGGCTTGATGTCTCCGGTCATCTTCTGCTTCAGAGGGGCGAGCGTGGCTCCTTCTCCGGCATCGGACTGGGGAAAGGCCGCAGCCAGGTTTTGCGTCACCGTATCCATATCAGCGCGAGCCTGGGCTAGAGTGACGCCCGGCTTGAGCCGGCCTATGGCCTTCATGCCCAAAGCGTAGCTGCGATCGCGGAAATAGGGATAGGTCCACTGGCCGATGGGGACGTAGAGTTCGTTATTGTCGCGGAAGTTGGGCAGCGTCAGGTGGAAGCTGGCGGGGACCACTCCGATGACGGTATAACCCTCGCCATCGAGTACAATCCTGCGGCCGAGAATGTCGGGGTCTGATCCCAACTTTCGCTTCCAAAAACCACTGCTGATGAGCACGACGCGCCCGGCTCCTAACTGGTCTTCCTCCGCAGTAAACATGCGACCGATCGAGGGCTTCACACCCAGGACGGAGAAAAAGCCGGCGGACACCATCTGGCCGCGCACCTGCTCGCCTTCCCCCGCGTCGGTGAGACTGAAGCTGTCAGGACGATAGGCGGCGATCGAGGAAAACGCGTGGTTCTCGCGCTGCCAGTCCAAGAAGTTGGGATAGGAGATGGACCCTTCCTTGAAGTTCGGCTTACTTTCGAACAGCACGACCAGTTTGTCCGGGTCGGGGAACGACAGGGGACTCAGGAGAACGCCATTCACAATGGAGAAAACCGCAGTATTGGCGCCGATGCCCAGAGCCAGAGTGAGCAACGCCACGGCGGTGAAGCCGGGGTTCTTGGCTAGCATGCGGAGTCCGTAACGAACGTCTTCGATCAGCGTTGTCATTGGCTGCCCTACCCTGCGGAAACTGGTGTCTCCTCTTGTGAAGCAACTTCCCTTCCCTTGCTCCAACCGCGCTAAGACCTTTGATTTGACGGAGCACAGTATCCGAGGTGAGCGTAGGAGGTGTCCGCTGGCGAGAAGGCATGTTCAGAATCGGACAGGATATAGATGATTGGTGATGGGCTCAGCGCCGCAGTCGCTATAGCATCGGCCATCGAATCTTGGTACTCTACGTTGCTTTTGATTCTCCAAAGTATTCTGTACCCGATAGTTGATCTTCATGAACTTTTTTTTCGTCTTCTTCTTTGTTTCCGGATTCTGCAGTGTTCTCTACGAAATTGTCTGGCTGCGACTGGCGATGGCGCAGTTCGGAGTCACCAGCGCTCTGGTTTCGATCGTGCTTTCCATGTTCATGGCGGGGCTGGGATTGGGGTCATGGGCAAGCGGTTATCTGCTCGGAAAATACGAGTACGGACTGCGCTTTCCGCCGTTACGACTCTACGCGGTTGCTGAGCTTCTGATCGGAGTTTCCGCGGTTCTGGTGCCGCACGAACTGGCGTGCGGACGAACTCTACTGATGCGCCTCTCGCTCGCCTCTTCCGGAGCTTGGTACCTCGCTTCCGCAGGTTGGATCGCGCTGACCCTGCTTCCGTGGAGCGCCTGCATGGGAGCAACGATACCCGTAGCCATGCTGGCAATCAGGAACAAGTACCCGCAGGGTGAGCGGCGCTCCTTCAGCTTTCTGTATTTGGCAAATGTTCTTGGGGCGGTGGCCGGGGCAATCGTGCCGCTGTTTCTCATCGAAGTTTATGGATTCCACGGCACCCTGAAGATTGGGGCGTGGCTCAATGTTTTGCTGGCTTTGTCGGCGGGCGCCTTCAGCTTGACGGGCGGAGCTTCCACGGGACCAGTTCGAGCGTTGGGAGCCTCAATTTCCCCCTCGATCACCAGGCAACCCGCGGAGAGTAGTGGACTACTGATCCTGTTGTTCGCCACCGGATGCACTAGTATGGGCGTCGAAGTGGTCTGGATCCGGCAGTTCACTCCCTATCTTGGCACGATGGTTTATGCCTTCGCGATGATTCTCGCCACTTATCTCTTGTCGAATTTTGTCGGGTCGCGGTTTTATCGAATTCGGAGCCGTACTCATCCGTGCGTCGGAGACGCCGTCTTGCCATTGGTCGGGCTCTTTGTTCTTTTCCCGCTGATCAGCGCCAACCCCCAGTTCACCTTCTCCGTTCCAACGCGACTGGTGCTGGGAATTGTTCCGCTTTCAGTTTCGATGGGATTCCTTACCCCGATGCTTGTGGATCGCTGGTCCAGCGGCGATCCCGGGAAGGCAGGTAGCGCTTACGCAGTGAATGTGCTGGGTTGTATCCTGGGGCCGCTAATAGCCGGATTTCTGTTCCTGCCAAGGATGAGCGAGCGCTGGGTCCTGTTCTGGTTTGCATTACCATGGCTCGTCGACGGTGGTATCTGGTTGCTGCCGGCGCAGGATCGAGTTCCGAAGGTCGGATCACGGCGTATGCGGTCTTACGCAGTTGCGCTCCTGGCACTCCTACTGGTCTTCGTGAGCAAGGACTACGAAGATCAGTTTGCCCATCGCGAAGTGCTTCGCGACAATACTGCAACCGTCGTGGCAACCGGGGAAGGAATGCAGAAGGTATTGTTGGTCAACGGGGTTGGCATGACCACTTTGACTCCGATTGCCAAGATGATGGCCCATCTGCCATTGGCCTTTCTCGACCATGCCCCGCGCAATGCGCTGGCGGTATGTTTTGGCATGGGCACTACCTACCGTTCGCTACTATCCTGGAACATTTCTACCACCGCCGTGGAACTGGTGCCCAGCGTTCCCCGGACGTTCTGGTATTACCATTCTGATGGCGCGCGGCTTCTGCTTTCACCCTTGTCGCGCGTCATTATCGATGATGGGCGACGATACTTGGAGCGCACCACGGACCAGTACGACGTCATCACCATCGATCCACCACCTCCGATTGAAGCCGCGAGCTCCAGCCTGCTTTATTCCGAAGAGTTTCTTTTGACCGTCAAACAGCATCTGCGGCCGGGGGGCATTTTACAGTTGTGGCTTCCCGGTGGCGACGCAGTTGTTGAGGCCTCGATTACTCGGGCAGTGACAGAATCCTTTCCTTACGTCCGTGTCTTCCATGGCTTTGAGGGCTGGGGTTATCACTTCATCGCGAGCCAAGATCCAATACTCAACCGGACGGCAGCCCAATTGGCGCAGCACATGCCGGCTCAGGCAGTCGAGGACTTAACGGAGTGGGAGCAGCAACCGACTGCCGAGCGCGAGTTTGCAATTATTTTGAACCGCGAATTGAGTCTCGACCGGATGATAGCGAAAGCCCCCGATGCTCCCGCGCTGCGCGACGACTGGCCGTCGAACGAGTACTATGCTCTTCGGCGACAGCTCAGCCCCGCGTGGGGACAGCGTATCCTGTGGCAGCAGCATCGAGGGCTCGTCCGCGCCAGCCGCTAGACTGCGATTCCGCTTGGTACTTCTCCACGTGCGCGCTCCCCTACCCACGCCTCTTGGCGCTTCCCACCGGGTTCAGGACGCGTTAAGGTTGAAGGGCATAGAGTGGATCGAACGATGTCCGAGGAAAGCTGCTGATGCGCGTTCTGATCATCGAAGACGAGCCGCGGTTGGCGGACAACATCGCGCGGAGTCTGCGCGAGAGCGCGGGATACGCGGTCGATATTGCGAACGATGGTCAAGAGGGATTATTTCTGGCGGAGTCCAGCGAATATGACGTCGTGCTGCTCGATCTGATGTTGCCGCAAATGGACGGAATGCAGTTGCTCGGTCGCCTGCGGCAGGCGGGTCAGCGGACACCTGTGCTGGTGGTGACGGCTCGGGATGACAAGGAGTCCGTTGTGGCGCTGTTGAACGCGGGCGCCGACGACTACCTGACCAAGCCTTTTGACCTGGGTGAACTGCTGGCCCGTACGAAGGCACTGATCCGCCGCGGAAAAGGACAGCCTTCTCCAGTTCTCTCGGTGGGTGATTTGGAGTTGAATACCGTGAACCGGAGCGTGCGGCGCGGCGGGCGACCAGTCACGTTGACGGCGATGGAATATCGCGTTCTGGAATATTTGGCGCACCGGCCCGGTGCGGTGATCTCGAAGACTGAACTGCTGGAGCATCTTTACGATTACAACTGGGAGAAGTTCAGCAACGTGATTGAGGTGTATATCTCCGGCTTACGGCGCAAACTGGAGGATGGCTCCTCCCGGCAATTGATTCACACGCTGCGCGGCCAGGGCTATGTATTGCAGGATGGGACACCGCACGGATGAAACGACAGGACAATTCGCCCACGCAGAACTCGATGGTTCCGGGTTCGATCCTGCGCCGTTTTCTGCGAGGTTCCGTGCTGCGCGGCTCGATTAGAGCGCGGCTGATCACGATCGTGGTGCTTTCGCAGACGCTGCTGGCCGCGGGACTCTTATTTAGCGGCGTCTTCTACACCCGCCGGCAACTTCTTTCTGCGCTCGACGCCGGGATGCAGGCTCGCGCCATGAGCGTGGCGGCCCTGGTGCGATACGCGGAAGACGCGAGTGGCAACGTCTACTTCGATGACACGCTGATGCCTGCGTCGCTGGATCCCGCGCATCCGGATTTGTTTGCCGTGTGGACGGAACGATCAGGGCTTCTGACTCGTTCCGCGAATTGGCCCGCTGGCCTTGAGATCCCGCCCACCGGCCCCGGGCGTTGGAAGTTCAAGTGGGCGCACGTTCATTACCGCGGCTTGCGGGTTTTCCAGGTTCCGGTTCTCGATCGCGAGGAAGGCAAAGCGTTCCGGCCGCAATCTTTAACCATCGTGTACGCGGCGCCAATGGTCCAGTTGGACGAGCAGGTCAAACAAGCGGGGATTTCCATCGCGCTGTCGAGTCTGTTGCTGCTTGGGGCGACGGTCCTGCTGGCGCTGTGGGGCATTCGCCGCGGCCTCTTGCCGCTGCAGGAACTGGCGGCCGAGGCAGGTCTGGTATCGACCCACCACTGGGAGTTGCATTTGCCCGATGACGCTCAGCAGATTAAAGAACTGCGTCCGCTCACGCAGTCGATGACCACGATGCTGGCGCGCCTCCAGCATTCTTTTGATCAGCAGAGAGAATTCCTGGGCAATGCGGCGCATGAATTGAAAACTCCGGTCGCGGTGTTGAAATCCACTTTGCAATCACTATTGCAACGACCGCGTGCTTCGGAGGAATATCGCGCCGGACTCGAGCACTCACTGGAAGATCTGGAGCGTCTGGAGCAGCTCTTGCAATGGATGCTGCGCCTGGCGCGAGCGGAACAATGGGCACACGGGGCTCTGCGCCGCGACTTGCAGGTCATCGACGTGACCGCCACCTGTGAAGAAGCGGTGGAGCGGATTCGGCAGGTTGCCGAGAGTCGTAAGGCGACCGTGCACTTTTCGAAGAATGGCTCCGTGATGTTTCGCGCCGACCCCGAAGATTTGCAATTGGTCTGGATCAATCTGCTGGAAAATGCGGTTCGCTACGGTCCCGAGGGTGGATCGGTCGAGGTTGCAGTCGAGCGGGAAGACGGCGGTCCGGCGCGAGTGATCTTTGAAGACCACGGCGCGGGCATCGCTCCTGCTGATTTGCCCCATGTCTTCGAGCGCTTTTATCGCGGAGATCCCTCGCGAACGCGAGCTACGGGAGGCTTTGGCCTTGGACTCGCGATCGCGAAAGCCCTAGTCGAAGCTTACGGGGGAACTATCACCGCCGACAGCGCTCCAGGCAAGGGCACGCGCATGACGGTCGAATTGCCTGTGGGCGGCAACAAGGAACGTGCAAAGCTTTTCTCCGATTGAATGGCCAAAGTCAACTTTGCTGGCGGGCAAGAACTACCAGTGCAGCCAGAGCTGAGGATTTCTGATCTTTGGTCCAGGGCGGTCCGAGAGAACGACCAAGAGTAGAAATTTGTTGCTGAATGCTGGTCGCCCCTCGGCCGAACGTCGTCCGGATGCATTCGTCGAGATCTCGCTCTCGAAACCCGGTGACGGAAATGTCGAGACCTCACCGGCTTTCGTGAAGACTTCGCGAAAGAACTCGCCCTCTGCGGCGTGGATCAGAGCGTGCGACGCCAGTATCTTTGCGAGCGGCGGAAGCGGGCGACCTGAAGCCATGAGGATGGCAGAACCTACAAGCCGATATTGGCTGCTCCGCAGTTCGCCCACGACCTCTTGGACAGCCGCCAGGGCGAGGCACTTTGACGCCTCAAAGCAGCTTCCAAGAAACTTCTCCGCCTCGGGAAGTTCGAGACGCTCTGCAAAATGATACGGCTGATTCGCTCCGGCAGCACCGGAGGCAGTCACCGCTATGCGCCGCCGTTCAATGACCTCTACCGCGCCGGCGTTGTTGGAGACGGCGACGAGCGCTCCCCAGCCAGAATGCATCCGAACGCCGATGGCTGCGTGCTTCATCTTTGAGGGTTGGCTCAGAATGCGCTTCGCCGAGTTTATCGGAAAACTGTGATTCGATCTGCTTTCAGCTTCGCTTAATCTTCAATTTAGGAATATCTACCCGTGGTTTGACGGTCCCTCCCCCGTTGCACTTCGCGGGAGGGTATGGCTTTCGAGCATTTCGAAGTCATACCCTCCCGCGTCGCAGGCAACCGTGAAAGATTGGACTCCAGAAATTGTCGAGCGTGGTGAGAAAATGGCAGCTTTGAATCCAAACAACGCTACGGCGGCTAAGAGCGCGTTCATGTTTCTGGCGTTGAGTTTGACGCTGGTTGCCTCAGCCCAGAGTGCCCCCGACCAAGTCGTCCCGGGAAGCGACAACCAGCAGAACACGGCCGGAGCTCCCAGCACTGCCCCGCTGACGTTGACCTTGCAGGATGCGCTGGAGCGGGCGAGGAAGAACAATCCTGAGTACCGGGCGGCGGTGACGGATTTCGGAATAGCGAGAGAAGACCGCGTACAAAGTCGGGCCGCGCTGCTGCCCAGTGTAAACTACGACGCGGCATTCAACTATACCGAGGGGAATGGAGCCGGCGGGTCTAGATTTGTCGCCAACAACGGTGTGCATGAGTACATCAGTCAAGGCAATGTGCATCAAGAGATTTCTCTGGCAACCATTGCTGACTACCGCCGTAGTTCCGCGGCGGAAGCTGTGGCCCGGGCGCGTGCGGAAATAGCGGCTCGGGGGCTGGTCGTGACCGTTGTGCAGGCCTACTACGGATTCGTCGTGGCGCAGCGGAAATACTCTACAGCGCAGCGGGCTGCGACTGAGGCGCAACGGTTCCTCGATATTAGTCAGAAGCTGGAACACGGTGGCGAGGTGGCACATTCGGACGTCATCAAAGCGCAGATTCAGACTGCGCAGCAACAGCGGGACTTGCAGGAAGCGGAATTGGAGATGAATCGCAGCCGGCTGGAGCTGGCGGTTCTGGTGTTTCCTGACTTCAACGAAAATTTCTCCGTGGTGGATGATCTGCAGATGCCGGAGCCGTTGCCTTCGTTCCCGGAAGTTCAAGCAGCAGCCGCGAACAAGAATCCTGAACTGCGGGCTGCGCTGGCCACGGTGCAGCAGGCCAACCAGGAAGTTGCGGTCGCCTGGAATGGTTTTCTGCCCTCGGTCAGCCTCGATTATTTCTATGGCATCGATGCCAATCACTTCGCGGTAAACGGGATCGATCCAGCGACCGGGCTGCAAGTGCGTAATCTGGGTTACGCGGCCACAGCCACTTTGCAGTTGCCGATCTGGAATTGGGGAGCGAATCGCAGCAAGGTAAAGCAGGCGGACTTGCGCCGGCAGCAGGCGCGTGTGGAACTGAGTTTCACCCAGCGGCAATTGCTGGCCAAGTTGCAGACTTTGTACAACGAAGCGCGAACTGCACGTTCGGAGCTGGAATCGCTGGACCAGTCCGCCGAGTTGGCAGCGGAGAGTTTGCGCCTGACCACGATGCGCTATCAGGCGGGCGAATCGACAGTGCTCGAAGTCGTGGACGCGCAGAATACGCTGACTCTGTCGCGCAACGCCTTTAACGACGGGCAGGCGCGTTTTCGCGTTTCCCTGGCGAACTTGCAAACGCTGACGGGAAGTTTGTAAAAATGAGCACAGCATCCGACTTCAACCTGAGACCGGAGAGCAATATCGTCGTCACTGTCGTCGATAAGATTGGCGATCGTTCTTTCGCCCCGATGGGGCTCCGTCCTCTTGGCTCACCAATCCACGGCTTGCGCCGTGGGCCGCATTCTTGCGCCGCAACGAGGATTCCCTGGCGGGTTCCTCGGTCCTCTGCCCGGACGAGGGTGTCCGGGGCTACGTGGTCAATGTTGACGCTGAGCGTCTTGCTCGCAGTGCTCTCGGGCTGTTCCAAGGAGCCTGGCGAGAAAGAACCCATTGTTCCAGTGCAGGTGGCTGCGGTTGAGAGGACGACGATCCAGCACACGGTAGTGGCGGGAGCAGTTTTGTTTCCTTTGGCGCAGTCAGCGATTGTTCCGAAAATCAGCGCCCCGGTGAAGACTTTCCTGGTCACCCGCGGCAGCCGCGTGCGGGAAGGAGAGGTGCTGGCCGTGCTCGAACATCAGGATCTGGCCGCGGCAGCAGTGGATACCAAGGGAACGTACGATCAGGCTCAGGCCACATACGAAATCAGTACCGCGGCCGATCTGCCGGCGGAGATGCAAAAGGCGCAACTGGAAGCGCAAGCCGCGAAGCAGATGCTGGACGCGCAACAGAAGATCTTCGACAGCCGGCAGCAACTCTTTCAGCAAGGCGCCCTTCCCCGCAAGGAACTTGATCAGGCGGGCGTAGATCTCACGCAAGCGCGCAACCAATACGAAATGGCGCAAAAACACCTGGAGGCGATGCAGGCGATCGGAAAGCAGCAGACGCTCAAGTCAGCGGCAGGACAACTCGAGTCTGCAAAGGGCAAGTACCTTGGCGCGACGGCGCAACTGAGCTACTCCGAAATTCGCAGTCCGATCAATGGCGTGATTGCCGACCGTCCTTTATATCCCGGAGAAATGGCGGCTGCCGGAACTCCGTTGCTCACTGTGATGGATATTTCCCAGGTGATTGCGCGCGCCCACATTCCGCAGCCCGATGCCGCATTGTTAAAGCTCGGAGACCCGGCGACGATCACCGTGCCTGGCGAGGATCAGCCGACCGAAGGCAAAATCACCGTCATCAGCCCCGCGCTTGATCCCAACAGCACCACGGTCGAAGTCTGGGTTCAGGCGAAAAATCCAGAGCAGCGGCTCAAGCCTGGGACAAGCGTTCAGGTCTCGATGTTGGCGCGAACGATTCCTGACGCGTTGGTGATCCCCGCCGCAAGCTTGCTCACCGCAGAAGATGGAACCACGACGGTGATGCTGGTCGGCTCCGACAATCGGGCTCACCAGAAGCCGGTGAAGGTTGGGGTTCGTCAGAGCGATGACGTCCAGATCGTCGAGGGTGTGCAAGCCGGGGATCGCGTGGTGGCATCCGGCGCATACGGCTTGCCTGACAACACTCAGATCAAAGTGGAACAGCAGAACAAGCCGAACGACAAGAGCAGCGGCGGAGCGGAAAAGTGAGTCAGCCGGAATCTTCGTACTGGTTTGCGCACTACTCCAAGCCAGTGATCTTCCTGATCCTCACGGTTGCGCTGCTGGGCGCTTATCTGGCCTTCACGATCCCGGTGTCGGTTTTTCCGGAAACTAATTTCCCTCGAATTTTGATTGCTGTCGACAACGGCGTAATGCCGATCGACCAGATGATGGTCACCATCACGCGCCCGTTAGAAGAGGCGGTGAACAGCGTCCCCGGACTGCAGGACGTGCGTTCCATCACCAGCCGGGGCTCGGCGGAGATCGACCTTTTTTTTAGCTGGAACGTGGATATGTTCCAGACGCTTCAATATGTGAATGCAGCACTGTCGCGGGTACAACCCGAGCTGCCCTCGACGGCGAGCGTGGTGGCGAACCGGATGACGTTCGCCAGCTTCCCGATTATCGGATACAGCCTCACCTCGGACACAGTGCCGCAGACCCAACTCTGGGAGATGGCCACCTACGAGATCAAGCCGCGGCTGAACCGGCTCGACGGCGTATCTACGGTGCTGGTGCAGGGCGGGCAGGAGCCGGAGTTTCACATCACGCCCGATCCGGCCAAGCTGCTCACCGCTAACGTCACGGTGACCGACATTCTGGATACGATGCGGCGCACCAACCTGATTGATTCGCCGGGATTGTTCGAACGCAATCATCAACTGGTTTTGGGTTTGATCAGCGGGCAGGTGCGCACCCCTGAGCAGATCGCGAACACTGTGGTCAAGGCCACTCCATCGGGAATTCCGGTGCGCATCGGCGACATTGCAGCCGTCACGCGTGCTGTGAAGCCTGTGTACACTATCGTGACCGCCAACGGGAAACCTTCGGTTCTGCTCAACATCAACCGGCAGCCAGACAGCAACACCGTGGAAGTTGCCACCGAAGTTCACGCGGAAGTGGACCGCATCCAGAAATCGCTTCCTCCGGGAATTCAGATCCAGCCGTTCTACGATCAGTCGATCATTGTCGGTGAGTCCATCAAGAGCGTTCGCGACGCCATTTTGCTGGGACTCATTCTTGCTTCGATCATTCTGGTAGTTTTTCTGCGGGATTGGGGCACGTCAATCGTCGCGGGGCTGGTGATCCCAGTCACGATTATGATCACGTTCGCGGCGCTCAAGTTTTTGCACCAGAGCTTCAACCTGATGACGCTGGGCGGATTGGCCGCTGCGGTGGGTTTGGTGATCGACGACGCAATTGTGGTGGTGGAAAACATCGTGCTTCATCGCGATGCGGGGCAGGACCGCCTGCAGGCCATTCACAGCGCGCTGCAGGAAATCACCGTTCCTCTGATCGGCTCCACGGTGACGCCGGTGGTTGTGTTTCTGCCGTTGATTTCGATCACGGGTGTGACGGGCTCATTCTTCCGCGCGCTGGCCGTGACCATGGCGATATCACTGTTTACATCGCTGGCGCTTGCCCTTACCTGGACACCGAACCTCAGCCAGTATTTCATCAAGAACAAAAACGCCCCGACCGACCAGGCAGCACGCGCGCCCGAGGAAGAGTCGATGACTCGGCTGCTCGCAGCCGAGGAAGCTTCTATCAGCGGGTTCTTTCGCAAGGTCGTGGCCTTCCATGAGCTCTGGCTGCGGCGGGCGCTGGCGAAGCCTGTGTGGCTTGCGGGCGGCGCGTTGGTGCTGGTGATTGCCTCTTATCTCTGCTACCAGTTTTCGGGCTCGGATCTGCTGCCTGCAATGGACGAGGGCGGTTTCACGCTGGACTACTGGACGCCGGCAGGGTCATCGCTGGCGGAGACCAACCGCATGATCAGCCGCGTTGAGGGAATCGTGAAGTCCATTCCTGAGGTCGAAAGTTCATCCCGGCGAACCGGACTGGAGTTGGGCCTGGCTGCAGTAACGGAGGCGAATCGTGGAGACATCCTGGTCAAACTCAAAAAAGATCGCAAACGGAGCATCGACGAAATAACCGAGGATATCCGGGTGCAGGTCAACGCGCAGGAACCCGCCGTACGGGCTGAGTTCGTACAAGTTTTGCAGGACATGATCGGCGATCTGACCAGCGAGCCCGAGCCCATCCAGATCAAATTGTTCTCGCCGGACGGAGCTGCGCTCGAGCAATTGGCGCCGAAAGTGGCCGACGCGATTCATAAGATTCCGGGCGTGGTCGACGTTCTGGATGGGATCGAAAATACAATTAGCGGCCCTGCTGCCACCTTTCAGGTTGATACCAGCGTCGCGGCGCGCGCCGGATTCACTCCCGAAGAGATTGCTACCGATGCCTCCGCCATCGTGGAAGGCGAACCGGCCGCAACTCCAGTGGTGAGCAACGATCGTGCCTACACCGTGCGGGTGCGCTTCCCCGCGGGGAACCGCGCTTCGCTCGAGGCGATCCGAGACACTCTGCTGACCAGCAGCAGCGGCAGAACGGCCACATTGGGGGCGGTGGCCACCATCACCGAGCTGCCAGGGCAAACCGAGATTCGTCGCGAAAACCTGCAGCGCGATGTGTCGGTTACCGCTCGTTTGGAAGGAAGAGATCTGGGGAGCGGAATGGACGCAGTCATGAAAGTCGTCGATGGCCTTCACATTCCCGCAAATATACGTGTCGTCTATGGCGGAACGTACCAGCAGCAGCGGAAAACATTTCGTGACCTGGTGTTGGTACTGATACTGGCGATCCTGCTGGTGTTCATCGTGCTGTTGTTCGAATTCCGCACTTTCGCGGCGCCGGTTGCGATTCTTGCTTCTGCTCTGCTCTCGACCTCCGGTGTTTTCATCGCCCTGCTGATCACGGGCACAACCTTCAATGTCTCTTCCTTCATGGGAATGATCATGGTGATTGGCATCGTGGCGAAGAACGGAATTCTGCTGCTCGACGCGGATCAGAAATTTCGGAAGCTCGGATTCTCGGCGGAAGACGCCATGCTGCAAGCCAGCCGGAGGCGGTTGCGCCCCATCGTGATGACCGCGATGGCGACAGTGGCGGGGATGCTGCCGCTTGCCTTCGCACTGGGGGCGGGCTCGCAAATGCTTCAGCCGCTGGCCATCGCGGTGATCGGTGGAATCTTGATCTCGATGGTGCTCTCTCTTGTGATTACGCCGGCAGTTCACTACTACCTGAGCCACGAAAAGACCACGCAGGAAGACCTAGTGCCAGCACAAACCTAGCTTCACCACGCCAGATAACGCTCGTGCATCGCGGCTTATCACTTCCACGGGCACTGGCAAAGTGCAATACTTTGCACATCCGCCCAGGTTTCGAGCCGGCCAAAACTCAACTCCGATCAGACTGCTTCTTGGGTGGGCTCGGCATCGAATTATGAGATTTGTAACGGTCCCATAATCCCAAGAAGTGCAAGCACTTGAGTGCTTGAACTGGGGTATGGTCCGGGCTAATCAAGGCTGCTAGAATCAAGCGGTTGCGTGGTCCGTCCCAGCACTGTGGACGACCAATTGCATTGACCTATGGCGGAGCTGCAAAAGCCCGGGGCGAGTGACCATTTGGAGCAATCGATCATAAGCGAGCGAGAAAAGCCGGCGCTGGATGAAGCAACATTCCACCAACTTCTTGAAGCCGCACATGTGCTCCAGGAGCAAAAAGCCTACGAGATCGCCAGCCGTCCCCGGCCCGATCCGGCGGAAGCGCTCGCCGAAATCGTGGAGACACAGGAGCTCCTGCGATCGCAGAGCAGCGATTTGCAGACTGCGGCGAATGTGGTTGTCGAGCGGCTGCGGAAGATCACGCACGCCACTGGAGTGGCAGTTGCAGTTGTGCGGGAGAGTCGACTCGAGTATTGTGCGGCCGCAGGAGATGCTGCCAACCTCAGCGGAACGAGCCTGGCGCTGGAATCGAGTCTTTCGGCGGACGGCCAACTCTCCACGGAATTCAGCCGCGAGCACCCGGACAAACAGTCCATAGCTCTGCCTCTTCACCATGAAGGCAACCTGGCCGGTCTGCTCGAGATTCGCTTCGCGGATGCCGATTCCATCCAAGCGCCCGAGATGCGAAGTTGCCAGCTCATGGCCGGATTGATGACTGAGGCAATCGCCAGAGCCGCTGACAAGGAGTGGAGACAAACGCTGGCGGCGGAACGTGCCGCGATGCTGGAGGCTCTGGAACGAATCAAGCCGCAGCTCGAACGTCTGGCTGTCGGACCAGCAAAGAACATTGCTGAGCCTGAAGCGAAAATTGTCAAACCGGCAGAGAGCGTGGTCAAACCGCTGGCGGGCGTAGAACCACGCGTTCCGGTTCCTGTGAGCGAATCCAGTGCAAAATCAGGCCGAGAAACTGTCTGCGCACAGTGCGGATATCAGTTTGGAGAACAAGAACTCTTCTGCGGAAGATGCGGAACAGCGCGGCCAGCAGGAACTTTGCCATCGGGCGACTTGCAGAGCAAGTGGGCGTCGATGTGGCATCTGCAGCAGGCCGCGGAAAACCAACACCACGAAGAAGTGGAAACGGATGTTGGGGACAGCGAAGTGAGTTCGGCGGCGAGCGCCGAGACTCGGACTTCTCTCGATCTTTCTCAGGAGCTTTCTCCCGAACTAAAGAAGGTGATCGAGCAGTTCCCGGAGGAATCGGACGAGGCGGAGGTAACGCCGGAAATCGAATCCGGGTTAGCGATCGACGGTCAAAGCGCGGAGGACACAGCTCCAGTTTCCGAAGCTCTCGAATCTGCAAAATCACCATCGCCCTGGGCTTCGGCCAATAAGGCCCGCTCGTGGCTGGAATCCTTGCACCCAAAATCATCGGGCGGAATCTGGCTCGCCAAGCATCGCGCCGACCTGTACGTGGGAGCCGCAGTGGTTCTTCTGTTGATCGTGCTCTCGGGATCGGCGATTCGTCCTGCAGAGAATCACGCCCAATCGAAGAATCCCCCTCAACCGAGTCTCACACTGTTTGAAAGGCTGCTGGTGAGCTTGGGGTTGGCAGAGGTGCCGACAGCGCCGGTTTATCTTGGCAACCCCAATGCCCAGGTATGGGTCGATCTGCACACTGCGCTTTACTATTGCTCCGATTCAGACCTGTATGGCAAGACCCCGGGAGGGAAATTCACCACTCAGCGCGACGCGCAGATGGACCAGTTCGAACCGGCGGCTCGGAAAAACTGCGACTAGCTTATTCCCGAATCCCAACCGCGTGACTCGGCGCGGTCTCGCCAGATAGGGGTCACAATTCAAACAGTAAAAGCAAGACCCCCGCGGCCGCTACGCAGGAGCACGGAGATACTTACTCTGACTCGGCTGCACACGGAGCCAAGTGGCCGCGGTTTCCAACATACCGTTACGCTTGCACTAGGGCTTCGTGTCGGCGCGCCTCGTACCATAGGGCGAGCTCGACCCGATTCCAGAGTCCGAGTTTGTCATAGATGACGCGAAGGTAGTTCTTTACGACATGCTCAGTCGTGCCGATGGCTTCTGCGACTTCGCTGTTCTTGAGCCCTTGGGCGACAAGCTCGATGACTCGCCGCTCTCGTTCGTTTGGAACGCGTTTGCCGTAGCGTTCTCCTCCAAACATAGCTGCCTCCGGTATAAGGTTGTCGCGAGTTTGACCCGTTTGATACCGCTGTCAATTCCAAAGCGCTGGAAGAGACGATTGAAGTGCGCCTTGACCGTGCGGCGGGCCATTTTGAGTTGTGCAGCGATTTCCGTGTTGTCACAGCCCTGCAACAGCAATTCGGCGATTTGCTGCTCCCGCGGGCCCAGACGAACAGGCTTTTCCTCCATGTCAACATCTTCCTTAGGGGTGAGATAATAACCAACGCTGCCAAGGGAAGTTTTCCACAGGTCCCTTGCTGCAAGCGCCTTCGCCGTCCAGCACAAAGGAAGCACAGAGTTTTGGCTGGGTCTCCCGAATTTCATAGCATTCACGCTGCCAAGTGGACCGGATTTCCTCAATCAACTGTGGTATCGGTTCTCACAATCGACTGCAATCCGAACAAACTCAGACAGATCGCACCGGATCCGGCGCAGATCATCGGCCATTTCATTCCGTTTGCTCCTTTCTGGGAACCCAAGTTATCCCGTAAGCGACTGAAGCTACAAGAGATAGGCGATCATCGCATGAAGCGGCCCGCAGCCGTTTCTTGCTGTGGATAACGCCGACTCCATTACGCCCGTGGCAATCCCTGCCGACATTTCGGCACCACACTGAACAACCTCAGTTTTCTACTGAACAATGTGACCCATTTTTAAGGCAAAAGCCTTAGGACAAAATTCCCTGATCACGTAACCGTCCTGAGAATTAATTACACTTCTTGACAACCCTTCGGCCGATTCAACGTGACGACTCCCTGAGATCATGTAGGCAAACCGACAATGCCGACGGATTGGTGCGGGTGGTCCGGCCCGGTAAAAAGTGAAGCCGGAACAAAGGAATGTTCTACACTAGGGAAACTTTCACGCGATGAAACTGTCGGTCGTCATACCGGTTTACAACGAACGCGCCACACTCCGCTGTGTAGTGGAGCGCGTGCTGGCGGTTCCGCTGAAGCTCGAAGTGCTTTGTGTGGACGACGGATCGTCCGACGGTTCGCGCGAGATTCTTGCCGAGGTGCAAAACCAATATCCGCAGGTTCAGGTTTTTCTCCAGGCACAAAATATGGGCAAGGGAGCGGCACTGCGCCGCGGCATTCATCAGGCCTCTGGAGACTTCGTGGTGATCCAGGATGCGGACCTGGAATACGATCCTGCGGATTATCCGCTGCTGCTCGATCCGTTGATTCAGGGCAAGGCGGACGTGGTTTATGGTTCGCGCTTCCTGGGAGCCGCGCCGCATCGCGTGCTCTACTTCTGGCACTCCGTGGGAAACCGGCTGCTGACGCTGCTCTCAAACTGCCTTACGAACATCAACCTCACCGATATGGAAACTTGTTACAAGGCGTTCCGGCGGGAGGTAATTCAGTCCATTCCCATCGAGGAAAACCGATTCGGATTTGAGCCGGAAATCACGGTCAAGGTCGCGAAACGTCGTCTGCGGATTTATGAAGTTGGCATCAGCTACTGGGGCCGTACGTACGAAGACGGAAAAAAGATAGGCTGGAAAGATGGCGTCCGTGCCGTGTGGTGCCTGCTAAAGTACTCGATCAAGGAACCCGTCGTTGCTGCCCATGAGGCGGCGCCTGTGGAATCCCTCCCAAGCTCAGCTTCTCAAGAGCGGTTCTCCAGCGGCAGGGGTTGAATTTCATCATTACCCCGGCGGGAGGGGAACTGCACCTTGAGTGCAAAGCTTTTCACATTCTTTATTGTTGCCCGATGAGGAAAGTGCCTGACTCTTCTAACCCTCCCATTAAGAAGCACATAGCGGAACAAAATGGTATCGGCAAAGGTACGCAAATTGCTCACGTTCATGCTTGACTCGCACTAACCAATCAGAACTTGCTGTCCCGCCAGTGAAGCGGTATTCTGGCGCATCGCTCTCGCTACTCCCCGTCTGGTTCCCGTGGGCCGCAAACTATCACAGTCATATTGCCCGCATGCAAGCAGTCACAGACGTAATGTGCTAATAAACCTGAACTCATAAGGAGCAAGGAATTGACCGTTTCGACCAGCCACATTATTGCCCCGCATGGCGGAGAACTCTCCGACCTGATTGCGGCGCCCGAGCGAATCGCAGAACTGAAAGCCCACTCGCGAGAGTGGCCATCGTGGGATCTCACGCCGCGCCAGATCTGCGATCTGGAGTTGCTGATCAGCGGCGGATTCTCGCCGCTGCACGGATTTATGACGCCAGCGGACTACGATGGTGTCTGCCACAACATGCGGCTGAGCAGCGGCGTTCTGTGGCCGATGCCGATCACACTCGATGTTAAAGAGGATTTCGCCAAGTCGCTGAAGCCGGGCAGCAGCAAGGTCGCGCTCCGCGATGCTGAAGGCGTAATGTTGGCAGTCCTGCACGTCGAAGCCGTCTGGCAGCCAGATCGCAAGGCGGAAGCACAATCGGTATTTGGAACCACCAGCGCGGTGCATCCCGGTGTTGACTATCTGTTGAACAAGGGCAATGCCTGGTACGTGGGAGGCCGTCTGGAAGGTATGCAGATGCCTTCACATTACGACTTCCGCACCCTGCGCCTTACGCCGGCGGAATTGCGGGCCGAGTTCGCACGCCTGGGTTGGCGCCGCGTAGTTGCATTCCAAACCCGCAACCCCATGCACCGGGCCCACGTGGAGTTGACCTTCCGCGCAGCCAAACAGGTCGAAGCGAACCTGCTTCTTCATCCTTCAGTCGGAATGACCAAACCTGGCGACGTGGACTACTTCACGCGGGTGCGCTGCTACCAGTTGCTACTTTCGAAGTTCCCTGCTGGAAGCGTGAAGCTCTCCATGCTGCCACTGGCAATGCGCATGGGTGGACCACGCGAAGCCATCTGGCACGCGTTAATCCGCAAGAATCACGGGGTCACCCATTTCATTGTGGGTCGCGACCACGCGGGTCCAGGAAAAGATGCCGACGGCAAACCTTTCTACGGCCCCTACGAAGCCCAGGAACTCTTCAAGAAACACGAAGCGGACATCGGGGTCACCATGGTTCCCTTTAACATGATGGTGTACCTGGAAGATCAGGACCAGTACGTGCCTGACAATGAGGTAACCAACGGCTCGCGCGTTTTGAACATCTCAGGTACCGAGCTGCGGGATCGCCTCAATGAAGGACGGGACATCCCCAGTTGGTTCACCTACCCGGAAGTCGTGCATGAGTTGCGGCGCAGTTATCCGCCGCGGCATAAACAGGGCGTTACGATTTTCTTCACTGGACTCTCGGGCTCGGGTAAATCGACCATTGCCAATGTCCTCGTGACCAAGTTTCTCGAGGCCGGCGGACGGCCGGTTACGCTGTTGGACGGAGACCTGGTGCGCAAGCATCTTTCTTCGGAGCTGGGCTTCTCCAAGGAGCATCGCGACATCAACATTCGACGGATCGGTTATGTGGCCTCGGAAATCACCAAGAACGGCGGCATTGCGATCTGCGCCCCGATTGCCCCGTATGACGCGACCCGCAAAGCGGTCCGCGGCATGATCGAGCCAGTCGGCGGATTTATCCTGGTGCACATCGCGACCCCGGTGGAGACTTGCGAAGAGCGCGACCGGAAAGGGCTTTATGCAAAAGCTCGCGCTGGGATTCTCAAGGAGTTTACGGGCATTTCGGACCCGTATGAAGAACCCAGGGACGCTGAAGTTGTGATCAATACGGCCGAACTGAGTCCGGAAGAAGCAGCGCAAGAGATCATTTTGCATCTGGAGCGCGAAGGCTTTATCGGAGTCAACGGACAATCAGCCTGATCGCGGAGCGAACAGGTTAGGCAGAGTTATACAGGGTTGTGCATGCTCATCGAAAAGATCTTCATCGGCTTCGTGGTAGGCACCCTGATCGGCATGACGGGCGTTGGGGGCGGTGTGCTCCTGCTGCCCGTCCTGATTTTTGTTTTGAAGGTGCCTCCGATCATCGCGGTCGGTTCTGATGCCCTTTTTAACTTCGCTACGAAAATCGGTTCCAGCTGGGTTCACATCCAGAAGGGGACAGTTCGCCGCAAGGTGGTCTTGGCCCTGGCCACCGGCAGCATCCCGGGATCAATTCTCGGTGTAAGTTTGCTGGGGCATCTGCGAACCGTTTACGGAACCGGTGTCAATACACTGATTACGACTGCAGTCGGGATTCTCTTGATCTGTATTCCGACGCTCATGCTTTTCCAGAGCCGGATCGAGGAGCACGTCGCGCATCGTTCTCCCACCCTGCAATCATTCGTCGGGATGTCGGCCATCGGGCTGCTGGCGGGTTTTCTGGTGGGCATGACTTCGGTGGGCTCAGGCAGCATCATCATGATGCTCTTGCTCCTCTTCTACAGCTTCTCGCCTAAAGTCATGGTGGGCACGGACATTGTCCACGCCGTGATACTGACCGGAGTGACCAGCCTGTTGCACTTTAGGCTTGGCAATATTGATCCCTATTTGGTCGGCTCCCTTTTGATCGGTTCCATTCCCGGTGGTCTGCTGGGTTCGCACCTCAGTACTCGCCTTCCAGTACCCTGGCTCAGACGGTTGCTGTGCACCGTGCTGCTCGCAACCGGCGCGCGCATGCTGTGGGCCTGAGCGAGAAATCTCGATATCAACAATGACCAACAACTCCAACGCCGAAACCCTGCAACGCATTCAGTCCGCCATGGAAGCAGCGCGCGTGGTTTTCAGCCGTTTCACCGCGGGCGCGATCGAAACGGAATACAAGATTGGGCATGATCCTGTGACTGAAGCCGACCGCGCGCTGGACGCGGTGTTGCGCAAGGAGTTGCTGCGTGAAGGCGAGGGTTGGCTCTCCGAAGAAAGTGTAGACGACTATACCCGCTTGGAGAAGAGTCGCGTTTGGGTGGTTGATCCGCTCGATGGTACCCGCGAGTTTGTCGCTGGCATTCCTGAGTTCTGCGTCTCCATCGCCATGGTGGAGAATGGCCGTCCCGTGGCGGGCGGAATCTGCAACCCAGCCACGAACGAGGTTTTCCTCGGATCGCTGGAATCGGGCGTAACCTACAACGGCAAGCCTGCCAGACCGAGCCAGCGAACTACTCTGGACGGGGCGACGGTGTTGGCAAGTCGAAGCGAAACCAAGCGTGGAGAGTGGAAGCAGTTTGAGGGCGCAAACTTCAAGGTTCGTCCCATGGGATCGGTCGCCTACAAGCTGGCTCTGGTCTCAGCCGGGCTGGCTGACATTACCTTTACGCTCGTCCCGAAAAATGAGTGGGACGTAGCTGCCGGAGTCGCTCTGGTAACTGGCGCTGGAGGATTCGTCAGCACTCTGGAAAATGGTCCGCTGCGATGCAACCGCCGCGACCCGCTAATCTCGGGCCTCGTGGCGTCCGGTCCGCTCTTGCGCGAACCTCTGCTCCAGTTGCTTGAGAATCACATGCAGCCCGCCGGTTCGCCACCTAAGTGAGTCGCTAGGAATATTCGGTCAATCTCAGCGGAACTCTACCGCCAGCCTTGTCTTCACTGGCACGGCTTGAGCGCTCAGCACGTAAGGCCGGAAGCGCCACCATTTCACCGCTTCCACAGCTGCCGCAGCGAGTGCATCCGGACCGCTGACGGCACGCAGATCGATCACCGTCCCATCTGTCCCGATTACCGCGTCCAGTATCACAACGCCTTGCACTTTCGCCTCTCTCGCAGCTTCAGGATAGATGGGTTCGATCTTGTGAACTAACCGCGATTCCATCTCTTGCGCTGGAACATAGGTCGCGCTCTGCTGTAACAGAGTCTGTGTCGGCGGTAGCTGAGCTTCCAGTTCATGCCACCCGCGGTCCCAATTCCACCAGCCTGATACGCCCGAGATGAGGAGCGCGGCAGATACAAACCACAAAACGCGTCGGGACGTCGGTCCGCGATTCTTTGCAACCGAGATTTCGCCCGCGCTTACCCCAGGCAAAGTGGAAGGTTCAAAAGTGCTGACCGGAAATGCCGGGTTTGGATTCGAGACCGACCTGGTTCGCGTCCAGTGTTCGATCAACTTCTGTTGTTCTCGCGTGAGGCCTTGAAACTCAAGACCGCATTGCATAAGCGCATGATAACGGACCACCGCGTTCAGCTGCAGCCGTCCGCCAAAATCCGGCAGGTGGAACTCGAGATGTACGGAGTCGCCGGGATGAAGTTCTCCCGCAAGCACCAGGCCGAGGCCGCGCTCGCCCAGCGTGACCGAACGCCCTGGAATCGAATAACGAGTTCCCTCCCGAACGACCGTGACATCAGCGGGAACAGCCAAAGGAAAGCGAGGCACTCGACGAGTGTTTGTAACTCCACAAACTGGTGCCTGCGTGGCAGCGGTACTCATGGCTTTGTTGCCGAGACGGCGCCTCCAGCATCGTCTTCGGCTGAAGGCGCAATCATCAAAAACTCGAATCGGTCGAGGTTTATCGGGTTGAGTATAGCATCGCCTTCGCTATGCATTCCGTCGGCCAAGAACTCCTTAGTAACCTGGGTCAAAGTAATATGGATCGAAGGTCTGCGCACCCGGCCCCGCGCACCCCGCGATAAATCGGGCCTCGCACCATGCGTAACTTTATCCGCCGCTCAATTTGCAGTACCTTTGATACATAGAACAAGTAAAGATACCAAGACTTGAGAGACAACCACCCGGCGCTGGTTGCGCCCGTTCCTGGAGACTTGTAAATGAGGCATTCTTCCATCTTTCGTCTGGTCCTCGCTCTCGCATTGATCGCAACCGTCTTCACCGGATGCTCCCGCGATCCCAACGTGCGCAAGCAGAAATACTTTGAGAGCGGACAGCGCTACTTCGAGAAGGGCCAGTATCGCGAGGCCGCGATCCAATACAAGAATGCCATCCAGATCGATTCCACCTACGGCAATGCGCACTACCAACTAGCTCTGGCGCTACTCAAGCTGCAGCAGTGGTCGACGGCGTATCAGGAACTCGGCCGCACCATCGAACTGCAGCCCGACAACTATCAGGCCCGCATCGACATGGCGAATCTGCTGATCGCGGGACACGATTTCAAGCAGGCACAAGAACAGACTGACCTGCTTCTCCAGAAACAGCCCAACAATCAGCAGGTCCACATGACCGTGGCCAACCTGCTCATTGGTCAGGAAAATTATCCCGCTGCCATTCAGGAGATGCAGAAGGCCATTGCTCTCGGCCCCAACAACTGGGAACCGTACCTCGATCTCGCCCTCGTTCAGATCAGAGCCAATCAACTCGACGCCGCTGAAGCCAATTTCAAGAAGGCTGTCGAAATGAATCCGCAGTCGCTGCAAGCTCAATTGGCGCTGGGCAGCTACTATCAGTCCCGCAGCCGCTTCCCCGATGCCGAGCAGCAGTTCCGCCGTGCCATGGATCTCGACCCCAAAGATCCCGACCCGGCCGCCGCCCTCGCTCGTCTCTACATGGCCCAGGGGAAAAAGGCTGACGCCGAAGCATTCCTCAAGCAAGTCAAGAGCAGGTTTCCTGACAACTCCACCGGCTACCGCATGCTCGGCGATTTCTACTTCGCCACCGGCGATCTCGACAAAGCCACCGCCGAGTACGGCGTCGTCTTTCACGATCACCCCAAAGACATGCAGGTCGAGAAGAACTACATTCAGTTGCTGATCCTGAAAAATCGTCTCGATGAAGCGGCCAAGCTAAACGATGCCATCCTCGCCGCCAATGCCAACGACAGCGAAGCCCTGATCTACCGCGGACAAATCCAGATCCGCGGCGGCCACCCCAGTGACGCCGCGCAAACTCTGCAAAACGTCCTGAAGAACGATCCCGACAACGGCGTCGCTCACTACCATCTAGGTCTGGCACTCGATCAGCTAGGTAATCCCGAGCGCGCGGTCGAGGAATGGCGCTCCGCGGTTCGCCTGCGTCCCGATCTGCTCGACGCCCAGCGCGCCCTCGCTACCGCCGCCATGCGCCAGGGCGACATGGCCGCGCTCGAACAGACGGCCACTCAGATCATCAAACTGCAGCCCGCTTCGCCCGATGGTTACGCCATGCGGGCTCTCTCCAAAATCAACCGCAAACAGTTCACCGCCGCCGAAGAAGACGTAAAGAAAGCCATCGACGTCGCCCCGCAGAGCCCCGCCGGCTATATCCAGCTGGGAAATCTGAAGCTGGTGCAAAAGCAGTACAGCGAATCCGGCAAAGCCTACCAGGAGGCTCTCGACCGCGATCCCAACTCCAACGACGCGCTCAGCGGCCTGATGAATACCTATCTCGCCCAGAACCAGACCGACAAAGCCATCGCGGCCGCGAACGCCCAAATCGCCAAATCGCCGAACAGCAGCGCCTTCTACGATCTTCTCGGCACCACGCTCTTCAACCGCAAAAAAGATTTCGACGGCGCCGAAGCCGCCTTCAAGAAGTCCGCCGAGCTCGACAAGAACAACGCCGACGCCCTGCTCAAACTCGGACAGGTGCAGGCCGCCAAGGGCTCCGCCGACCAGGCCATCGCGACGTATCAAAAATCGCTACAGGACAATCCCCGCGAGGCCATGTTCTACATCCTCATGGGCGAGCTCTACGAGTCCAAGCAGGATTGGGGCAAAGCCAAAGACGCGTATCAGAAGGCGCTCGAGATCAAGCCTGAAAATCCGCTGGCCTCGAACAACCTCGCCTACGTCATGATGCAATCCGGCGGCAACGTGGACATGGCGCTCGCGCTCGCGCAAACCGCTCGCCGCGGCATGCCCGATTCCCCCGATGCGGCCGACACTCTGGGCTGGATCCTTTACCAGAAAGGCGCCTACCAATCCGCGGTCGACCTTTTCCAGGAAGCCCTCAAGCTCGGAGAAAAAAACAAAACGCCCGACGACGCCAACGTCCACTATCACCTGGGACTCGCCTACGAGAAGACTGGTAACAACGATCTCGCCCGCCAGCATCTCGAGCGTGTGCTGAAGATCGATCCCAACTACAGCCAAGCCGCCGATGTAAGAAAACAGCTGGCGCAACTGAAATCGTAATCAGCGGAAATTCGGCTGTTTCCCGATTTGGGAGAAATCTTGTCAAGCCCCCTTTCACCCCCAATTCTCCTCAAGTCCCTCATTGCAAACAGAAAATAAAGTTCGAAACCATGGCACATTTACCCCCACGAATTTGATAGCCTAAATATATAGACAAGAAAAAAGGCGCAGGCATCCAGCCCGCGCCTTTTGTTTTTGTAGCGCGGACCTGCCCTGAGCGTAGTCGAAGGGGCCCTCGCCCGCGAAATCTCCAACTCAAATTCAAATCAAAGGGAGAAAAGTGCGCCCGGGCGAACACCCGCGCATGTAACGCTTATGACAGAAAATTCTGCTGCTCCTTCCATGCCGCTCCGCAAGCGCCAGTCGATCGGACGCACAACACTCTACTCCAAACGCAAAGGCCTCATCGCGGAATTGATCTTCGTCGTCAAAGCCGCCAGCATGGGATTCGCCGTCAGCAAGCCCTACGGCGACTGCGAACCCTACGACGTTGTCATCGAGGAAAACGGCCGCGTGCTTCGCATTCAGGTGAAATCGGTTTTCACCACCTCCCGCTGGGGATACAGCATTTCCGTAGCACGAAACCGCGCGTGCAAACCCGTCGTTCAATATTCCCCGCAGCAAATCGACTTTATCGCCGCCTACGTCGTTGCTCACGATGCCTGGTACATCATCCCGGTCGCCGAGATTGCGAATCTCGCACACATCCGCCTCTATCCGGAGGGCGCAAAAAGGCAAGACGGCGCTCACTTCGAGAAATACCGCGAAGCCTGGGACCTGCTCCGGCGAGGAGCGCCACGTCCGACCGAGGTGTAGGACGTGATGAATTACGTCTCCACGAATCCCGACGAAAAAACCGGGTGCCCCATGTCTCGCGCTTTTCGAGACGTGGGCAAGGCGCGCCCAAGGAGCATTCGGCAAAGGCCTTTTGCCGATATCACCCCCAAATCGGCAAAGGCCTTTTGCCGATCGAACAGCTCAACACAAAATCAACCGACGACGAGGACTAAATCTATGACGATACCAATCGACTCAACCAAGAAGTCATCATGCCGAGAAACCCCACTAGCCGAACTCAACTGCTGCGCCTGCCGGGGATGCGGCGAACCCATGCTCCTGGCCTGGGACGGACAAACCAACAGGTACGGCGGAATGTGCCCCGGCTGCGGCGTCTTCTCACCCCTAAGATCAGCCGTAGACGCCAACCCACCGAGACCCTCATGATGGTGATGGGGCCTCATGATGATGACCACCGAAGAATGTCATCCCGAGGAAATGCAGGCCGGGTGCCCCACGTCTCGCGCTTTTCGAGACGTGGGCGTTTTACCCTTGGCTTGAGTGGGGATGTTCTCATTGGGTGGCCAACTCTTTAGAATCGATAATCGAACAGGGTTGGCCTAGACAGTCGCGTTCATTTTACTCACGAGGGTGCCCCGTCCAAGCTCGCTTGGGCGGGGTTTTCCCTCGGCTGAGCGCATCCGCGACTTCCCCATCCTAACGTCGAAACGCACGATGCTAGGATGGGCCACCCGCCGCGGTCATTTCTTCGCCTTCAACCGGCCCGCGTGGAACTCGATTTGGCAGCGTAGTTTGTCGTAGCCAGGCCGGTGGCCCATTCTAGTCGCGTCCTTTGCGACTAGAGTGGGGCCCTCGACGCCATGAGAACAGCCCCATTGTGAGAAACTCTGGGAATGGAAAAGAGAAGACTTCGAGTGCTCAAGTGGCTCGGAACCATCCCCGCTGTCGGAGTGTGCACTCTTTGCAATCGTGAGTTCAAGGTTCCCGTGACCGCTATAAAAAGAGTTGCGGATGCGCAAGAGTCTCTCAAGCTTCAATTTGCTCAGCACCAGTGCGAAGAGGAGTAGACCCCTGGATGTTCTGACCGGGAGAGGAAACTCTGGCAACTCCACCGCAGAATGTTATCCTTGAGGCGAGCACACCATGACCGGAAAACAACAAGTTGAGTCGCTGCTGCACAAGTTGCCCGACAACTGTTCGCTGGAAGACATCCAATATCATCTTTACGTGCTGGAGAAGGTGCAGCGTGGGCTGGATGAAGCCCGCAACAGTGGCACGCTTTCGCAGGAAGAAGCGGAAAAGCGGCTCGGCAAAATTGAATTTGGACTTGGCGGCTAGGCTGAAACGATGCCCTCCCTCGGGCTTGTATCGTGTGCCAGCAAAGGCCTGCGGAGCTTCGCTCCGCTTGGACGGGCGATGGCGCCCGTCCCCACACGAGCTATCCCTACAAGAGCAATCCGAGATTAGTCGGCGGCTATGCCTGCGCCGACTACCGCTTCCCTGCGGCGGGTGGAGCGGTTGGGCGGCAGGCCGGCGTCGCGAATCTTGTAGAGCAGGGCGCGATAGCTGATGGACAACGCGCGTGCTGCCTGTTTACGGTTCCAGTGATGGGCTTGCAAGACCTTCAGAATGATCTTGCGTTCGAGTTCGCGAGTGGCCTTGCGGGTCAGGGCTTTGAGCGAGATGGGGCCATCGAGGTTAATGTCGGGGTTGAAAAACTCCTGATCGTTGCGGGCGACCAGGTCGTTACTGATGACGTCTTCGCTGCCCAGGATGACGTAGCGCTTGATCAGGTTCTCGAGTTCGCGTATGTTTCCCGGCCAATGGTATTTCTGCAGCACGCCCATCAGGTCCTGCGAGAGCGTGCGGGCGCGGCAATTGTATTTGCGGTTGTAGTATTCGAGGAAATACTGCACCAGAGCTTCGATATCGCCGCGCCGTTCGCGGAGCGGCGGCATGCGCAGGCTCACTACGTTGATGCGGTAGTACAGATCCTGGCGGAAAGTACCGTTCTCGATTTCGACATCCAGCTGGCGGTTGGTGGCGCAGACGATGCGGACTTCGACTTTCTTGTCTTCCTGAGCGCCGATGCGGCAGAATTGTCCGTCCTGCAGAAGCTGCAACAGCTTCGACTGCAGCGCCAGATCGAGTTCCGAGATCTCGTCGAGGAAAAGGGTGCCGCGATGTGCCATCTCGACCCGTCCCGGCTTAGTGCCATAAGCTCCGGTGAAAGCGCCCTTTTCGTAGCCGAAGAGCTCGCTCTCGAGCAGGGTGCCAGGGATCGCAGGGCAGTTCACTTTGACGAACGGACCGCCCTTCCACGGGGAAAGGCCGTGGATCATGCGGGCGATAATGTCCTTGCCGGTGCCGCTCTCGCCGTTGATCAGTACAGGGACGTTCGCGGAGGCAACTTTGTCCATGCGGGCGCGGAGGGCCAGCATTGCTTCAGACTTGCCAAATACGATTGCGTCAGGAGGAAACTCGCCTAAAGGATGAACCAGAGAGCTGACAGGATTTACCGTTGGAATAGGCATCTTTTTGCGTACGGCTCCTCTACCCACCCTCCGGTGTGCAGCTGGAGAGCCAAATTCGGAGAGGCGCCCGCGAGTGCTGTGAATATTAGTTTACTCTTGTTCTGTCAATTACTTAGCGGAATTTGTACGGATACGCGTGGAGCGCAAAAGACCGTGGACGTAGGGCTCATGACCAGGTTTTTGGATAGGAAAAACTTTTCACACTGGAGAAGCAACTTTCCGTCGTGCGGTTTGCCGTTCGGATCGATCGGTCACCAGTGGATGGGAGAACTTGAGCCCGAGAAGATGGTAACCATCCACATGAGTTACCCGTACCGTGCGGGCGCGCAAGATGCGGGAGGCCTTGGGGAAGGAGTTCCCAGAAACCAGCGGAGCGCTGGGAATCTCCAGTAAAACACGCGCTGACAGCGGCAGAGAGCGGCGCACGGCAACCAAGGCTCCGCCCGCAGAAATGTTCAAGGCTGTGGCGAATTCCAACAGTTCTTTTCCGTCCTCGTCGCGGCTGCGGACAAAAATAGGGATCGCCAGCGGCAGGCGTGGCCACTTCCGGCTTTCTGTTTCCGGTATTCGTCGCTTCAACACATCCCTCGAGAGTGGACTTAACCGATTCTTTACCGCACCTTGGGGGCCAAACCGATTCTGGAATCTGGACACATTTAGCCTCAAAAGCTCATGAAAGCGCGCTTTTTCGCGGAAACGGGTCGACAAAACCTGGAGTTCTGTGCTCCGGTCTTTGCCATGTATTCGCCCTTTTGACGAGTTTCCTCACAGACCGTGAGTACTTCGGAATGCAAGCTTTTTCCCTTCGGTGACTACTTCCTTGCGTTTTCCGTTGACACAGGGAAAGCCATGTCTTAGCATCGCCAATAGTCAAGCATTCACCTCAGCGAGTTGAGTGCCATCCTCCCTCGCCGTACCAACCACTGAGCTTTAAATAATGGCCGCGACGCCTGAAAAGACGTGTCTGCCGCAAGCGAAAGAATCTAAAGCAGCATACGCCGAGGTGTGCCCCGACGATGCCGGCCCGAACCCGGACTACAGCCAGGACCTGTTGCAGCAGTTCACCCAACTGCAGGAGCGGTTTCAGCGCACCACCAATGCGCTGGCTTCGGCTGCCCATGACCTAAAGACACCATTGGCCATTCTGAACGGCTATGTCGAGCTGTTGCAGAGTGAAAAGCTGGGGGGATTGAACGACCGGCAGCGGGAGATCCTGGGCGACATGCGGACCAGCGGTCAGCGCCTGCAACACTTTATCCAGGACTTTCTGAGCTTCAGCGTCCTGGAAACCGGCGAGATGAAGATGCACTTTGAGGCCGCCGACCTCAACGCGTGTTTGTCCGAGGTTTGCCGCTTGTGGTCGCACTCCTTTCAGGAGAAGGGGCTGGCCCTGTACTTTCTGGCCAACGAAAAACTGACGGAGTTTGCTGTTGACGTTCCGAAGATCCAGCGGGTGGTGTCGAATCTCCTGGAAAATGCATCGAAGTTTACGCCCGCGGGAGGCACAGTGTGGCTGCATGCGGAGCCGTATATGTGGGAACGTCGAAGCGCCAGCAATCCCGAGAATCTGACGGAAAGGCGGCAGCGGGTGCTCTCTCATCCTAATTCGGTGAAGGTGAGCGTATCCGACACTGGGCCGGGGATTCCGGCGGAATATCATATTGAAGTGTTCGACGATTTCTTTCGTCTGCCGCAAACCGAAAGTCAATCAGGAATGGGGCTGGGCCTGGCGATCGCGCGCCGGCTGGTCAGCGGCATGGGTGGTAAGATCTGGGTCGAAAGCGAGCCGGGTGCGGGTTGCAAGTTTTCTTTTATCCTCCCGCTTCTGCCTCCCTCGACTGGAAACAACAACACAATCAATCCAGGGAAAAGCAAATGAAAGCAGCGGCCAACAACATTCTGCTCGTTGACGACGAACCGGGAATGCTGCGCTACATCCGAACCCTGCTCGAAGTGGACGATTATAAAGTCGAGACCGCGAGCACCGGCGAAGAAGCCGTCGAGCGAGTGCAGAAGGGATTGCGTCCTGACCTGGTGTTGCTCGACCTGCTCATGCCCGGAATCGACGGCCTGGAAACACTGGAACAACTCCGGAAGCTTCAGCCCGGCGTTAAGGTTGTAATGCTCTCTTGCGTCAGTGATACGCGCAAAGTTGTCCAGGCCATCCGCCTGGGCGCGCACGATTACCTGACCAAGCCTTTTCAGAAGAGTGAACTCGACACCGTCATTGACCAGTGCCTGGGCACCAATCAGCAGAATTATCCTGGCGAAGTGGAAGAGGTTGGCGACGAGGTGTTTTTTGTGGCCGCCAGTCCGGTGATGCGCAAGCTGCGTTCCCAAGCTGCGCTGGTGGCTAACGTGGACATCCCCGTGCTGATGTTGGGCGAAAGCGGTACCGGGAAAGAAGTCATGGCGCGGCTGATTCACAAGCTCTCTCCGCGCGCCCATCGAACTTTCCTCAAGGTGAACTGCGCCGCGGTTCCCGCCGACCTGCTGGAGAGCGAACTGTTCGGCTACGAGGCTGGAGCCTTCACTGGCGCCAATCACGCCAAGCCCGGCAAGTTCGAACTTTGCAACAAGGGCACGATCCTGCTCGACGAAATCGGCGAGATGCCACCCAGCTTGCAAGCCAAGCTGCTGCACGTGCTACAGGACCAGCAATTTTCCCGCTTGGGCAGCCGATCCATGATCAAAGTGGACGTGCGCATCCTCGCCGCGACCAATATCAACATTCCGGAAGCGCTCGCCAACAAACGCCTGCGCGAGGATCTTTACTACCGGCTCAATGCGTTCACCCTGTCGGTACCTCCGCTGCGCGAACGTAAGGAAGAGATCCCGATTCTGCTGAAGCACTTCATGGCCAACATGTCGGAGCGATACGCCCGCCCCCCGTTGCCGCTTTCGACCGAGTTGCTGCAGGCGTGCCAGGACTACAGTTGGCCCGGAAATTTGCGTGAGCTCAATAATTTTGTAAAGCGCTATCTGGTTCTCGGGGACGAGAAGCTGGCTATTCAGGAGCTAAGTCCGAAGAGCGACAGCAGCGGTGCGCAATTCGATCCGGTTGCGCACAACAATGGCGATTCGGTCGGGGGATTGAAGTCTCTGGCTCGCACTGCCAAGGACGGAGCCGAAGCTGAGGCCATCAGCAAGGCTCTCGACGAAACCAATTGGAACCGCAAGCAGGCGGCCGCGCTATTGAAGATCAGTTACAAGGCTCTGTTGTATAAGATCCGGCAATACGGCATCGCACAGTCCAAGAGCCACAAGCTTTCCGCCGGCGCGTAGGTGGTTCTCGCGCGGTTATCGAGGCCCCCGCTTTTATCCTTAACGCGACAAAGCGGGCCCAGGTTCGCGCCACTGCGTAGAGCAGACTCCTCTTTTTCAAACTCGTGCCGCGGACAGATCGCGAGTCCTGCGGAGGCACGATAAGGCACCAGAGATCGCGATGGCGAACCCGAGCATGTTGCAAGGTTGAAGTCCGGTGTGAGTGTGATTGTCAATGCTGGAGCAATCTAGGCAGGTTCCAATGCCGCCAAACGCTGACTACCCGCAACACAAAACAAACCACGGCCCCGAGGACGGTCACAAATCTGGGATTCATTTTGAGCCGGAGGCCGAGAACTAGCACGGCGGCGCCAGCCAGGGCTGCGGTCGCATAAACGTCGGCGCGAAGGACAGTCGGAATACGGGCGAGCAGAATGTCGCGGATGGTGCCGCCGCCGACTCCGGTGACTCCTCCCATCAGGACGGCGATGAACGGGTGTATGCCGAAATCGAGCGCCTTGGCTGCTCCTGCAACGGCAAACAATCCCAATCCGGCTGCGTCGAAAATGATGATCACCCAAGGCGAGATCTGGCTGACGAACTGGGAGAGACAAAACACAACCGCTGCGCCAAGAAAGGCTGCACCCGGATAGCGCCAATCGCGAATGGAACCAGGAGGAACCGCCCCGATCAGGAGATCGCGAACAATCCCGCCACCGAGCGCGGTTGCAAACGCCAGCACCATCAGCCCCAGCAGATCAAGATTCGCTTCAATGCCTGCGGTCGCGCCCTCGACCGCGAAGACAAAGGTGCCCACCAAATCGACAACAAGAAGCATTCTGGCAGAGTCGTACTTGATAAAACCCTCGCAGTGGCAAGCGCCGACGTTATCGCGGCATTCGGGAAACTCCGAGCAGGTATGAATTCAATCGGGCAGCCGCGCCGGCATACGGGTCCACGACATCCTTTGTGCACCTTCGTGTCCTTCGCGGTTCTAGCATTTTCACTTCATAAACCACAAAGGACACAAAGGTACACAAGGAAGCACGCTTATTGAACGACCAGTGTAACCACCGTGCTCCGAGTCGCATTGCCCGACACCGCATCGAGGGTCACCAGATAGGTTCCGGCCGGAGTGCCGGTCGTGGTGGTCGTCGTCGAGCTCGAGCCGCAGCCTGGCAGGAACAAAATGAGCGCGAAGAGTCCCCCCAGGAGAAGCCCAATCAGGAACCGCCGCCGTCGAGAGATCTTGCCGCCTAGTCCCGTACCGAGAAGTGCCAACCCTGAAACCGGCAACCAAGTCGCATAAAAAGGAGCTCCCAGACCGCTGCCACGGTGCAACTCGGTGGTGGTGGTCACGCGGGCCGTGGTGTTGACGACCACCTGTGAACTCTGCGCGCCGGTGTTGAGATTTGGGATGGGGTTGTTGTTTCCGGGTAGACAAGTCGCGCCCGTGGGAAGACCGCTGCCACAGGAGATCGACACGCTATCGGGAAATCCGCTATTCGAGCTAGGCGTAATCGTGGCGTTGAAAACCGCGGGTACGCCCGCCGGAACGGTGGATGTTTTCGGGGCCGCGCTGATGCTGAAATCATTTACGGTGACGCTCGCGCCATTCGTGGCTAAGATCGCCCCGTTGACGAACGCCGAACCGCTGTTTCCCAAACTCACCGTCCCGCCCGGCAAGGTCGGCGCAACCGGGGTCAGAATCACAGTGACGGTTGCGGTGGCGGCGGCGTTTAGCGTCCCGATGTTGCACAACACGGTATTGTTGGTGGGAGCGCCGCAAGTGCCCGGGCTGGCCGTCGCGGAAACAAAGGTCGCGCCGGATGCCGGCAAGTAGTCGACGAAAGTCACGCCGTTGGTAAACTCACCGCCGTTCGTAACGGTGAAAGCGAAGCTGACTTGGCTTCCCATACCAACCACCAGCGGAGTTGGGACGGGCGGGAGCATGGTCAAGTTCAAAACCGGTCCGAGCTTGCTCACAAACGCATCGCTCGGCCCGCTCAAAGCGCCCTGCGAAGCATTCAAGAGGGGGAAACCACTGGTGGAGAACGTTTCTCCGCTCAGATAACTGGAGCCTTGCTGGTCCTGCGCGATGCCGGTACCTAAGTCCGTGAGATTTCCGCCGAAATAGCTCGAAGTACTGGTCGTGGCGCACGTAGGTGTAACCAGCGGACTGCAAGTCGCGATCGTGTCGAGGCGGGCGAAGAACGCGTCGCTGTTCCCTCCGCCGTACTTCGCTTGCAGGAGCGTCCCGAGCTGGGGGAAGTTGGGGGAATTGGTCCAGCCAGTAATGCGGGCTCCCGCATTATTGTCGACCGTGATCGCGGTACCGACGTCCGTGCCCGCCCCGCCGAGATAGCTGAAGTAATTCAGAGGAATGTCGAATGTGGTACAGCTGGTGCCGGCGCAGGGGATTCCAAGTTTGGCGACGAACGCGTCCGTTCCCCCACCGTTCGAGGACTGCAACGCGGTGGACGTGGTCCCGGTGACACTGAAATCCGTGGAGGTGGTTGAACCGGTGATGTAAGCATCCGTGCTCGAATCTACGGTGATGCCGTAGCCGACATCGTCACCGGAGCCGCCGAGATACGTGGAATACAACAGCTGTGTTCCGGTCACCCCCGCCGGATTGATCTTGGTCACGATGACGTCCAACCCGCCCTTGTTGGTCGCTTGATACGCGTTGAGGACGGGCATGTCGATAAAATTTGTGCCCCCGGTGATGTACACGTTCGAAGTGCTGTCTACGGCGATGCCGCCGCCTACGACGACGCCGCTGCTGGGGCTGCTTCCGCCCAGGTAGGTCGAATACGGGACGCTGGCTGATCCGCTCGCATTTGGGTCTACCTTGGTGTAGAAAAACTGGTTCAGCGCCTTGGGTGTTGTCTGAAAGGCTCCGAGCGTGGCCGGGAACCCTGCATTCACCGCCGTGGAGGTGGTGGTTCCGCTGATGTTCGCATTGCCGCCGGGATCGACGGCTAACCCGGAGGCGACATCCACGCCGTCACCGGAAAGATACGTCGAGTACTGCAGGATCCTTCCCGAGGGATCGAGCTTGCTCAGAAAAACGTGCTTGCCGCCGGTCACGGGCTTGGTTTGAAAGGCTGCATTGTTCGGCCCGTTGGTGGTGGGGAAATCAGAGGAACTCGTGGTTCCCGCCACGATCACATCAAACCCGGAATCCACTCCAACCCCGGCGGTATAGGTAATGCCATCGCCGCCGAGGTAAGTGGCAAACTGCAGAACGCCCGTGGAAGTGAACTTGGCAATAAAGGCGTTGGCCGTCGCGCCCGCCGCCAACGCGGGCTGGTATTCCCCAGTCGTCTGCGGGAAATTGGTTGACGTAGTCGCACCCGCCACATACGCATTGGAGGCTGCATCCACTGCAATCGCAGGACAACCGGGGATGGCGGGCCCGGGAGGAATGGCGATCCCCAGGATGGCGGTACAACTCTCAATACCACTGCCGCCGAGGTATGTCGAGTAAGTAAGCACGGGGTCGATGACTAATGTCCGGCTGCGATCGTAAGCGCCCAGTTCGAAACCGACCTCGTTCTTCTCGGCGCCGCGGAGTTCGAAGCGGCCTTTTACCATTCGCTGTTCTGTTCCAAAGGTCTGATACACGCGGGGCGCTTGCAGCCGCACATCACTTTCGCCGACCGCTACAACCAGATCACCGCCGGCATCAATGCTCAGATTTCGCTCACCCCGCTTCGAGACACCCTCAAATTTGAGAGTCACCTGGCCGGGATCGCTGCCCGGCGCGATTTCGAAGTCGTATTCCAAGCGCCCCTGGCTGCCGTAGTAGACGAGATCAATGCCGGGATACACGTTGCGGTAGCGCACGCGGGCAAACTGAGGAATGTCACGATGCCATTTGGCGGGATCGTTGCCGATGAAGTAATTGCTCTTGCTGGGCAGTTGGACGTCGCCGACCGGCTCGACCGACGCTGCCGACCCTGCGATTTTCATGCTGAGTGCGGAGATACGAGGAGCGGGATGCCGCAAGTCGGTTGCCGGCCGTCGCAGGGCGAGAACGGCTTCCTGCGCAGTAAGATACAGGCCGTAACCTCCGCCTCGCGACAGGAATCTCACTTTCGCATCGGTTTGTCCCTGGTTCGGCTCGAACATCAGTGGGAGGTGGCTGTAAGAGGCTAGAACTCGCTGCTGACTCTGCTCGGACGGCTGGGTTGCAAATGGGGGGTGCGTCGAAAATTTCGCGTCGGAGGGAGAAAGCGTGCGGGGACCTTCAGTGCTGTTCGCGCGGAGTTTCGCGGCACTCGAACCAGTGCCCAGAGCGACGGCTCCGAGCACCGTCAACAGCGCGATGGCCATGAAGATGCGGGTCCGCGAACAAGTCTTTCCCGACCGACGGCGATTCAATCTCACTTAACTCCTCCGGTTTCCCGCGATGTCTTTTCCCGATTTCAGGGAGAGGAAGAAGAAACGGCGCACAAACAGCACCCCGAGTCGCGCCCGCGAAGCGGCTTGCGTACGTGTCACCAAAAATAAGTGCAAAAGATAAGTAACTACTTAAACATCTGACGGATAGCCTGTCAAGATGCGCAACCCGATTCTTCGCTTTAAGATTCGTCAGATGCGGGTCAGGCTAACCGGAGATGCCGTCCGAAGACGGAAAAGTGCAAGAGGTCGTGATTCGGGACGACGGGACGCGAGATGTCGCGAGCGCGCAGATGTTCTGCAAATCATTTCATGCGATGCTTCGATCAGCAGCGCATCGCGGGACTCAAGTCGTTCATTCTCATGCTGAGTGCATTCACCCTGTGCACCATTTTTGTGGCAGCAGGATTGCTGCTCCGACCGGGCGCGTCCCTTCCCCGCCCTCCCTCTATATCGGTTCCCTGCAGGTCGAGTCGTTCATCGCGGGCATTAACGGAGTCAGTTCCCCTCGGTCGCTTTCGTCTTGCAAACCGCTGACAATTAAGTATCTTTGGCCTGAGAGCATGGCTTAGTTGCTACTCTTCGTAAAATCGCGGAGTACATCAGTAGCTGGGGGACCGGGAATGCTCGAAAAGCAAGAAAACCCAATGCTGGACCCGTCGCAGGACCGGCGCGCCATCCGGCGCTTCGAGATGCGCCTGCCCGCCACCGTCAAAGTGGAGGACGCCAGTATTGATGAGTTGCTGACCGAGACCCAGAACGTGAGCGCTCGCGGAGTTTTTCTATACCTCGACCGGCCGCTCACCGAAGGCTCCCGCATTCATGTGACTTTGACTCTTCCGCCGCACGTCACCTTGACCGATCCGGTGCGCGTTCGATTCACCGCTCGCGTGGTACGAACTGAGGCGCCATTGCCGGCATCCCGCGTCGGCATTGCGGCCGTTATTGAGGAGTACGAATTCCTGCGGTCCGCTGCTTTGGGCAATTGACAGTTTTCACGGGAGACGATCAGGTTTGTGCAGCCTAAATTCCGGATTATTTTTCTTCAATGCGTCCCTTGAATTCTGCAATCTCATTTCTGAGCCGGGTGTAGCGGCGCAGCAACGTGCCCAGATAAGCGACGTGAATCGCCCAGGTGGCAACGTAAGCGGCGTAAAGATAGTTCATCCGGCACGTCCAGTCGGTGAAATTCTGGTTTGTGAGCTTCGAGGTTCGAGCAGCGCTTCCAAGGCCAGAGTCTCGTCTACTTCCCGGCGCAGGACCTCCAGGCGGTAACGAGACCAGCACACCAACGCGGCGAAGCACGAGAAAGCGAGCCAATTGATCAGCAGCACGTGCAGCATGCGGGGATCGATGGAACCGCCTCCGCCGATCACCGGCTGCGGATGCTGGGTGCGGAAAAACCAGATGGAAAAATAAACCAGCGGAACATCGAGAGCACCAAACACGGCCAGCACCGCGGCCAACAAGGGAGTCTGTCCGCTGCTGGAAAATCTCCGCAGAACCAGGTAGCTGACGTAGATCAGCCACAGCACAAGCGTTAGAGTGAGACGCAAATCCCAGGTCCACCAGATGCCCCACACTGGACGCGCCCAGATCGGCCCGGTCACGAGGACCACGGTGCAGAATACGACTCCCACTTCCGCCGTCACCAGGGCAACGATATCCGCCTTCGTGTTGCGCCAGATCAGGTACGCGATGGAGGCAAAGAAATTGACGAAGAACAAAATGAAGGCCGTCCATGCCGAGGGCACGTGATAGTAAAAGATGCGCTGCACGTCGCCCATGGTCTGCTCGGTAGGAGCGGCTACCAGCGCCTCATACAGGGCATAGCTGAGCAGGGCAGCCGTAAGCACAGCGAGGATGGGAAAAACGCGCTTCATTCCGCCTGCAATACGAATCCGAATAAGAAGAGGCTAGCGATAGTAAACACCAGATCGTAGGCGGCAAGCAACACGATCCAGAACTTGGCGGAGAATTCTCCTGTGAGGATGGCGCCCGTGGCTTCGACCATGGCAAGCAGCGCGGGGATGGAAATGGGAAACAGCAGCAATGGAAGCATGACCTCGCGGCTGCGGGTGCGCAAAGACATGGCCGCGAAAAACGTTCCGTTCACTACCAGCGCCCAGGTTCCCAGCGCGGCCACAATTGGCAATTGGTACGCGGGTCCCAGCGCGCGCAGGTTGTAAAACACAATGAAGAGCGGCGTCATCAGCGCCTGCAGCACGGTCACGAAGATGAAATTTCCGATGACTTTCGCCAGGAACAGGGCGTTCGGTGGAGCGGGGGAAACCCGATATGCATCGAGCACCTGATTACGCATCTCCCGCGCCCAAGTCTGATTCAAGGCCACCACTGCGGCAAACAGAAAAGCTACCCACACCAGGCCTCCGGCAATTTGCCGTGATTCTTCCGCGGTTGGGTCGAAAGAGAAACTGAAGATCACCACCACCAGCAAAGAGAAAAACAGCATGGAGTTGATGGCGTCTTTCGAGCGCCACTCCAGCCGCAGGTCTTTGGCCAAGGTCGCTCGCGTGAGACCGGCGATGGTGCTCATCGCGCCTCCATCCTCGCGGCCAGATCCGGAGTGCGGCTGACGATTTGCCCTGACTCCATCCAAACGAATTCATCGGCCGCACCTTCAAGGAGAGATGCTTGGTGCGTGACCACAAAGATCGTCTTACCCGCATCGCGCAAGCCAGCGAGCAGGCTCACCATCTCGCGCGCGGAACGGACGTCCACGTTAGAGAAGGGCTCGTCGAGAAGAAGGATCTGAGGATCGTTCAGAAGCGCCCGAGCCAGCGACATCCGCTGCCGCATGCCTTGCGAATATTGGCCGACGGGGCGAGTAAGCGATGGATCAAGCTTCACCGCCCGGATCACATCTGAACAGCGCTGCTCTGTATTTTTGACATCGTACAGCCCCGCGAAGTAACGCAGGTTCTCCATTCCACTCATTTCGTCGTAAAGCAAAGAAGGATGCGCCATGTATCCAAGTTGCCTGCAGACGGAGCGGAGATCATTCGCTCCCAGTATCGAGATGCTTCCACGAGTGGGCGGCGTCAATCCAGCTAGAGCGCGCAGCAGGGTCGTCTTCCCTGCCCCGTTATCGCCAAGAATGGCGTACAGACGGCTGGGAGCAAACTCCGCACTCACACCACGCAAGGCGGCAAAGCGTCCAAATTGTTTGACGAGATCGAGAACGGTGACTGCGGGAAGCATCGGAACCGAAGATAGCTGAAGCGTACCGCGAAGTCGAGGGTTCTAACCCGCCTCACTCAGGAGCGGATGTGTTCTTGACGGAGTCAGTTCGACATCGTGCCCGACCCGCCATTCTCGACCTGCGTCATGCTCTTCGCGGGGGCATCCGGAGATGTGCCACTGGCGGGCGCTCCCGGCTTTTGCGGAGCGTACTTCGAGGCGCACTTGGCTTGCAGTTGCTTGGCGTGGAAAACACCGTCGCGTCCGAAGCTGCCGTCGGCTAAGGCCTGCGAATTGTCTTTGAAAGTATCTGGCGGAGGCTCGGTGCCGCTATAGGAGACGGAAAGAGTCTGATCGTTCTCCACCAGAATGAACTCAACTTTGGTGCCGTTCCGCTTGATCGAACCGGGCTGCACATTCCCCGCCACCCGCAGCCGCTTGGTGTGGGCCGAGTCTCCCATCCCGCGCAATTCCTTGATGGTGACGTAGTAGCTCTTGCTCTCCTGCACGCCGGTGTACGCCAAGTATCCGAGCGCGAGCAGGATGACGACCGTCGCGCCGCCGAATTTAAGGTATCTGCTGGTCTCGCTGGACATAAGAAAACCCTACTTCCTATATGAACTTTATCCCTCGCCTTGGCCACGGGTCAAGGAACGTTTTGGGGTGGACACCACTGTCCGCCGCCGTCGATTTTCAGACTGCAAAGGCCGCGGACAGGAGTGTTCGCGCTACCTCACCACACGTGGCAGGCGTTCGCGCTCACCATGGGTTGTCCCGCCTTGCAGCCCCAGGCCTGCTGGAACTCGGGCATGTTCTGGACAACACCATTCACCCGCCACCTTCCCGGGGAATGCGGGTTCGTGGTCACCTGCATGCGCGCCGACTCAGGACGCCGCTTCTCGCACCACACGCGCCCAAAGCCCAGGAAGAAGCGCTGCTCAGGCGTGTAGCCATCGATCTTCTGGCCTGCTTTTCCGGTCTTGTCTTCCGCGATCATGTGCTCGAGCGCCATCAGCGCGATGCGTGCCCCACCATTGTCGGCGGTGTTTTCGCCGAGCGTGAGCCGGCCGTTGAGCTTGAGATCGTCGACCGCAGTAAAACCGCTGTATTCGTCGGCGACACAGCTGACTCGCTTCTCAAATTCCTTGCCATCGTCAGCCGTCCACCAGTCGCGCAGGTTGCCCTGCGAATCGTACTTGCGTCCCTGGTCGTCGAAACCGTGAGTCAACTCGTGCCCGATCACCAGTCCGATTCCACCGAAGTTCACGGCATCATCCATCTTCTTGTCGAAGAACGGTGGTTGCAGGATGCCGGCCGGAAACACGATTTCGTTGAACGGCGGGCTGTAGTAGGCGTTGACCGTGGGCGGCGTCATGCCCCATTCTTTGCGGTCGAGCGGTTTGCCGATCTTCGCAATTTCGCGCTTGGATTCGAACTCGTTGGCACGCAGAAAATTCCCCAGCAGGTCACCCTGCACCACGGTCAGCGAACTGTAGTCGCGCCATGCGTCGGGATAGCCGATCTTGTTGCGAATAGCCTCCAGCTTGACCTTGGCCTGTTTCTTGGTTTCGTCCGTCATCCACGGAAGGCTCTGGATATCCCCGTCCAGCGACGCTTCCAGCGCATCCACCATTTTCAGCATGCGCTGCTTGCCGTCTGGTCCGAAGGTGACCTCAACGTATTTTTGACCCAGCGCTTCGCCCAGAGAGTTGTCGGTGAGTTCCACACAGCGCTTCCATCTGGCCTGGATTTCCTTCTGGCCGGTCAATGCCTGGCGCATTTTGAAGTTTGCCTCGACGAAAGGCTGAGAAAGCCAGGGAGCGGAGCCACGCAGCAGGTGCCAGCTCACATAGGTCTTCAGGCTGTCCAGCGATTCGGACTCCACCACGCCGTTCACCTGTTTAAAGAACTCCGGGTTACTGACATTCAACTCTGAAAAACTGGGCGCACCTGCAGACGTGAAAAAGCGATCGAGATAAAAATTCGGCGCGAGGGCGACCGCTGCATCTTCCGTCATCTTGTGATCACGCGTCTTGGGGTCGCGGCGGAGGGTGCGATCCATCGAGGCCTTGGCCAACGCGGTTTCGATGCGCAAAACGGTTTGCGCGGACTCCGCCGCCTGCGCGGAAGACTGGCCCGCCAAGATGAAGATCTGGGTTACGTATTCCACCAGGTGCTTGCGCATTTCCGTCATCCGGGCATCGTCCTTGATGTAGTAATCGCGGTCGGGCAGCGACAATCCGCCCTGGTCAATGTAGGCGATTACCTGATCCGCGTTGTGCAGGTCAGAGTTGGAGTAGAAATTGAACAGCGGGCTGGGACCCATAAGATGCACACGCGCGACAGCATCAATCAGCGAAGCCTTGTCGTTCACGCCAGAGATCCTGTCAAGCTCCAGCTTGAGCGAACCGAGGCCCTTCGCGTTCACTATCTTTTCGTCCATACAGGAACCGTAGAAGTCGCCGATCTTCTGCTCAACGGGACTTCGGCTGGGATCGTTGGCTGAAGCCTTGTCCAGAATCTCCCGCAGCGTTACCAGGTTGCGCTCGTCCAATTCGACGAAGCTGACCCACGCGCTTTGGTCCGGCGGAATTTCCGCGGTCTTGAGCCAGTTGCCGCAGGCGTATTGATAGAAATCGACGCAGGGATCAAGCGTCTTGTCGATGTTGTCGACGCTGAAACCCGGTCCCGCCTTGGCGGCTGGATTCGTTTGAGCAGAAGTGACAAGGGTTGCTAGCAGCAGGAATGCCGGCAAGACACGTTGAAGGCGCATAGTACCTCGTTTGATGTAGAACTGGAGATTGTAAGCCCGAGACTTTGGACGGACAAGCAGAGAAAAAGATATTCTGCATCCGGCTGTGTGGGCGCGATGCGGCGTGCATCTTGTCGCGGAAAGTGAAGACGAGCAAACAGGTTGCGGCGTTCGATGCCTGTTCGCGGCGTATAATCGGCTTTTGGATAATCCAGCAAAGGTGATAAACCATGGCTCCCACGAACGGTAATCGCGGCAACGGCAATCATACTCAGGACAGCAACGGACCAGGCGTTCCGCGGCCGCGAGCGGAGTGGATCGCGCGCCGCAAGGCGGAGAATCGCGATGGCAATTTCTCCCAGATGCACTATGCGCGAAAGAGTCTGATCACGGAAGAAATGATTTATGTGGCGGATCGCGAAAAGCTTTCGCCCGAACTGGTTCGCGACGAAGTAGCGTGTGGGCGCATGATCGTTCCGGCCAACATCAATCATCCCGAACTGGAGCCGATGTGCATCGGTGTGGCCTCGCTGTGCAAGATCAACTCCAACATCGGGAATTCCGCCGTCACCTCGAACATTGACGAGGAACTCAAGAAGCTGCACACCTCCGTTCATTACGGCGCCGACACCGTCATGGATCTTTCCACCGGCGGTGACATTCACGAGATTCGCGAAGCCATTCTGCGGCACTCCCCCGTGCCGATTGGAACCGTGCCGATTTATGAAGCCATCTCACGGGTGAAGCGCGTCGAAGACTTGAATGCTGACGTCATGCTCGAAGTGATCGAAGAGCAGGCCGAGCAGGGTGTCGATTACATGACCATTCATGCCGGCGTGCTGATCCAGTATCTGCCGATGGTTTCCAAGCGCATCACCGGGATCGTGAGCCGCGGGGGCGCGATTCTGGCGCAATGGATGGCCCACCACCATAAACAAAACTTTCTGTATGAACGCTTCGACGACGTCTGCAAGATCTTCGCCAAGCACGATGTTTCGTTTTCGCTGGGCGATGGCCTGCGCCCAGGGTGCATTGCCGACGCCAGCGATGAAGCCCAATTCGCGGAGTTGAAGACGCTCGGCGAACTCACCAAGAAAGCCTGGGAGCGCGATGTGCAGGTGATGATCGAAGGGCCGGGTCACGTACCGCTCGACAAAATCAAAGAACAGGTCGACAAAGAAAAAGAACTTTGCTACGAAGCGCCGTTCTACACGCTCGGGCCGCTCGTCACCGACATCGCGCCCGGCTACGACCACATCACGTCTGCGATTGGCGCGGCCATGATCGGCTGGCACGGGGCGGCGATGCTCTGTTATGTCACGCCCAAGGAGCATCTTGGGCTACCCAATGAAAAAGACGTGAAGGACGGAATCATCGCTTACAAGATCGCGGCCCACGCGGCGGATCTGGCGCGGCATCGTCCGGGAGCGCAGGACCGCGACGACGCCCTCAGCTATGCCCGCTATAAATTCGACTGGGAGAAACAGTTCGCATTGTCGCTCGATCCGGAGACGGCCCGCTCCATGCACGACGAAACCCTGCCTGACGACTACTACAAAGAAGCCGCGTTCTGCTCCATGTGCGGTCCCAAGTTCTGCTCGATGAACTATTCCAGCAAAGTGGACGAGTACAACAAAGCAGTCCACGGCCTGGAAAAGAAAGACTACTCGGGACTGGTGGAGAAGCTGATCTCGCTCAAGTAGCGCCCGCGTCGAACGGATTCCCCGTTCCCGACCAAAATGGGAATCCTCCGGCCTGCCGGGAGACGAATTCGGTTCCCAAAAAAGTCGCTCTTTTTGCGCAAAATCTAGAAAACAAAGGGCCTGATTTTTTCTTGCCTCCTAGATCTATGGTTCTTAAGGTAGTTAGAGGCAAAATCTTGGAAACATTGAAGTTATCGTGGATCCCGTCGCCAGCGGTTCCATTTTGGAACTGCGGACGGAGGTGGCGATTGTTCTCGCCCACGCAATGATCGGTCGGTTCAGCACTCGGAACCGCGCGGAGACGGCGTCCGCGGTCAGGTTGTCAAAGATCTGATGTTATCTTACAGATAATTTATCCGTGGTTATATTATCGGATATAAAGGAGTGAGGTCAAGCAGAAAAAGGGCGGACTACTGATCCCGTCCCAAAACGGGAATCTAGTACCCGTCCCATGTAGCGACGCGGAGTATGGGCGGGCCGGGGGCGACGTGCCATCTCTGCTCATTGTTCATTTACGGACAGCCGCCGGTGAAACCGGACACACGGTTCGACTTCTCTACACCGGTTAGATCCCGCAAGCCGCTTGGTCTGATAAAGTTGCATTCACGACACTTTGGCTCTCGAATTGCCTTTTGCCGTGGAGGCGCGTCGTCACCCGAGGCCGACCATGACCATCCTGCTGCAGGACCTGCGATTCGCGCTACGCCAGATGCGCCGCTCTCCCAGTTTCACGATGGCTGCGGTTTTGACACTGGCTTTGGCGATCGGGGCAAACGCGGTGGTGTTCAGCATCATGAATGCGTTCATCCTGCGGCCGTTGAATGTGCCGCACGCGGAGAGCCTCTACGCAGTCTGGCGGCAGCCGGACAATGGGACGTCAGAGTCGTATCCCGACTACCTCGATCTGCGCGACCGGAACCGCAGCTTTGATGATCTGGTGGCCTATAACATCACTCTGACCGGCCTGGATACGGGCAAGGATCCATCCCGCTCGTGGGTCGAGGAAGCTAGCGGGAACTACTTCGATGCATTAGGCCTGCAGCCGTATCTAGGCCGCTTCTTTCACGCCTCCGATGAGCATGGCCCGAACAGCGCTCCTTATATCGTGCTCACCTATGCGTTTTGGCACACGCATTTTCAGGACGATCGCGGGGTGGTGGGCCGCACGGTTCAACTGGACAAGCATCCTTTTACAATCCTAGGCGTGGGGCCGCCTGAGTTCCACGGGATCCTTCTATTCTTCCATCCCGATTTTTTTGTGCCGATTGTGAATCAGGAACAGGTGGACGGGGGGAACGACGCGAACGCGCGGGGAAACCGTTGGATTTTTATGACGATGGGACACTTGAAGGCGGGAGTCACTCCGCAACAGGCGAGTGCCGATCTGAACTCGATTGGCGCCGATCTGGCAAAGACCTATCCCAAAGACGACAGCAAAGTGACTTTCAGCTTGGCGCGTCCAAGCCTTTATGGGGATTTTGTTGCCCGTCCGGTGCGAGAGTTCCTAACCGGATTAATGCTGCTGTCGGGGTTAATTCTGCTGGCCGCATGCGCGAACCTGGGCAGCTTGTTCGCGGCGCGGGCGGCTGACCGTTCGCGGGAAGTCGCTCTTCGACTTGCGCTGGGATCGAGCCACACCCGGATTCTGCGCGCGCTGTTTTCCGAAGCCCTGCTGATTTCGCTCGCCGGAGGCGCGGTCGGGCTATGGGGCAGCGTCATTCTGTTGCAGGGGCTGAGCGAGTGGCAGCCGGTTCCCAGATGGCCTGTCCATTTGTCTGTGAACCCGGACGCGCATGTGTATGGAGTCGCTTTGCTGTTGGCTCTGGCCAGCGGATTCCTTTTTGGCGCGGTTCCGGTAAAGCAGATACTTCACACCGATCCCTATCAGGTCATCAAGTCGGGGTCCAGTGGCGGGGTGGGGCGGCGGATTACTGCTCGAGACTTATTGCTGGTCGTGCAAATTGCGATCTGTGCGGTGCTGGTCACTTCTTCGCTGGTTGCGGTGCGTGGGCTGGCGCGCTCGTTGCATCAGGATTTAGGTTTCGATCCGCAGAACACCATGCTGGCAGACATGGACCTGGCTATGGCCGGCTACAGCGGCGACAAAGTGCCGGTAATGCAGAAGCGCATGATCGAGGCCGTGGGAGCGATTCCGGGTGTAGAGTCGGTGGGATTGGTCGATCAGGTGCCCTTAGGTGATACGGCGCCCGACTCGAGTGTCTTCGCCGACAACACGTCAGATCTGAGGCCATCGAACGCTGCAGCTGACTCGGTAATGTTCAAAGTCTCTCCCGAATACTTTCCTGCATCCGGTACGGCCTTGCTGTCGGGAAGGGCTGTCACCTGGCATGACGGCAAAAACTCGCCGCGCGTCGCGGTGGTGAATCGGCGGTTTGCGAGCAAAATCTTCGGCTCCGCTGCCAAGGCAATGGGCGGGTATTACAAGTTGCCGGATGGAACGCGCATACAAGTGGTAGGGATAGCGGAAGACGGAAAGTATGGGAGCCTCACGGAAGAGCCGCTGTTGGCGATGTTTCTCCCGATGCTGCAATGGCCATCGCAATCGGCATGGATGGTGGTGCGCTCGGACCGCGATCCGCAGCAACTGGCGTTGGGCATAAGGAGTAGCTTGCGGCAACTGGATGCAGGGCTGCCGGTTTACATCCAAACACGCTCCAAAGAACTGGAATTCGCTCTCTTTGGTCCGCGCATGGCGACGCTTTCGCTGGGCGTGATGGGCGTTATGGGCGCGGTGCTGGCGATCACTGGCATTTTTGGAATGGCCGCATACTCGGTGAGCAAGCGGATGAAGGAGTTGGGAATTCGTATCGCCATCGGTGCCCAGCCTAAGGAAGTGTTGCAGGCGGCATTGGGAAGGGCGTTCAAGTTGCTGGCGATTGGATCTGCAGCAGGATTGCTTCTTGGCATCCTGGCGAGCCGGGTACTGGCACTCATTGTGGATCAGGCAACTCCGAGCGATCCGCTGGTGTTGGTGGGTGTAGTTGTAGCGATGGCTTTGCTGGGGCTGCTAGCTACGTGGATTCCAGCGCAACGCGCGTTGTCGGTCGATCCTGCGATACTGCTGCGGGAGGAGTGAGTCGGATAGTTGAAGAGTTTCAAGACATTTCAGCGCGCTTCAAGTTGTCGTAATACTTCCTCCTTGAATAGACCCCTACTGAGCTTGGCGAGGATCTGGTGGATTCTCCCTGCTTGGCTCGACCGCCCGGACGAGGCGTCCGGGGCCATCTGCGCGCGCGAATCTAGTGATCGTTGTCCAGGACCTTGGCGGCACGATTCAGGGCTGCTGCGAGCGAGGCGATTTGCTGGCGGGTACGAGCGAGATCGTGCTTGTCGATGGCTTCGTTGATGCCGGGGATGACCACGGCTGCGTATCCGGTGTACTGACCAGGGGCATAGATGGCATGGCGGAACCAGGGGCGATTCGGCAGTCCTTCAGGAATGAGGAGGGCGCGCTCGGCATCACGTAAGGAACGGTTCAGATCCGCGGCATCGCGCGGAGAATTCTGCTGCCGCACAAGCGCCTTCGCTCCGGCTTTCTCGAAATTGTGTGCCGCCTGAGTCAGCTCGGTAAAGTTCGGGGTTTGACCGGCGAACTCGGTTTGCGCTTTCTTTTTGGCAGAATCGATGTAGGAGGCGATTTCCCTGGCATACTCTTCGTAGTCGTAGGGGAGTACGTCGGCGTCGGCCATGCGGAGGATCGAGAGGCCAAAAATCCGGGCCATCTGCTGCTCGTAGACAAAGTCGGGATCGCCAAATTTTTGGAACCAGTTGAAATTGTCAAAGGCTGAGTGATACACGCCATAGGAGCCGGTAGAACCGATATCGGTTGAGGGCACGCCGAGGTGTTGCAGGAAGACGGTATAGTCCGATCCGCTTCCTAAGTCACCCACGGGCACATCCGCTTTCGCCGCAGCGGCTGGGGGACGATAGGTGCTGGTGCTGGTTTCTTGAGGGCTCACCGTGTCGCCGGGTGTCTGGTTCGTTTTTTGCCAGTTCTCATACACGGTGCCGCCCTTGGGACTCGGGACCGCCTTGGTGACATCGCGCAGAAATTGTTTCAGGCTAGGCACGGATGCGGCGCCGAATTTCGGACCCGAGACGGCGACGTCCACATTGAAATAGGCCACGGCGTTGGCCAGTTCGGCCTCATGCTGCTCGCCCCATTCGGTGGAACCGATCAAGCCCTCTTCTTCAGCGTCCCAACTGCCAAGAATGATTGTGCGCTTTGGCTTCCAGCCTGATTTCAATAGTTCGCCGATTCCGTGCACCGCCTCCAGCATGGCGGTAGTGCCACTGTTCGGGTCAACGGCTCCGTACACCCACGCGTCCCGATGATTGCCCGCTACCACCCACTCGTCGGGAAGTTCACTGCCGCGCACTCGGCCGATGACGTCCCAGATGGTGCGGAATTGGTAATCCTGCTTGAGATGCATCTTCACTTTCACCGGACCGGGTCCCACGTGATAGGTGAAGGGCAATGCGCCTTGCCATTCGCGAGGTGAGTCCGGACCGCCGACGTGCTCAAGGATGGGCCATGCATCGGCATAAGACAGCGGCGTGGTGGGGATTTTCGGGAGCTGCGCAGACTGTTCGGGCGGCGTGCGCTTCGCGTCGGGCAGTGAGGGGACGGAGGCGATACCGGGCGTCGTGGGATCGCCGGGGAACGCGAACATATAGCCGATCGACCCGCGCTGCACGCCGGTATCCGGGCGCCAGGGGCCTTGAGGATATTTATCGCCCCGACGCCAGCCGTCGTCGGCGGGATCGGAGTAGATGATCAGGCCAGCAGCGCCGCGTTCCTGCGCGACGAATGCTTTGACGCCGCGGAAGTTCTGTCCGTAACGCACCACTGCGATCTTGCCGCGCACGTCAACTTTCATCTGTTCCAGCTTTTTGAAATCCTCCGGTGAACCGTAGTTGGCATAGACGACGTCTGCCTCGGCGTCGCCGGATGGAGACATGGCATTGAACGGCGTGATGACTCGTGGGTCGTCGGCGAGAGGATCGCCTTCCAGGTGCTCGCGGGTGGGACCGTGCATGTGAACGTTAGCGGGAGCGGTCACATCGACGCTGATTTCCGCGGGGTAATTCAGCCAGACGCGGTATTCCACGATTTCTGTTTCCAAGCCGGCCTCGCGGAATTTTTGCGCGACGTAGTCCGCGGTGGCTTTGTCTTCGGGGGTGCCAGCGACATGGGGAGCGTGGGTGAGGATGCGCAAATGCTGCTCGGCGAGTTTGGGGTCGGGAACGTCGAGAAACTTGGCTTCGTGGACAGTTTCCGCGGCGGAATTGCGGAAACCGAAAATGGGGGGAGGAGGTTGGCTTGAAGATGTTGAGGAATTGGCACCGCCGTGCTCAGTTGCAGCAACGGCAAAAAGAAAAGAAGTCAGAACGCAAACCGGGAGAACCTTCATCGAGCTCCTGTGGCCCAGGCTCGTTGCTTGCTGGCCGGGCCGTAAATACCTCGGCGTTCATATTAACGCACTCGGTTAACGCAACCGGTCCGGGTGTTTGCAAATGGCCTCTCGGAATCAAAGAAGTTAAACTGGCTGTATGCCGGTAACCAACCCTACGCAGCGGTTTTCCTCCCGTGTGGGTAACTATGTGCGCTATCGTCCCGGGTATCCGATGGAAGTTCTTGCACTGTTGACCAGAGAATGCGGCCTCACGCCGGCATCCGTGATCGCTGACATTGCCTCGGGAACGGGCATCTTTACACGGATGCTGGTCGAAAATGGCAACCAGGTTTTCGGCGTCGAGCCCAATGATGAAATGCGGCGAGCTGGGGAGCAGTTCCTGCGAGGGCACTCGCGTTTCACGAGTGTTGCGGGGACGGCGGAAGCGACGAATCTTCCTGAGCACAGCATTGACCTAGTTACAGCAGCGCAGGCGGCGCACTGGTTCGATCGAGCAAAAGCGCGATCTGAGTTTATCCGCATCCTCAAACCCGGCGGCTGGACCGTGCTCTTGTGGAATGAGCGCCGCAACGCTTCCACGCCGTTTCTCCGAGAATACGAGCACCTGCTGCTGACGTATGGAACGGATTACCAGGAAGTACGGCATGAACGCACGACGGCGGAGATTGCCGGCTTCTTTGCGCCGTCGCCGTTTCGCTGGCACAGCCTGGAGATGCGTCAGGAAGTTGACTATGCGGGCCTCGAAGGGCGGCTCTTGTCTTCCTCTTACACGCCGGGGCCTGAGCATGCAAACTATGAACCCATGTTGCGGGAGCTGCGGCGGATTTTTGATGCTCATCAGGTTCAGGACCGGGTTTCGCTTGACTACAACACGCTCGTTTACTATGGCCAGCTGGCTTAAACCCGAAAGGCATTAACCACAAAGGACACGAAGGTTCACGAAGGAAATCTGGCTTGGAGACCCGATGCCTGACGAAAAAACCTTTCACATGACTCCCGATGTGTTCCGCCAGCATGGCCATGCGGTGGTGGACTGGATCGCGGACTACTATGCGCGCATCGAATCGTATCCTGTTCTGTCGCGCGCGGAGCCTGGGCAGATTCGGGCTTCGCTGCCGGCGAATCCTCCGGCGAAGGGTGAGTCTTTCGCGGCGATTCTGGACGATGTAGAGAAGCTGATTCTTCCGGGCGTTACGCATTGGCAGTCGCCAAATTTCTTCGCTTTCTTTCCCGCCAATGCGTCGGGCCCTGCGATTCTGGGCGACTTGCTTTCCTCGGGATTGGGCGTGCAGGGAATGCTTTGGGCGACCAGCCCGGCGTGCACAGAGCTGGAGACGCATGTTCTCGACTGGCTGGTTGAGATGCTTGGTCTGCCACGGCATTTTCTTTCAAGTAACACCGGAGGCGGCGCGATTCAGGACACGGCATCGAGCGCTTCGCTCTGCGCCTTGCTGGCGGCGCGCGAACGGGCTACCAATTTCGCCAGCAACAAGCGTGGTTGCGATGGGAGGCTGGTTGCGTATACGTCCTCGCAGGCGCACTCTTCGATCGAAAAGGACGTGCAGATTGCCGGGCTTGGACTGAACAATTTGCGATTGATCGAAGTGGATGAGAACTTTGCGATGCGTGCGGACGCGCTTTCGCGACAAATTGAAGGCGACCGACGCGCGGGCCTCGTCCCTTTTTTCGTTTGCACTACGATTGGCACAACTTCCTCCAATGCTATAGATCCGTTGCCCGAGATTGGCCGCATTTGCCGGGAAAACAAAATATGGCTTCACGTTGATGCCGCGATGTCCGGGACGGCTGCCCTCTGCCCTGAATTCCGCCACACGCATCGGGGGGTCGAACTCGCCGACAGTTATACCTTCAATCCGCACAAATGGATGTTCACCAATTTCGATTGCAACTGCTTTTACGTCGCCGATCGCAAAGCTCTGATTCAGACCCTGAGCATTCTGCCCGAGTATCTGCGGAACAAGGCGACTGAATCTGGTGCGGTGATCGACTATCGCGACTGGCAGATTCCGCTTGGCCGCCGCTTTCGCGCGCTGAAGTTATGGTTTGTGATCCGGCACTACGGGATCGAGGGGTTGCAGTATCACGTCCGGCGCCACGTTGAACTGGCGCAGCGGTTTGCAGGCTGGGTAAAGAACGATCCCCGGTTCGAACTGGCGGCTCCGGCGCCACTCAACCTGGTTTGCTTCCGTCACAAGGGCGCGGACGAAGTGAATCAGGCGCTGATGGACCGCCTGAATCGAAGCGGAGATCTTTACCTGACGCACACACGTCTACAGGAGCGACTTACCCTGCGTTTCTGCGTGGGCCAGACCAATACGACGGAACGACACGTCGAGCGGGCATGGAACAGGATTCAGGAGGAGACCGCAACCTTGGAAAGATCGGGACTCGCGGGCTGAATGGGCGATGTCCCTGATAGCACGCGGTTCGCTACCTGCGGCGGCAGGACATCGATCCATTTGTACGTGCCCTTGTTGAAGTATCCATGTCCTTAAACTCGAGTCGAGGGCATTTTGTACTTCTTAGGATGGAGTAGAGGCCAGCCCAAGAAGGCTGGCCTCTACATCACTGGGTTACGGTGAAAACCCCCTTGCTCACGGCCACGCCGCCCGGAGTGGTAATCGTGATGTGCCCGGTCAGCGCCCCGGTAGGAACCGTCGCGGTCACCTGCTTATCCGAGTTGACATTGAAGCTGGTTGCGGCCACACCGCCAAAGGCAACCTTCTTAGCCTGCTTCAGGCTCACTCCCGTGATCGTCACGTTTGTCCCAACCGCGCCGCTGGTCGGATTGAAGCTCAATATCTGCGGCGTTACCAGGAATACCTTGTTGCTTGCTAATGTTCCGGCGGAGGTTTTCACCGTCACGGAGCTGGTGGTTGCGCCGTCGGGCACGGCCGCTGTGAGGTAGGTATCCGAGACGATCTGGAACTTGGCAGCGGTTCCGCCGAAGGACACGCTGGTTGTTCCTTTGAATCCCTGCCCCAGAAACTCGACCGTCTTGCCAACTTTGCCGGAGTACGGCAACAAGCTGACGAATGCTGGCAAACTGGTATTCTTCCAGCTATAGAACACGCCGCAATTACCTGTTGAGCAGGGATTCACGTTCCCCGAGCCTCCTACCTGGCTGTCGCCGTAAACCAATCCACTGGTGTGCTGGAAAGGCGTAACGTAGGGCGTCGCTCCAGTGGTGTAATCAAATTTGTAGAGCACCGAATAAGCTCCCTTGGGGGTAATCTTGAAAACCGTGCCACAGCCATTCGAACAGTTAGAATTGACAGTTCCTCCGTTGGAGTTTGCGCCATAAAAGTTGCCGTCGCTTGCTAGCACCAGACCGCCGTAAGGTCTGGCCCCGTCCGTGGTTCCATTTATGTTGTGCAGGACGGTCAGCTTGCCCGACGGGGTGATCTTGAAGACGACTCCGCCGCCCGCGGTGCCACCGTAGATCGTGGTCCCGTAGAAATTCCCGTCTGCGCCTTGAACCAGGCCAGCGAAAGGGGTTTCCCCATGGGTGCTGTCAAAACTGAAAAGCAATGCAAACTTGCCGGTGGGGCTGATCCTGAAGACAACACCGGCATTGGCACTAGCTCCGGCCGGGGTGGTTCCGTAGAAATTGCCGTCCGTGCCCAGGACCAGAGGCCCGTACGGCTCATAGCCGTGGGTGATGTCGAATTCATAGAGGGTAGTGAGAACTCCTGCAGGCGTAATCTTATAAATCGTCCCGCAGCCGCCACCGCACACTGTGGTATTCCCTCCGGCGGTGGTCGTGCCGTAGAAATTTCCATCATTTCCTTCAATTGGGGGCGCGTAAGGATACGCTCCGTCCTTGCCGCCCGTAAAGCTATAGATAGTCGTGTAGGTCCCGTTCGGTGTTACCTTGAATACCGTCCCTGCCGTTACCGAGCCACCCTCATACGTAGTGCCGTAGAAGTTGCCATCGCTACCGAGCGTCACGCCGCCTTGGGGGAACGCGCCATCGTTGTTGCTGCCTGTGAAGTTGTGTATGTTCTTCAGTTTCCCCGCCGGTGTGATCTGGAATAGCGCCCCACAGCAGGTGCCTCCTGCGGGCGCGGTGCTATACAGGTTGCCATCCCGGCCCTGGGCAACGATGCCTGAATATGCAGGTTTAGATGGGTCGTCGGTGTTGCTTCCGAAGTTGTACAAAACCGAAAAAGTTTGCGCTTGGACAACGCCGGCCGCGATTACCAGCACCAGCGTCACGAAAGTGGAAAGCTGCGAGATACGGGTAGAGGTCATAACAGAAACTCCTCTCTGATTACTTTTGAGCGAAACATGCGCGGTCATAAATTCTCCTTACGCATGACTCTCGGACGGCGAGAGTCACTTCCTGATTCTGGTTCGGTCGTCGATTCCCCTCATCCGAAAATTCGAAATGGATCGTGTGCGAATGCAGGGGTACGCTACTGCGAATGCCCGGCAAAGGCCCTGGCACAGATCATCCATTTTGCGTTTCATCTCTGCCTCCCTGATGGTGACTGCTGCGAGCGCCGGGATCCACGGGCTAGGATCAACCTGGAACTGGCTGAATGTCCCCTCGTCTGCCATCCAGCCAGTCTTGCTCTTCATCTATCAAAGCGGAAAGCTAGGGTGATTTGGCTCATCGAAACTACGGGCTCAAGCCGGGGAGCAAAGGACCGGGCAACTCCCAAGTTCGAGGTCTATGCGGCCGACGATGCGGGCTCGGGCTTGTCAGGCCGATAGCGAGTCACTGGAAAAGTGGAAAAGAAGCGACCAAACCCAGTGCAATCTATTGCCGTTCGATCTTCAAATCCTTTGGCTTGTCGGGCTGCGCCGGTGCTGCGGGTTGCTCGGGTTTCAAGGCAGTCGCATTCGCGGGAGCCGCCGGGTTTACTCCGAAATCCCAGACAAAGGTGTTCATTCCATTGCCTAACAGTTCAACCACGGCATATTCTCCAGGTTCAAGAGCACTGGCTGGCGTGACCTTGACCCAGCCTCCAGTCAGCCTTTGCGAGGTGGTTAGGATCAGGTTTTGTTCCTGGGTGGCTTTTCCCAATGGATTGATTTTTATGTCTCCGACTATGCGTTTGCCCTTTTTCGACTGCATCCGAACGATTTGGTAACGGTCCCACGACTGTTCCGGTAGCTGCGGCATCTGCGGTTGCTGCCGCGTCTGCTGCGGGCTGGGGCTTGGCACCTGATCCTGATCGAAGTTGACGTAGATGGTGGGCAAAGTAGCGTGCGCCTGAATCGCGGCGTGCAGGCCGTCAAGTTCGATGGTCTGTTTGCTGCTGGCAACCGGGTTGATCGCGGAACGCAGGATGTTGGTTTTCGTGTTGCGGTTGACTTCACCGGTGTTCTGCTGCAGCGGCACGAGTTGCGGCTGAGTCTGAAATGTATCGAGCAATAACATTCCGCCATCGTCGGGGAGGTGCAGGCCGGGCGCGACCTGGGGACTTCTTGCCTCCTCGGTGCGGCGTTCGGCTTCGATTTCCTTGTCGAGTTCTGCCGCCTCGGGGGAGGGGACCCCGGCGGCGCGGTCTTTTTCGAATTTGTCCGTGGCCGGCCAGTCCACCAGCGAGTTGGGTAGCTCTTCCCATTCGTCGCGCTCGGCGCTCATGTAGCGCACGCGGTCGCCTTTGACTTCCCACTTGGTGGCTAGCTGGTAGGAGCCGTCTTTCAGGATGAGGCGCTTGGCCAGTTGCTGGGCAGAGGCGGGGACAGCGAGGACGAATGCAACCGCTAGCAATAAGAGGCCGACGCGAGTTCTAGTACGTGCTTTCACGACCTTCAATATTATGATGCCGGCCAGCGGCGTAGCGAAGAGGCTAGCGAATATGGTGTACGCGAATGCCGAGACGGAGACCTTTCCACGATTGATCGGCGGTGTAAACAGCCGCCCCAAGGGCAATTCCCAGCGCCAAGCAAGCTCGGTCTCCGAGGGAAAGGCCGAGCGAGCGAGTTTGAGCTAACAAATCCCCTGCGATTCTCGCGTGCTCGTCGGTAAAGGGCTCGGCTTCGTGGACCGGACCTGTAGCGGCGTCCCAAGCATCGTTGGGTTCTAATCCCCGACTGACCAGTTTGCTATGCACTTCAGCCAGATTCACCGCGCTGACCGTTGCTTTGGTTAGAAGCCCGGGAGTCAACTTCTCGGCGCCCGGCTCGCTGTTGAGGATGGCGAGCACTGCCGAGGCATCCAAGACGATCCTACTCACGTTTCGCTGCCTCGCGCCGTTCTGCGATCAACTCGTCCACCAGCGACGTTCCTGGCTTCACATGCTGCCGGACAAGGCGTTGAGCTCGCTCGATGCGTCGTTTCAGGGTCAAAATGCGTAGCTCGTCATCTTCCATGCGCAACACAACTTCATCGCCAATATTGATCCCCATCGCCTTCCGAAAGGCAGCTGGGATGACGACTCTTCCGTTCTGATTGACGCGGGTCCGAGTTTCTTGTTTCACTGTCATTCAGTTCCTTCCATGACACTATTGTACACGAATGACATAGTTTGTGGGCGTGACACTTTCAATCAGCCGGTTAGCTTCCAGAAGTCGCCCACCAAGCCGATTCTGGCGAAGGCGGCTTCGGCCTCCGCCACCGTTTTCGGGCGCCAGTGTGGGCTCAAGCGGTCTTCGTACCATTCCTTGGCCAGCCGCCATCCCTGATTCAACGTCAAGGTTCCGCCGCGAGGACGGTTCCATTGCGCGCACCAGCGATCAACGTGCTGTTCCGACCGGAACAGGAGCATGGTCTTTCAGGTGAAGACGATGTCGTCGTACCAGTGGCGCGCCGGCACGGCAATGTGGATGATTCCCTTTGGTCCGAGAAGCCGGCCTTCTTCCACGAGGAGGGTCATCTCGTAGTTGCAGCAGCCGCAGGAGGCGTCAATGCGCGCGCTTTGCTGCAGCATGGCGGGGATGCCCAGGGCATCCCAAATGCAGTTGCCATACCAGGCCCGCTTGCCGGAGCAAACCGGAAAGGCGGTAGGCACGGCAGAAAATGGAGCGGCTCGCCAGAGTTCTCCAGTCTCCTGCAAGACGAAGGCGTGGGTTTGCGCCAGTCGCTCAAGCGCGGCGTTGACTTTGCGCTTTGGAGACGAAAGCGCTGCCGCCATCTCAGCCACCGAAGGGGCTCGACCCGCACGGATGAAGTGTCGATAGATGGATTGGCGCAGGTGAGCATCCCAGTTTTCCGGGCTTTGGCGTGTGGTCATGCGGTTTGCTTAGACTAACAGGGCGCCCCTCGATATGAGCGAATGTTTGTCAAAAGCACCTTGCACCCAGCTTTTCAACAATATCGGGCTAGCCTGGGGTGGTGTAAGCTAACAGGGCTAGAAGGGGGTGTTTCGATGTTCGAGTTAGTGTCCACCAGGCTGAAATGCGTTGGTTTGTCGATCGCTTGTATAACGGTAGCCGTATGCGTTCTGCGGCCCTCTCTTCTCGCCCAGGCACATCCGGGATTGATTGCTAGCGTGCAAGAACCATCTAGCTCCAGCATGACCGAGGCGGCGCCTTCCGATCAAGCTTGCCAGGCACGAGTGAATGACACGCCAGAAAAACTTCTGGAGTGCATTCAATCGTCATCGCTCTGGAGTCATCTCGCCCACTTTCAGAAGATCGCCAACGAGCATAAGGGATCGGATGGCCACGGCAATCGCGACACCGGCACAGCTGGTTACAAAGCATCAGTGGACTATGTTGCCGGACTGGTGCGTCAAGCGGGCTATCACGTAACCATCCAGCAATATCAATTCGCCGCTTCCGAGGTCGCTGGAGTGCCCCAGTTCGGTACGCCGGACCAGAGTTACGCTTTCGCGCACGAGTGGCTTGTCGCTCAGCGTTCCGGCGGTGGGACACTCACCGCCTCGATACAGCCGGCCGGCGGCTCAGGGGAGGGGTGTCTCCTCGGTGATCTTGCAGGATTTGTGCCCGGACATATTGCTTTGGTTGAGCGAGGGACCTGCGCCTACGATGTGCAGGTGGCGAACGCCGAAAAAGCGGGAGCAGCAGCAGTTATTCTCTATGGGTCTGGCAACGCCAGTCCGTTCCCGGTGCGGCTCACGCGTCCGGCGACGATCCCGGTGGTTAGTGTTTCGTACGCAGTGGGTTCGGAGTTGCTTCGCCGATACACCGACATGAACCCACCGGCCGTGCATCTCGACATTCGCATGCGGCGTAGGGCGGTTGTGGACTACAACCTGATCGCCGAGTCACCTTTCGGCGATAAAAACCACGTCGTCGTGGTGGATGCGCACCTTGACTCTATCTTCGGCGCAGGCATGCTGGATAACGCATCCGGATCGACCACCATTCTTGAGATCGCCTTGAACATGGCGAAAACGCCGACTCACAATCAACTCCGCTACATCTGGTTCGGTGGCGAGGAACTCGGGTTGCTCGGCTCCTCCTATTACACCACGAACTTGAGCCAGGCCGAACGAAAGCGAATCGCCTTCGACATTGATATGGACGTCACGGCCACTCCGAACTTCGATATGTGGATTGCCGATCCCGCCAATGCATCGGATGTTGGACAGTTCCCCCCGAATGTGGTCCCCCAGTCAAAAATCGGCAATAAGTCTTTCGAAGACTTTTTCAACTCCATCGGAGTTGTGTCTCAATCTGCCTCGTTTGGGAATGACGGAACAGACTCGAACTCGTTTGCCCTGATCGGCATCCCGGACACCGGCATTCTGACCCGGCAGGATTGCTGCAAGGAGCAATCGGAAGTCGCGATATGGGGAGGGTTCCTCGGAAACTACGAGGGCACAGTGCCAGGCAGCGATGGCGGATGCGTCGACTATCCTGAGCGTTGGTGTGACAATCTTTCGAATAACGATCCGTTTATTTTGGGACTTGCATCGAAGGCTTCAGCCTACGTAACGCTCAAGATGGCCAACCATGTGTTTAAGGCGAACCAACCATGAGGGGCTGGCCTATAGGGCCCGGGTTCTCGCCCGGGCTGGTGGCCCATTCTAGTCGCGTTCTTTGCGACTAGAGTGGCGCCCTTGACCGCAAATCCAGACCCCTCACTTGCTTCGCGATGACAATCGTTTAGAGTTATCGTTGGCCAGGGAAGTGCGAAGGCGAGGCATTGTTGATTTCTGCCTTCTCACCCTCGGTGGGGGAACGTAGTCTTCGATGATGCCGTAAAGGTCGACGCAACCGCGCTTCAGCAGCGGCGCCGGGGCACGGTCGTGGAGCAGATACCAGGCTTCCCGGTAGTGCTCCCACTTGTTTTGCTTGTCGCCCGGACACACGCAGATGGACTGTTTGCTGCAGGCGACAGCCCACGGGATGATGTACCAGATATCTCGAGGAATGCAATAGACGGCGAGGTAGTCGAAGTCAGACTGCTGGTAGCGCTGGTTGGGGCCGCTGGGGTGGACCAGGCTGGCGACGAAGTTCCCCGGCTTCAAGTTGCTGGCCTCGAAGATAGTGGATTTCACCTGCACGCTAATAAACCGTCCCCCAAGATCGACCACGACGTCGTATTGGGTGGAGTCGCCTACGGGCTTGGCCAGTTGGTAACCGAGTTCGGTGGCTTTGGCCATGAAACGAAGCTCGGCCCACTGGCCGCGCTTCTTGTGGTTGCGAATATCCATACCGGAAGTTTTCACCCTACCCCCTCTACCGCAAATAGAAAAGGCGCGGCCCCTGGGCCACGCCTTTGTTTTTGATCCTACATACAGACTATCATTTTCGAGGGGGTAAATGAGCCACGTTTCTGATATTTATATTTGGATTCATTTCATCGGCTTAGAAACATTTGGCCCGTTTCGCCCTCTTGACAAGATTTTAAGAAAAGCTCTCGGTGCCCCGCTCTGGGCGGTTTTGTAAGGGGCGGGAGTTCGCGCTAATGAATTCTCTGCGACAGTCCACCAGGGGGCTGGCCCAACCTAACGTCTTCAGGGTGCCCCGCTCAAGCTTCGCTTGGGCGAGGATGTTCAGTTGTGCACAGACAGTTCCTTCATTGGCAAATAAGCTTGCCGGGTGCCCCATTTCTGGCGCGTTCTGTGCGTGAGAAGTGGGGAGTTCAGCGGTCAGCCTGCGCGATGCCTTCCCCCGCCCTAACTCTGTCATCCCGACCGCAGCGAACCGGAGTGGAGGGACCTTGTGTTTTCGAAGCGGCGCGAAAACCAGCGTCCGTTCAAGCAGACCCAAGACGGCATCCTTCACCACCCACTCGGTATCCGTACCGGCATGACTGGCGATTTGGGATAAATGCGCTTGGGCAACCGAGCACGGGGACGAGCTTAGTTGAGGGCTGGCCCAACCTAACATCTTCAGGGTGCCCCGCTCAAGCTTCGCTTGGGCGGGGATGTTCAGCTGTCACAGACAGTTCCTTCATTGGCAAGTAAGCTTGCCCCATGCCGTGGGCACTCAAACACTTTCAGGAATCCGGACAGCTGCATTTCTTGACCTTCAGTTGCTATCGACGCCGTCCAAACTTCGCGACTCCGCACTCGCGCTCATGTTTCGAATCGTCACTCGAACGCGTGCGTCAGTCTTACGGGCTGTGCGTGTATGGCTACGTCGTGATGCCTGAGCATGTACATCTGCTGGTCAATGAACCAGAGCGAGGCTGCCTGTCACAGCTGCTGCAGTCGCTGAAGCAGTCGGTGGCGCGAACCCTCGCCTTGCGAGCAGCGGATTCGTTCTGGCAAGCGCGCTACTACGACTTCAACGTGTGGAGCGAACGTAAGTTTGTGGAGAAGTTGAGATACATCCATCGCAACCCAGTCGTTCGCGGATTGGTGGAACGGCCCGAGGACTGGCAGTGGAGCAGCTTCCGTCACTATCTCACCGGCGCGGAAGGAACTGTCAAGATCGAATCACAATGGACGGCGCGGCGGCGGGAGCGACTGGGGATCGTGCCGACGGCTCACGTTCGCCAAAGCCCCGCCCAAGCAAAGCTTGAACGGGGCACCCTGAAGAGTAGAAGAGTAGATTTCAAGAAAACCACCTAGCCACGCCCGTCCATTTCTGGCATAATTGCTCGTGCACCCATCCTGCACAAAATTTCAAACACAATTTAAGGTGAGGAAGCGATGTCGGCAAAGTACATCTTTGTGACCGGGGGAGTGGTGTCTTCGCTCGGGAAAGGGCTGGCGGCGGCCTCGATTGGCTGCCTGCTGGAGAGCCGTGGGCTGAAAGTCAACCTGATGAAGTTCGATCCTTACCTCAACGTGGATCCGGGCACGATGTCGCCCTTCCAGCACGGCGAGGTTTTCGTTACCGACGACGGCGCCGAGACCGACCTCGACCTCGGCCACTACGAACGCTTTACCCACGCCAAACTTTCTCGCGACAACAACTGGACGACCGGCCGCATTTACGAGCAGATTATTGCCAAAGAGCGTCGCGGCGATTATCTCGGCAAAACCGTGCAGGTCATTCCCCACGTGACCAACGAAATCAAGGCGGCCATGAAGAAGGTCGCGCAGGATGTAGACATCGCAATCGTCGAAATTGGCGGCACGGTGGGCGACATCGAGTCGCTGCCGTTCATGGAAGCGATCCGCCAAATGCGTCAGGAACTAGGCCGCGAGCGAACGTTGTTTATGCACGTCACCCTGGTGCCCTTCATCGCCGCAGCGCAGGAGCTGAAAACAAAGCCCACACAGCACTCAGTAAAAGAGCTGTTAAGCATCGGAATCCAACCCGACATCCTGCTCTGCCGCACCGACCGTTTTCTTTCCAAGGAAATCAAATCAAAAATCGCCCTCTTCTGCAACGTAGAAGAAGAAGCGGTAATCACCGCCAAAGATGTAGCCTCCATCTACGAAGTCCCAGTAGTGTTTTCGCACGAAGGCGTGGACACGCTAGTGCTGCGCTATTTGCATATCGAAGCCAAAGAGCGCGACTTGAAAAGTTGGGAAGAGCTGGTGCATCGCGTTTATAACCCGAAGGCCGAGGTCACGATTGGAATTGTGGGGAAATATGTGGAGTATGAGGATTCGTACAAATCGTTGAAGGAGGCTTTGGTGCATGGGGCTTTGGCGCACAATTTGAAATTGAATTTGAACTGGATTGAGGCGGAGGGGCTTGAAGCCGGAGATCGGACTAACGACGAACAACTCGCGGACTACGACGGGATCCTGGTGCCCGGCGGCTTTGGGAAGCGCGGCATTGAGGGGATGCTGATCGCGATTCGCTACGCGCGGGAGAAGAAAGTTCCTTACTTTGGAATTTGCTTGGGGATGCAGACGGCATGCGTCGAGTTTGCGCGCAACGTTTGCGGGTTGGCGGATGCGAATTCCAGTGAGTTTGATCCGGCGACGCCGCATCGCGTGATTTACAAGCTGCGCGAATTGCGTGGCGTGGAGGAACTCGGCGGCACTATGCGGCTGGGAGCGTGGACTTGCAAGATTGAACCTGGAACTCTGGCCCATAAAATCTACGGCCAGCTTGAGATCAGCGAGCGCCACCGGCATCGCTACGAATTCAACCGTGAATATGAAGAGACGCTGACTGCTGGCGGTTTGCGGATTTCCGGTTCGACGCCGGATGGGACCTATGTGGAGATGGTTGAGCTTCCCGACCATCCGCATTTTATTGGGTGTCAGTTCCATCCGGAATTCAAGTCGAAGCCTTTGGAGCCGCATCCTTTGTTTAAGACGTTCGTGGGGGCCGCTTACGAGCATGGGTTGAAGCGACGGGCTGACAAGGCGGCGGTCGAGATTGAGATGTTCCATCGGCCTGAAAAAGTCGGTCGAAGATAAGAAAAGCAACAACCACCAAGGACACGAAGGTACACAAAGGAAAACCCTGCGCTAACCCTGTGAGCATTTCTTTCCAAGTCGAGGGCGTTCGCATCGGCTCCGGCAATTTATTTCTCATTGCTGGACCCTGTGTGATTGAGAGCGAGAAGCACGCGTTGTTCATGGCAGAGGTGATCAAGGGCGTCACCCGCGCGCTCAATTTACCGTTCATCTTTAAGGCTTCTTATGACAAAGCCAACCGCACTTCGATGCGCAGCTTTCGCGGGCCGGGACTGACCGAGGGCCTGCGCATTCTCAAGAAGGTCAAAGATGAAGTGCACGTGCCGGTGCTTACCGATGTTCACGACGCACACGATGTAGGCAAGGTGGCCGAAGTGGCCGACGTGCTGCAGATTCCTGCCTTCCTCTGCCGCCAGACTGACCTCATCATCGCGGCTGCCATGAGTGAGCGGGCGGTCAATATTAAGAAAGGTCAGTTCGTTTCGCCGTGGGATATGAAGCACGCAGTCGAAAAATGTCGTACCGCGGGCAACGACCGGATATTTCTCACCGAACGGGGATCCAGTTTCGGCTATAACAATCTGGTAGTCGACATGCGATCGCTCGCCATCATGCGCAAGTTCGCGCCGGTAGTTTTTGACGCAACTCATTCCGTGCAATTGCCATCAGCCTCTCACGGAGATGAAGATGGAGCGGCGACAAGCGGCGGCCAACCGGAGTTTATTCCTGTGCTCGCTCGCGCAGCCGTGGGGGCGGGAGTGGATGGCGTGTTCCTGGAAGTTCACGACAATCCCAAGGAAGCCAAGTCCGACGGTGCGAACGCGCTGGAGTCTACCAAGCTGAGAGGGCTGCTGCGAGAGTTGCTGGCCGCGCACGGGGCGCTTCAGGCCGCGCATTCCAGTCCTTAGTCTTGTGACGGGCAAGTCTGGACACCATCGCGCAACCTATAAAACGCTCATGACTGACGTGCCTGCTGCACCATCTCTATCAGGACGTCTCTAGTTTCTTTCGGACTCCGTACTTCCCGCAAGAATGCGATGCGGGCACCGCGCATGGCGTCCTCGGTTTTCAAACGCACATGGAAGCCAAGGCGATCGACGGAGGTCATGGCAGCCTCTTGCGAGGCTATGCCAGTGAATGCCCGGGCAATGAGGATCAGGGCGTCCTTGTGGTCGGCGTTCATGTGCTGGATGATTTCTGCGGTTGAGTCCGCGAGGGGATCGGGTTGGGCGCGGTCGTATTCCGATGCGGGAACCCAGCCCATCACTCCGAAGCCGCCCACATAATAAACATCAACCACTTCCATGCGGTAGAAAGAGAAATCTTCGAAGTCGATCCAATACTTGCTGTTGTCGTAACGTCGCAGGTAGAGCTGCCTCGCGGCTGGCACTTCCGACGGTTGCAGCGGCGCTACGCTTCCCACCAATGTGACCCGGGAGGCACCAAGCGGATCACCGCCGGTATCAGCCTGGGTCACGAGCAGGCTGGCACGCGGGTCGGCCTGCAAATTCTGCGTATGCATGGCCATGGTACTGATGAGGAAGATGGGGCGGCCGCGATCGTCCAACCCGTAGGGCATCACCGATCCGAAGGGGAAACCCGGCTGTTTTCGCGACAACGTCGAAAGGCTCCCGATGCGGCCCAGGTACATCAGCGTACGCGCACGCTCGGCGAATGCAGGTTCGGGGACGGGAGGCTGGTCGGTGGCTGGACCGCCGGACGCATGTTTTCCGATGGAAGAAGGAGTCATCATTAATCTCCGGTAGCCTACATAATCGCACGAACGCTGAAGGCGGAATTCTCGAAATCTGCTACCATTTTCGCCACTGCTAACTTTCGCATGCTTACCTTCGCAACTATCGCCGGCATCATCGCTATCCTCGCCGTCCTGTTGGACGCGTTTGAAACCGTTGTCTTGCCGCGCCGGGTGCGGCGGAAGTTTCGTATTACAGTCTGGTTCTACCGCAACACGTGGAAGCCGTGGCACAAGATTACAAGTCTGATCAAATCGCCGGGACGCCGCGAGAATTTCCTTGGCTACTTCGGGCCGCTGTCGCTGCTTTTCTTACTTGCGCTTTGGGCGAGCGGTTTGATCTTCGGCTTTGCCCTGTTGCAATACGGCGCGGGTGAGCACGTCATGCTCGGCAACGAGCCGGTTACGTTTGGCCGGGTGATTTACTTGAGCGGCTCGACTTTCTTCACCCTGGGTTATGGCGACATTATTCCGACGTCGACCTTCTCCCGTGCTCTGGCGGTGCTGGAAGCCGGCATGGGCTTCGGCTTTCTCGGTGTGGTTATCGGATACTTGCCGACAATTTATTCGTCGTTTTCCAGGCGCGAGATTGAGATTTCCCTGCTGGACGCACGCGCCGGTTCACCGCCCACCGCTGCGGAGTTGCTGATACGGTTCGGCAAATGCCCGCAACTGGAAGACATCTTTCGCGATTGGGAACGCTGGGCGGCTGAGCTGCTGGAGAGCCACATTTCCTATCCACCACTCGGCTTTTTTCGTTCTCAGCATATCAATCAGTCTTGGCTGGGCGCGCTCACCATGATGCTCGACGCCAGCGCGCTGGTGATGGCTGGCATCGATGGCATCCCGGAAGAGCCGGCGAAGCTAACTTTCGCTGTAGCGCGGCACGCGATGGTGGACTTGGCGCAGCTGATCAGTGCTCAATACGATCCCCTCGCACCAGCCCGGCTTGACGAAGAGCAACTGCTAAAACTCCGGCAAGCACTTCAGGAGCACGGTTTGCGGCTTCCGGAATCAGCCGAGTCTGAGGAAAAGCTGAAGCACTTGCGTTCGCTGTACGAACCCTATGCCATCGCCATGGCGCGCAATCTGCTTATCACGCTACCCCCGTGGATTCACCCTGAAAAGAAAAAAGACAATTGGGAGGCTGGGCCGTGGGACCGTGCCATCCAAGCCATGAGTCTTGCCGAGTTAGGCCATAGGGCAGAACGGATCCGGAAGATGGACGATCACTTTTGAAACATCACTATCGGTAGAGACGTAGCTCGCTACGTCTCGCAAGGCGAAGAATAGTTCTTGCGATCGGGAGGCGTTGCACGCAACGTCTCTACAGTCGGGTTGGCGTGCTAACATCCTGTTTCTCCCATGAAACAGATTGGCGAAAACGTGGTGCGCATTGAGGCGGAGGCGTTGCGCGTTCTGGCCGATCGCATTGCCGGGCCCATGGCGGATGCGTTCAATCGTGCAGTGGAATTGATTTACTGCTGCGGTGGCAGAGTCGTGGTCACGGGCATGGGCAAGAGTGGCATCATCGCTCGCAAGATCGCGGCTACGCTGAATTCGACCGGGACGCCGGCGCTGTTCATGCATCCGGTCGAAGCCGTGCATGGAGATCTGGGGATGGTGGTGCGGGGTGACGCGGTGTTGGCGCTTTCGGCCAGCGGCGAGACCGAAGAGATTCTGCGCCTGCTGGCTACGCTCAAACGATTGCAGGTGCCGTTGATTGCGCTGACTTGCGATGAACTCTATTCCAACGGCGCGGGCGGGGGCGCCCGCGCCACCCACGCTAAGCTCTCCACTCTGGCCGAGGCGGCTGAGGTCACGCTCGATTGCTCGGTGGCGGAGGAAGCATGTTCCCTGGGACTTGCCCCCACGGCTTCCACGACCTGCATGCTCGCGCTGGGTGACGCGCTCGCGATGACACTGGCTGATAAGCGGGGATTCAAAGAAGAGGATTTTGCCAACCTGCATCCCGGAGGCAAGCTGGGCAAACGTCTGGCGCGAGTGGAGTCGCTGATGCACACTGGCGACGCGGTGCCGCGTGTCACGCTACGCACTGCCATGCCGGACGTGATCTATGAGATGTCGCGCAAGAAACTGGGCGTGACTGCTGTGGTCGAGGGTGAAAAGCTGGTGGGAGTAATCAGTGACGGTGATCTGCGGCGGTTGCTCGAACAGCGCGGCAAAGACGTACTCGATTTAACGGCGGGCGAGTGCATGACGAAGAATCCGAGGACGATCCGGGGCAATGAGTTCGCGGCGACGGCGCTGGCTCTGATGGAAGAGAAGAAGATTACGTCGCTGGCCGTGGTGGATGGAGATGGCAAACTGGAAGGCATCGTACATCTGCACGATTTGTGGGGGACGGAAATGATGTAGGGAATGAATCATTGAGAGATTGAGTCATTGAATCATTAGAACCTGTAGGATTAAGTTATTGAGTCTTTTGCTCCGATGAACAAGTTGGATTAGGCCGAAGTTTTGAAACTGCGGACCAAACAGTTTGCAATACGGATTGTCGGCGTGGTCCGATCTTTGCCGCGAACGCGGGAGGGTGACGTAATCGGGAAGCAGTTGCTTCGCTGTGGTACTGCAGTTGCGGCGAACTATCGGGCAGTTTGCCGATCCCGCTCGAAGGCTGAGTTTATATCAAAGATCAGTATCGTGGTCGAGGAAGCAGACGAAAACGTGTTCTGGCTCGAGCTGCTTGCGGACACGGCAGTTGTACCGGCAGAAAAGCTTTCGCTTCTGCTCAACGAGGCAAACGAGTTGTTGGCCATTTGCGCAGCCTCGTTGCGCACTGCAAAGAACAATAGAGCGTCTTGAATTTGATTTTCAATGAATCAATGATTCAATCTCTCAATGAGTCAATCCTATGTATCACTACGATCCTAATACGGCGCTGGAAGAATTGATGGAAGACGCAACCCTGCCTAACCCTGTTCACGTGCGTGACATGATTCTACGCAAGCATCCTGGGCCGGATAAGTCTCTCGAACTGAATCGGATGTTCGTCGAGTATCAGAAGTTTTTCGGCGAGACGCAGAAGTTGGGGAAAGAGATTCTGAAGCAGTTGGCGGGGTAAGCTACCCCACGATCATTTAGAATAGCGAATTCCCTGCTGCTCAGGACTCTTAACTATGCATCGCTGGTCTGAACTGTTTATTCCTACGCTGCGCGAGGCGCCTGCGGACGCTGAAGTCGCGAGCCACAAGTTTCTGGTACGGGCGGGTTACATTCGCCAGCTTGCGGCCGGAATTTACTCCTATCTTTTCCTGGGAAACCGGTCGTTCAACAAGATCATGGGCATCGTGCGCAAGGAGATGGACAAGATCGGGCAGGAGTTCTATTTGCCGGCGCTGCACCCGCGCGAGCTTTGGGAGGCCAGTGGGCGCTGGTCGGTGATGGGCGAGAATTTGTTCCGCCTGAAAGACCGTAAGGGGGCTGACCTTTGCCTCGGCATGACCCACGAAGAAGTCATGACCGATATTGCGCGCAAAGAACTGCGGAGCTACAAACAGTTGCCGCAAATCTGGTATCAGATTCAGTCGAAATTTCGCGATGAGCCGCGGCCCAGGTCGGGGCTCTTGCGGGTGCGGCAGTTCATCATGAAGGATTCATACTCGTTCGATATCGATGCCGCCGGGCTCGACGTTTCCTATAAGAAGCATTACGAAGCTTACTGCCGAATCTTTGACCGGTGCGGGCTCAAGTACATGGTGGTCGAGGCGGATTCGGGCGCGATGGGCGGCAAGGAGTCGCATGAGTTCATGGTGCGGACGCCAGCGGGCGAGGATCTGATCGTGAGTTGCGAAAGTTGCAACTACGCGGCCAACATGGAGAAGGCTACGTCGAAGCTCGCGGGCGTTGAGGATTTGACGCTCGAAGGGGGCGGCGAGTCGATCGAAGTACATACGCCGGGGATGAAGACGATTGAGGATGTGGCACGATTTCTCGGCGTTTCCCCGAAAAACAAGATCAAGACGTTGGCCCTGATGGCAGAAGAATCCGATCCCAAGACTAAGAAAAAGAAGCTGCGCCCAATTGTCTTGCTGATGCGCGGCGACCATCAGATGAACGAGGCGAAGCTAGCCGTTGCGGTTGGGGGAAAACCGACTCGTCCGATGGATGAGGACGAGATCACGACTCTGTTCCATTCGCCTGCAGGATTTCTGGGACCGTTTGGCATCGAGTGGGCCAAGGACTTGAAGGACATCAACCGACCGATTCTGTTGGTCGACAGGGCTCTGGAGGGCCGCAAGAACCTTATCTCCGGCGCTAACAAAGAGGACTATCACCTGAAGAACATCACGCCCGGGCACAGCTTCCAGCCCACTGCCTACGCCGATCTGCGCAGTGTGACGGCGGGCGAGGCTTGTCCCAACTGCGGCGCGCCGCTTCGCATCGACACGGCCGTAGAAATCGGTCATATCTTCAAGCTCGGCTACAAGTATTCCGAATCCATGGGCGCGCGAGTGCTCGACCGCAATGGCAAGGAAGTGACTTTGATCATGGGATGTTACGGGATCGGAATCGAGCGCATCCTAACTGCTGCCGTGGAGCAGAGTAACGATGAAAACGGCTTCTGGCTGCCCCCGTCGATTGCGCCCTTCGAGATCGTCGTCAGCCCGACCAACGTCAAGGACGACAATCTGCTGAAAGCTGCCAACGACATCGCAACCCGTTTAGAAGCAGAGGGTTACGACGTATTACTGGATGACAGGGACGAACGGCCAGGGGTCAAGTTCAAAGACGCTGACCTGGTGGGCATCCCCTTTCGTGTCACCGTTGGGAAGAAGGTTACCGAAGGTACCGTGGAGGTCGTTCGACGCTCGACACGGGAAATGCAGGATGCTAGCATCGCGGCAATAACGGATTATTTCAAAGTTTTGCGGGCTGCGCGCTGATCGGATCTTGGCGCGCGGCCGAAGCCGGGAGCGCGCAATGGGTACGGTCAAACTCGTTTTTGGCATCTTCGTGATTGTCGCGGGAATCTATCTCGGGGCGGAACTGGTCCCTGTTTATTACGAGAATTACCAGTTCCAGGATATTGTCAAGACTGAGGCGACTCTCGAGACCTATACCGCCAAGCCTGAGGACGCCATTCGCGACAGTCTCTACAAAAAGGCACAGGGTCTCGACATTCCGCTGAGTAAGGAGCAGATCAAAGTTCAGCGCCATGGCACGCAGGGCACTGGATCGCTCACCATCAGCGCGCCCTATGTTGTGCATCTGGATTTGCCTGGCTATCCCGTGGACCTGCACTTCGACGCCTCGACCGAAAACAAGAGCCCCTTCTGACAATGGTTGTGGATCTGGCGTGATTTAGAATAGGCGGTGAGGTGAACCTCTGGAAGTTCTCGCTTATTTCCGATTCGCCGGAGTATTCGTGGAATGGGGATCGGATTGTCCCAGCCTTTCCGGCTATGGGGATAACGCATTCGCCAGCGGCATCATCTCACTGAAGTGTAAAGTGTAACTGTCTACGAGACTTATATGAGTCCGCCGATTCGCCGTGACCATTAAACTGAAGATCCCAAAGCGAAAGCATAGTGCGGCGGCCGGCAAGGGACTGGTCTCGCGCGACCCCGTCATTCGGGTCGCGCTGGCGGTTTTCATCGTTCTCTCGGTGGGTGTCTGCGGTTGGTTTTCCTACTACTACATTAAGTACGACCGGATCATCGACCAGCGCTTTAAGGGGGCCGTGTTCAGCAGTTCGGCCACGATCTATGCCATTCCGCGCGCAGTCCGAGTCGGGGAGAAGGTTGATCTGCACGAGATCGCGGCCCAGCTTCGCCGAGCCGGCTATGCTGAAAACGATGGCCGCTCGCCCATGGGAAGTTACCGGGCGCTGAACAATGCCATTGAGATCAAGCCCGGACCCCAGTCCTACCATAGCCCGGAGCCGGCGACGATCCGGGTACAAAATGGGCAGGTCACGAGCATAAGCGGGAGATCCGGCGAACTGGAAGCCTACGAACTCGAACCCCGAATGATTACCGCGCTGTTTGATGCGGAACAGCGATCCAAACGACAACTGGTGAAGTACGACGATATCCCCAAGATCCTCGTGGAGGCCGTGCTGGCCATCGAGGACAGGCGCTTTTTTCAGCATGGTGGAGTGAATTTCATCCGCCTGGGCGAGGCCGCCTGGGTTGATGTCACTCATCAGAAGCATGAGCAGGGCGGCTCCACGCTCACCATGCAGCTGTCGCGCGCATTTTTCCTGACTCCGGAAAAAACCTTCAAGCGCAAGATCGTGGAAATGCTGATTGCGATGGAACTGGAACAGAAGTTCAGCAAGCAGCAGATCTTTGAATTCTATGCCAACCGGGTTGATCTTGGACAGCGCGGTTCGTTTACTATCAGCGGCTTTGCCGAGGCTTCGCAGGCATATTTCAACAAAGATTTGAAGGATATCTCGCTGCCCGAGGCCGCGCTGATTGCTGGACTGATCCAGGCGCCTAGCGCTTTGTCACCTTACCGCCATCCGGAACGCGCCACCGAGCGTCGCAACCTGGTGCTAGATAGTATGGTCGAGACTCATGCGATCACGAGAGAACAAGCGGACAAAGCGAAAGCGACCCCGCTGAAGCTCGCGCCTCCGAATGTGGAGGCCAGCGACGCGCCGTATTTTGTCGACCTGGTTCGCGATGCGGTGATCAGCCGGTTGAACGAACGCGAATTGAACGAGCAGTCTTACCGCATCTATACGACGTTGGATCCTGATCTGCAAAGAGCTGCAGCCCAAGCTGTCGACATGGGCATGAAGCTCGTCGACGATCAGATAACTAAGAAGCGGACGAAGAAAGTAAAGGTCGGCAAGAATAAGTTCGAAACCACGGTGGCGCCGGGACCGCAAGCTCAAGTGGCGCTGGTGGCGCTCAATCCTCATACCGGGGAGGTATTGGCTTTAGTCGGCGGGCGGAACTACGGCTTCAGCCAGTTGGATCATGCAGTGGCCCGACGCCCCACGGGATCCATTTTCAAGCCTTTTGTTTATGCGGCGGCCATCAACACTGCGGTTGACGGGGCCAACCCGGTCTTCACTCCCGCCTCGATCGTGAAAGACGAGCCCGGAAGCTTCGCCTATGGAGATCAGATCTACGAGCCCCGGAATTACAAAGAGGAGTACCACGGCGACGTGACCGCCCGTTACGCTCTGGCAATGTCGCTGAACAACGCGACCGTTAAGCTGGCTGAGGAAGTGGGCTACGACAAGGTGGCAGATTTGGCCAAGTCTGCAGGAATCGCTTCGGTGAAACCGACACCGGCCATGGCGCTAGGATCCTATGATGCCACTCCTCTGGACATGGCGGCAGCGTACACAGTCTTTGCGAATGCAGGGGTGCGCATCTCGCCCGTGATGGTTAACTCGGTACGCAATGCCGCTGGCGATGTGGTCATGGACTTCAAGCCAGAGAAGCGGCAAGTGCTGGATCCGCGTGTTGCCGCCGTGATGACGAACATGATGGAAGGCGTGCTGAACTTCGGGACTGCCTTCGAGGTTCGTACCCGCGGTTTTGAGGCGCCCGCGGCGGGTAAAACCGGCACATCGCACGATGGCTGGTTTGCCGGGTATACCAGCAATCTTCTTTGCATTGTCTGGGTCGGCTTTGACGATTACAGCGACATTCACTTGAGTGGAGCCCAAACCGCAGCCCCTATCTGGGCGGAGTTCATGAAGAAGGCGGTTGCGTTTCCGCAGTACTCCGACGTCAAGTCATTCGCCCAACCCGCGGGCGTGGTGGATGTGCAACTGGACAAGGCGACGAACCTGCTGGCGACACCATCCTGTCCGGAAAGCTATACGGCGGCGTTCATCGCGGGCACAGAGCCGAACCAGACCTGCGATCAGCCCACCGGCGTAAAGGGGTTTTTCTCGCGCATGCTCGGTTTGGGCGGCGAGAAACCGCTTCCGCCGCCAGGGACTCCAGGCGCCCAGAACGGTACTCCAACTGGCGGTACGACCCAGGACGCGAACACCGATCCGGACGGAAAGAAAAAAAAGGGATTTTTTGGCAAAATAGCAGGTATCTTTAAGGACGACAAACCGTCCAACCCTCCACCGAATCCGCCGGCGCAGACCGGAACTGCGCCCCAGTGAGGGAACATTGTTTGGCTTGAAGGTGTCAATGAGTTGGTAGAGAGTTCGCCCGGTTTCTTAGGAGGTGAGCTATGCGCCGTCAACCTCTGTTTCTCTTCTGCCTGTTGACTTTGGTCTTTTCAGTTGTGTCCGCGGTCGTCCACGCCCAAAGTTCGAACCCGGAACTGGTACAGATCAGTCCGCCTACCATCCGCCGGGCCGAGCCTCCGGCCGCGAGTGCCACGGCCGAGGAACTGGAAAAGCGGGGGGATGAGCTCCGCGTTGAAAAGGACTACCTGGACGCCTTGGATTACTACCGGGCGGCGCTGGCCAAGCGGCCGAACAATGCCGGCATTTATAACAAAGCTGGCATCGCCGAGTTACTGATGCAGCGCTACAAGGAAGCCGGGAAAGACTTCGAACATGCGATCCATATCGACCACCAGTACGCCGATGCCATCAATAACCTGGGCGTTATTGACTATGAGGGAAAGAAATACGGGAAAGCTATCAAGCAATATGAGAAAGCGATCCGTTTGCGGCCGGACTCCGCTTCCTTCTATAGCAACCTGGGAGCGGCTTACTTTGGGAAGAAGGAGTTTGAGAAAGCTACCGAGATCTACTCCAAGGCCATTGAGCTCGACCCTGACATTTTGGAGCGCACCTCGCATAACGGAGTATCGGCACAGTTGCCGTCCCCGGAGGACCGGGCACGTTACGACTACATCATCGCCAAGCTGTGTGCCAAGACTGGCGATCGGGACCGGTCGCTGCAGTACCTCCGGCGCGCCATGGAGGAGGGCTACAAAGGGATTAACGACGTCTACAAAGACCCGGAGTTCGCGGGCCTTCGCAGTGATACCCGGTTCACCGAATTAATGGCCGCGCGTCCACCAGCCATACCGGAGTAAGTTGCGCCATTACATGAGTTTAAGAATGCATCAGAATTTTTTTGAAGATCGCGAAACTTTTTTTTTGAAGTGGGTTTTTATCCAGTAATGACTCCTGAAAACAACAGGGTGAGTAAGGAGAAACGGTAGCCCATCGGTTGTCGACCCGAGCACGCCCCAAGCAGACAACCGGTGGGCTTTTTTGGAAATCGGTGGGTAGGTCTTAGCCTTTTAGCTTCTGGTCAAGACGTAATCGTGCGTAGGTCCGCAGCGGCAGAATTCTCCAGCACGGGCGTTCGCTACAGTGATTGCCAAACCGCAGTTCCGCGCAACCGGCAGATCGATCACATCGTCGCCGCTCTGAGTCCGTTGTGCCGCCTTTTTGCTCCGGGGATTCCATCGCTGCTTTCCCGTCACGGCCGAACTCTCCCCTAAAATTAATCTATGGCGAACATTTTACGAATCTGCATTCTCCGGATACAATATTCCCAATGTCGTCCCTCCCTTCCCCTCTCGCCTGGGCCCACCCTCTCGTCAGAGATTGGTTTGTTCAACGCTTCGACACGCCGACGGAGCCTCAAGAGCAGGGTTGGCCCCACATTCTGGCCGGCCACACTACACTGATTTCCGCACCTACCGGCTCCGGCAAAACGCTGGCAGCGTTTCTTGCCTGTATTGATCGGCTGGTGCGCAAGGCGCTGGCGGGCGATCTGCAGGACCGAACTGAGGTCCTCTATGTCTCGCCGCTCAAGGCGCTGGGGAACGACATTCAGAAGAATCTCGAAGTACCGCTCGGCGAAATTCTGCAGATGGCGGGCGAGCGCGGATTCCTGATGCCGCAGATTCGCACGGCCGTCCGCACCGGCGACACCCTCATGCACGAGCGGCGGGCGATGCTAAAACGCCCTCCACACATTCTGGTGACCACGCCGGAATCACTGTACATTCTGCTGACCGCGGAAAAGAGCCGGGCGATTCTGCGGGATGTTGAGACGGTGATCGTCGATGAGATTCATGCCGTGGCTGATGACAAGCGTGGGGCACACTTGGCGTTGTCGCTCGAACGGCTTGAAGCGTTGACGCGTCGCCCGCCGGTTCGCATCGGCCTTTCTGCCACGCAAAAGCCGATTGAAGACATTGCTCATTTCCTCACCGGCAGCGGCCGCCCGGATCCTGTCATCGTTAACGTCGGCCACAAGCGGAAACTCGATCTCGCGATCGAAGTGCCGGCTAGCCAGCTCGGTCCCATCGCTACCAACGAAATGTGGGATGAGATCTACAACCGGCTTGTGGAACTCGTCGAACAGCATCGCTCCACCCTGGTTTTCGTAAACACGCGGCGACTGTCGGAGCGAATCTCGCACCATCTGGCAGAAAAGCTCGGCGCGGAAAACGTTGCCGCCCATCACGGCAGCCTCTCCCGCAAATTGCGTCTGAGCGCGGAGAAGAAACTCAAAGAGGGTGAAGTCAAGGTGTTGGTCGCGACCGCTTCGCTGGAATTGGGAATTGATATCGGCACAGTAGATTTGGTCGTTCAGATCAGTTCTCCGCGAGCCATTGCCGTGGCTCTGCAGCGTGTCGGACGCTCGGGCCACTGGCGTGGCGCAATTCCTAAGGGACGTTTTTTCGTAACTACTCGCGATGAACTTCAGGAGTGCGCAGCCCTGGTGCGGGCCATCCGCCAGGGTGAACTGGATCGCATCATGATTCCTGATTCGCCGCTCGACATCTTAGCCCAGCAGATCGTTGCCATCTGCGCAGCGGGCAGTGGTAGTGTGGCGCGGGCACCCTCGCCCGCGTCCACCGGCCCGGAAAATCCTACTGGGACTGGAGAATTCGTGTCCCCAGACAAGCGGGCGGAGGCGCCCGCTCCACACGATGATAGCTGGGATGAGGACGAATTGTTTGCCCTGGTGCGCCGGGCATATCCCTATCGCAATCTTTCGCGTGAAACTTACGAGTCGGTTCTCGAAATGCTTTCCGAGGGCATCGCGTCACGGCGGGGACGTTACGGAGCTTACATCCATCGCGATCGCATCAATCGCAAACTGAGGGCGCGGCGAGGCGTGCGGCTGGCGGCGATCACCAGCGGCGGCGCCATCCCCGAAACTGCGCTGTTTACCGTTGTTGCCGAGCCCGAAGGCACGGTTGTCGGCACACTCGACGAAGACTTTGCCGTCGAAAGCAACGCCGGCGACATTATGCTATTGGGAAACACTTCCTGGCGAATTCGCCGAGTCGAAGGCAAATCCGGACGGGTGCTAGTGGAAGATGCCCACGGCGCGCCGCCCAGCGTTCCCTTCTGGCGCGGCGAAGCTCCGGCACGAACCGAAGAACTTTCCCTGCATGTTGCCGATCTACGGCAACAGATCAGCGATCGGCTGCCAAACACTTCGCCGATCGGGGTTTCTCCCAGCCAGCCTGAAGTTGCGGAAACGATTGCGTGGCTGAAAGAAGAATGCGGCGTGGACGATTCCGGCGCCGAGCAGATGATCGAATACATTCTGCAAGGCCGTGCCGTGCTTGGGGCGGTACCGACGCAGCAAACGATTATCGCCGAGCGTTTCTTCGATGAAGCCGGCGGGATGCAACTGGTCATCCACGCCCCCTTCGGAGGACGAATCAACAAAGCCTGGGGCCTGGCTTTGCGAAAACGGTTTTGTCGCAGCTTTAATTTCGAATTGCAAGCCGCGGCCACGGACAACGGCTTGAACATCGCGCTGGCCGAGCAGCACAGTTTTCCCCTCGCCGACGTTTTTTATTTCCTCAATGCTGGAACGGTGCAGCCCATCCTGGAACAAGCCGCCCTGGCGTCCCCTTTCTTCGGAACCCGCTGGCGCTGGGACGCGAACCGTGCACTCGCGCTCTTACGCTTTCAGTCCGGCAAGAAGGTTCCGCCGCAGATTCAGCGCATGCGTTCCGACGATCTGCTGGCATCAGTGTTCCCAGATGTCGCTGCCTGCCAGGAAAATATCGCCGGAGACATTCAGATTCCCGACCACCCTTTGGTGAATGAAGTAATGAAAGACGTGCTCACCGAGGCAATGGATCTGGATGGGCTCAAGAATCTCCTGCGCGGAATGTCCGATGGCCGCATCCGCTGCGTTGCCGTGGACACACCCGTGCCCTCGCAGTTCTCGCATGAAATCCTCAACGCGAATCCGTATGCCTATCTTGATGATGCGCCGCTCGAAGAGAGACGGGCGCGCGCGGTCGAGATGCGGCGGATCCTTCCGGAGTCGGTGCTGGAGGAAGTCGGAAAGCTCGATCCCGCAGCAATTGCGCAAGTCCGCGAAGAGGCGTGGCCAGATGTGCGCGACGCCGACGAACTGCATGACGTGCTGCACACACTGATCGCTGTGCCGGAGGACTGTCGAGCTTTGCTCGACTGGACAGCCGGCGGCAGTCCCCACCTGGGTCTTCGTCACGAAGAGTGGGCTACCCATTTTGCACGGCTGGTGCAGGAACATCGAGCGGCTCCCGCCTTGAGCAACGACCGACACTACTGGGTCGCCGTCGAGCGCGCCAAGCTATTTTCGTTGCTCTTCCCGGAGGCCAGTTTTGATGGAGCAATGGTCGATGTCGAGAACTCAGTTCCGTCTCGGGATGATGCGGTACTGGCGCTGGTCACCGGCTGGATGGCGCATTTGGGTCCGGTCACTGGCCAACAGCTTGGCGCGCTCCTTGGACTGCCTCCGTCTGAAATCGAAAAAGCATTGCTGCGAATGGAGGCGAGTGGAACGATTTTGCGTGGGAAGTTTACTGCTCAAGCGCCACGGGCGGGGGCGTCCACGCCACTCGAAATCGAGTGGTGCGAGCGCCGCCTGTTGGCGCGAATCCATCGACTCACCGTCGCGACTCTGCGCAAGCAGATCGAACCGATCTCGGCGGCGCAATTCATGCGCTGGCTGCTGCGCTGGCAGCATGTCGCTCCGGGAACGCAGGTCCAGGGTGAACGGGCCACGCTGGAAGTGTTGCGTCAGTTGCAGGGTTTCGAAATCCCTGCCAACGCATGGGAGCGGCAAATCCTGGCGAGGCGCATTGCGAACTACGATCCTCAGTGGCTCGACCAACTCTGCCTGACTGGCGCGGTGGGTTGGGGACGTCTGTCTCCACATCCGGCAACGCTCGAAGATTCTGCAGCGGGCAAACGCCGAGTGATTCCGACCAGCGTGGCTCCCATTACATTCTTCGTTCGCGAAGAAGCGGACTGGATGATTCCGCATAATCCCGCCGCCAATCAGCCCGAAGCTCGCGGTCTGAGTGACGGCGCGCGGCAGGTGCTGGATTTCCTGCGCCAGCGTGGGGCTTCATTCTTCGCGGACGTAGTCCGAGGCACCGACAAGCTGAAGGCCGAGGTAGAGACGGCGCTCTGGGAACTGGTGGCAGCAGGAGTAGTCACCGCGGATGGTTTCGATAATTTGCGCTCTCTGATCGATCCCAAACGGCGCGCGGGACAAGGCAGCGGACGTACGGCTCGCCCGCGGCACAGTTCCGGTCGGTGGGCGCTACTCTACACTGATGGAATTGTCGAGCGCAACCGAACGGTCGAAGCCACCTGCTGGATGCTGCTGAAACGTTACGGAATCGTCTTCCGGGACGTGCTTGCGCGAGAAACTAACCTGCCCAAGTGGCGTGAATTGCAGATGGCGTTTCGCCGGCTGGAAGATCGCGGCGAAATTCGCGGCGGCCGTTTCGTGGATGGATTCCTCGGCGAACAATTCGCCTTACCGGTTGCGGTGGAGTCATTGCGGGCTACCCGAAAATTGCCGCCTTCCGGGGAAAACATCACACTGTCCGCGGCGGATCCGCTGAACTTGATCGGCATCCTGGTTCCGGGCGAACGCGTTCCAGCTATCTCAGGAAGAACTGTTAGCTTCCGCGACGGAGTTCCAGTCACCCCGCTGGAGATTCAACCGTCCGCCCAACCGTCAGCGGCCGCCGGCTGAGAAAACTTTCCGCAGCGAACGCCCTTGAGCTGCTGAGCGTCCCTGAGAATCTGACTGGTAACCGCGACCGGGAGTAACTCGAAGGGACGCATGTCCCCCGTCCTGTCCCGATATGCCTGGAGTGCCTCATCCACAAAGATCTTGTCCATGGTGGGTTCGGATAAAGAAAATCGGGAGTCTGACGAGGGGGTCTCTCAGGCTCCCGACTCAGCCTTTCCCTGGCAAGACTGCCAAAAGCGCTTCCCCCATCGCTTCGCCAGGTCAGGGCTTGTATTTGTGAATGCACGCCGCAGACCACGGTTGCAGGTACGGTTCACGTCTGCTGCCTTATCCCCAACTTACTGATTTTGCAAGCTCGCACGCGCTAGGAGCTCCCGCCCTGTCGTTTTGCGCTTGCACCAATACCTATCCGAACGGATAGTGAAGCTATCCGAACGGATAGTGGGACTGCAGACGGTTTGTGCAGCCCCACCCCGGCCCCGCGCGTGGATATCTTTCAGGCTGCCACTTGCGCCTGCTCCAGAAACTCCAACAGGTTCGCGGACGCCCTGACGCCATACCGTGGCTCGATGCCCAACGCTGATTGTCTCCGGAAGGTGGCGACGTCATCGGCCTCGTGCGACCAGCGCTCCGGATGGCGGACGGTTTCATACATCCAAAGGTTGAAGGCGCGGGCCAGAACCGCTTCGGCCGGGGTAGAGGCCGCCGCCCCAGCCTTCGTGGTCCCAAAGGCAGTTGAGCGAGTGTCCGCCGCTTGCAGATATTGCAGGAAGTGCGCCGTGGCCCCAGCACCATGGGAGGGCTTGATGCCCTGCCTTAATTGATGGCTGAACAGGGCCGCATCCTCGGCCTCGTGGGACCACTCGTGCTCGTTGCGGAGCGCTTGATCCATCCACAAATTAAAGGCGCGAGCGAAAACAGGTTTAGCGGGTACCAGCGAAAAGGCGTCGTCGTGCAGAAGGGTTGGCAGTTCTGCCATCGCCATCTTCGCCGTTCCGAGAGCGACTAAGCCAGTGCTCCCGAGCAGCAAAAAGTTCCTTCGATCTACTTCCATGACAGTCTCCTTCGCAGCCTCGACGGCGAAGGCAATAATGTTCGGGCTCCCTCGCCCCGTCAATCTGTCCCGGCGAACTCCTAAACTAGTTCTCCTCCCTTCGCCAGGTCGGGGTCGATCTGCCAAAAGCACGTATCGGACCAGCTTATGCAGTCGTAGTTCTGGTTCGCAGACCTATCGCAAGCAACTGATTTGATTAGCCGCTATCTGCGACGAAACAGTGCCTGCATCACTTTCTGGCCGGAAGCAGGTATCCGAATGGATAGCTGCCCTATCTGTTCGGATAGTGTAACCAGCGCAGATAGTTTTGCGAATGCAGCCCGAAATGTGTTACAGAGGATGGATGTAGTGAGGATTGAAGTGAACCCAAGGCTGGTGGTGATCGCCGGGCCGTTGAAAGATTCGATCTTCGCGCTTCCAAGCGGAGAGATTCACATTGGACGCGACCCGTCCAACTTGCTGTCCATCAGCGATCCTTCCCTTTCGCGCCGCCACTGCGCACTCTCCCGTGACAGCGAAGGTTTCAAGATACGGGATCTCGACAGCCGCAATGGCACGTCCGTGAACGGAGTGGCAGTCAAAGAAGCGCGACTCGGCCACGGCGACCAGATATCGGTCGGGGATTCTGTCTTCCTGTTGCTGCTGAACGAAGATGCGGAGGAGCCGGCTCCTGGCGGAGTCGAGTACGACGACAGCCTGACCCAGGCCACAGCGCAGCTTCGCCCCCAAGACGTCCTTTACCTGCAACCGGACCGGATTCTCCAGGAGCTGCCGGCAAATTCGCGTGTAGCCCGCAACCTGAACGCCCTGCTAAAGATCAGCCGGGTCGTCCATTCCATCGGTGATCTCGAGACTCTGCAGGAGCAAATCCTCGATCTGATTTTTGAGGTCGTGCCTGCCCAGCGTGGCGCCATATTGCTGGACGGCAAAGGAAGCGAAAACTTTTCTTCGGTTTTCGCGCGTCACCGCATCGCCAAGTCCGTGTTGCCGGTGCGCATCAGTCGCACTATTGCCCGTCAAGTGATGGATGAGGGATTGGCGATTCTGGGAGCTGATGTGCCGGGTTCGAATGGCCTGGCAGACGTAGAGAGCCTGGCGGATTGCCAGGTCCGTTCGCTGTTGTGCGTACCCCTTACCGTGTTTCAAAAAGTGACGGGTTGCATTTATCTGGATACCTGCGACGCCGCCAGCCGCTTCGACGAAGATCACCTGCAGCTGGTCGCGGCGATTGCGGGCACGTCCGCCGTCGCTCTCGAGAATGCTCGTCGCATGCAATGGCTGGAGCAGGAGAACCTTCGGCTAACCACGGAAATCAGACTGGACCATAACCTTATCGGCGAGAGCGCCCGGATGAAAGACGTCTATCAATTCCTGGCGCGAGTCGCCCCGACGGACTCGAATGTGCTGCTGCAAGGCGAAAGTGGCACGGGAAAAGAGTTAGCCGCCCGGGCCATCCACCGGAACAGCCCGCGATCGAGCAGACCCTTCGTCGCGATCAACTGCGCCGCTATTCCCGAGGGCCTGCTGGAAAGCGAGTTGTTCGGCCATGAACGAGGTGCATTCACCGGCGCGGTCGGACAGAAAAAGGGCCGGCTGGAAATGGCAAACAGCGGGGTCGTCTTCCTGGACGAAATCGGAGAACTCGCACCGGCGCTGCAAGTGAAACTGTTGCGAGTGCTGCAGGAGCGCGAGTTCGAGCGCGTGGGCGGCGTACGTCCGATTTCAGTGGATATACGTCTGATCGCGGCGACGAACCGGGATCTCGAAGAGGCTGTGAAGGCTGGCACCTTCCGCAACGATCTGTATTATCGCCTGAACGTTCTCTCACTCGTCATGCCTGCGCTCCGCGAGCGTCGCGAAGACATCGCGATGCTTTCCGATTACTTCGTCGTCAAGTACGTCAAGAAATTCAACATGAAGGCTAAGAAGCTCTCTCCTGAGGCGATGGTGTGCCTGACAAACTACGACTGGCCGGGGAACGTGCGCGAACTGGAGAATGCCATTGAGCGCGCGCTCGTGCTCAGCGTTTCGGATGTGATTCAACCGGAAGACTTGCCCGAGTCAATTCTCGAAAAAGGGTTTCCCGCGAGTGCGGAAAGCGCCAAGTATCACAACCAGGTGAAAGAGCTGAAGAAACAGCTGATCCTCGATGCCCTGGAGGAAACCAAGCGCAATTACACCGAGGCCGCGCATGTTCTGGGCGTGCACGTAAATTACCTTCACCGCTTGATTCGTAATCTGGATCTCAAAGAGGCGCTCCACTCTTCTCCGCGCCTGCGCGCCTCCAGCGAACCGTCTCAGCGCAGAGGTTCACGGCAGTTGGAGACTTAGCAGAGTCGCGGGATTCAAGTACACACCCTGCCAGCGTACAGCCACATGCAGGTGAGGCCCGGTGGCCCGCCCGGTTCCACCGCTCAAACCGATTTTCTGTCCGCCGGCAACGTTCTCCCCTTCTTTGACCTCGATTTTCGAAAGATGCATGTAGAGAGTCAGCAGGCCCTGACCATGATTGAGCACCACGCAATTGCCCTCGAAGAACAGTGGCTGTGCCAGTAGAACCGTTCCGCTGTTCAGAGCGTCGACCGGCGTGCCGTCCGGGACGGCAAAGTCGAGCCCCTGATGCACGCTCTGTACTTTGCCATTGAAAGTACGCGCGGTTCCAAACACATCGGAGATCTGTGCTTTCACCGGAGCATGAAAACTACCTTCCCACTCGCGCTCGGGCGTTACTCGCGCCAACGCGCGTTCCTTGAGCGCCTTGTCCTGGTCGATCTTGTGGAGTTGCTCAGGATTGGGTTCCGTATATTGCTTGGGAACGCTGGCTGCGATGCTGTGATACTTCCCTCTGCCGACCGTGAATCGCTTTTGAAACGACAGCTCCTTGCCGCTAGTCGTCACTCCCTTCAGCTCGAGGGAATAACCTCCGGGACGAGTCTCGAGGCTCGCTCCTGCGATGCCGTACCAGATCTTGCCGCGTGAGTCTGCGGAAAAGAACAGTTCATGCTCGATCCATTTACCGGACAGCGACTTCAGCCGCTCGGGGGGAGTCACCTCGAACACGACCGGGGAACCGTTGACCAGCCGCACCGGCTGCCCATGTACCGACCAGGAGTCCGCAGGCTTGCTCTTTGGCTTTGAAGCAGGAACCTCGAACGCATACAGCTGGAGTGAGTTGAACAATGCGGCCGCCAACAGGATGACGAAGCTCCTGCGCCAGACCGCTGCGAATCTCGAAGATGTACCCACTGCAAGCTCAGCCTAGCATTGATGCCCACAAAATGCGGGCTGGAAACGATCCGGCAGAACCCCACTTCTCACCCCATAAGAGCGAGCTTCATGGTCTTTGTAAGTCGTTGAATCGTAAGTACAACACGATGGTAATCGGCGGTGCTGGTTTTAACCGGACATTTCACTCGTCCTGAGCAAGAATCTTACAATGTCCGGCAGCTTGCCTCGTCAGTTGAGCGCACAAGTGTTTATCGCCGCCATGGCGCTGGCGGCAGTGGCGTGCTTCGGCATCGCACTGGCGAATTGGCAATCGACTGATCCCGTCAAATTCCTCTGCTATTTGGCCGTCGCGCTTCTGGCTTCGTCGCTGAAAATAAAGCTGCCCGGCATCAACGGAACCATGTCTGTGAACTTCCTGTTCATTCTCCTGGGTGTTTTGGAGATGAGCTTTGCCGAAACCTTGCTGATTGGCTTCGTAGCGGTTCTGGTTCAGTCTTATTGGAAATCCTCCAACCTCAAGCCGATCCACGTCGTTTTTAATCTTTCTCAGTTGCCAGTGGGCACGGCAGCGTCTTACTTCGTCTACCAAGTCGTTACAACTCATGGGTTGCATCGAAACGATCCTCTGGCGTTGATGCTCGTAGCAATTACATACTTCGCGTTCAATACCTTCGCCATGGCGACCATCATACGGTTGACCGAAGGCAAGCCAGTTCTAAAAGTATGGTCGGAATGTTACTTCTGGTCTTTTCCTTACTACCTCGTTGGAGCGGCCATCGCCTGGCTGGTGAGCTTCTTGAACCGGCACATTGGATGGCAGCCTTCTTTACTGGTCTTGCCTCCGGTCTACCTCATGTACCGGTCGTACCGGCTCTACCTGGGCAAACTCGAGGACGAGACCCGGCATGCTGAGCAGGTATCCACTCTCCACCTGCGAACCATTGAGGCGCTGGCATTGGCGATTGAGGCCAAGGATCACACCACCCACGATCACCTGCAAAGGGTTCGGGTCTACGCAATGGAACTCGCCAAAGAACTTGGTTTGAACGAAGACGAAACCGAAGCCTTGCAGGCCGCCTCTGTTCTTCATGACATCGGAAAACTCGCGGTTCCGGAACATATCATTTCCAAGCCGGGGAAATTGACTCCGGAAGAATTCGAAAAGATGAAGATTCACCCCATCATCGGGGCCGAGATTCTGGAGCAAGTGGAGTTCCCGTACCCAGTCGTACCCATCGTCCGGGCGCATCATGAGAGGTGGGACGGCAGCGGCTACCCCTATGGACTCAAGGGCGAAGCCATCCCGATCGGGGCGCGAATCCTGGCGGCAGTGGATTGTCTGGATGCCTTGGCCACCGATCGGCAATACCGTCGCGCCCTGCCCCTGGATGAAGCCATGGGGCGGGTGGTCGACGAAGCGGGCAAAAGTTTTGACCCGCGCGTGGTTGAAGTTTTGCAGAGGCGCTATGTCGAGCTGGAAAAATTGGCCCACGCGCAGCCTCCGAAAACTCCCACAAAACTATCGACCGACATTAAAGTCGAACGCGGGTCGGCCCCGGCTGCAGGCTTCGCCGAATCCGAAACACTTACTCAACCGCCGGAACAACGGCGCGATTATCTTTCTTACATCGCCGAGGCGCGCCAAGAGGCGCAAATGCTTTTCGAGCTGAGCCATGACCTGGGCAATTCGCTGAGCGTGGACGATACCCTCTCCATGCTCTCGGTGCGACTGAAGCGACTGGTGCCCTACGACTCCATGGCGGTCTATCTCAAGCAAGACAACCTGTTGACTCCGGAGTACGTAAGCGGCGATAACTTTCGCCTGTTCTCGTCTCTGAGGATTCCGCTCGGAGAAGGCCTTTCCGGATGGGTTGCGCAAAACAGCAAGCCGATTCTGAATGGCAATCCATCGGTCGAGCCGGGATACCTCAACGATCCGACCAAGTACAGCACGCTTCGCTCAGCGCTGGCCGTGCCGCTCGAAGGAGTGTCGGGCGTAGTTGCCGTGCTGGCGCTCTATCGCACGCAACCGGATGCGTTCACCAAGGACCACCTCCGAATTCTGCTGGCCATCAGCTCTAAACTCGGATTTACCATCGAAAATGCGTTGAAATATCGCCTGGCCGAGGATTCAGCGACTACCGACTACCTGACCGGACTTCCCAACGCCCGATCCCTCTTCCTGCATCTGGATCGCGAGATTGCACGATGCAAGCGCTCCAACCTGCCGCTGGCCGTGTTCGTTTCCGACCTCAACGGATTCAAACAAGTGAATGATCGTTTCGGCCATTTTCAAGGCAACAAACTTTTGCAAATGTTCGCCGAGGCTTTGAAGGAATCCTGCCGCGAGTACGATTACGCGGCACGCATGGGCGGCGACGAATTCATTGTCATCGCGCCCGGCCTCAACCGGGATGCTGCGGCAGAAATGGCGCTGCGGCTGGAGACCATCATCGCGGAAGTCGGGAAGCCAGTCTGCGGCGAGGGCCTGGTTTCGGTGAGCATCGGCCAAGCCTTCTACCCAGAGGATGGCACGAACGCCGAGCACCTGCTGGCGGAAGCCGATCGGCGGATGTACGCGGTAAAGAATTCCCATTACGCAAACGCCGACCGCCCCGCCGGAGCGCGGTCCGCAGCCGCGACCAGGTAGTGCGGTGGCCCGAGCGCGGCTGGCTTAATCCTGGTTTCGATGCACACATTCTGGTGCAACTTATCGCAAAAAAAACTCGCTGTTTTGGCTCAAAATCTTGAAAACAAAGGACTGGAATTTTTCTTGCCTTCCAGATCTATGGTTCTAAAGGTAGCTAGAAGCAAAATATTCAAAACATTGGAGTTATGGTGTCTGCCGGCGGCCTTCTGTTCCCTTTTTGGAACCGCGCCGCCATCACCGGATGATTGAAGTTATTACCCCAGCCGTCCTGGTCGAGCCGGCCTTCAAAACTGCGCCCATGGTCAAGTTGTCAAAGATCGGGTCTTATCTTATAGATAATCTATAGACACTCTATATTATCGCGAGTGAGAGGGTGAGATCAAGAGGAAAGTGGACGGGGCTGCGGTCTCGATTCCAAATTGGGAATTGTCAAGGCCGGTCGCTCAAGGTTGGCCCTTCCTGGCGTTACAAAAACGAGGCCCCCTGAACTAACGAATGGCAGGCGCTGCTTGCTCGGTGAGCCAAGAGGGGGATCGCGAAAGCACCTCGCGCCAGATCGCCGAGGCTGGAGGGTTTGGTAATTGCCAAATCCTGTCCAATCGTCTCGCCTGCAATGATGGGTTTGTTCGGAGTGGTTTCGTAGGCATAGCCGGTGAGCGTGGCGGTGATGGAAAAGTTCTGAACCCGAACGCTCAACCGAGCCCAGCCGTAGTGAATTTTGCCGTCGATTTTGAACTTCAGGCCGAGGTAGCGATTCTTGACGTTGACCCAACTGCCATTCTTGCTGCTGGCAGAGCCGGGGTATCCATTTGCGGTTGCCAACATTGAACCGCGGAAATACTGACTGGGACCGATCCGGGCTCTGGCCTTCAGATCGAATGCCCAAGGGGCAGACGCAATTACGAATCCTGCAGCGCCATTGCCTGCGGCAGGCTGCGCAGCAAGCTTAGCGAAGTAGGGATTGCATAAGGTGGTCGTACAAGTGCCCCCTCCTTCCACGTTCTGGATGGTGAAATCGGTCTTGCCGTCGTGGTTCAAGTCCAGAGCGTAGCTTGCATTGCGGCCAATCACATGATGGACGTTTCTGTAAATGATCTTGGCCTCGGACCGCGGCGCCAATGCCAGGACTCCAACCCCAGCGGCGCTGGCGGCGAGCGCGTACGCAGTCAAGCGTTGATCGAGATGCTGGGCAAGCATTGCGGCTATCCGCGGGCGACGCGACGATGGTTTCATGGGTTTCTCTCCAATTCGCCTTGCAACATCGATTGATACCGGCTCTCCTGGACGCCAGATTCTGTGCGCCACTCAAGGCGTGAGTTCGAAGACAACTCCGTATCCGTTTCTGCCGTACATCGAGGCAGTACCGTAGAGGTTGCCCCTAACGTCGAGGATTACGCCACCTTGGGGGAAGCCTCCGTCGTCGCGGCCAGTGAACCGATAGAGCGCGTGGTACGTCCATCTGCCATATCGTCCTCCTGGGCTCAACTTATAGACTTCACCACACCGGCATGTGCCGCCTCCATCCCAGGTAGCGCCATAAAGGTTATTCGAGGCATCGAACACGGGTGGGTCAAAGGTGGCATGAGATCGAAAGTTGTAGAGCACGGTGGATTCCCACCCGTGCGATGTCGGCGAAAGCTTGAACGCAGTGCCAAACCCAAATGCGCCGCCGTCTCTGGTGGTGCCGTAAAGATTGCCCTGTTGGTCGGAGACCAGACCACCGGGATGAGCTCCGTCGTGGCCTGTGAACCGGTGCAGAACGTCATAGGTCCAGTTGCTTCCGTAATGAACCAGCCTGAACACCACGCCGCAGCCGCCGTGGCACGGGAAACTATTCTCGCCACCGAGATCGGCGGTTCCGTAGAGGTTGCCGTCGCTGCCCCATGTCAGCCCAGTTGCCGGTTCGGCGCCACTGCTACAATTCCTTTGAGAGCAGAAGTCGTAGAGGACGTTCTCGGTCCAACCAGCGGAGCCGAAAGTCAGCTCGAAAATGACCCCCAGACCAGTAAAGCCCTGGGTTCCGCCCAACCCTGTGGCCCCATACAGGTTGCCCGCCTGGTCCATGACCACGCCCGGGCGCGGCTCGTACCCGTTGTCGCACTTTACCTGGTCGCAGAACGTGTAAAGCAGGTTCGTCGTCCAGCCGCCTGAATTGTGAGTCAGCTCAAACACCGTACCATTCTCATTGTCGCCCCCAACGCCCCCGATGAAAGCCGTTCCAAAGAGGTTTCCCGCGGCATCGAAAATCAATTCACCCTGTGGATCCGCTCCATCGTAGTACGAGAAGCTGTGGAGCACACTCTCCGTCCATTGCCCGTTGGAGTTGGGTGACAATTGAAACACGGTACCGCAGCCGCCGAAGCTGCAGTGCTGAGTGCCACCTCCACCACCGCTCGCAGTGGCACCGTAAAGATTTCCGGACGCGTCGAATACAAGGTTATCCCAGGGGAAATTTCCGTCGTTGCCACTCTTGAAGGAATACAACACTTTGTATTTGCTCGCCGCCAGGGCATCGGGCGATTGAATCCACAGAACAAAAAGGACGGTCAAAAGGGAAATCAAAAACCTGAAATGGGAGTTGCGGGGCGGGAGAGACTGCTTCATAGCGCGCCCTCCTTAGAAATAGACGGCTGATTATCGGTCCGTTCTGATTGTCAGTCAATACGCAAGATATTGCGTGTGAGCTATTCTGCGCCGGTTTTTCGCTTTAGAAGGTGTAGGCCATAGCTGGCCAGTCAAGGACGACACGAAATAAAGACCTTTTCCCAGGTGAAATGAACCGGACGATTCCGACACCATGTTTAGGAACATGGGTTCGACTTCGTAGCTCTCACATTGACGATTGGCTTCTTAATCGACCATTTCCAGGGCGACCACAGCGCCGACAGATTTTTTTGGCAAGTGAAACTCTAAGTATTTCGCAGTTCAGGAGGAGATCTATGAGATCCATACTGATAACTCTGGGAGTAATGCTGCTCATCGCCTCTAGTGCCTGGGCCGGAACTGAGACCGTGCTGTATAACTTTTCCGGCAGCGACGGCGCCAACGGGGGTGGACGTCCAGTGCTGGATAGTTCGGGCAATCTCTATGGCACTACGCTGGGGGGCGGGGGCTGTGGGGACGGGACTGTGTTCGAGTTCTCGAGCGGCGGCACAGAAACCCTGCTCTACAGCTTTTGCGGCAGTGACGGGAGCGCACCTTTCGGCGACATGATCCGCGATTCCTCGGGCACGTTTTATGGCACGACATTCAAGGGCGGTAGCAATGACTGCGGTACGGTCTGGAAACTCTCCGGCTCAACGTTGACCACGCTGCATAGTTTTACCTGCACCGACGGCGGTACTCCCTTTGCCGGCGTGATCCGCGACAAGCAAGGCGACATCTTTGGGACTGCTACCGATGGCGGCATGTATGGCTATGGCGTTGCCTTCGAAATTTCGAGCTCCGGAACTTTCAGCGTTCTTCACGACTTCTGTCTTGACCAGTGCACCGATATAGACGGGGCATTTCCTGAGGGATTGGCAATCGACGCCGCAGGCAATCTCTATGGGACGACACAGTACGGCGGCGATCTTTCCTGTCACCATACCGGTGGGCCCGGTTGCGGTACGGTATTCGAGCTTTCCATGTCGAATGGTAAATGGAAAGAAAAGATACTGCACAGATTTAAACAACATGAAGGTGTAGTTCCCATTGCCGCCCCGACGCTCACGGTGCGAAGAGTCGGGGGTAAGAAGCAAAACGTCCTCTTCGGCACCACCATCGGTGGCGGGACGTTTTATGGCGCCGTCTTCGAGATGATCCAGTCCGCCAGCGGCTACAGCTTTGAGACGATCCATGCGTTTACCGGCGGCGACGGAAAATACCCGACGGGTGCGTTGACCCTTCAGAATGGCGTCCTGTACGGAACCACGAGCGGCGGCTCAGCAGGCAAGGGCACAGTTTTCAAGCTGACAAGAACCGGAAAATCCTGGAATAACACGGTTCTTTATAGCTTCACGGGGAAAAAAGACGGTGACTACCCGTTCTCCGGAGTGGCGGTTGACCCGACCGGCAACCTCTATGGTGAGACGCAATATGGAGGAAACCAGCGCATGGGCGTCTTATACGAGGTGAAGCCCTAGGATGGCTTGGGTCGGGGGAGTAGGCATCGACAACCTCAGCAGAGCAGAATTGGGAATCTGGTATCGCTGTAGTTGCGGAGCCCGGTGGAGAGGAGGTCCTTCCGGCAGGCCTTTACTTTCTTCCAAGGGCCAAGCTGCCCAGTGTGCCGGGCGTGGAGTCCACGGGCTCCGCGGTATCGTCGCCCATGGTCCTGCCGGCAATGATTGATTTGTTGGGGATCGTCTCGTAGGCGTAGCCGGTCAGCGTTGCCGTGATGGTTAAGGGCACCTGAAAGTTCACGCGCAGTCGTGCCCACCCGTAGTGGATCTTTCCCTTGATTTTGAACTTGATTCCCAAGTAACGAGTGTTGACGTTGATCCAGCTCCCGATGGGATAAGGAAGTTTAACGGTGCAATAAACCATGCGCTCGGCGCCGCCCTGAAAGGCGTTCCCAGGCCCAATCCGCATTCCCGGCTTCATGGCCACGGCGCCGTAGATGTTGTAGACAGCTTGGTTGGTCCCGGCGAGCTTAGCAGCCAGAGTTTCCGAGGTCTTGCAGTAAGTATCGGTATGAGTACAGTAGTGAGAGTACTTGTTTTGGATGGTCAGGTCGGTTATTCCGTCGTGATTCAGGTCCAGGTTATAGCTGCTGCGATTGGCGATGACGTGGTGGGTGCGAGTGTAAATGATCTCCGCCCCGGACGGCTCGGCCAACGCCAGCAAGCTCACTCCCGCCGCCCCCGCAGCGAGCGCATAGGAATTCAGACGCCGATGAAATAAGTCGGAAGGACTCGTGCTTTCCCCGCCATGCTGAGCAAGCTCTTTCATGAGTACATCTCCAGAAGTGGTGGGCCGAGAATCGGCCGGAGTTCACGGAGTCAACTTAAATAGCGTTCCGCAACCCATCCACTGATTGTTGGTTGTGCAAACGCCGTTTCCGCCAGCGAAAGTCGTGCCATACAAGTTACCGTCGGTGCTGAGGATCAGCTGTTGAGGAAACGCACCGTCCCGCGATGAGAAGGTGTGGAGAACAGTCTCGGTGCCAGCCGTATCCAGCTTGAAGACGATTCCACAACCGTAGTTCGAAACGCGGCACTGGGCATCGCCTCCCTGGCTCGTAGTGCCGTAAAGGTTGCCAGCTTCGTCCCGCACGAGGTTTGCATCAGGGCTTGCGCCATCGGGCGACCCGGAAAAGCTGTACAGCACTTTCTCTTTGCCAGACGGATCCACCACAAAGACAGTTCCACAGCCCGACGGCGCACAACCATGGCCGCCACCGGCGTCCGTAGTGCCGTACAAGTTGCCGGAAGAATCCCGGATCACGCCACCATACGGCGTGGCTCCGTCTGTGCCTCCGGTGAAGGTATGCAGGATGGTTAGCGTGCCGGCCGTATTCAGCTTGAACACTGCTCCGCAGAAGCAGTTCGAATCTCCGCCGAGAGTAAAAGTTCCGTAGAGGTTGCCATCTTCATCCCGCGCCAGCCCCAACCCGGGGTTTTGGCCTCCAGTACCGCCGGTGAAGCTGTAAAGATCGCTCTCCTTGCCAGTGGTGTCGATCTTGAATATGGAGCCCCTGCTGTTGGCGCCACCCCACGAAGTAGTCCCGTAGAAGGTTCCCTGCCGGTCGACGAAAGACAGAACCGGGGAACTAGCCCGTGGCGCGGGAAAGCTGTACAGCACAACTTCGTTGCCTTTCGTATCCAGCCTGAACATGGCGCCCCCGCCATAAGCACCGCCGTTGGCAGTGGTTCCATAAAAGGCTCCATTCCAGGCCAAGAGCGAGTCGGGGCACGAGCCGTATCCGCCGAGGAAGTTGTAGAGTATGGTCTCTTTGTCCGTGGGCGACAGCCTGAAAACAGTCCCGTTGTAGGACCGGCCTCCGTAACAAGCAGTGCCATAGAACGTACCATCCGCCTCCAGGACGATGGCGCTGGGACCCTTACCGTCGTTGGTCGGCCCCTTAAACGAATGCAGCACTTTGTAGGTCTGCGCTTGGGCGGGGCGGCTCGCGAACAGTGAGAGGCATGCCGCGAGCGGTAACAGGAAGCTGAACCGTCTTGTGAGGCGACGTCCGGAGAGAAACCTCTTAGAGCGCATAACTGGCCTCCGCGCAGACGGTCAATCAAGCAGGGTTGCGGCCTCGTCCTGCCAAACTCCACGCATTGTAATCCCGGTACGCAAGTCCGTCTATCAGGACGGTCCCTGTGGAAAAGCACGGTTCCGTTCCCAACGCCTCATACACTCGTTGGTTCTGTAAGCCATTGTTTATAGGACGGATAGGTAGCGGTGGACGGACAGTCAGCGAGAGAAAACAAAAAACTTGCAATTGATATAGTGTTGTAGTTAACTACAACAGTAAGATCTAACGGCCACTATCGGAAACACCAAACATCTGTTCGCAACCGCATCGCGAAAGAAAAAAGGAGAACATTGAAATGAAATCACGCATTGCAATTTCCGTTGTATTCATGCTGATTGCGGCCGCCGCTTTTGCAGCGGACGCGGCCGTGGCTCCTGTGCCGTCCGAGGCGCAGAAGTCCTTTGCAACCCTGAAAAGCCTGGCGGGAGAGTGGGAAGGCCCCGCCACCGTCGCGGACGCGCCGGAGATGTCAGGCGCCAAGATGCACCTCTCGATGCGCGTCACGTCGAGGGGGAACGCACTGGTGCACGAGTTTCAGGAAGCAGGAACGCCACTGGATGCGACCAAGTACGACCATCCGGTCACTATGCTTTACCTGGACGGAGACCAACTTACGCTGATTCATTATTGCGATGCGGGGAACCGGCCGCGCATGACCGGCAAGATGTCGCCCGACGGCAAGACGGTCGAGTTCGAGCTCAAGGATATCAGCGGCGACCCGGCGGCCCACATGCACCATTCGGTGTTCACCCTCATCGACGCCAACCACCACACCGAGGATTGGACGTTCATGATGAAGGACAAGCCGATTCACGCGCACTTCGATTTGCAGCGAACGAAGTGAGGGCGTGTGGTGGTACTCGCGAGATCCTTCGTCGAGCTTACGCTCTGCTCAGGATAACGGCTGGGTTGGATGACAGCGTTGGTTTGGATGAACGATTGAGATTACAGACAGTATATTTGGCAGGGGTATCTGGAAAACACAATGGACCGTGAGTGGAACGACAGTCAGCCGATTTACCGCCAGCTTCGCGACCGGGTAGTCGCGATGATACTCGACGGCGTGCTCAAGGAAGGCGATCCGCTGCCATCCGTGCGCAATGTCGCGGCCGAATATCGGGTCAATCCACTCACGGTTCTGAAGGGCTATCAACAGCTGGTGGACGAGGGACTGGTCGAAACCAAACGAGGGCGCGGCATGTTCATCAATACCGGCGCACGCAGCCTGCTGCTGCAGGGCGAACGGCAGAAATTTCTTGGCGAAGAATGGCCCCGGGTGTACGCGACGATTCAGCGGCTCGGGCTGACGGCGGAAGAACTACTGAACGGCGCAAGCCGCCCGTCTTCGGATGACGCGCAGTCGAAATCTGCCGAGTCGAAACCCTCCGCGGAGGAGCGCAAACCATGACAGTCATAGAAGCACGCGGTCTTCGAAAGGCGTTCGGTACAACCATCGCGCTGGACGGCATCAATCTGCGGGTTGAAGAAGGCCGCATCCTCGGAGTCATCGGCCCTAACGGCGCAGGCAAGACCACCGCCCTCAACGCGATTCTCGGGCTCACCCCTTATCAGGGAGAACTGAGAGTGCTCGGGCGCGATCCCTGGACCGAGCGCGATCAGCTGATGCGCGATGTCTGCTTCATCGCCGACGTCGCCGTGCTGCCGCGCTGGATAAGGGTTTCGCAAGCACTCGACTATGTCGCCGGAGTGCATCCGCGATTCGATCGCGCCAAGGCGGAAGGTTTTCTCGCCAAGACCGACATCCGTCACGCCAGCAGGGTCCGTGAATTATCGAAAGGGATGGTGACGCAGTTACATCTGGCTCTGGTCATGGCCATTGACGCGAGATTGCTGGTGCTGGACGAGCCAACGCTTGGCCTGGACATCCTGTATCGCAAGCAGTTCTACGACTCGCTGCTGAACGATTACTTCGACCGCAGCCGCACAATAATTGTGACCACCCATCAGGTGGAAGACGTGCAGCACGTTCTGACTGATCTGATCTTCATCAACCGTGGTCGCATCGTTCTCGAATGCAGCATGGAAGATTTCGAATCGCGTTACGTGGAATTGATGGCGCGTCCGGAGCATATCGCCGCAGCGCGGGCGCTCAAGCCGATTCACGAGCGTCAGGCGCTTGGCCGGAGCGTCCTGCTGTTCGATCGTGTCGATCGCCGTCAACTCGCCTCGCTTGGCGACGTGCGCACGCCCGGCATCGCCGACCTGTTCATTGCGGTAATAGGAGATCACGCATGACAAGTGCAAGGAGCCACCCGATGAACACTCAATCAAAGATCATCCGCGAGTCCTCCGACGGGCGGGGAATCGCACCCGCGGCATTGTCGTCAACACGGCCAATGTACTGGTCGATACGACGCGAGTTGTGGGAGAACCGTTCCATCTACATCGCGCCACTGGCCGTCGCCGTCGTCGCTCTGTTCGGCTTCCTCATCGCGTTGATAGTCCGGACAGCCACCTACCCGACTGGTCGGCGTCCGGTACTCGAAGACCCTTACAGCCTCGCCGCAGGGCTGATCATGAGTGCTGCATTTTTGGTCTCGATCTTCTACTCGCTCGACGCATTGCACGGCGAACGTCGCGATCGCAGCATTCTGTTCTGGAAATCGCTGCCGGTCTCCGATCTCACAACAGTGCTGTCGAAGGCGAGCATTTCGCTGGTTGTTCTGCCACTGCTCGCCTACGTGATCGTCGCTGCCACGGTATTGATCATGATGCTGCTGAGCAGGCTCGTGATGGTGGGGAGTGGTGCGACTATCGCAACATCAGGGCCGATGCTGATCCAGATGGGACTCATGCTGTTCTACCACGTGATTACCGTGCACGTATTGTGGTATGCGCCGTTCTACGGCTGGTTGCTGCTGGTCTCAGCCTGGGCGCGGCGCGCGACGTTTCTATGGGCCGCCTTGCCGCCGCTCGCCATCGGCGGGATCGAGAAGCTTGCACTTCACACTTCGCATTTCTACGACTTGCTGCGTTACCGCTTCGCGGGTGGTGGCCCGAAAGCCGCAGGATCAGATAACTTCCTCGATCCGATGACGCACTTCATGCCGGCGAGATTCCTGGCCAGCCCGGGTCTGTGGATCGGGCTGCTAATCACTGTGGTTTTCCTTGCCGCAGCAGTGCGGCTGCGCCGAGGTCAGGGACCGATCTGAGTTCGCTTGCATTGGTCACATGCCCGCACCAGGGGAGAAGTTAGATGAGTACTGAATCGAAAGCCGTACCAGAACCTCTCGACCAGGAGATCGCGCCCGCTGTCTTGACGCCCACTCGGCCCCTGTACTGGTCGGTACGGCGCGAATTGTGGGAGAACCGTTCGATCCATATCGCGCTGCTAGCCGCCGCCGTCGTCTATTTGATTGGTTATTCGATCAGCCTGTTTTGGGTGCCGCGCAGCATGCGAGCAATGGCGGCTTCCCACTCGGAGCCTCAGCTCATCGTCCTAGCCATGCCGTACGCCCACGCTGGGATGCTGCTCGGTGCAACCGCCTTCCTGGTCGGGATTTTCTATTCGCTCGACGCGCTGCACGGTGAACGTCGCGATCGCAGCATCCTGTTCTGGAAATCGCTGCCGGTTTCGGATCTCTCGACCGTGCTGGCGAAGGCAAGTGTTCCTCTGGTGATTCTGCCCGGGCTCGTCTTCGTGATCACCGTGCTTATGCAATTTGTCATGCGGCTTGAGAGCGGTGCGGTCCTGTTGTTGAGCGGTGCGAGCACTGCGACGCACCTTCCATTGCTCGAGATGCAATTGGTGTTGCTCTACGAAGTGATCGTGTTGACGCTCTGGCATGCCCCGATCTACATGTGGATGCTGCTGGTCTCAGGCTGGCCGCGGCGCGCAACCTTTCTCTGGGCCGTATTACCGCCGCTGGCGCTGGCCGCCGTCGAGTACATTGCCTTCCACACTTCGCATCTCGGCTCCGTGCTGTATAGCCGGCTGTTGGGATTCGACGAGGTCGCCTTCGATCTCAAGGACAAGAATGGTGTCCCGATCGATGCTCATTTTATTCCGCTGACACAACTCGCTCCGGGGAAATTCATGAGCAGCCCGAGTCTGTGGGTCGGGCTCATATTCGCAGTTGCATTCTTTGCCGCAGCGGTCCGGTTGCGCCGCTATCGGGAGCCGATTTGATCTTCATTTGCACTTGATTGAGTAACTCGCATAAGGAGAAGGGTTATGAGCACCGCTGTAATGACTAACCGTTTGGAACTGAGTTCGGTTGCGGAGACTGCGCTGAAAGCAGCCGCGCGATTTTGGTTTGTGGTCGCCGTCATCAGCCAATTGGTGTTCGCGTTTGCCGTGGCGTCGTTCTATGGCCTTACCGCGCTGCGAGGGGATTACCACGGTTGGAAGATCACCAACGGTTACATCCCTGGAGTGACTAAAGGCAATCTCGCCGTTGCCATGCATCTTGTCTCGGCCGTAATCGTAATGGTCGCCGGAGCGGTTCAATTGGTTCCGGAGGTTCGCAATCACTTTCCCGTCTTTCATCGCTGGAACGGACGAGTCTACATGCTGACCGCGGTCGCGCTCAGCCTGGCCGGTCTTTACATGCAATGGATCCGGGGAAGCGTTGGTGACCTTCCGCAACACATTGGCAGCGCCGTAAACGCGATACTGATCTGGCTCTGCGCCGCCATGGCGCTGCGCTACGCGCTGGCCCGCGATTTCAAAACCCACCGCCGATGGGCTCTTCGTCTGTTCATGGTGGTGAGCGCGTCGTGGTTCTACCGTTTAGCATTTTTCTTGACGTTACTCGTCTTCAAAGGCCCTATCGGTTTCGATACGACGACTTTTACCGGCCCATTCCCCACCGTCATGTCTTTTGCTCAGTACCTGTTTCCTCTAGCCATTCTGGAAATTTATTTGCGCGCGCAGGATCGCCCCGGCGCGCTCCGTCGGATGGCGACGGCCGGCATTCTTGTTGTACTCACCCTCGCGATGGGCGCGGGAAGTTTTGCGGTTGCGATGGCCATATGGGTGCCTCAGGTCAAAGCAGCCTTCGACCCCCGCAAATCCATCGCTGAGACCCTTTCTGCCACCATCGCGTCGAGCGGTATTCACCAGGCCGCTAATCAATACCGCGACCTGAAAGCGTCGCAACCCAACATCTACAACTTCGATGAGGGTGAACTCAACGCTTTGGGGTACCAACTCATTCACGCCAATAAGCTCAAGGAAGCCATCCAAATTTTCCGGCTGAACGTCGAAGCTTATCCCCAATCGAGCAATGTCTACGACAGCCTTGGAGAGGCTTACATGGACGACGGCGACAAGCCGCTGGCGATCGCCAACTATCAAAAATCTCTGCAGCTCAACCCAAGAAACAGCGGTGCAGTCAAGATGCTTCAGAAACTCAACGCTCCCGGATTTGTGCTCCGGCGGACGTCCCGGGAACCGATCTGATTCGCGTCGGCATTAGATTCTTAGCTCGCGAAGGAGAAACGAACATGAGCACAGCTGAAATGAAGGAACGGATTACGGAAGGGTCGCCCCGTTCTAAGGCGAGAATTGCGGGTCTCTTTTATTTGGTCGCCATACTGACGGGAGGAGTCGTCCTCTTCGTTCCAGGCAGATTGATCGTCGACGTCATCGCGACTGCCTGCTATGTCGCTATGACTGCTCTCTTCTATGACTTAAGCCGGTGAAGGTGAGCCGGTCTAATTTGGTGTTCAGGAGGACGTATGGAAACGCTTGTTGGTCTTAACTGCTCAACTGTCGAATGCACTTCATCTATTGCTCCGATCTGGCAGGACATCCTCGCGCAGGCCATGACGGGCGAACTGATGGCCGCGCTGAATTACACATCGTTATCGGAGATTTGCGACGATCCCGACGAAGTCGCCGACGCATTGGAGCATGCGCAGATCGAACGGGGCCATGCGGCTCGGTTCGCCGCCGAGGGCCGCAAGATCGGAGTCGACGTGCCCAATAACGTTGACGCCAAGCATTGGAAGCGGCTTCGCGACGCATTCCTGCGCTGCATCACCGAGCGCGACTTTATCGGCTGCCTGATCGTTCAGGAAATCATGCTGGAATCTTTTGCCGTTGCCAGCTACGCGCGCGTCGGGAAGGCGGCGCCGGGCGGCCTTGGCACGACCTTCGCTTCCATCGCGGCCGAGGAAGAGGAGCACGTCGATCACGCTATGGCGATTCTTCGAGCGGAGCGGGCCTTGGACGTGCAGCGCTTCGACGAGAAGGTGTACCGGCTGCACCTCGATGTGATGACGACCCTCGCGAAGATGCTGGCGAAGGAATGCAAGGATGGCCATTGCGAAGTGTGCCACGCGAGCTGCGTGAAGCCGGCACTGTTCGATGTCAGCCTAAGTGCAGCCGAGCTTCGCGGAGCCTCGCTGCAACAGTATCTGAAGACGCTCGACATGCTGGGGATTCCCGGGGAGGTCACACTTGCATGGGTAGCTCAGTTGCCGGTTTAGATTTCGGCTTGATCGGACATCAGGAAAGTTGGCGAGCAGCTGCAGACATGCTTGCTGTGCTGCGCGGACCGGAGCGTACTCGTCTGCCGGACGATGAGATCAGGGACATCCTTCCGTGGATTCCGCCCCGAGCGGTCTGCCACGTCGAGGTCGGCTCGATTGAAGGCGCGACGGCGCGCGGCCTTTACATCGACTCGTTCATTCCTCCCGATCGTCTGGAAGCGGCCTACGTGCAGGAGAACATCACTCGGGTTCGAGCGGCTGCGGCCTGTGCGATCAAGGCAGGAGCCAGGGTCGTGAGTCTCGGCGGATTCAGTTCTATTCTGATCGAGGGCAACTTCGATCTGCTTCCGGAAAGAAACGATAAAGGCACGGTCTTCACCACTGGAAACACGTTGACGGTTGGTTTCATCGTTCAGGGCATCAAGAAGATGTGTGCGCTCGAGGGCCGGAACCTTCGCCGATCGACGCTGCTCATCGTTGGAGCAACCGGAGATGTCGGTTCCGGCTGCGCCCGTTGTTTAGCGCCTCATGTGAAGCGCGTGCTGCTCAGCGCACGCAATGTGGAGCGACTGCGCAGGCTCGCAGCGGAGTTGCAAGCCGGTGGCGTAGAAGTGGAGATCGCGACCGCTCAACAACAATTCTCCGCCGACCTCGTGATCTGCGCGGCGAGTCTGGCCTCTCCTTCGCTTCTGTTGGGCCGCGTCGCGCCCGACGCGATCGTTTGCGATGCGGGCTATCCCAAGAACCTCTCCCCCAGCGCCGAGATGCCTCGCGCCAAAATCTTCTTCGGAGGTCTGGGACAGATCACCGGCGGATTGAGGTTCACACCGGATTTTCACGGCATTCTGAACCGGCATCCCTTCCCCGATGTGGTCCATGCATGTCTGCTCGAAGGCATGGCCCTTGCCCTCGAGCACCGCTTCGAACCGTTCTCTCAAGGAAGAGGTTTCATCACTCCGCAGCGGGTCGCGGAGATGGAGATCATCGCAGCACGACATGGAATTTATCTGGCACCGCTCTACAACCGTGATGGACCGGTGGAGAACGGACTACAGTGCCAGACAGAATTCCCAGTTCGTTCCTGTTTCTTAAGGGAGGCGGGCGTGAATGCCAAGAGCTTCGGCGGCGTTACGGAGTCGCTTATCCCTGGTCCATAGGAGCGTATACGAATTGATAAAGATAGACGCTATCAGGTGTGCGTCGATCAGGCCGACGCCGAGGCTGTACAAACGACGAGCCTCAATCGTTAGCCGCACTTCGCTCAGTTGCGCCACTCGGACCTGCGGTAACAGATCCAGCAGCGCGAGCGCCTTGGTCCGTTCTTTCAGGGAACCCAAAGCAAGTTCCGCAATGATGAATGGATGGATGACGATGTGCCCTTGGTCAAGATGCTCACGCATTTCTCGGTTTCCCGAGCGAAGGTGGTCGATCCAAACTGAAGTGTCTGCCAGAATCAATTCGGCCGCCTGCGACGTGGAACATTCTTCAATTGGGGCATTGTGCCTCCCAAGGACGCCAATCTGCGGGCGCTTTCCCGCTCGATGAGGGCCTTGAGAGCTTCACGAATAAGTGCCGTTTTCTCGGCTACCCCGGTGAACTCCTGGGCGAGGCGTACCAGATCGTCATCAAGCGCAACGGTTGTTCTCATAGGAACTCCAGGCACCAATTATAGCATCAGATGATGCTGGTTTTTATGCTTTCCCGGCACTTAGATCGGGCGGGCTATCGTCCTCAGCAACTTAGCGACTCTACAATATCCGCGTCCCTCATTCGTCTACAACCTTAGAGGAAAGACGTGGTGGGCCTGGAGCAGATGGCAATCGAACAGGACCGGCGGATTTCCGACGTGGTCAAGCGGGAGCAGTCCCGGCTGCGCAACTTTATTCGCCGGCGCGTGCCTGACCCCCGCGACGCTGAGGACATTCTGCAGGATGTGTTCTACGAACTGGTGGAAGCGAACCGGCTGCTGATGCCGATCGAGCATGTCACCGGCTGGCTGTTTCGGGTGGCGCGCAACCGCATCACCGATCTCTTCCGCAAGAAGAAGCCGGAGAGCTTCAGCGACACCGGCATCGCGGATGAAAATGGTGTGGTGCTCGAGATCGAGGATCTTCTGCCCTCGCCCGATGCCGGGCCGGAGGCGCTCTACTTTCGCAGCGTGCTTCTGGATGAACTGGAGCTTGCGGTCGACGAACTGCCGGAGGAGCAGCGCGAGGTGTTTGTTGCGCACGAATTGGAAGGGCGCAGCTTCAAGGAGATAGCTGCCAAGCGTGGTGTGAGCGTGAATACGCTGCTCTCGCGCAAACACTACGCGGTGCTGCATCTGCGCGAGCGATTGCAAAGCGTTTACGACGAATTTACGAAAGCATAAGGGGATGAATATGAATCGAAGATGGAAAATGGTTTTGATCGCTCCGCTGGCGATTCTGGCAATTGTGGCATTTATCGCCATCGGCGGCGAAATCGTGATGAGACTGTGGAATTGGCTGCTGCCGCCGCTCTTCGGCTGGCGCCTGATCACCTTCTGGCAAGCACTGGGAATCCTGGTTCTTTGCCGCGTGCTCTTCGGCGGATTTGGACGTCACGGCTCCGGCCGCTCCAATTTTCGTCAAGGCGTTAAACAGCGCTGTGCGCGCATGTCCCCGGAGGAGCGCGAACGATTCCGGCAACGAATGCGCGAACGCTTCGGCTTCGGCCCGTCCCCTGCCGAGAGCAAGGGGCAATGAAGCCGGCGTCTCCGCAGGCTTCAGGACGCGGGAGCGAATCAGCTCGCGCTCGGATCAGGTTCGCTCCCCTTTGCCTATCCTAGTTGCTCATCACGTACAACAAAAAGTACGGATGGCTCCCGCTGTAGCCCGAGGGAATGGAGTTGCCAACTTTCAATTGGGTTTGGTCGCCAGTCTCGTACCAACCGGTAAGACTGGTAATCGGATATTGAGCATTAGCGGCGCCGACGGTCTCATTGTTTGCGTTGGTATTCAAATACATCACAAAGTAGTAGTCCGACAGGGTCGACAGAGTGAGCGTCATCGGATCCAGCCGAATGACACACGGATTGTTGACGCTGATGGGTTGGGTAGGACACACCTTCTTATTGGTCAGCGAAATGATCGGGTTGGAGACGCCTTTCAACTTCACCGGGGTCACCGCCGTGATTTTGGGGCTTCCCCGCTTGGTGGTGTAAAGAACCATGTTGCCGATGTCACCCTCGGTCCCTGCGGTGAAGCCGATGTACAGGGCGGTGGTCTTGACCTGAGCCACAGCGGGGAAGATAAAAGCTCCGGCAATGAGGTTGAGCGCTGAATAGTTCTCCCATTGGCTGGAAGTCGCGACCGGACCGCCAACTCCGGCGACCAGGTTGATGGGAGCGGTGGCAGGAAGCTGTTGCGCAACCGCAGTACCGGCAAGAGACGCAAGAACGATGGCGATCACCAGCAGAATTGGCGTTGTGACCTTCGGCTTTATCATGGATTCTCCTCCTGGGAATATCGAGGCGCTCTGGCCCCTAACAAGAGAAGCGCAAAAGCTCGGGAAATCGGCTCAAGAGAACCGAAACCGGCTGTCGATCCGAGCTACTCTTCATCGCTGCCAGGCTTCCGTGGTCGAGGAATCCATCAGCACATACTGGAAAACCTGTATTGACCAGGCCTTGGCGGTAAATTATGCTTCGGGCCGCCTCAACCTTATCTGCATTGGGCTTGCCGGGAGTAGAAGGAACGCCAAGTGAAACCTCAAACAAAGAATTCGTCTTTGCTATCGGAACACCGTCTCAACGCGTACGCCCTGGCGGCCACTGCGGCTGGCGTGGGAGCGCTGTGCTTCGCGAAGCCGGCTGAAGCCAGGATCGTCTATACCCCGGCGCATGTAGCCATTAAGGCCAACGGTGGCTTGTTTCACATTGATCTTGATCACGACGGAACCCCCGACTTCGGGTTCCTGAACACCTGGTACGTTGGCGAGAAGACCGATCGGACCCTGAAGGTTCTTCAGTCCCAGCCAGCGAACGAAATCTGGATGACCAAGGCGTGTAATACATTCCCGGTTGCCGCTGCGCTGCCCAGGGGAAAGAGGATCGGATCTAAAGCGGATTTCCAACACAACAATTTCGGGGCGGTGATGGCCCTTGCCACTCCGACGGGTAGTTGCGGCGTGTGGTTGGGGAAGAGTAACTTTCAGGCCTACCTTGGCCTGAAGTTTACCATTAAAGGAAAGATCCACTTCGGCTGGGCACGAGTGAAAGTGAACACGGACCCGCAGCAAAGACCATTTTTAGCTACCCTGACCGGCTACGCCTACGAGACGATCCCTGGCAAGCCGATCATCGCAGGCGCGACCAGTGGGCCAGATGAAGAAGCCAGAAGCCTCGGCACACTGGCTGCGGGAGCAGCGGGACGGTAATGGGCTGGGCGGAGATGGAGCTAGGTTGCGTTTCTACACGGCGTTGCCCATGCCTCATCACCGCCTCGCCTATCGGTGCACCCCCATAACTGTCGTTTATCAGGCCATTGCGCGCATAACCCGGGATCGCCGGATGTTCCACTCTTAAACCGCTGCCGGAATCCACGGCTGAAATGCCCCTGGCGACGCGCACCTCCAGGTGTTCGAATATGGGTTACAGCGTCTTCAAATACTCGATAATCTGCATCCGTTCGTCCGTGGTGAGCTTCCTCCCGATTACTCCGTTGCCCTTGGGGCCGTCATTGAATTCGTGCCCAGTGTTGGAATTGCCCGGTTTACTAACGCGAAATTCGCTGGCACCTTTGAGCGGGCTGGTGTCCAGGCCGAGTTTCACCGGATCAAACTGTTTGTTTCCGAGATAGAAAACTGGGGTGCGTTCGTAGACCGGCGAAAGTAATTCATACAGATTGGGCACGGAACCATTGTGGAGATATGGAGGCGTGGCCCAAATCCCGTTGTGCGGCCGCGCTTTGTAAGCCAGCGGCGCCCGAACTGTGTTGCTCCGGTAGCCGTTCCATTCCTCGCGCTGCTCGGGAGTAAGGTTGAGCTGAAGGTAGGCATTCTCAATGACTTTTTGCGTAATGAAGGTCAGGCCTGCGCCGGCGGACATGATTCCCTGCCCCAGCGGGCCGCTATCGGCCTTGCGGTCATAGAAGTTCTGGGCTTGGTTCGGATCGGTTCCAATCTCCGCCAGCGGAATCATGGTTACCTTGAAAAACTGTCTTCCTCCATTGTCTTTGTAATCCGTCCAGTGCTCCGGCTTGCGGCCATCGTCGGAATACATCGGCGGCTGATGGCAGTGCAGGCAAAGTTCGTTATAAAGTGTCTTGCCCTTGGCGGCGCTTGCCTGATCAATCTTTCCCAGGATGTCCTCTGGCCACTTTGGCGACCAGACACCCTTGCCCGGTGCATCTCCGCCAAGCAGCATCTCGATCTCATGGAGATTTTCCACGCGAATGGTGTTCTGGAGTTGCGCTCCGGGATAGCCGAGAAGGTTAATGCGCGAACGCACACCCAGCGCCTCGCCGACATTCCTGCCCATCGGTTGTTCGATGGAGCCGTTGTACTGCACCCAATCCATCCACGAGGCGTCCCAGATGGGCGGATAATTCACCGGCCCGTTCCCCACCACCAGGTTCTTCTTATTGTTCAGTTCGGTTCCAAAGACAAAATTGCCGATGCGTGCCAGCGCATCGGTACGGCCATATCCCTCCTCGGTTGGAAAAAGAGCAATCGTGGCCTTGACCTCGGTGAAAGTCGTATCCAGGTAGTACTTGAGCGCTTGACGCAGGCGCACCTGATCGGCGTGCGGATGGTCGGGGCCAAGCACATGGTTGGCAAATCTGTGGAAGCGCAGCGGATCGTAGTAAGTCCAGGTAACGGCTAGACCGAGCGCCTCGGTAAACTTCTGCAGATTGATTAGGGACGGACCGGCGTCGATCCGGATCGCCTTCCCGCCGTAGAAAAGTTCGCCGGTGTGACAAGCCGCGCAAGTGATGCCGAGCACAACCTGGTTCTGCCCGTTGTGAGGGTCGACGAAACGATCGTCGCGGGCAAAGCCAACCGGCAGGCCATCGGGGTTTAGCTTGTCGGAGTTTAGCTTGTCAGGAGGACCATCCGGGATAAATCCGAAGCCCTGCAAATAGTGGTCGTTCTTGAATGGAGGCGCGCCCGTGATGCTGAACCGCGGCTGCTCGAGCGCCAGAAACCATGCGTAAGGCAGGAGTTCGCTTCCCTGCGCGGTGTGGTAGTAACGATGCCGCTGATCTTGCGTCCAATTCTGAGGCAGCCACACGACGTCCGTGGGCCGCTCGATCCTGGGCACCGCCAGGGTGTTGCGAATCACAAAAATCCCAATCCCGACGGCGCACATCAGCAACACCGCGAGCAACCCCAACGCCGCGAGCACGCGCTTGCGCTCAAGCAGCCCGACGCGCCGGTCCGGCTTGGCATCTCCGGGCCCGATTACTGGTCGTGGCGCAACCTCGCAGGCAGTCTCCGCTTCCACGGAGTAGTGCTGCGGCAGGTTCTTCGGATTGTATTTAAGGGTCTTATCGCCGATGCGGTCGAAGACGCTCTGATGAATATGCGCGCCCTCTGGAATCGTCCGCGGTCGCGCCAGATTGAAACGGATGTTGCTCTTGTATTCGACCTTGGTCTGCCCCGGCACCGGAACCGGATAGTAATGACACTTCGGCCAGAATTCCCCGAGCCACCACCATCGGGTCAACGAATCGTGCATCGTGGCGTGCGGGTCCGGCGGGGCAAAAGGAATCCTGCCTCCCAGCACGTCCGTCACTTTCTGCGGATTGAGTATTAATCCGGCCGACTGCGCCTCGCACAACATCCACCGCAGCGCGATCTTCGACAGCCCGCTTTGCCTCTCGGGATAACTGCCACCAACGTCCGAGTGAACTCCCGCGAACCAAACCTGCTCGAGGTTCTGCGTGGCCGGCGCCGGCTCGTGGACCAGGTTCTGGCGGAAGAAAGCGCGACGCTCATCGATGGAGACCGCATGCCGCACAATCGGAATGTCCGGCAGCGACGCCGTAAACGGCAGGCGCCCGGTCTTCACGCTGATGGGATCAAGAATCCATCCCACCGAGCTGACTGTGTCCCACAACCCCAGAAAATACGGTTTGCAGTCAACGCAAAACGTCGCTTTGAAACCATCCGCAATCTGAAACTTTTCGGGATCATTGCTCTTGTAGAGCCGCAGCATATACGGAATGAGCGCCTCATTCCCCGCGGTCAGCAACCCGAACATGTGCAGGACCCCGCAAAGCGCCCGCGCAATGTAAGCCCCGCGGCTGAAGCCGAAGATGAAGATCTGGTCGCCCGGGCTGAACTCCTTCATCAGGAAGGAATAAACGTCGGCAAGATTGTCCGAGAAGCCATAGCCGAAGCACAGGCCGCGCACCGTTGTCCACGACTTCCCCAGCACCGTCAGCGCATTTCTCGCCCCCATCGTTCCAACTCCGGGGTGATAGTACGCGACCTGTTTATCCGGCGCCGACAGCGTCCAGTACAGCTTTACGACATTCGAGTTCGCGGCTCCATACTGATTCCCGGTGCCATCGCAGCAAACCACAATGTTCCTGGGCATGGGCCATCCCTCCGGAACGACAGATTGATAGTTGACGATTGATAGTGAAAGTTTCCAGCCTAGCGCTTCAGCCCAGGGTCCGTTCGCTTCGTAAATATCAGCTTAAGGAAGCAGCTACAGATATTACATCCCCGGTCAACTGTGGAAGGAGAATCTCGTGGGGCACCGGTCTGGGGATCGTCGCAGTTCGTCACCTCGGACCCGGCCATGTGGGGCAGTAGCGTATCAGCGGGCGAGCAAAACTAGGCCTGCCTTTAGTCAGGCCCACATAGCTCCGGACGCCCTCGTCCGGGAAGCCGGGCAAAACCCGGCAGGATTTCGCGACACATTACTTAGGAGTGAACGACCTTCTCCAGCGTCGTGTTGTCACGAAAATCGCCCGCCCCAGGCCCGACTGGCACAGTCCCCATGTTTGCGGTGCCCAACTCGATAACCCTCCCGCGCTGCTCCGGGGAAACCCATTTCACGCTTCTTCGGAATCTGTCCGGTACGTAGAATTCAATCACCTTCGCCACAACCGTCTCCTTTTTCTTTTGCAATCACATTGCACCCGCAACCAAAAATCCCTCTACCACTCCCACCCGCACTGACAGCGGACGGACTTACGCAAGCTGAGCTTGGTCAAAAGCATCTTGCATATCGCGCATGACCTCATCCACATCGCTTCTCTCCATCCTCTTCAAACTATGATCCCGCGAATCGCGTTCCGCCAGTTGCAATCTGGCTTACCGCCCTCCACGGTTCGCACGCGAAGACCGATTTCAAGTCCTCTACACAGTTGGACAGCGCTGATCCCTCCGGGGATGCTGCCCGGTTGTCACTTTATTGTTAAGAGATTGTGTGCCGATTTCGCACCGCTCGTCAGCGAGGGGCCTATATCAGCAGCAGGAAACGCGGGTTGAGAGCTGGATACCGCGATTCGCGCTCTGCACCAAGAAGAGCGGCCAGGAACAGTCTCAATTATCGCCCTGCCGCGGGATTCCAGCGTAGAATGTCGGCAACCGCCCCAACAGGATTGTCGTACCTCCACCGGCACGTGGGCGAACCCAGAAGGCGAGGGAAAACGACGATGAACTGGAAAAGCAAATTGTTCCTTGGAATACTTACCGCGGTAGCAATGTTCTGCCTCTCTTTCGCGATCCCGCGAGGAGGCTCGCTGCAGCAGGCGCAAGCGGCACAATTCCCCATGACGGTCGGAGTCTGGGCAATCTTCGTCCTGCTTTTCGTGAAACTGAAATAACATTTTTTGTCATCCGATTATTTTTGTCATTCCAATTATTCTCTTGTCATTCCGAGCGAAGCGAGGAATCTGCAGTAGTTGTGACAAAAAGGTTGACAGTCAGCGAGACCCGAGCGCACGCTTGGCGGAACACTGGCCCTCATTCCTCCAAGGTATACTTCCTCCCGGCAAGGCCCGGGCCACCCGCCAGCGCTCGGAATCCCGTCCATAACCCCGCACATTCTCATTGACCGCACCTGCACAACCAGATAACATATGTCTAGCCAACATTATCTGTTGGATAATCTACGTTCTTTGACAACTGATCCAGGCAAGCGTGAATCACCACCGAAGCGGATCGCTCCGCAGTGTCCCAGCCGCAAAGCGGCGGAAGAATGCAGCCCATGGCGTAAGCCATGGGAATGAGCGGAAAGATGAAAAAGCCCTAGCGGGGCGAAAGACAGCTCCTCACAGGTTCAGCCCGTCCGGTTCCAAAAACGGAACGCAAGCCGGGCACGCACGCGCCGTAACTCCCATGTTGTCTAGATTTTGCGCGTAACTCCTTTAAACTCAAAGATCTAGCACATAGTGATAAAATAAATCTCGTGTTTTCAAGATTTTGCACACAAAGGGGGGAGGGGGGTACCCGGTACTAACAGTAAGCTCCGTCCCAGTAAGGCACCCGGTGCTACTTCCCTTCCAGGTCCACCGTCTTGACCGGCAAGTCCCAGTGCGCGTCGAGGATTTCGAAGCGCTGCTGCTCTTCGCGTTCGTAGGTTGCCTGGTCGGGGAACAGCTGCTTCTTCAGCCTATCTTCGTCGAAGGGCTCGTTGGCCACGGTGGCGTTCTTGAAGACGATGGTCACGCGATAGTCCCACCGGCCGTCCTCGGTTGTGTGGTACCGGGGCTGGTCCATCCAGACTTTGAGCATGCGCCCCATCTCGACTTCTTTCTTGAGCAAGGGGTAGTGGTTCTTTTTGAACAGACGAAGGAACTCGTCGGCGTGTCCCCATTTTGCTTTGTAGTAATATTCGACCACGAAGGGTTGGCCGGAAGCGGCGGGTGCGTTCTGCGCAGATGCGCTCTGTGAAAGACCGGCGCTGGTGCTGAGGAATAATGCGACCAGGGCAATGATGAAGTGCTTCATGAGGCGTCTCCGTTGTAGTGGCGCTGCGAGAGTTACTCGGCGGTGAGCCGGTTTTGCCAGTGCGACCATGCGAACCAGATGATAGCAGCCGCCAAGGCGACACCGATCACGGCATCGAACTGGTGAAAATACTTGCCCAACTCGCGCCAGTTCTGGCCCAGCTTCATGCCAAACCAGGCCAGTGCGAAACACCAGGGCCAGGAACCGAGGAAGGTGTACAGATGAAATCGTCCGCGGGGCATGCGGGCAACTCCGGCGGGGAGTGCGATGAATGTACGGACAACGGGCAGCAGTCTCCCAACAAAGACGGCGAGATATCCCCAGCGCGCGAAGAAGCGGTCGGCCCAATCCAGCTCCCGGCGCCCCATCAGGATCCAGCGGCCGTATTTTTCCACCAGCGGACGGCCACCGTAGCAGCCGATCTCGTAAGCGACCAGCGATCCCAGGTTGCATCCGATGGCTCCCGCGGTGGCAACCCAGAACAGCTTCATAGTCCCCTCAAAGACCAGGTAGCCAGCGAAGGGCATAATCAGCTCAGAGGGCAGCGGAATGCAGGCGGATTCAATCGCCATGAGGAGGGCGAGGCCGCCGTAGCCGGTGGTCGCGATTACGGATTTGATGAAGACAAAAAGAACTGCAAGGATTTTTTCAGTCATGGAGAGTTTAGTGTTTCACTTCAAGCCGTCGTTCGGAGACTGGACGGGCGAGTCGCCCGTCTCCGCACAGTCATGTGGTTAGAACGAGCCTTCCTGGGTAAACGTGAATCCCGGCAGGGATGCGCCCTGGGCGGCTTTGGCTACTTTCACCCGCACGGTGGGCGCGTCAGGAGCGGTCACCTCGGCCGGACGCAGCACCGCGTACTGCGAGAACACCTCGCTATAAACCTTGGTGACGAGGTAATCCTGTCCGTCGTCATCTTTGCGCCAGACCTGCCCGAGTTGGATGGACTTCACTGCCAAGCAGTTTCCTTAACTTTTACGGATCACTTCCAGACTACCTAGCGTCTGAGTCCTCGTCAATTGGACGGATAGGCTCCGGACGATTACGAAAGGGTTGGATTGGTTCGGGTGGACGCGGCTTCTCTGGTTCCCCGGAGGTCCGTCAACGAGAACCCCGGTTACGGTCAACATATTTTTCCGTTTCTTTGACACGATTGCCCTCGATTTCGCGCTATAGAGAATAGGGGACGATACGGCTGCCCTGCAAGGTTGTTGGAGGTGAGTGCAATGGCGTTTGTTGAACCTACAGAAGGATGGAGAGTCCGAATCCGGGGAGTGTTTGTCTTTGCCGGGCTGTTCGGGACCTGGATTCACAAGACCGTGGGCGCCGGAGTTGTGTTGGTCGCGTCCGTCCTGCCCAGTGTGATCTTCATGTTTGGCCGATAAGACGATGACCCAAGTGTTGAGCTTTAGACTCGGGTCGAACCTGGGCCGCCCGTCGTTGTTTCTGCTAACATTCAAGCTCGATTCCACATCCAGAAGGAAAGCCCATGGTACGCGGCGTAGTTCCTCGCCAACCGGCAAAGGCAGGGCGTCACGAAGGAGCGCGGACTTCGCGCTCAGTTAAATCAACGCAGAAAGCTGGCGGGCTGCCTGCGGGCTCACGAAAGGGTGGCCCTCGCCCGACTGCCCGTTCTGGCAAAGGCTACAATCCGCTGGCGCCGGAGCGGATTGCTGAGATCCTCAAACGGCTCGACCAGTTGTACCCTGACGCCACCTGCGCTCTGACTCATAAGAGCGCGTGGGAGCTGTTGGTCGCAACCATCCTGTCCGCGCAATCGACGGACGTCAACGTGAATCGGGTGACGCCGGAATTGTTTCGTAAATACCCGACGGTCGCGGACTTCGCCGCGCTAACGCCCGAACAGCTGGAACCGGATGTGCGTTCCACTGGTTTTTTTCGTAATAAGTCGAAGTCGGTTGTGGGGGCGGCGAAGAGGGTCATGAGCGAGTTCGGCGGACAGGTTCCGGACGATATGGACCAGTTGCTCACCCTTCCGGGAGTGGCACGCAAGACCGCCAATGTCGTGCTGGGCACGTGGTTTCGCAAGGCGGAAGGCGTGGTGGTGGACACGCATGTGACCCGCATCTCGCGCCGGCTGGAGCTTACCAGGAATACTGATGCGCCGAAAATCGAACAAGACTTGATGAAAGTGATCCCACGAGATAAGTGGACTCTGTTTGCCCATCAGATTATCTGGCATGGACGCAAGTTGTGCATGGCGCGCCGGCCGAAGTGTGTGGATTGTGCGCTGGAGAATATTTGCCACGCCGGAGATAAGACGTGGACAACGGTGGAGATTCACAAGAACGCGAAGCTGTAAGGGGCTGCTTGAGCTTCGCTGCCAGAATTGCCTGCCTCACTTCATTCCGATCATAAGCATGCAGGGATCTTTCGACTGCGTAGCTGCTTCGCTTCGCGAAGCAGCTACTCCGCTCAAGATGACAGGGTTAAGTGGAGATGGCAGGGCTTGGAGCGAGTCCGTTGGCATCTCTGCTAGACTTTTTATTCTGACCTTCGTCTAACGACTCTTCAGGACTCGAATGCGCGCTTTCATCCCGTTTGCTATTGCCATAGTCATGTGCGGTTTTGCCTCGGCCCAGACTTTGCCTGTGCCTCAAGCCGTCACCGATCCCAAGCAGATCGCGAGCAAATCCAATGCGAATGTAGAGCAGGCTCAGCAGAGCCTTTCTATCGAGAAACTCTACATGACTCGCCAGGTGGGGCGTGCGTCGTGGTCCCCTGATGGCAAGAGCGTTGTGTTCGTCAGCAACATCAGTGGCCGCAATAATCTCTGGATTGTCCCGGCGGAGGGAGGCTGGCCGGTACAGCTTACGGTCAGCGATCAACGGCAGACAGCGCCGGCGTGGTCGCCGGACGGCAAATGGATCGCCTACATGTCGGACTATGACGGAGACGAGCAATGGGACATTTTTATTGTTTCGCCGAAGACCGGGCAAGTTGTGAACCTGACCCATACTCGCGAAATCGCGGAAGAGTATCCGCGCTGGTCGCCCGATGGCCGTCATCTGGCATACATGGTGAAACCGAAGACGGCGTCGGCTTACGAGATTGATGTCTACGACATGCTGATGCGGGATGTGAAACATATCACGACCGGCACGCCAGCTGACAAGCTGAATGACAATCCGATTTGGTCGCACGACGGCAATTGGATCGCTTACACGCAGGAGCAGGCCAAAGGAACGAATTCGAATATCTTCGTGGCGGAAGTTAAAACGGGCGAGAGTTCCCTACTCACTCAGCACGAGGGTGAACAGATTTACCGCGCCAATGATTTCTCCCCTGATGGCAAGAAACTGCTGATCACCGCGAACGCCGCGAATGGCTATGACAATGTTGGGTTGCTGGATATTGCGACCAAGAAGATTTCATGGCTTACGAAAGACAAATGGGAGATCGGCGGCGGCAATTTTTCGCCTGACGGCAGGCAGGTTAGCTGGACCGCGAACGTCGAGGGCAATACCGACATCTATCTGCATGATGTGGTCACCGGCAAGACTGCGACGTTGCCGCTCCCCAAAGGCGTGAATGCGCTTGCGGGTGAGCACTCCGCCTTCAGCGAAGACGGATCACATTTGCTCTACAACCACAACGGCCCGAGCGCTCCAGGAGATCTTTGGGTCTATCAACTGGCGACGGGGAAATCTCGCCAGGTAACGCACTCGCTGGTTGCGGGGGTGCACTCGGAGGACATGGTCGAGCCTTTCCTGGTTCACTACCCCAGTCGCGACGGCAAGTGGACTATTTCCGCATTCGTATACGTTCCTTACAACATGGTGCGCAATGGCTTGAATGCGGCGATTGTTTATGTGCATGGAGAGCCTACAGCGCAATCGGTGAATTCGTTTAACCGCTTTATCCAGCACATGGTCAATCAGGGATACATGGTGATTGCGCCGAATTATCGCGGTTCCAGTGGATATGGGAAGGAATTCCAGCAAGCGAACCTGTTCGACATGGGCGGCGGCGATTTGCAGGACGTGTTGGCTGCGGCAGACTTTATCAAACAGACCGGGTTTCTCGATCCCAAGAAGATCGTGTTGATGGGTGGCAGCTACGGCGGCTACCTGACGATGATGGGCCTGACCAAGGCGCCGGAGGTTTGGGCTGCGGGGGTTCCGATCGTTCCATTTGTCAACTGGTTTACGGAGATTCAGAACGAGGATCCGGTGTTGCAGCAGTCGCACCTGGCGACGATGGGTGATCCGGAGAAGAACAAAGCCCTCTTTCAGGATCGTTCCCCGATCTTTTTTGTGGATCAGATCAAAGCGCCTTTGTTTTTGTTGGCGGGCGGAAACGATCCCCGCTGCCCTAAGGAAGAGACACAGCAGGTTGTGGATGCCGTCAAGAAGCGCAACGGGACGGTTGAGTACAAGATTTACGAAAACGAGGGCCACGGGTTTGCGCGGGTGGAGAATCAGATTGATGCTTACCAGCGCGTGTCGGGCTTTGTGAAGGCGCACGTGCCGCCGGCGGATTGCAGTTGCTCGCTGACGGAGTAGGTTTGCGTTTGTGTAAAGATGATCTCTGCCGCCTCGCTGATGTCGGCCGCACCGCAGCCAGAACGGGGTCAGACACCTGGTTCCATAGCGGCGAGGGCTTTGATCAGGCCTGGGACTGTATACTCCGTGGCTTCGATGTCGACTGGGAGCCCAAGCTCGCGAAGAGTCGACGACGTGACAGGGCCGATCGAAGCTAGTCGGATACCTTCGATCGGGCTTGGTTTTCGCGACCGAGGGCGCCCGCGCCACACATTTGTTCCCAGTAAGGCTACGAAGTTCCTCGCCGTCGACGAACTGGTAAACGTAATTATGTGCGGACGGCGCTTCGAATTCTTCAACATGGCCCGCAATCTGGTGCGTGAGGATTGTGGAATCACAGTTTCGTAGGCTTCGACGACGTCAACCCTGGCGCCCAGTTTGCGCAATTCGCGTGGGATAACGTCGCGGGCAACTCTGGCACGCGCTAACAACACGCGTTTTCCCGCTACCTGATCGCGCAGGCTCTCTACAACCGATTCGGCGACGTATTCTTCGGGAACGACATTTACTTTGATGCCACGCTTCTCGATCGCCTTGCTGGTGGCGGGTCCGATGGCTGCGACTTTCAAATGTCTCAAGTGCTTCTTCGTTAGACGGAGTCTGCGCAGGCACTGCCACACCGCATCGACTCCGTTCACGCTAGTCAAGATGAGCCAGTCGTAGCGCTGCAGATTCTTAAGAGCGGAGTCGAGGGGCTCATAGGAGCGTGGCTTGCGGATTTCGATGAACGGAATCTCAACCACTTCGGCGCCAAGTTCTCGCAGGCCGGAGGAAAGGGCGCTGGCCTGATGGCGGGCGCGACCGACGACGATGCGTAGTCGAGCGAGCGGGAGACCTTCTTTCTTTGTCATCGACTTAACGGCCCAAGCCTTCTTGCTGCATGAGCACTGCGACTCCGGAAACGTTCGAGTCCCTGCTCTGATTCAGGGATTGAATGACTCGCGCCTGTTCGCCTTTGGTGCGATTTTGGCTTAGCTTAAATTTTGCTTCCAGCTTCTTGGCTTTTATTTCGAATCCGACAATGTGCTTCATCATGCGGCTGCGATATTCGTCGCTAAACGCGGACCATTGCTGCATGTACGACGATTCAAAGGTGTTGATCATGCGGTGCAGCACTTCTTTGAGACCATCTTCATCTGAGAACAGAGTGGGCTCGCCGTAAACATGAACGGCGGCGTAGTTCCAGGTGGGAACGCTCTCGCGAATCTCATACAAGCTGGGCGAAATGTAGGCGTGGGGGCCGTGAAAGATGGCCAGCGATTCCTGCCCAGGGTGGATTGACCTCCAGTGTGGATTCGCCTTTGCCATGTGGCCACGGACCACGACTTGACCTTGAAGTTCGTCGACAAGAAGCGGGAGATGAGTGGCGAACGGAATACCGTCAGTGTTGGAAATCAAAATGGCGAATGGATTCGCTGTCATGAAAGCGAGGGCGACGGCACGATCTTCCTGACGGTTGAATTCGGGTATGTACACTTTTAGTTTCTCCAAGCTGATCAGATTCTTGGCCGGGGCACGCTGGTAAAGGGCGCCCGCGCCACACGTTTAGGGTTGCTGCGGCACGACGATTCCCTGCCCGTAAACTGCTTCGAGGATCGCATCTCCACCGCGCTGGAGCAAGGTGTCGCCGACGGATTCTCCGAGTTGAACGGGATCGGTGCCATCGCGTGACTCGCGCAGAACCTGGGAGCCGTCGGGATTGGCCACGATCGCTTCGAGGTGTAAGCATCCGTTGCGGACTTCGGCGAACGCGCCGATGGGTACCTGGCAGCCGCCGCCGAGCTTGCTGAGTAACGCTCGCTCGCAAATCGTGGTGGCACGCGCCACGGCATCGTCCAGGAATGCAAGTTGCTGGCGGGTAACCGAGTCGCCGGCGCGAATCTCGATTCCCAACGCGCCCTGTCCGGCGGCGGGACACATCGTTTCTGCGGGAATGACTTGTTTGACCAGTTGTGTTTTTCCCAGCCGGTTCAGGCCAGCTGCCGCCAGAATGATGGCATCGAATTCGCCGCCTTCCAGCTTGCGCAAGCGAGTATCCACGTTGCCGCGGAGGGGGTGGATGTCGAGATCGGGGCGTACGGCTTTCAACTGCGCTTGGCGGCGGAGACTGCTGGTACCGACACGCGCGCATCTCGGTAGCTCTTCAATGCTTTTGTACTTGCTGGAGCAAAATACGTCACGCGGATTCTCCCGCGTGGTAACCGCCGCGATCTCAAAATCCGCGGAAAGCTCGGTGGGAAGGTCTTTCAAACTGTGCACCGCGAGATCGATACGGCCCTCGGCCAGCGCTTCTTCGATCTCCTTGGTGAACATTCCTTTGGTGCCAACCTTGGCGAGGGCGACATCGGTGATCTTGTCGCCGGTAGTCTTGATGATTTCAAGCTCCACCTCATGACCGCGTTTACGCAGCAGGGCGCTGATGTGGTGGGCTTGCCACAGTGCGAGTTGAGAACCTCGGGAACCGACCCGGAGCCGGGCCATCAGGCGTGTCCTCCGGGTCCGCCGCCGGACTGACCTGCCTTTTTGTCTTTCTCTTTTTCCTGGAGATTAAATAAGCGGCGAACGATATCGACCACAGTAGTGGCTTCGGACTCGCGAGCCGCAGTCTTCAAGGTGCTGATGGGCGTGTGCATGATCTTGTTCACGATGCCGTGAGTGAGCGTGTCGATGGCGAGTTCCTGCTCAGGGGACAACGGGCCGAGGCGTCCACGTACACGGTCGATTTCAGCCTGGCGGATGGTTTCCAAATGGTCTTGCAGAGAAACGATGGTAGGCACGACATCGAGGGTATGCAGGCGAGCCTGGAAGCGCTCGACCTCGCTCTCGATAATGGCGGCGGCGCGTTCGGCTTCTTTTTTGCGATCCGCCACGTGCGACGACACCGCCTGCTGCAGGTCGTCGATGTCGTAGACGAAGATGCCGTCGAGCTTGTTCATCTCCGGATCGACGTCACGCGGGACCGCGATATCAATGAAGAACATGGGACGGTTCTTGCGGCGGTTCAGAAAAAGCTCGCCGTGCTCACGGCGGAAGATAGCGTGCGGGGCTCCAGTCGAGGTAATGACGATATCGCCCTTGTCGCAGGTGTCGTACAGGCGGCTGAATTCGATGGCCTGGCCGTCGAACTTCTGGGCCAGGCGAATGGCCCGGTCGTAGGTGCGATTGGCCACAAAGATCGACGCCGCGCCATGGGCAAGCAGATGACGCGCCGCCAACTCACTCATCTTCCCTGCGCCGACCAGATACACGCGCTTGCCGGTCAGCGATCCGAAAATTTTCTTGGCGAGTTCCACGGCGACCGAGGCGACCGAGACTGCCGAGGAGCCTACGGCCGTCTCCGTCCGTACCCGTTTGGCTACGGCAAAAGCGCGAGTGAGCAGCAAGTCCAACTGCGAATGGATGGCACCCACTGCCCGCGCGGTGGCGTAGGCTTCCTTCACTTGCCCCAGGATTTGAGCTTCGCCTAAGACCATCGAGTCCAGGCTCGACGTCACTCGGAACAAATGGCGGATGGCGTCTCGTTCGCGATATTCGTAGAGGTACGGCGCAAGCTCGGTCTGCCCGATCTTGAAATATTCGCCGAGAAATCCACGCAGGTTGGCACTGCCGTTCTTGGTCTGGGCTAAGAGTTCTACTCGATTGCAGGTGCTCAGGATCAGCCCCTCGTCCACTCCGGGATGCTGGGTGAAACACTTCAGGGCGTCGGGCAGCCGGGATTCGGGGATCGCGAGGCGTTCGCGCACCTCGACCGGCGCGCTGTTGTGATTGACGCCGATGAGCTGGAAGTTCATGACTGTGCGAACCTGTGAATCGTACTGAAATAATTGGCTGCCCAGGCGATAATCGCAGCAACAAAGGCTCCGGCGGCAAGATAAGCGGCGCGGCGGCCTCTCCACCCCGCGGTCCAGCGGGTGTAGAGCATGATCAGATAAACGACCCACATCAGGATCGAGAGCAGTATCTTGGGGTCGAGAAGGTCCACGCGTCCATAGGTTGCCTGCGCTACAACCGTGCCTGCAATCAGACCCAGCGTCATGAAAGGAAAACCGAGCAGTAGCGATCGAAATCCAATTTCGTCGATGACTTCAAGGGCGGGCAAGCGCGAGAGAAGCCCGCCGCCCTTCTTCGATTTCAAGGAACGTTCCTGGATGAGGTAAAGCAGGCTGGCCCCAAAGCTCAGAACGAGCGCGGCATATCCGGTGAAAATCAGGGCGATGTGCGCGAACAGCCAGCCTGTCCGCAAACCTGGGGATGTAAATAAAAACGGCTGCTGGCCGGTGGCGGCGACGAACGTCAGCAGAAAGACCAGCGGAAAAACGACAATGCCCGGAGAAGTGGTCTGATACAGCAGATACACGACCATGAAGACGACCATGATCAGAAAGCCCAACACGGATTCGGCATTGTGGACGGAAGCCAGGGTAATCTGGCCCGTCAGCAATATGGAATCGGTGAGTGAAACGAAGTGGAATACCATCCCCAGATAGGCCGCGTGCAACGCAACCTTGTTCAAGAGGTCACTGGCGCGGGTCAGTGCCACCAGCGCATACAGCAGACCTACGGCATAACAACCCAGCGCGACTCGCAGCCACAGTATGGGCATAGCTTAATTTATGGCCCCTATGCGGGCTTGAGCATCCTCTCCCAATCCGCCAGAGTGATTATAGTCTGCCGTGGGGACGGGGCAGAAGGCAGTCGGTCACATCACCGACCATTGTGATGTAGATCGCAATGTGATTCAGGACTCAAGATGACGTGGACTACAGGATTCGAGAGAACTGGTGTAGAGAGCAGTTCCGAGTTAACAGTTCTCGGTTCTCAGTATCTGGGGGCTTGCCGCTCAATCAACCCCCAGGGTTGCGAGGACTTGCGCCAGAGTCTTAGCGTCCACAAACAACTGGCGACCATCTGCCATCATATTTTCGATCTCGTCAAAGGCCTGGAAGAGGCGCATTTTCACCGCCCCGTATTGTTCAGCCTCGGTGAGAGTGCGATCGTGAGTTTCCGCCCAGACTCGCGTGGCTTTCTCGGGCAGGAAGACACTGACCGCGAAGGTGGTTTTCCGGTCGGACGTAACATCGAAAACATACTCCGTGGCTGCTCCGCCTGCGACAGGGGTGAGCGTCGCGCGCTTCCCCACAAAGTAATATTGGTAGACGTATCCTTGCCCCCCCGTGTAAGTCTTCATTCGGCGGATGGTCATAAGTCGGTTGTTACGGTTCGATCCTCGCGTCGCGCAGCCGTCTGACGGCAGTCTCGGAGGACAGAGGCGAATAGTAGACCTCTTTGAAGGTGTACGATTTGGCCTTGGCGGCAAGGACCGGCATGATTTCAATGTGCCAGTGATAATCCTCGTCGATCGTCTTCCAGTAACCGAGGTTGCCCGACCGGTGCTGGCTGTTGGGCGAGGTGTGCAGCACGAGGTGAAACTCCTGTGTGATGCTTCGTATGCGCTGCAAGGTGCGGCGCAGCAACGCTCCTAAATCGCGCATCGTGCCCGGCCGATTCAGGCCAAAACGTTCGAACGCAGCCTCGTGGGTGCGCGGCATGATCCAGCTCTCATACGGCACCCGCGGCGCGTAGGGACACATGGCGATGAAATCACCCCGCATCTCTATCACGCGGAGGTCTTGCCTCACTTCCTGGGAAATGATGTCGCAGAAAACGCAACGCTCCTTCTGCTGGAAATATTCGCGGGCGGCGCGCAGTTCATACAAGACTCGGCGGGGAACAAATGTGGTCGCAGTAAGTTGTGATGTGGGGTGCTCGAACTCCTGCCCGGCACTGCCTCCGTGATCCTTGAAGATGCTGACGTACTTGAATCGTCCGTCGCCTTTCAGGTCCTGAATACGCTGCGCCGCCAGAAGCAAGAATTGTTCGATCTCGACGTCACTTGCATTCCATAAGTGCCGGTCGTGCGAAGGGTTTTCCGCCAGTACTTCGTGCGCACCGATGGGGCGCATCCGGTCGTAAATACCGTCTCCGCGCCGAGTTGCTTCACCCTCGATGTGGTACAAGGCACTGGGATGGACGACAGCGCGAGCCGACCACGCAGCGCCGGACATTCCCGACATGCTGGTGATTAACTGCGCTGGGTCTCGGGAGTCGGGACAGAACCGGCAAACAGGTTCGAGCCGGGGCCCGCTCTCGGGAGCGTCGTCGCCCGTAATAACCCATGAGCGAGTGATCGGATCCTTGCGCAGTTCCATGCATAAGGAAAACATCTCACTGGATTTGCGTCAACTGGGTTCTGCGTTCAAGTGCGTCGGGCGGCGAGGGAGTGCGGTTTGTTACAATCCGATCACGAATCCGCCTGAGATGACCGAGCCGTCCACGCCGTTGATGCGGCAGTATGCCGCGATCAAGAAGGAACATCCTAGCGCCTTGCTGTTCTTTCGTTTGGGTGATTTCTACGAGCTTTTCTTCGACGATGCCATTCTGGCGTCGCGCGAGTTGCAGATCACTCTGACCTCTCGCAATAAAGAAAAAGGCATCGCCGTCCCCATGTGCGGCGTGCCTTATCACGCGGCGGAAGGTTACATTTCCAAGCTGATCCGCAAAGGATTCAAGGTTGCCATCTGCGAGCAGATGGAGAACGCCGGCCTTGCTAAGAAGTTGGTAAGACGGGAGGTCACGCGAGTAGTGACGCCCGGCACGGCGGCGGATTCGTCGCTGGGTTCCGAGGAAAACAACTTCCTGGCGGCGGCGGCGCAGATCGGGGACCGAGTGGGATTTGCGGCTCTCGACCTCTCTACTGGAGAATTTCGCGCCACCGAATTTCATGGTGAAGACGCCCTGAAACGAATACAGGAGGAACTGCAGCAGCTCAAGCCGAAGGAACTGTTGTATGGGTCGGCAGCCCCGCTGTTCGAGGAACTGGGGCCACGCGGGGACAGGCGCCCTCACCCGTCCGGAGGCAGTGCCGGGTTTGCCGAAACGCCACTCGATGACTGGGTTTTCGCTCCCGATCACGCCATCCCACTACTGGAGAATCACTTCGGCGTTTTGTCCTTGGAGGGGTTTGGGCTCGCGGGCAAACCGGCCGCCGCTTCGGCGGCGGGTGCAATTCTCTACTACGTACGTTCTACACAACGTGGATCTTTGGACCACGTCGACCGCGTGGGGTTTTACGAGCGACAGAATTACTTAGTGCTTGACGCTGTAACCGTGCGAAATCTGGAATTGATCGAGCCGTTGTTTGCCGGAGCGGACGCAGGTGTAACTCTGTTCCGTTCGATCGACGCCACTGTCACGCCCATGGGCAAACGTCTGCTGCGTTCGTGGATGCTGCGACCATCGATCGAAGTAGCGGAGATCAATGCGCGGTTGGACGCAGTTGAGGCGCAAGTGAACGAGACAGTTGCGCGCGAAGAACTTCGGCGAGCGTTGGACGGAATCCTGGATCTGGAGCGCTTGCTGAGCCGTGTGACCCTGGAGACGGCAAATCCGCGCGATGTGCTCGCCCTGGCCGCTTCGCTGAGAAAGATTCCGGGGCTGCGAGTTGCTCTGACGAGAGTCGCCACGGAGCGGCTGAAAGTTCTGCATGGCTCGTTGGATGAACTGGGTGATTTGCGGGAAAGAATTGATAAGACAATCGTGCCCGAGCCGCCGATTTCGCTGGCTGACGGTGGCGCGATTCAGGTCGGAGTGGACAAAGAGCTCGACGAATTGCGCGATCTGAGCCGCAACAGCAAGCAATTCCTGGCGCAGATCGAGCAGCGGGAGCGGCAGCGCACGGGAATCAACTCGCTGAAGGTCAAGTTCAATTCCATTTTTGGATATTATCTCGAAATCTCCAAACCAAACTTGCATCTAGTCCCGCCCGACTACGAACGCAAGCAAACTTTAGTCAACGCGGAGCGATTCACCACTCCAGAGCTGAAAGAGTATGAGTCGAAAATTCTTGATGCGCAGGAAAAGATTGTTGAGATCGAGCGACGGCTGTTCACGGAGTTGCGCTCGGCCATTGCAGGCGAAGCCAGACGCGTCCGGCAAACTGCGCTCGCCCTGGCCGAGGTGGATGTGCTTTCTGCATTGGCGCATGCAGCTGCTTTGCGCAACTATCGCCGCCCCAAGTTCGATGACTCTGCGGATATCGAGATCGTTGCCGGACGGCATCCCGTGATCGAGCAGCAGGAAATGGCAGGCGGCAACGAGCGCTTCGTGCCTAACGACCTATATCTCAACTCAACCACGCATACAGTGTTGGTGCTGACTGGTCCGAACATGGGAGGCAAGTCGACCTATCTTCGCCAGGTCGCGTTGGCTGTGATTTTGGCGCAGATGGGATCGTTCGTTCCGGCAGCGTCGGCGCGACTCGGCGTAGTCGACCGCGTGTTCACGCGGATCGGCGCAAGCGATAACCTGGCACGCGGACGTTCCACGTTCATGGTTGAAATGACCGAGACGGCGGCGATCCTGCACACCGCAACGCCACGGTCGTTGATCCTTCTGGACGAGGTGGGGCGCGGCACAGCCACCTACGACGGGCTGGCCATTGCCTGGGCGGCAGTCGAATACATTCACCTCCGCATGCGGGCCAAAACCCTATTTGCGACGCATTACTTCGAACTCACTGAACTGGCAGAACGGCTTTCAGGAGTGAAGAATTATCACGTCTCGGTGAAAGAGACTTCTGGTGGAATCGTGTTTTTGCGGAAAGTGGAACCTGGCGCGGCGGACCGCAGTTACGGAATCGAAGTGGCGAAGCTCGCCGGGTTGCCGAATGAAGTTATTGAGCGGGCGCGGGAAGTGCTGGCCGAACACGAGAGCGCGGAACAACGAGTGACTGAACAACTGGCCAGCGACGAGAGGCATCCCCGCCCGCCGGCTCAGCTCACGATCTTCACTCCACTGTCGCAGCCGGTACTCGAAAAGCTGCGCGAGGTGGATTTGAATCGGCTGACGCCGCTCGAAGCACTGAATCTGTTGGCCGAATTGAAGAAGCAGGTGGATTGAAAAAAACCACGTCAATTTCTGGACAGATCGGCCAACTGCTCATCGTTGGTTTCGACGGCACTGAGATGTCGCCGCCGGTCCGATCCCTGCTCACGCGCCTGCAACCGGCGGGTGTGATTCTCTTCGCGCGCAACATCACCAGTGGAGAACAGACCCATAGGTTGCTTAAGCAGTGCCAGTCATACGTCTTCATGCCGTTATTCACATGTGTGGATATGGAAGGCGGGAGAGTGGATCGCTTTCGCAACGTCACTGGTCCCGCGCCTTCAGCGTCGGAGGTTTTCGCCAGCGGCAACCCTAGACTCTATCGCAAGCACGGAAAGACCATCGGCGAATCGTGCCATGCTTTGGGTTTCAACACCGACTTCGCGCCGGTTGTAGACTTGGCGTTTGAAGCGTCGCGCAATGTGATGAGCTCGCGTGCGGTTTCTGCCAATCCCCAAGAGGCTACGGTTTATGCTCGTGAATTTCTGTCGGGATTACGTTCAGCAGGCGTATTGGGCGCGCTCAAACATTTTCCCGGTCTTGGCGAGGCGAATCTCGATACGCATCACGAACTCCCGGGTGTGGAAAAGCCCTGGAAGGAGCTGTGGAACCTGGACATCGCTGCCTATCGTGCATTGCGTCGCGAATCACCCATGGTCTTGGTCGGACATGCGGCTTATCCCGCGGTGACCCACGATCGGACGCCGGCGTCTTTGTCGAAGAAATGGATTACTGACATTTTGCGTAAGAAGATCGGCTATCGCGGACTCGTAGTTTCGGACGATCTTGAGATGGGCGGCGTGCTGAAGGCTGCTTCCATCGGGCAGGCCGCGGTGGAGCACATCCGCGCTGGTGGCGACCTGTGCCTGATCTGTCATATCGAGGAACACATCACTCGTTCGTACGATGCGATGGTCAAAGAGGCGGAGCGCGACCCGAGATTTGCGCGGCGAGTCAAGGAGTCGGTGTCACGTGTGCTCGCCTTCAAGAAGAAATCCAAAGAATTGAAGCGTCCAGCACCTGCTCCGACTGCGGTGAAACTTGCGAGGCTTTCTCGCCAGTTGTGGGAGTTTAACGAACAGGTGCGACTGGCAACGATAAAACGGCAGGATTTGGCATGATCGTCGCCGGCGTGATGAGCGGGACGTCCGCGGACGGCATCAACGTTGCGCTGGTGCGCGTGAATGCTTCATCGCGCAGCCGGGTGGGGACGCGCGCCCTCCATTTCCTGGGGCACGCGGAGTACCCTTACCCGAAACAGGTTCGCCGTGCTGTGTTGGCAGCTATGAATGCAACCAGAGCCAGCGTTGCTGAACTGGCACGACTAAATTTCCTGCTCGCCGAACTTTATGCGGAGGCACTGATTGCCACGCAGCGTCGCTTTCGCCTCAAGGCCCAGCTCGTGGGCTGCCACGGTCAGACGCTGTATCACCAAGGCGAGCCGGCCCGGTTTCTTGGACGCAAGCTTGCTGTCACCTGGCAAACTGGCGAGGGTGCGGTGGTGGCTGCACGCGTAGGTGTCCCGGTGGTTTCTGATTTCCGGCCCGCTGACATGGCGGCGGGCGGCAAGGGAGCGCCGCTGGTTCCCTTCCTTGATTATCTTTTGTATCGTGACAGCCGCGCGGGCCGAATCGTGCAGAACATCGGCGGGATCGCGAACTTTACCGCCATCCCGGCCGGCGCTTCTCCCGAGCAAGTGCTGGCTTTCGACACCGGCCCGGGCAACATGCTCATTGACGCCCTCACCCAGCATCTGTTTGGCAAGACCTATGATCGCGATGGGAGAATCGCTGGCTCTGGCACAGTACGCGACGGCGTGATCAGCGATGTTTTGTGTACACCATTTTTTCTACGCAAGCCGCCCAAGACGGCAGGCCGCGAGGAATTCGGGCGCGAGTTTACGCAGGAGTTCATCCGTCGGTGCGGGCGCGTGAGTAAGCGAGACATCGTCGCCACAGCCACGGCATTGACGGCCAAGTCCATCGCGGAGGCGCTTCGCCGATTCGTCCTGCGACGGATGGGCGGGTACCGGGACTTCATCGTTTCCGGTGGTGGAGCGAACAATCCAACACTCATGGCGATGCTCGCAAACGAATTACAGGCCCTCGGCCTGCAGATTCGTTCGTCCGACGAATTCGGCTTGCCCTCCGAGGCAAAGGAGGCAGCGGCCTTCGCCTTGCTAGCGTTTCAAACATGGAATCGGCGGCCGTCGAATGTCCCCTCGGCAACGGGAGCAACGCGCCCCGCGATTTTGGGAAAGATTTCGTATGCTTAAGAGGAAATCCTTTCGCCGCAGGGCGGCTGTGCCCACGCGGCTTTCGCCACTTCTTGCCCTGACGGCGTTTCTAATCCTAGTTCCCCTTTTTGGCTGCGCCGCTAAGCCTGACCCCAACACGCTGGTGATGGTCATCGAGAGCAGTCCCACGAATTTGGATCCACGGGTTGGCCTGGAAGCCTATTCAGAGCGGATTGATGAGTTGTTGTTCGACGACCTATGCACTCGCGATGAGCATTTCAATGTTCAGCCGGGACTGGCGGAGCGCTGGGACATTCCCGATCCTCTTACCTATGTATTTCACCTGCACCAAGGTGTGAAGTTTCACGATGGGCGGCCGCTCACCTCCCGCGATGTGAAGTGGACTTTCGATTCCCTGCTGCAGGGGAAGATACGCAGCACCAAGGCAGCTGCCTATCGGCCCGTGGATCACATCGATACGCCCGACGATTCCACGGTTGTGTTTCATCTCAAAGAACCATTCGCCACATTTCTGTGGAATGTTTCGGATGGCGCCATCGGCATCGTGCCCTACGGCAGTGGCGATGAGATCAGCCGCCATCCTGTTGGTTCAGGTCCATTCCGATTCGTCAGCGCTGAGCCGGACAAGGAAGTCATTATCGAACGCAACGATGGCTACTGGGGCGAAAAGGCACATCTGAAGCGGGTGCGCATTTCTGTGGTTCCCGATGCTACAACCCGCGCGCTTGAATTGCGCAAGGGAAGCGCTGATATCGCGGTCACCTCACTGAGCGGAGACACGGTTCTGGCGCTCGAACGCGAGTCCAACCTGGAAATCTTGCGGGCTCCGGGCACGGTGCTAGGCTATCTGGCATTCAATACTCGCGAACCGATTCTGAACAATTTGCGCGTGCGGCAAGCGGTGGCGTATGCCATCGACCGAACCGCGATCATTCACTATCTATTGCGCGATTTCGCGCGCCCTGCCTACAGCCTGCTTCCTCCCGAGAGTTGGGCGTACAACGGGGATGTGCCACACTACGAATACAATCCTGATCGAGCGCGACAGTTGCTTGAGCAAGCGGGATATCCGGCCGTGAACGGCGTGCGCTTTCATCTCACCATGAAAACTTCGACCGACGAAAGCCCTCGGCTGGTCGCGGCCGTACTGCAGCAGCAATTGCGCGAGGTTGGCATCGCCCTGGACATTCGCACTTTCGAGTTCGCTACTTTCCTTTCCGATGTCATCCGCGGTGCCTACCAGGTGCATACCCTGCGCTGGGTCGGAGGCAATGAAGATCCCGACATCTTTGAATACGTCTTCCACTCAGCCAAGTTCTCGCCCCACGGGGGCAATCGTACTTACTATGCCAACCCGCGCGTAGATGCGCTCATTGACCAGGCGCGCGGCGAACTCGACCAGAATGCGCGCAAGCAAATGTATGCGGAGATCCAGCGAATCCTGGCCGAGGATTTGCCTTACATCGATCTGTGGTACCTGGAGAACGTGATGGTGCACACGAGGCGGGTGCGGAATCTGACTCTGAATCCGCCGGGGAATTATGATTTCCTGAAAACAGCGGAACTGTCTCCGTGAGTGTGTGACCGCGTGTTAGCCCCGTGCGCGATGTATGCGCGGTATCCCGCCGGCGTATCGTCCAGCCGAATTCACTTTTGTTCCGAAGTTCTCGAGGACGCGCCAAAGACCCGTCCCCACAGGCTCATGACCGAGCAGCTCCAAGACCCCGTGTTACCATCGAACTCTCGGTAAAACTTACGTGCGCATTCTTTTTGTTGGTGACATTTTCGGCCGGCCCGGACGAACCGTGGTCAAAGACCGCCTTCCCTCTCTGGTCAAGGAGCACGCCATTGATCTCGTGCTGGCCAACGGGGAGAACGCTGCCGCCGGTTTCGGAATTACGCCGCCGCTTGCCGAGGAATTGTTCGAGATGGGCATTGATGTTCTCACCACCGGCAATCACATCTGGGACAAGCGGGAGATCATCGATTACTTCAACGGCGCTGACGGGAACCCGCACAGCCCGGCTCGGCGCCTCTTGCGTCCTGCGAACTATCCGCCGGGAATGCCCGGCTGGGGCCTGTACGAGGGTCGTAAAGGAGACGTTGCTTACGCGGTGGTCAATTTACAGGGCCGCGTTTTTATGGCTTCGAATGACGATCCCTTTCGCGTCGCTGATCAGTTGTTAAAGGAAATCAAGGCCAAGGTTATCTTTGTCGATATCCACGCGGAGGCGACCTCGGAAAAGATTTCGCTTGGCTGGTATCTCGATGGACGAGTCACCGTAGTGGTCGGCACCCACACTCATGTTCCCACCGCGGATGAACGGGTGCTTCCGGGCGGCACCGCGTACATCACAGACGTCGGAATGACCGGGCCCTACGACAGCGTCATCGGAGTGAAGAAGGAATTGATCGTAGGTAAATTTCTGAGCAATATGCCGACACGATTCGAGGCGGCGACAGGGGACGTCCGTCTGTGCGCGGTCGTGGTGGATTGCGATGAACGAACTGGCCGGGCGAGAGAAATCGTGCGCGTGATGGTGAAATGAAATAGAGAAACGGGCTTCAGGCTTCAGGAACTGCAAGCAAATCATGAATGAATTTCGGCTTCAGACACCAGCAATAAAATCAAACGGCTTCCATTGGATGAACGCGGACGCCTACCTCTTCGACATTGATGGCACGCTGCTCATCACCCGCGACGGAGTGCATCGCAACGCCCTGCATCGGGCGATGCGCGAGGCATACGGCGTGGACACTACGATCGAAGGGATTGCTTATCACGGCAAGACCGACCTAGGGATCTTACGCGCGGCTCTGGAGCGCGTTGGGGTCAAGGGCGATCAGTTCGACGCGAATCTTTCGGCGGCACTGGAGGTTGTTTGCAGGGACGTCTTTGCCCATGCCAACCGCATCACGCCAAAGGTCTGCCCGGCGATTCCCGAGCTGCTTGCCGAGTTGAAGGCTGCAGGCAAATTGTTGGGTTTGGCTTCGGGAAACCTGGAATCGGTTGGTTGGCTCAAGGTCGAAGCCGCTGGTCTGCGCGAGTTTTTTAGCTTTGGCTGCTTCAGCGACCTCTATGAAAGCCGCGCGGATATCTTTCGTCGAGGTGTGACAGAAGTGCAATGCAGGCTGGGTCAATCGGCGCAAATCTACTTCATCGGGGACACCCCCGAAGACATCAAGGCTGCCCGCTTGGCAAATTCCAAGATTGTCGCGGTATGCACCGGGATCTTCAAGGCTGAGGAACTGGCCAGCCACGAACCCGATCTCTGCGTGGCTTCCTGCGCAGAACTTTTACCGAACAGCGTTCGCGGCTGAATCCGAGCTCAATCTTCAACTCGCTCGAGAAATTCCGGTTCGACCCAGATAGAGTGGCACGCGGGAAATCTACCAACCACTTTGCCGACCTCCAGTTCGATCAGGCCTTTTTGGAACCCAGCAACGGGAAATACTCTGCCGATACAGCGCTTAAAGATGGCCCTGATTTCCGCTTCCGCTTCTTTCAGAGCATAGGGGATCTCTATGAGTCGAACTCGATCACCGATTTCCACTGCACCGAGCACGCTCGTCAAAGGCTGTTCGAGCACGTTTTTCAGTTCCCTTCGATTTAGCGCCGGCAGATATCGCAGAGCTGCTCTCCCCAGCGCCAGATACACCTCCCTTGCTTCCGGTACTTTTCTGAGGACCTGCAAATGTTTGCGAACAGTTTCCGCATCGCCGCGGACGATGGGCCCGCTGAAGGCCCCTGCCGGGCCGAGCGCTTCATAATTCGCGATGGTCTGTCTGATCATCGGAAGCATCTTCTTGCGAGCCTCGACTGCGGATAGCCCAGCCTTACGTGCCAACTGTTCCGCGGTCACAAGCGCCGCGACTAGCAATGGCGAAGCAAACGCCCCCCACGCGTGGTAAGCAGCCTTGTGCTGGCGGCGAATGGTGAATGCTTCGCCGCCCAAATCCCGCACGATGCGCCGTGCAGCCCGCGCGGCCGTCGCATCGCCTTCCACCGCAAACGGCACTCCCTTGAGGGAGGGAATCGATCCGCTCACAAACGTCATCAGGGGATGAACCGACGCCACCGCAGCTCCCCGCCGGCGCAGAGCATTCAGTTCGTCGCTTGCCAGCGCCCCGCTGGAGTGGAAGGCAATTTTTTTTCCCCAGCCAACCACCGAAGCAAGCTGGCGCGACGCAGCAGTGATCTCTCGATCCGGCACGCAGAACCAGACGAGATCGGCAGCCAGATGCGGGTGGCCGATGGTAGAGGCGTCAGCCTCGACTTTTCGAGCTAATTCACGGGCCTTCCGTTCTGACGCGGTGCCATTGCGGGAGACGATTTCGGAGATCTTGTATCCCGCTCGCCGCAACGCCAGTGCCAGTGCTTTGCCTAACCTTCCTGGGCCGACGATCGCAATTCGCGGCTTCGCTGCCATGGCGGGCAGCATATCAGGCCGACTCCAGCGACGGCAAAATCTGTACGCCTCGCTTTGAACAACCCGATTCAGAGTTAGTCGCTTATATTGTTGGTATGCTCAAATCATCTTCCCCAAAAACCAAAGCTCGCGTACTCTCTTCCGTCGAGGTCTACCGCGGACCTGCCTTCTGGGTTACCACCGACCAGGTGCTGGAGCCTGGGGGAGTGCGCGGCCGACGTGATATCGTGCGCCACACCGGTTCGGTGGTCATTCTTGCCGTCGATGAAACCTATTCCGAACCACGAGTCCTGCTGGTACGCCAATATCGCCATGCCGCGCAGCAGTATCTTTGGGAGCTTTGTGCGGGACGAATGGACAAGGGCGAAAACGAGTTGACCGCGGCCAAACGCGAACTGATCGAGGAAACTGGCTATACTGCCGCCCGCTGGAAGCGAATCCTGAAGTTTTACGCAAGCCCCGGCTTCGTCGCTGAGACCATGTCCATCTACCTGGCGACGGGTCTGCGTCCGGGCACGGCGCGGCCGGAAGACGATGAAGTCATTGAGACCAAATTCTTCCCGCTCGGCGAAGCCGTGAGGATGGTGATGGCCGACCGAGTTCTCGATGGCAAGACGATCTGCGGCGTGCTGTGGCTCAATCAGGATGGCCGGGGCAGGAAGCGTCGCAACTAGTTGCTTTTCCCGAATCTTTGCTGGTTCGTTCCCCTTGACAGCCTGTGCAAGTAGCCGGAAAATGGCAGAAAATCGGAAGGCACGGCTTGCAGCAGGAACGGTTCGTGCCCGAGGGGGCGTAAGTGGAACGCTTGAAAGGTACGGTAAAGTGGTTCAACAATGCCAAGGGGTATGGTTTTATCGGCCGCGAAGATGGAGCGGACGTCTTTGTGCACTACAGCGCAATTACGTCGGAAGGATACAAGAGCCTGCAGGAGGGCGATCAGGTTGAATTTGAGATAACGCAGGGTCCGAAGGGTCCGCAGGCTGCAAATGTTACAAAAGGTTCATGAAGTAAGAATTAAGCTGAAATGAACTAGTCCCCCGCACGCGGCCTCTCCCCCGCCTGCTCGTGCGCCGACGTCATTCAGGACGGTTTACCAAAGACCAGGGCCTGACGCATCCCCCCAAAATGTATTTCAATCAGGGTGCGTGATCCGTCAGGATTTTTCTTGTAGACATACGCATCTCTCGGATACTTGACGTCGCGTTTTACCCATCTTCCTCCGGCTGCCGCAACCACGGAGCTATTGCGCATGAGTTTCACGCTCGCATCGCCGATGACATAAGACTCCCAGCTGACCGTATATTCTCCCTCGGGCGCGCGCGCGCCGTTCAGCGTTACCGAGGAAAGCAAGGTGAGGTTCCGCCAGCCCTTTTCGAAAGGGCGCGGCTTGAAACCGCTGGTCACCAGATTCTCGTGTGTAGATTTGGCTTGGTCCTCATCGGGGTAAGGGCCGACAAGCACGTGGAAGGAATTCGTCCAAAGGTGACCTTTCTCAACGGAGGTTGCTGGAAACCCGAGTTGCGCCAGCTTGTCGGTTTCGTCGTGAGCCTGCAACACATTCTTGAATTTACCGACCTCGAAGTACAGTTCCCTGGTAGCGTCAGCATTCTCCGCTGTGGAATCTTCGGTGTGGAGGCCCGGCTGACTCGACGATTCGGACTTCGGAGCCGCAGCGACCTTGGTCGGAATAAGGTTGGAAGCGGGCGCGACCCCGGTCGCGGGCGCAGAGGCCGAAGCAGTCGCAGGCGCAGAGGCTGAAGTAGGCGTTGGCGCGGCGGCGGGCACCGACACCGTTGGAGGCGGTAACGAGATGGCCGGAGCAGCAGCCATGGCGGGAACTTTGGGGCCAGGATCCGTAGCCGCTGGCATAGTAGCGACTAGCCTTGCAGGCTCGAGCTTGGCGGGTTGAGGTTTCTCTGGGCTCACCAGCGGCTGAGCGACGAGTTTCTCAGCGTGCGGTTGGGCCTTCTCGGGCGGTGAAACCGAAACCGGCGCCGGTGCTGGCGATACCGTCTTGGGCACAGGCGAAGAGGGCGCTGGCAACGACGCGGGCGCTGCGGACGTTATCACTTGTGGTGCTGTTGACACAGCTGGCGTCGCCGGTGGCTTCGCCTGTGGAGTTGGTAACACAACCGGAGTCGCTGCCGGGACTGTCAAGGCTTGCGCTTGGGGTTTCGCCGCAAACCGTTCCCCCAGTTGGATGAGCGATTCACCCAGCTCACGGCGGTAGCTATTAAAAACGACCACCACAACCACCACAGCCGAAAGCAGCAGCCCGGTGACCAAGCCCCGGGAGAACCCGCTCGATGGCACTGGTATTCTTAACTCGGGCAAAACCGAAAGCGGGGCAGAATCGCCAAGTACAACCTTTGGGTCCGGTCGGCTCCCACTAACGACGGTGAATGTGCGGGGCTGCGGGCTTGCTGGAGCAGCGCTCCCGCCAGCGGCCACCGCCACAGGCTGGCTTATCCAATCGCGGATTTTCTCGCGAGCCTCCACGGGCAAAGCAGTGAATCGCAAGCCTCCCTTTTGCGTCTCATCCGTCCAAGCCAGGGTGCCGTCGGCTTCGATTCGCTGGTCGTGATCCCAGAACCAGAAGCGGACCTTCCCGTTACGCTGAACCGGATCAAAAGAGTGAAAGCAGAGTCCTCCATCCGATACGTTCAACACGATGCCACCATTATTCGGCTCGATGTTGATATAGGCGTGCTTCTCCATGGTCGTCCGTGGAGTTCGGCGGCGTTCCAGGCCTTTCATAGGCAGCCCCACTGATTTCGAGAGATTATCGGGTTGTTCGCAACGCGCGCAGCAATCGAGTCCGTTCAGTAAGCGGCGGACTGACCTGCAGCAGGAAACCGCATGTCGGAACTTCCATTTCTTGACCCTTTTGACTTTCCGACAGAGCGGTAATATACACCGGACCGCCTCTAACACACAATCCTCCAGCCCGGTGGCAAATCTGGGTCAACCCCAGCCTCGTTCCGTGTGCGCCTTCGCTAACCCTGCCTCCCGAACAATCCTAATGGCAACATGGCTTTACGAACCTGGATCTTCCCGTAATGCAGAACACTCCGATGGCGGAGCGCTTCAAGCTGCACTTTCACGCGGAGATGTTTAGCGTCTTCAACCGGATCAACCTGGCAACCGACAACTCCGCAGGATCGAGCGGCCTTTGGCAGTCCCGGCATTGAGCCCGGCGAATCTAGCAGCGAGCGAACTATAAGTTTTGCCAGTCGTCCACAGGCTCCCGAAGCATTAGAAAGACGGTGTCTCCCGAAACCGCGAGTCCGCCAGCCCAACCTGGGGAAACGATCGTCGCGAACGGGAAAGAATGAGGGCGCATGAGACTAGGGATCTTGATGCTTTCCGCCGTTTGCCTCTGCCTGGCGTGCACGGCCTCTGCCGACACCCTGGTTTTGACCAACGGAACAGTCATCACCGGGACTTTCCTCGGTCGCAGCTCGGTGGGAGTTCAGTTCGTAGGGCCGGATGGAACCAGTCACATCTATTCTTCGCAGGAAGTCCAGTCTCTGTCTTTTGGACCCATCCCGACTCCAGCCCAACCGCCGCCGGCACCTCCGCAACAGACCATGGTCCCCGACGGGACGGTTCTTCTAGTCCGCATGGTGGACGGTTTGGATACGAGCACGGCCTACACCGGCCAACTCTTCTCAGCCACGTTGTCTACCAACCTTGCCGCCAATGGTTATGTGATTGCATACGCCGGTACAACCGTTTATGGCCAGATAGTCGAGGCAAACTCCGCGGGACGCGCCGCGGGCAGATCGAAACTGAAACTTCAGCTGACCCAAATCGTAATCGGCGGGAACGCTGTTCCGATCATGACCGATGTTTTCGATTCGCAAGGCAAGAGCTCAGGCGGTCGGTCCGCCAAGAGGCTTCTCGGCGGTGCCGGGCTGGGCGCGGCGATTGGCGCCATTGCGGGGAATGCCGGCATGGGTGCCGCCATTGGCGCGGTCGCCGGCGGTGTGGGCTCCGTCGTACAGAAGGGCGACCAAGTTCAGATTCCCAGCGAAGCGCAGTTGGAGTTCCGTCTGACGCAACCAGTAATGCTCCCGATCGCGCAGTAGTCAGTGACTCAGCGTAGAGAAAAGAAATCTTGGAGGAACTCATGAGAACTCGATTGACTGCCGCGATCCTGATTGTGATGGCAGCAACTGGTCTTTGGGCCCAGCAAAACAAAGTTCAGGATCCGGCCGAAAGCAAGGAGCTTAATGATCAAGCTTACGTGCGCCTCCTTCGCACCGATCTGAAAGCCAAGAAAGACGCGATCGTCAAGGAAGAAATGCAGTTAAACGATCAGCAAGCCGCCGCCTTTTGGCCGATTTACCACAGCTACGACACCGAACAGGCCAAACTCGTGGATGAGAAGCTGGCTATCGTCAACGATTACGCTCAACATTTTCTGACCATGGGCAATGAAAAGGCAGATCAGCTCGCGCAAAGAGTCATGGCGCTCGACGACCAGAGAATGGCCCTAAGAAAAAAATACTACGAACTCATGAAGAAGGCCCTACCGACCGTTCTCGTCGTTCGATTCTTCCAGGTGGAAAACCAGATCCAGTTGCTGCTAGACCTGCAAATTGCTTCGAACCTGCCCATCATTGAACAAACGGAATAGATCCCAAGATCCTCTTTCTTGCCCGGGAAAAGATTGAGGGACGAAAGTAATTCCCCGCTACAGGATGCGCACCCGAGGGAATGAAACACGTGCCACTCGACATTTGCGCCAGAGGTTGTAATCTTGTTTCCGCATGGACAACAAAGCCATCGCGGGCATCCTCTACGAAACCGCCGCCCTGCTCGAGATCGACGGCCAGGATTCCTTCCGCATCCGCTCCTACCGCAACGCTGCCGAAGCCATTGAAGCCCAACCGCAGCAAATATCAGAGTTGATCAGCGAGCCCAAGAAAATCCTCGCCATCCCCGGCATCGGCAAGGGAATGCTGGCCAATCTGCAGGAAATGTTCAAAGACGGCAGACTGTCCCTGCACGCCGAGCTACTCAAGAAGTACCACCCCTCGATGCTCGACCTGCTCAAGATTCAAGGCCTCGGCCCTAAGACCATCGCCCTGATCTGGAGTGCCTATCAGGTCTGCTCTCCTGAGGAAGTCGAAAAGTTGGCCCAGGAGGGCAAGATTCGCATTCTCCCTCGTATGGGCGAAAAGCAGGAGCAGAAACTGCTCAAGGCCATCCAGGACTATCGCCGCATCGCTGGCCGCTTTCTCCTCGACGCCGCCGAAACGCAAGCCGAAAAGATCATCGACCACCTGCACGCTTATCCCGGCGTAGAAAAGATCACCCCCGCCGGCTCCCTGCGCCGAGGACGCGAAACCGTCGGCGATCTCGATATCCTGGTAACCGGGAAAACTTGCTGTGATGACGAAGAAAGGCAAAAACTCATCGATCACATCATTAAGCTGCCGGGTTTGATGGACATCATCGCTCGCGGAGAAAACAAAGTCAGCTTTCGCATGCGCGGCGGGATGCAGGTGGACGTCCGCCTGCTCTCTCCCGACTCCTACGGCGCAGCCATGCAGTACTTCACCGGCAGCAAGGCCCACAACGTAGCCCTGCGCCAGCGCGCCTTAAAGATGGGCTACACCCTGAGCGAATACAGCCTGGCGCAACTGGATAACGAAAAGCCTGTCGCGGGAAAAAGTGAAGAAGAAATCTACGCCAAACTAAAGCTCGACTACATCCCGCCAGAACTGCGGGAGAACCTGGGCGAGATCGATGCCGCTGAAAAGCACGCCCTACCCGAACTGATCTCGCAGGCCGGTCTGCAAGGCGACGTCCACATGCACACGGTCGAAACCGATGGCCGCAACACCATCGAAGAAATGGCCGAGGCGGCCTCTGCTCACGGATACAAATACATGGCCATCACCGACCATTCCAAGAATCTGGCATTCGCCAACGGCCTCGACGACCGGCGAGCGGTAGAGCACATCAAACGCATTCGCGCGGCCAATGAAAGCATCGACGGCATCCGCATTTTCGCCGGAATCGAGGTCGACATTTTGGCCGATGGAACCCTTGATCTTTCCGACTCCGTGCTCGAACAAATGGATCTGGTCATCGCCAGCGTCCATTCCCATTTCAACCAGAGTCCCACGGAGATGACCGACCGCCTCCTGAAAGCCTTGGAAAATCCCAATACCTCGTTCCTCGGACATCCCACCGGACGCCTGCTCCTACGTCGCGATGCTTACCCATTCGACATCGACGCCGTCCTGAAGGCCGCTACCCAATGCAAGGTCGCAATGGAGCTCAACTCGTACCCCGACCGGCTCGACCTCTGCGACCGCCATCTTCGTCTAGCCAAACAATACGGAGTCAAGATCGTAATCAACACCGACTCCCACCACACCTCGCACCTGGACAAAATCCGCTACGGCATCCTGCAAGCCCGCCGCGCCTGGTTAACCAAAGAAGATGTGCTCAACACCCTCCCAGCCCAAAAGTTCAGTCAAGCGATGAAACACATCTGGTCATAAAACCAGCGAATGGGACGCCTTGGGAGGCAAGCTCGACACTACTTAACCCTAGCCGATACAACCGGACTGCTGAACCGACTTCTCGCGTCGGTTGCTTGTGACGTGGCACACGGGAACGTGTGACTCCGGTCACAGATTCGGTTTGGGTGGCAAACCTATAACCGATGCATGCGAGATACTCAATCCACTCTCCTGCCGGCGACAGGCGTTCCGGTGAAGTCTTTCGGCACGATTTTCATGGCCGTAGCGTCCGTCATGCTTCTCATCTCCCAAGCGTTCGCCGTTCCTAGCTATTCGCGCCAGACAGGGCTTCCCTGCTCGTCCTGTCATTACGCACCGCCTGAGCTAACGCCATTCGGTAGAACCTTCAAGCTGGAAGGTTACACGTTTACCACCAAGCCGGAAGTGAGTGATGAAAAAAAAGACCACAACGCCGCGCTACACCTCCTGGAGGCGTTCCCTCTTTCCATAATCTTCGATACTTCGCTGACCGTGACGAAATCACCTCAGCCAGCCACTCAGAACGGTAATTTCCAGTTTCCGCAGGCGGCCTCGCTGTTCCTGGCCGGGGCGTGGACGGACTACGTCGGCAGCTTTGTGCAGGTCACCTACGATACTCAGGGTGATCACTTTACCTGGGACAACACCGATATCCGCTACGCCAATCACAAAAGCACACTGTTGGGAAAGCCCATTACGTATGGCATAAGCATGAACAACAATCCTACTGTCGAGGATCTGTGGAACAGCACGCCTGCCTGGGGATTTCCCTTCACGGCCAGCAATTCGGCTCCCACGCCTTCGGCGGCGGCGCTGATCAACGGGACTTTGGCCCAGGATGTGGCGGGAGTGGGCGGCTACACCATGTGGAACGAGCACTGGTACCTGGCAGGAACCATCTATCGATCAGAGCATCTCGGAGGCGCACAGCCCAATGCAGGCACCGGGTTTTCCTACAATATCCGAGGTATCGCGCCCTACTGGCGCGCCGCCTGGCAAACTTCCACCAAGAACAATTACCTGGAAATCGGCACCTACGGCATTCATGTGAAAAGCACTCCGAACGCAGTCACCGGGCTAATAGACGGCTACACCGACTTTGCCGGAGACTTCCAGTATGACCGAACGATTCCTCAATTCAAGAACGACGTGCTTTCTTTCCGTGGCACCTATATTCGGGAGAACTCGTCTCTGCCGGCAACATTCACTGCCGGGGGCGCAGCGCAAATCGATCACCATCTGAACACCGTCCAGACAAACGTCGAATATCATTACGGCACGCGGCTTTCCGGGACCGCGGGATTTTTCGACATAACCGGGACCAAGGATCCTCTGCTGTTCGCTCCAGCCTCAGTTTCGGGAAGCGCCAACGGGAGCCCTCAGAGTAATGGCTACATTCTGAATGTTTCGTGGTGGCCTCAGCAGAATGTTGATCTCGCCGTGCAGTACACAGGTTATTTTCGCTTCAATGGCGGGCAAACAGACTATGACGGCTCGGGACGGAATGCATCGGCAAATAACACTGTTTACGTACTCGCACGATTTGTTTTCTGAACTCTCGCAATGCTGTAGACTTCTAGCCTGAAAGAAGAGCACCATCGAGCAGGCTGGGAGTCTACGCGGCGAAACAAAAGATTCCCGCAGTGCGACCGGCCGGCCAAAACGATTTCTCAGGAGACAAACATGCGAGAGTTTTTTGGTCGCTTTATTCTATTTGGCATTTTGTGCAGCCTGGCTCTGCCTTCCGCGGCCCAGACCCAACCCGATCCCGCAAAGATTTACAAAGCTAACTGCGTTCTGTGTCACTCAGCCGATGGCAGTGGAGACAATCCGACCGGCAAGGCAATGCACGCGAAGGACCTGCGCTCCGATGAAGTTCAGAAGCAAAGCGACGCGGAACTCGCAGCAGCAATCACCAAGGGCAAAGGGAAAATGCCGGCTTTCGGTGCCAAGATCAGGCCAGATGATGTGACCAACTTGGTAACCTACATCCGAGGCATGGCCAACAAGAAGTAGCGAGCATTGGAGGCCTTGGGCTTCCAACCGGCCTTCCATGGTTTTCGTTGATTGAATCAGCACTATCGAGAAATGGCATGCTCGACCGCGCGGGAAATCCCGAAAATACGATACCTGAACCTTCACCATCTGGACTGTCGATTGAAAGCAGGCGTTCTTTTCTCGGAGTATTGCTTGCGCTCGGTTCATTTTTTGTAGGTACGTTGCTTTCGGTGCCGCTCATTCGCTTTGCACTTTTTCCCTTGCTGCGCCGCACAACTGACCTCAAGAATTCACCGGTGGGGAAACTCGACGATTTCACCTCCTTGACCGAGCCCGTGATGCGCACGATTGAGATTGAACAGGTGGATGGCTGGCGGAAAGCGATATCCGAAAAAGCGGTCTATGTGACAAAAAACAGTCAGGGCCAGCTTCGTGTTCTCACCTCAATTTGCCCTCACCTCGGTTGCACGGTCCCCTGGAACAAGGAAAAACATCAGTTTGTTTGCCCGTGCCATGGCGCTACTTTCGCAGCGGATGGAACTCGCGTAAGCGGCCCCTCGCTGCGGGGAATGGATACGCTGGAGACATCGGTCGAGGATGGCCAACTGCTGGTGCGATTCCAATATTTCCGGCAACTCGTCTCGGACAAGGAAGTCATCGGCTAGAGATGGAACTCCCGAAAGGAATGCATGCCACAACCAGCCGCGACCATGGCGCTCCTCCGCTCTCCCAAGCCGGATTATGGGGATGGCTCAACCGTCGCACCGGCCTGGATGATTTGCTTCGGGTCGCTTTGGACGAACCTATTCCCGGCGGCGCACGGTTCGCCTATATATTCGGCTCAGGACTGTTATTTATTTTCATTTCACAAGTAATCACCGGGATATTTCTTGCCCTGTACTACGTTCCCTCGGCCGACCACGCACACACAACTGTCGCGTACATTACGAAAGTGGTTACCGCCGGTTCTTTTCTTCGCAGCCTGCACGCCTACGGCGCCAGCGCGATGGTCGTCGTATTGTTCCTGCACCTGTCGCAAACCTACATCTACGGATCGTATAAAGGACGGCGCGAGCTGCTTTGGCTCTCTGGATGCGTGCTCTTTGGTCTAGTGCTGGCAATGGCTTTCACGGGCTACCTGCTCCCCTGGGACCAGAGAGCTTATTTTGCGACTGCCGTGGGGACGAACGCGGTCAGCGAAGTTCCGTGGATGGGAGAGAGCATTAAGCGCTTGATGCGCGGCGGAACAGAAATGGGTACTCTCACCATCTCACGGTTTTTCGTGGCCCATGTTTTTCTGATTCCCGCGGGCATCTTCGCGCTTGTGGCCTCTCATATTTTTCTGTTTCGCAAAGCTGGCGCCGCCGGACCGGTCAAAGAAGATCCGTACCATCCGAAGCAGGAGGCGGAGCCGTTCTACCCCCGTCAGGTGTTGATGGACCTTTCTCTGACGGCACTGCTTATTACCGGGCTCGGATTGCTGTGCTTTTTCGTGCCCATCGAGCTGGGTCCGCCGGCAAATCCTGCAGACGCGCAATACATACCGAGGCCAGAGTGGTACTACTTACCAATATTTCAGTGGCTGAAATACTGGCACGGTTCGGCCGCGATCGTAGGCGTGCTCGTAATTCCGACGCTCCTCGTCCTCGCCATCCTTGCGCTTCCGTTTCTGGATCGCGGCATCGAGCGGCGCCCCTGGAAACGTCCCGCAGCGATGGGAGCGTACGCATTCGTGGTTTTCTCGCTGCTGGGCCTCGGTTTCCGCAGCCAGTATTTGGATCGCCACGACTCTGGAGTTGCTCAACAATTGGCGAAGCAGCAGGCCGAGGAGGGCGAATATGCGCGGAAACCATTCGAGCCTGAGCTTTCTTCTGCATCTCTGGCGGCCGCGAATGTGGCTCTGGCCGACCCTTTGGCCGCGAAAGGGAAGACCATCTTTGAGGCGCAATCCTGCAACGCGTGCCACGGTGATGGCGGGGTTGGAACCGCCGCGGCACCAGCGCTGATCGGCATAGGAACAAAATTCTCCCCCGACCGGCTAGCCGAAGTGTTCAAACATCCCACCGCGAAAATGAACGCCGGCGGCATGCCGCCAATCGACCTGCCGCCGGATGATTTGAAGGCTTTGATCGCGTACGTGGAGAGTCTCAAATAGTCTCTGGGAATGAGATTATGTCGCCAGAAGCTGTTGCAATCCCTGCTTGTCGGTAATTACCAGGTTGGAGCCGCGGACTTCGACCAGCTGCTGGCGCTTGAAATCAGCAAAAAGCCGACTGACTGTCTCGCGGGAAGTCCCTAGCATTTCTGCGATCTCTTCGTGGGTCAGGGTCAAAACGGAGCGCGCGCTGCCGGTATCCTTGCAGTGATTGGCGTTCCAGTCCAAAAGGAAGCGTGCCAGTTTTTCTGCGGCGGAATTGGATAAACCCAGGTAGCGTACCTCCCGACAGGTCGCGTGATAAATGTCGCTGAGGATTTGCGCGACCCTCAGCGCGGCGTCTCCATGCTCGCGCAAGAACCCCAGGAACGACTCACGACCGATGAAGTTTGCCTGTAGCGGTTCCAGGGTCTCTGCGGTGAGTTCGTAAGGCTTTTCCGAAATAGTGCCGGGAAGACCGATGATCTCACCACCAACGGCGAAGCGCATAATCAGGGATTTACCATCCGCCGAACCCGCGCTGAGCTTCACTCTGCCATTGCACAAGATGAAAACTCCGCGGGACTCCTGACCTTCGACGAAAAGGACAGAACCTTTCGGGTACGTCGCCAACGAAGACATGGCCTGCAAAGCCTCCAAGTCACGCAGTGGTAGATCGCAAAAGATCCGGTCGTGCCGAAGCGGGCACATGAGGCAACTCTCGATGATATCCAGACCATAGGGCGTGCGCATTTTGTCCCTCGGCCCGAATTATACGATGTCATAGTCTTCCGGTCAGTAGCCGCGGGCGTGGCCGCAAAAGCTCGGGGGTCGAGATATGCGAAGATAGGTTCTGTCGCATAGAGATTGGCTGGTAAAGCGATTACAATCAGAGGCGACGCATGCCTGAGGACATACCATCTCGGCCACCGGCAATCCCAAGCGCACCTGCGTCGTCTCCGTCCGCACCCGGTACCCCTTTTCACATCGGCGAGGAATTCGGTACCGCGAAGAAAAATCTGCCCCCGGTAAAGATTGTCCTCATTGGAGTGGCTGTGATCGCGGTCGTTGCGCTGATCACCAGCCTGACTCAGCGGCCTCATTCTGCGACCACCGGGTCGATCGACGACGTAATCTCTGTGGAAGTTCCCGGCCAAAATCTGGTTATGGTTGCGATCAACGTTTCGTTCCAGAACAACGGCATCAAGCCATACTGGATTCACAGCATCAAGGCCGACCTCGATAGCGGCAGCGCCACTTTCAGCGACGACGCCGCGTCCCCGGCCGACTTCGACCGCTACTTCCAGGCCTTCCCCACACTGAAGCAGCACGCGCTCGCCCCGCTCGAACGCGAAGCCAGAATCAATCCCGGCGGCCAAGCCAGAGGAACGATCATCGTAGCCTTTCCCGTCACGCCAGAAGCTTTCAATAACCGGAAATCGCTAACGGTCACAATCCAGCCCTACGACCAACCAGTCCCGTTGGTCCTGACCAAGTAGAAAACCGCCTCTGTCGACATTCGGGCAAGACCTCAAAGCCCCTGTATAGTCTATTGGTTAGAAGGTGCTATTAGCTAATAGCTATTTGGAGAATGTTCCACGTGGAACACAAGGCGGGCGAGCGCGCTCTTCACTGATGCTTCTGTAGAATTTTTCGTCGCTGCGCGAGGTGGTTGTTGGCGTTGGGGTTGAGGTCATCGTACTTCAAACAACTGATCGAGCCATCCACCTCCAGCACAGCCAGCGCGACGTCGTGACTGCTGGCGACGCCATGCTCGCGCAGGGCGCGCTGCAACTCATCCATGCTGACGTGTTCTTTCGCCATGTGAGAGGCGATGACTTCGCCATCGTGGACGAGCAGGCTGGGCTGGCCCTGCACAAACTTCCGGAAGCGGCGATTGCCTCCGGAAACTTCAGCGACAAAATAATTCATGACGAGCAGCGTGGCCGCTGCGACCACGCCGCCCAGCAACGATGTGTCCGGTCCGGTCATCGCGTTCTGCACCGCGTTGCTGAGTAGCAGCAGAAGGGTGAGATCGAAGGGCGTCATCTGCCCCACTTCGCGTTTGCCGCTGAGACGCACGCCGGTGAGGACAACGACGTAGATCACCGCCGTCCGCAGGAAAATTGCAGCGAGAGCGTGTGTGCCCGCGAACATCGCGGGCTACTGACCGGCCGTCACCGGCACAGGTGCATTCTTGGGCGTGCTCAAGTATCCCACCGCCTGTTTTTTGTCAACGGACCAGATCACCATTTCGTAGAGCAGGTGATCGCGCCCGGTGTAGAACTGGATGGGCTCGGCGACGTTGCGGTCTTTCTTTTCGATGGTCTTGTCGTCAGCAGTGACGTTGATCGTGAACTTGCCTTTTTTGGCGTCGGTTTTCTTGAGCTGCAAGCTGACGGTCGAAACCGGCTGAGGCGATGCGCCTTTGACCAGAGTGAACTCGTAGTAATTGCGATCTCCCTTGTGCTTGAGCACCTCGAGGTCGCCGCGTGTGGTCGCGATCAAGCCGCTCTGCACTCCGAGGTCGCCAATGGTGCTCTGCAATTTCGCCTGGGTGGCGGCCAAGTCTGCTTTGGTGGAGGCAACGTCGGTCTTGACTCCGCCCACGTCTGTCTTCACGTTGGCGACTTCGCCGTTCACCTGGCTGAGCTGCTGCTTCTGCTCTTCGGCGAGACGTTGCTGGGAGGCGCGCTGCGCGACCTGCTCGCGCTGTAATTCTGCCGAGCGAGCCGCGAGTTCCTTCTTGGTCATGCCCAGCTGGGTGGCGAGGGTTTCAGAGTCGGCCTCGGCGGACTGCATGCGTTTGCTGAGCTCGGCGATCTGGGCATTGCTCACGGTCTGAGCCTTGCCCATCTGGTCGATGCGCTCGCGCAAGTTGAATAGAAAGTACAGTGAGCCCGCGACATAGAGGACTGCAAGCAGCAACAGTATCCACTTTCCGGCGTTTCCATCAGACCCGGTGTGGACTTCGGCTAGTTGTTCGCCTTCATCGGCCATGAATGTTCTCCGCTAGTTGTGATTGGTGATGGTCTTATTGTTGTGCAGGGCGGCGATAGTGTCAATTGCTACGGAAGATAAGGGGTGGCAGGACTGTGTTTCTGGTTCCATGCGGCGCGAGAGGGTTGGTGCTGCAGGCAGAATGGATAGATCCTTCGCTTCGCTCAGGATGACAGCGTATGCTAGCATAATGCTAGACTATTGCTAGGAGATACCAATGGCTACACTTTACGTTGAAAACGTGCCCGAGGATCTGTACGAGGCGCTTCGGGACCGGGCGCGGCAGCACCGCAAGTCGATCACCGCCGAAGTTCTATCTTTGTTGGCGGAAAACGTGGTCACAGCGGCGGAGCGAAAGGCGAGACAGCAGTTTCTCAAACAGGCGCAGAGGTTGCGTTCGCATCGGCCACGTTCGACGGCTGCTTTTCCTTCGAGCGAAGAACTGCAGCGCGAGGATCGCGGGCGGTGACCACTTATGTGATCGACGCCAGTGTCGCGGCCAAGTGGATCCTTCCGGCCAGCGGCGAAACGCTTACCCGGGAAGCGATCGAATTGCTGAAACGCTACACGGCTGGCGAACTGCGCTTCGTGGTACCGGACTTGTTCTGGACCGAGCTTGCCAATATTTTGTGGAAGGCGGCGCGCCGCGACAGACTTGGGGTGGCTTCGGCGGAGAGCGCGCTGCAGGCGGTGCGGGACCGCAGTTTTCCCAGCGTTTCTTCTCATGCTTTGCTGGTGGAGGCATTTGCGATCGCAATCGCCTTTGATCGGACGGTGTACGACGCGGTTTATGTCGCTCTCGCAGTCAATTCCAAGTCACAACTGGTTACCGCTGACCAACGACTGGCGAACGCGCTGGCTGCGCATCTGCCTGTGAAGTGGCTGGGATCGCTGTAGGGAGTGTCGGAACGAATCGTCTTGGTTGGAGTCGAGTTTTTAGGAAAGAGCGACCCGCAGCGGCTTAAAGCCGCATATCCAGCAGCGCGAGCGGCACGGCTGAAGCCCTGCCCTTCCACAGGCGAACCGGAACCAACTTGATGAGAGTTTCCCTGGAAGATCAAAGGCATGTAACCACTAAGGAGACGAACGTTCACAAAAGAAATGGTAAATGGTATGGTAAAATGCCATTATGGTTACCACGCTTACGATCGATAAAGCTGGGCGGATTGTGCTGCCTAAGCCGGTGCGGGACGAGTTGCAGTTGAGTCCGGGAGACTCCCTGGAACTGGAGAGTTCCGAGGAGCGCATCATTTTGCGTCCCGCGCGGGGACACGGGCGGATCTACAAGAAGCAGGGAGTCTGGGTTATGCATGCGGGAGCACCGCTTTCCGCAGAGGTGGTTGAGAAAACCATCCGACAGATACGCCGCGAGCGGGAGGAGGGGTTTCTTGGGAAGCCGAAATGAAGTTCTTTTTTGACACATCGGTTCTGGTTCCTGTCTTCGTTGACGAACACCCTCATCATGAATCCAGTCTCGCCGTGTTTTCACAAGCAGACAAAAAGCACTCCGGTTGCGCCGCCCACAGCCTGGCCGAGGTTTATGCCACTCTCACTCGTCTTCCCGGCAAGCATCGGGCGAGCGCCTCAGAGGCGATGCTGTTCCTGGAGAGCATGAAAGAACGGCTGGCTTTCATCTCACTCGATGCCGAAGAATGCTGGAAGGCAGTCATGCACTCGGCGGAATCGGGAATCGTCGGCGGGACAATCTACGACGCGCTGCTGGCGCCCTGCGCACTGAAGGCCAGGGCAGAAATCATCTTTACCTGGAACCTTGATCATTTCCGGCGGGTGGGGCCGGAGGTGGCGAAGCGGGTGCGGACGCCGTAGGAGGAGGATTGGAACGTGACCAAGCGAATTGCGGGCTTCGCGCCTCCGACGCCGCAAACTCTTGCACATTGACAAGGCGCGGCAGCGGCGGGAGACTTGACCCCGTGGGGGACGGCGCGATGGATTTTTGCGCGATTGTCCTGTTGGGATGTTGGGGGTTAGCGATGCGAACGGTACGTGGAAATTTGACGGTGGGTTTGGTGCTGCTGCTACTTTGTGGCAGCGCTGTGGCACAGGGCGCGGGGCGGACTGGCAGCGACTCTTTTGGGGCTCCCGGTGCGTGGAAGCAGTTGGCCAAGCTGACAGAGGCCAGCGGCAAGTCGCAGGACTGGCTAGGCTGGTCGGTGGCTGTCAGCAAGGATGGAAGCACAGTGGCGGTTGGAGCGGTGGGCTGGTGCCCTCAGCAGGGGTTCGACGGGTGCGGCCAAGGCGCTATCTTTGTCTTTGTGAAGCCGACGAGCGGCTGGACCGACATGACGGAGACGGCGATGCTATTGGCGTCGGACGGCCAGCCCGGAGAGTATCTAGGCGAGTCGATAGCGATCAGCGATGATGGGAGCACTATCATTGCAGGAGCGCCTTACTGGCCCGCCAACGGCAATGATGATGGTGCAGCGTATGTTTTCGTGAGACCACAGGGTCGATGGACCAATGCGACTGAGACCGCAAGGCTGACTTCGACGGACGGCGCAAATGTGAATTTGGGCGATGCCGTGGCTCTCAGTGGGAACACGATCGTAGCCGGAGGGGAATACTTCAATACGGATCAAGGGGCAGCATACGTCTTCGTCGAGCCCACGGGTGGATGGAAGAACATGACGCAGACGGCGCGGTTAATTCCCTCAGACGGCAAGGGTGGAAACATGGGCTGGTCGATATCTATCGACGGAGACACAGTGGTAGCCGGAGCGCCAATTACCGGAATCGGGAGCGCGGGGAACGGGGCGTATGTCTTCGTCAAGCCGACAACCGGCTGGAAAAATCGGACGGAGACCGCGAAGCTAACTGCGTCGCGTGGAACCGGCTTCGAATTGGGTCGCGCTGTCTCTATCAGCGGCAGCACGATCGCAGTTGGCGCACCTGCTCGGCGTGTCGATAACGGTGCAGTCTATGTGTACCTGAAACCGGCTCGGGGCTGGCGGAGCATGACCCAGACCGCGATGTTGACTGTGCCTCCGAAATATAATTCGCTCGGATACTCCGTGTCGCTCAATAGCGACGGGAAAAGCATAATCGCTGGTGATCCGGGGTGGCAGGACGGTGGCGGCAACGGTGCCGTGGTCCTTTTCGCCAAACCCATGACGGGCTGGAGAACAACGTCGAACTTCAAGGCAAGGCTCACAGCGGCGGACGGCCGGAACATGGACGACCTGGGGTATTCTGTTTCGGCCGCCCCGGCCATGATTACGGCCGGAGCGCCGTTTGCCCGAATCGGATCCAGTCGGGAGCAGGGCGCTGCCTACGTTTTCGGGCAGTAGGGGAACACTCTCACGCGGGAGCGCGTGATTCCGTCTTCCTGAGCGTGACCCTGGAATACTGCGTTCCATTCTCGTAACAGAAATCAATTAGGTGAGTGCACCACAGACAGAAAGGAGCAAGGGCCACCCCGTCGGGGTGGTTGTATGACTCAGAAACTGTATGAGCAAAGTGTGTGATGAGTGTCAAGCAGCTGAGTGCGAATTAAAATCTGAGGCACAACGAGACTCGGCAGCT